>JABAHS010000320.1_pt3 | contig 21021 bp, 25 predicted proteins | sample 7062111 | NCBI WGS metagenome assembly JABAHS01 (sample SAMN14534600, study PRJNA622989) | marine sediment metagenome | biome: marine biome [ENVO:00000428]; feature: marine pelagic biome [ENVO:01000023]; material: deep marine sediment [ENVO:00002113]; isolation source: pool of 4 deep marine... | reverse complement strand
CGCGTGATCTCGCTGCCGCAGCTGCTGCGCGATCATCCAGAACCCATCTACGCGTTGTTCTTCGGGCTCATCGTCGGATCCATCCTGGTTCTCATCCGTGACCAGGGGGCGATGCGCGCAAGGGAGCTCGCAGCACTGGCAGCGGGTGCGACACTCGGCCTGATGGTGGTGAACGCCGTGCCCTTCGAGACGCCGGTGGATACCTGGTTCATCTTCCTCGCCGGCGCCCTGGCCATTTGCGCGATGATACTTCCGGGCATATCCGGCTCGTTCGTTCTTCTTCTTCTGCGCAAGTACGAGTATGTGTTCAATGCCATCGGACATTTCGACTTCTCCGTCATCGTGCCTTTTGCACTCGGCGCCGCCACCGGTCTCGCCTTGTTCTCACGCCTGCTCGTGTGGCTGCTCAAGCATTACTACCGGCTCACGTTGGCAGCGATCCTCGGCATGCTGGTCGCGTCACTCTGGGTTTTGTGGCCTTTTCAGGCGCGCAGCTACGAGCTCGTCAGGGGCAAGCAGCAGCTGGTGCACAGCGCACCCATGCTGCCGGCGGATGCGGGCGCGGCGGAGGCACTCGCGGCCTGTCTGTGCGCCGCCGGAATCGCCGCGGTCCTGAGCCTCGATTCCCTGGCGCGGCGCAGACGCGGCGGCGCGCACGGCCTGCCCTGAGCGGGGCGCAGCCGCGCGAGACAGGTCGTGCCCGAGCTCCCCGAAGTCGAAACCACGCGGCGCGGAATCGCGCCGCTCGTTGAGGGGCGCCGGGTCGAGGCGGTGACGGTGCGCGAGCCGCGCCTGCGCTGGCCGGTGCCGACGGCGCTCGCCCGCGACCTTCCGGGGCAGCGGCTCGGCCGGGTCTCGCGGCGCGCCAAGTTCCTGCTCGTGGAATCGCCGATCGGTCACCTGATTCTGCATCTCGGCATGTCCGGGAGCCTGCGCATCGTTTCCCGTGACGTGCCCGCGGATAAGCACGATCATCTCGACATCGTCCTCGACGACGACCGCTGCCTGCGGCTGCGCGACCCGCGCCGCTTCGGCGCCGCGCTGTGGACCAGGCACGATCCGCTGCAACACCCCCTGCTGAGAGATCTGGGCCCGGAGCCGCTGGGGCCGGCGTTCGACGCGACTTGGCTGCACCGGCTCTCGCGCGGTCGCCGGGTGGCCGTCAAGTCGTTTCTCATGAACAGTCAGGTCGTCGCCGGTGTCGGCAACATCTACGCGAGCGAAGCGCTGTTTCTCGCCGGTATCCATCCCGCGCGCGCCGCGGGCCGCATCTCCCTCGCGCGCTACGAACGCCTGGCGGGTGCAGTGCGAACGGTGCTCCAGGATGCCATCGCGGCCGGCGGCACGACCCTTCGCGACTTCGTCGACAGCGCCGGCAATCCGGGTTACTTCTCCCAGCGCCTGCGCGTCTATGGCAGACAGGGCGCGTCCTGCGAGCGATGCGGCTCGGCGGTGCGAGGTCGCGTCATCGGGCAGCGTTCGACGTTCTACTGCCCGCGCTGCCAGCGATGAGCGGCATCTCGCGTCCAAGCCTGCCTGTTGCGCCGGCTTAGCGGGCGGGTGCCAAGGGGGCTCGGCGAATGAGCGTGAGAATCGTGAGACTCGGCAGTCCAAGGGCCAGGGACGAGGGGCTGCGCATCGGCACGGTCAGGCGTCCTCCCCGCGGCGTTCGAAAGCAGGATTATGCGAAGAAGAATATCTACGACGTCTGGTTTCCGAATCTGGCGCCGAGCGAGGCGCTGTTGAAAGAGTTCTTTCCCGTGCAGAATGAGAGGTCGTGGCGCGCCTTCCGGCGCAAGTTTCTTGCCGAGATGAAGCGGCCCGAGGCGCGGCGCGACGTGGAGCTGCTTGCAGCGCTTTCGCATCGCACCAACTTCGCCATCGGCTGCTACTGCGAGGTCGAATCGCGATGCCATCGATCCATCCTGAGAGAGCTGCTCGAGCGATCGAGCGCGAAGATCGCCGACTCGACCGCGATGGCGGATGACGAGAACGCTTGAGTGAATTGCGCTGCGCAACATCTGAGAGCCTGCTGGGCCGAGTTTCTGGAATCTGCGCAAGGCGTCGCCGCAGCGGACGGCCCATTCTACGAGGCGTTTCGCATCGGAGCCGATGCGAATGACGCCAGCGAGGCCGCGGCGCTCGTGCTGAGTGGCGAGAAAACTGCAACCAGCTCGCTTCTTTGGGAGCACCAAAGAAGCGCGAAGCCGCTACCGTCACCGGGCTGCCTGTTGGTGCTGGAAGACGGTGCTCGAAGACGGTGCTGGAAAGCCCGTATGCGTCGTCGGCACGAGCCGGGTCGAAATCATCCCTTTTCGTGAGGTCGACGCCGAGTTCGCCTACGACTACGGAGAGGGAGACCGAACCCTCGAAAGCTGGCGAGAAACTTTCTGGCGATACTACTCGCGTGCTTGTGTCGAATGCGGCCAGCAGATGTCGGGGGAAACCTTGGTGGTGTGTGAGCACTTTCGGGTAGTCTATGCATAGCTCGGCACGCATCAACAGCACAGCGCTCGAGCACCTGCAGCGTCGATGACGGAACCGGTGAAATGAGTCGCGAGGAAATCGAGTTTCGGCTGGCGTGCGCCGGAGACGCCCCGCGGCTCGCGGCCATGTCGCGGGACCTTGTCGAGGAGGGGCTGGGATGGTCATGGGTGCCGTCGCGGGTGGCCTGGCACGTGCGTGCGCCCGAGAGCGTCGTGCTGGTTGCCCAGCGGAGAACTCGAATTGCGGGATTTGCAATCATGCGTTTCGTCGTCGAGCACGCGCATCTGGATCTTCTCGCCGTCGAGCCGACGTATCGTCGTGCAGGAATCGGGCGCGGGCTGATCGCGTGGCTGGAGGAATCCGCTCTGGTAGCAGGCATCTCCGTCATCTACCTGGAAGTGCGCGCGAGCAACGCGTGCGCCCGGTCGTTTTACCAAAAGCTCGGATACCGACCCATCCAGCGCGTGCCGCGCTACTACGATGGCCGCGAGACGGCAATTCGCATGGCTCGGGATCTCTGGCACTCGGTGATGACCGATACCACCGGAGAGCCGCCTGAGAGCGCGCGCGGATAGCCACCGCGGGCCGCCCTGCACGACGACCCGCCTGCGGGCGTAGGCGCTGCACGGGAACCAGCACTCACATGACTACCTGGATCGTCCTCATCGTAGCCGTGGTGGTCGCATCGATCGTGCTCGCGACGCAACCCTTCGTGAAGCCGCGGCCATGGCGGGGTGAAAAGGCTTCGGCGCAGGCGCTGGCGGAGCACGTTCGGATGCTCGCCGAAACGCTGCCGGGGCGCGGCGACGATGCCGCAATGCTCGCCCTCGCCGCCGAGTACATCCACTCCCAGTTTCGCAAGCATGGCAATCCGCTTTTCCAGAGCTTCGAGGTGGGCGGAGCCGAGTATCGCAACGTGTTGCTGCCTTTCGACCGGGGCTGCTCGAGAACCATCGTCGTCGGCGCCCACTACGACACCTATGCCGGTCTGCCGGGAGCGGACGACAATGCCAGCGGGGTCGCCGCACTGCTCGAGCTGGCACGCCTTCTGAGCAACGAATGTCCCGCCATCAACGTCGAGCTCGCCGCTTACGCCCTCGAGGAGCCGCCCTATTTCGGCACCCGAAACATGGGCAGCTACCACCACGCCGCCAGCACCCGCGCGGAGCTGGCTATCGTGCTCGAGATGATCGGCTACTTTCGCGACGAGCCTGCGAGCCAGCATTACCCGCTGCCCCTCGCCCGGCATGTGTACGCCGACCGGGGCGATTTCATCATGCTGGTTGGGAGGTTGCGCGAGATTCCGGCCGTGCGCGCCTTGAAAGGCGCGTTCCGTGGCGCTGCGCACATACCCGCGTATTCGTTCACCTTCCCGCCAGTGGTTCCCGGAGCCTCGCTTTCGGATCATGCGAGCTATTGGGCGAGGGGCATACGCGCCGTCATGATCACGGACACCGCCTTCGAGCGCAATCCCTACTACCACACTCCCTTTGATACACCCGAGACGCTCGACTACGGGCGCATGGCGGAGGTCGTTAACGGCGTCTACGCATCGCTGTTCGCGTTGGCGGAAACGTGAGCACGGGCGAAGGGGCATGGCCCCATCGATGCCGCGCCGGCCTCACTCGCCCGGGCCGGCAGCCATCAGGCGCTCGTATTTGGCCTGAAGCTGATCGCGCGTCTCGATGTGCTGCGGATTGGTGGGTATGCAGTCAACCGGGCACACTTCCACGCACTGCGGGGTGTCGAAGTGACCGACGCACTCGGTGCACAGCTCCGGATCGATCTCGTAGATCTCCTCGCCCTGGAAGATCGCGCCGTTGGGGCATTCGGGCTCGCAGACGTCGCAGTTGATGCACACGTCCGTGATCATCAGTGCCATGGGTTTGCCTCTCGCCCCTCGTGCTACCCGAGCCGCTCCTTGAGCGCGCTCTGCACCGCCGGGTGCACGAACGCGCGAACGTCGCCGCCCAGTGCAGCGATCTCGCGCACCAGACTCGAGGAGATGAAGCTGTAGCCTTCGTCGGGCGTGAGGAACATGGTCTCCAGGTCGGGCGCGAGCTTGCGGTTCATGCTGGCCAGCTGGAACTCGTACTCGAAATCCGATACCGCGCGCAGTCCACGCAGGATGACGCTCGCGCCCTGCTCGCGGGCGAAATGCACGAGCAAACCGTCGAAGCCCATGACCTCCACGTGATCGAGCTTCGCGAGCGCGGTCTTCGCCAGCGACACACGCTCGTCGAGGGTGAAGCACGTGGACTTCCCGGTGCTTCCGGCGACAGCAATGATCACCCGATCGAACAGGCGCAACGCGCGCTGGAGCAGATCCATGTGCCCGTTGGTGATCGGGTCGAAGGTTCCTGGATAGATGGCGGTCGTGTTCATGTTCCCTCGTGGTAGCGCCGGTGCTCGTGACAGACCGCTGCCAGCGGCTAGGCGGCGTCTCCCGCGGCGACCAGATGATACCGCACTTGGCCGGCCTTCTGTCGACGCAGAATCTGCCACGACGGCGGCAGACAGAGGCTTTGCGCGGATGCTCGCGACTCCAGGTAAACGAGCGCCCCCGGGGCGAGCCAGCCCGGTTGTGCGAGCAACAGGCACACCTCGCCGAGGTCATCGCCGCCGTAGGGGGGATCGAGAAACACGACGTCGAACGGTCTCGCCCGGCCCTGCAGCCAGGTACGGACGTCGGCGTGCACGACCTCGATCTGCCCGGCGCCGAGGGCGGCGGCCTGGCGCCGCATGCTCGCAACGGCACGCGGATCCTTTTCCACCAGCACCACCTCGGCGGCACCCCGGGAAGCGGCTTCGAAGCCGAGAGCGCCGCTGCCGGCATACAGATCCAGGCAACGCGCGCCCTCGATGCACCCGGAGAGCCAGTTGAACAGGGTCTCGCGAACGCGGTCGGGGGTCGGGCGCAGCCCCTCGACATCGGGCACCGGCAGCAGGCGCCGGCGCCACTGCCCGGCGATGATGCGTACTTTTCCTGTCACACTGGCAGGCGGCTGGACACCGCGGATCCGGCAAACGTGTTAGGATAGCGCGCGGCCCGGGCGGCGGGCCAGACACGTTCATTCCGCAGAGCCGGTATCGTTTGCGGCCGCCCGGCGGCGCGTCTTTTGATGTGGTCTTCTGACAACTCCAAGCCCACGGGCAACGACTCCTCCGCTGACGCTGACCGACCCGGTTTGCTCGGCCGCCTGTCGGCCGCGCTGAAGCGCACGCGTGGCGCCCTGCTCGGCGGCATGGCACGGCTGTTCGACGCCGACGCACGCGTCGACGACGCGCTGGTCGAGGACATCGAGACGTCGTTGCTGATGAGCGACGTGGGCGTGAAGGCAAGCGAGCGAATTGTCGCCGGGCTGCGCGCGCGCATCGCCCGTCACGAGGTCGACGACTCCCAGGCGCTCGTTTCCACGTTGCACGACGACATGATGTCGGTGCTCGAGCCGGTGGCGATCCCCCTGGAGATCCCGGCAAAGCCCGAGCAGCCGTTCGTGGTGCTGATGGTGGGAGTCAACGGAACCGGCAAGACCACCACCATCGGCAAGCTCGCGAGGCGCTTCCGCAGCCAGGGTCACTCGGTGATGCTGGCCGCCGGTGATACCTTCAGAGCCGCGGCCATCGAGCAGCTGCAGGCCTGGGGCGAGCGCAACGACGTGCCGGTGATCGCCCAGCACACCGGCGCCGACGCCGCATCGGTGATCTTCGATGCCCTGCAGTCAGCGCGCGCCCGCGGCATCGACGTGCTCATTGCCGACACCGCCGGGCGCCTGCACACCCAGGAAGGGCTGATGGAGGAGCTGAAGAAGGTCGTGCGCGTGCTCACCAAGCTCGACCCGTCGGCGCCCCACGAGACCATGCTGACCATCGACGCCGGCATGGGTCAGAACGCGCTCGCGCAGGCGCGACAGTTCCACGCGGCGGTGCGCGTCAGCGGCATCACTCTGACCAAGCTCGACGGAACAGCCAAGGGCGGAATCGTCTTCGCCATCGCCGAGGAGCTCGGCATCCCCATCCGCTTCATCGGCGTCGGCGAGGGCGCCGACGACCTGCGGCCGTTTCGCGCCGACGAGTTCGTGAACGCGCTGCTCGAGCGTGGACGGTAGGCGCGCATGGCATGATCGAGTTCCACGATGTCACCAAGCGGTACCCGAACGGACACGAGGCGCTGCGCAACGTCAGCCTGCGCATCGAGAGCGGCGCCATGGCCTTTCTCACCGGGCACTCCGGCGCCGGCAAAAGCACGCTGCTGCGGCTGACGACGCTGCTCGAGCGATGCACCCGCGGCCAGCTCATCGTCGGCGGCCACAACCTCGGGCGCATGAGCCGCCGACAGATTCCGTATTTCCGGCGCAACATCGGTGTCGTCTTCCAGAACCATCGCCTGCTCATGGACCGCACCGTGTTCGACAACGTGGCGCTGCCGCTCGTTATCGCCGGGCACCCCCACGCCGAGGTCGGTCGGCGGGTGCGCGCGGCGCTCGACAAGGTCGGGCTGCTCGCCAAAGCGCGCGCGTTTCCCGTCACCCTTTCGGGCGGCGAGCAGCAACGCGTAGGGATCGCCCGCGCCGTGGTCCATCGCCCGAGCATACTGCTCGCCGACGAGCCGACGGGTAATCTCGACCCCGAGCTGAGCCGCGAAATCATGGAGCTCTTCGCGAGCTTCAATCAGGTGGGCGTAACGGTGCTCATTGCGACCCACGACATCGCCCTCATCGCGGACATGGGTTACGACATTCTCACCCTCGAGAACGGCGCCTTCGTGCACGGCGCCGGCTTCGCCGCCTGATGGCGAGCGTGCCGAAGGCCTCCAGGCTGGCGCTGTCATCGGGGCGCGGGGGACGCTGGCGCGCCTGGCTCGTTCGCCATTTGCAGACCTTCTTCTACACCCTCGGTCTGATTGCGCGGGCCCCGCTGGCGAGCGCTCTCACCGCCGCGGTCATCGGCGTCGCCCTGGCGCTGCCGGCAGGCCTGTACGTGCTGCTCGCCAACGTCGAGGACGCGACGCGGGGCTGGGACGGCAGCAGCGAGGTCTCCCTCTTTCTCGAGGCCGAGGTCAGCGACGACGGGGCCCGCGGGGTCGCGGAGGATCTGCGGCGCTGGCCGGAGGTGGCGTCCGCCCGCGTGATCACCAGGCGACAGGCCCTGGAGGAATTCCGAGCGCTGTCGGGCTTCGCCGACGTCATGGAGGCATTCGCCGACGACAACCCGCTGCCGGCGGTGATCGTCGTCGCGCCGTCCGCGGATGCCGGCGACAGCGTCGCCATGGAGAGCCTGCTGGCGCGCCTCGGCGCGCTCCCGGAGGTGGATTTCGCCCAGTTCGATCTGGCCTGGCTCAAGCGCCTGCAGGCGATTTTACGCATCGTCGAGCGCGGCGTGCTGGTGCTGGCGGCACTGCTCGCCGCCGGCGTGCTGCTGGTCGTCGGCAACACCATGCGCCTGGCCGTCGCAAACCGGCGCCAGGAGATCGAGATCGCCAAGCTGTTCGGCGCCACCGACGCCTTCATCCGGCGCCCGTTTCTCTACAGCGGGCTGATGTACGGGTTCATGGGCGGCGTCATCGCCTGGCTGCTGGTGTGGCTCGGCTTCGTGCTGCTCGCGGAGCCGGTCGAGCGACTGACGGTCCTCTATTCAGACGCCTTCCATCTGCGCAGCCTGGGCGCTTGGCAAAGCCTGGTGCTGGTCGGCGGTGGCGCCCTGCTCGGCCTGGTGGGCTCATGGCTGTCCGTGGGCCGCCACCTGGCCGCCATCGAGCCGAGCTGAGGCGGCGCTTCCCAAGGGCCTGGAAGGGTCTTCTCCAGGGCCCCCGGATAGGGCTTAAGTGTCTCAATTCATTGAACTTCGGGCGCTTCTGGCACTCTAATAGCGTGATTGCTAAAATAAGGCATCTGAATTCGAGGGGAGACCATGAGCAACGCACTGGACCTCAAGCTGGCCCTGCCGACGGGTAACCTGGCCGCGTACCGCTACGCCGTAAACAGCGTGCCCATGCTGAGCGCCGCCGAGGAGAAGGCGCTCGCCGAGCGCTACCAGTCCACCCAGGACCTGGACGCGGCCTGGCGACTGGTGACGTCGCACCTGCGCTTCGTGGTGCGCATCGCGCGCGGCTACTCGGGCTACGGGCTTCAGGAGGCGGACCTCATTCAGGAAGGCAACATCGGCCTCATGAAAGCGGTCAAACGCTTCGACCCGAACGTGGGGGTGCGGCTGGTGTCGTTCGCGGTGCACTGGGTCCGCGCCGAGATCCACGAGTACATCCTGCGCAACTGGCGCATCGTCAAGGTCGCGACCACCAAGGCCCAGCGCAAGCTCTTCTTCAACCTGCGCGGCGCCAAGAAGCGTCTCGGCTGGCTCAGCCGCGAGGAGGTCGACGCCGTGGCCGAGGACCTCGGCGTCAGTCCCGAGACCGTTCTCGAGATGGAGAAACGGTTGAGCGCCCACGATGCCGCTTTCGACGCGCCAATCGACATGGACGGCGAGGGCGATCGCTTTGCGCCGGCAGGCTATCTCCAGGACATGCGCTTCGAGCCGTCGGCTCAGATCGAGGCCGAGGACTGGGAGGCTCACAGCGAGCAGCGCCTGTTCGAGGCTCTCGAGACGCTCGACGCGCGAAGCTGCGATATCGTCAAGAAGCGCTGGCTCGACGAGCACAAGACGACCCTGCAGGAGCTGGCCGATATCTACGGAATCTCCGCCGAGCGCGTGCGCCAGCTCGAGAAGAACGCGATGAGCAAGCTCCGCGCGGCGCTCGCCGACTGAGCGGACGAATACGACGCCCCGTCTGAACTCAGGCGGGGCGTTTTTTTTTGCTCAGCCGATCTGCAGGTAGTGATCGATCAGCAGCGCGCTGAACAGGCCCATCAGGTAATAGATCGAAAAGACGAAGGTGCGCATCGCCAGGCCGTCGTCGCGGCCGCGGAAAAGGCTCACCGCATAGTAGAGGAAAACTCCGCCGAGGATCAGCGCCGCCGCCAGATAGAGCGGGCCGCTCATGTGGGTGACGAAGGGCAGCACGCTCACCAGAACGAGCAGCACCGTGTAGAGCAGAATCTGCAGACGCGTGTAGGCGATGCCGTGGGTGACCGGCAGCATCGGCACGTTGGCTCGCGCATAGTCGCTGCAGCGATGTATCGCCAGCGCCCAGAAGTGCGGTGGCGTCCACGCGAAGATGATCAGAAACAACAGCAGCGACTGCGGGTCCAATGTCCCGGTCACCGCGGTCCAGCCGAGCACCGGCGGCATCGCCCCGGCGGCGCCGCCGATGACGATGTTCTGCGGCGTGGCGCGCTTCAGGAAGATCGTATACACCACCGAGTACCCGACCATTGCCGCGAGGGTCAGCACAGCGGTGAGTGGATTAACGAGGGCAACCAGCAGCACCATGGAAAGCACGCACAGAATCGCCGCNNCGCACCATGATGGAATCGGCGCGCTGATCGACGATGTGGTTGATGGCGGCGCCCGAGGCGGCGCCGAGGGCGATACCCAGGCTGCCGAATATCAGAGCCGACCACGGTACCCACCCCGGTGAGGCGAGGAACATACCGACCATGGCCGTGAAGACCAGCATCATGACCACGCGCGGCTTGCACAGCTCGAGGTATTCGCGCCACGAGCGCACGGGCGTCATGAAAATGGCGCGGTTGGACATGAGCGGCTTACTCCCCCGAATTTCTACTCGCAGCCGGGCTTGCCCGCGACCCCCGGCGAGCGGCGCCTATGATACACAATCGCGGCTTGCCTCCGGAAGCTGCCACGCATCGCCCCGGTATCAGCCGATCTTGGAGATCTTCAGCAGCCGCTCCAGATCGGCGAGCAGCTCGCGCTGCTGTACATCGAGCGGATAACGCATCATCAGATAGCCCTGAGGGTCGACGAGATAAATCGCGGATCGCGCACCCTCGTCGTCGAAGGAGAACGGCGACAACCACTGGTCGCGGGCGAGGGCTAGGGTGAGCTGCGACGCCGGCCCGGGATTCACCGCGGCCCCCGCGGAGGCGACCACCAGAAGCCGCTGCACGCGATGCGCGTCTTCGCCGAGGGCACCTTGGACCTGGAGCGTGCGCGCCAGCGCTTCGGCGCAGGCCTCTGCACACCCACTCCGCTGCACCTGCACGATGGTCCAGCGACCGGACAGATAGCCGGGATCGAGCTTCCTGCCCCGGGGATCGGCGAGGCCCGCCGCGCTGACCGGGCGTGCCGGCTGCACCAGCGTGCCGTAATTGACCGTGCCGAGGGGACGCCAGCCCGGCGCGAACACATTGAGCAGCCAGGCGCCCGCGATGGGCAGGAAGAACAGCAGGAAGGTGAGCACGAGCAGGATGCGCGCACGGCGCGATTCAGCGGCCATCGGCGTTCTCCGGCCGGCGACGCACGGCGACCCAGATGCTCAGCACCACCAGGGCCGCGGCAAGCGCGAACCATTGCACCGCGTAGCCCACGTGGCGCACCGGCGAGAGCCCTTGGCGGACCGGCCATTCGCGCACGTAGCCGTGCTCGGAGCGCGGCGAGAGGCGCACAACGAAAGGCAGAAGCGGCGTGCCGAGCTGCGCTGCCATGCGCTGCAGGTCCACGTGCTGAACAATCTTCGGCCATCGCGGGTTTTCGTAGCCGGAGCTGCCGAGGGCGAGGCCCGCCGCCGGAGGCGCAACCACGAGACCCTCCTCGACCAGCGGCTGCTCGCCGACCGCGACGTCCGGCAGCCGGCCGCGGTCGGGACCCACCGGCAGCCAGCCGCGATTCACCAGCAGGTGCACGTCGCTGTCTGCCAGTCTCAACGGCGTCAGCACGTGGTAGCCAGCCGCGCCTCTGTGGGTGCGGTTGTCGAGCAGATACTGCCTGTCGCTCCGATATCGGCCCTCGGCCCGCGCGCGCCTGTGGATCAGCTGCTGGGGCGCCGGCGACGCGAGCAGCCCGGGCTCGAGCTCGACGGGGGCCCGCTCACCGCGCTCGAGCTGCACGACCTCGATCCGGCGTTTTTCATCGGCCCTCTGCAGCTGCCAGAAGCCCGCCCACACCAGCACCGCCAGCATGAGCAGGGCGGCCAGCGCCGGTAACGGCGTCACGCGGATGCGGTAGCCACCAATCCGCATCACGGCTCGCGTGCCTGCAGTATACTGGCGGGCCACGCCGCTCCCGGAGCCCGAATGCTTTCCAAGATCCTCGTCATCGCGATTTTCCTCGGCATCGTCGCCAGCATGGGCTCCGCGCTGATCTTTCTCATCAAGGACAAGGGCCAATCGAACCGCACGCTGAACGCTTTGACGGTGCGCATTATCGTCTCGGTCGCGCTGTTCGTGCTGCTTTTCGTGCTCTGGGGTCTGGGGCTGATCAATCCCCACGGCATACGGCCCTGAGCTGCGTTCACTCAGGGCCGCATCGGCGGGCACTGCCGGATCGGGCTACAGCCAGTAGACGAAGATAAACAGGCCCAGCCAGACCACGTCGACGAAGTGCCAGTACCAGGCGACGGCCTCGAACCCGAAGTGATGCGACGGCGTGAAGTGGCCGCTGAGGGAGCGGGCGAAGATGACACTGAGCATGATGGCGCCGAGGGTCACGTGCAGTCCGTGAAAGCCCGTCAGCATGAAGAAGGTCGAGCCGTAGGCGCCGGACGCGAGGGACAGGTTGAGGTCCGCGTAGGCGTGGTAGAACTCGTAGGCCTGCACGCCGAGGAACGTGACGCCGAGGGCGATGGTGGCGAACAGCCACGTGCACAGCCCGCGACGATTGCCGTGCTTGAGCGCGTGGTGGGCGATAGTCACCGTGACGCCGCTCGAGAGCAGCAGCAGCGTGTTGAGCGCCGGCAGGCCGAAGGCCGGAATGGTCTCGAAGGCGCCGCCGATGTCACCCGGACCGTTGGTCGGCCAGACCGCGTCGAATCCCGGCCACAGGACCGGGCCGGTGGCATAGCCGCCGGCGCCTTCGCCGCCCAGCCACGGCACCGAGAGCACGCGGATGTAGAACAGGGCGCCGAAGAACGCGGCGAAGAACAGGACCTCGGAGAAGATGAACCATCCCATGCCCCAGCGGAAAGAGACGTCCACCTGCTCGTTGTAGCGCCCGCCCTCGCTCTCCCGGATCACCGCGCCGAACCAGCCGAACAGCATGTGCACGACGATGATCGCACCGATGATCATGGACCATTTACCGAGCGGGGAACCGTTGAGAAGCATGGCGAAGCCGCCGAGCAGCAAGAACAAGCCGATGGAACCCGTGATGGGCCAACGGCTCGGGTTCGGTAGGTAGTACGAATCGTGGCTAGCGGCCATGGTGGTCACCTGGGGCAGTTGAATGTGATGGAATTTGCATCGCCCGTGCTCACGAGCGCGCCTCGGCGTTGAAGAATGTATACGACAACGTGATGGTTCGCACGTCCGGCGGCAGGTCGGCGCGGACTACGAAACGCACCGGCATCTCGCGGCCTTCGCCACCGTCGAAGCTCTGCTGGGAGAAACAGAAGCACTCGGTCTTGGTGAAGTACAGGGCGGCCTTACCGGGGCTGACGTTGGGCGTCGCCGTGCCGACGGTGCCGCTGCGCGAGAGGTTGCGCGCGAAGTAGGTGGTCTCGTAGACACGGCCCGGAGTGACGCGCATTTCCAGCACGCTCGGGTGCACCTCCCAGGGGAGGGTGCTGTTGACCGTTCCCGTGAACTGCACCGTCACCAGACGCTCGCCGTCGACCAGCGGCGCCAGCCGCGCTTCCTCGGCAACGGCCGGTTTGCCGCCGATCCCCGTGATTTCACAAACGACGTCGTACACGAGCGGCAGTATGGCGTACCCGAAGCCGAACATGGCGACTACCACGACAGCGAGCCGCAGGGTGAGGCGGCGGTTGCTCGAACGCAGCGCGGTAGCGTCGTCGCTCACAGGACCGCTTTCAACCAGAGACCGAGGTAAACCGCCAGCGCCAGGAGCGCGATGGCGATCGCCAGGCGCACGTTGCGACGCCTGTCACGAGCAGCGATGGCCGGTGAGCGCATGGTCTTCGACTCCGGCACTGGGCTCAGCGCACCTCCGGGGCTTCGGCGAAGGTGTGGTACGGCGGCGGTGAGCTCAGCGTCCACTCCAGCCCGTCCGCACCTTCCCAGACCCGGTCGGTGGCCTGCTCACCGCCGCGAATGGTCTGCCAGATGATGTACACGAAGAGCAGCTGGGCGAGCCCGAAGACGAAGCCGCCGATGCTCGACACCATGTTCCAGTCGGCGAACTGAACCGCGTAGTCGGGTATGCGCCGCGGCATCCCGGCAAGGCCGAGAAAATGCTGCGGGAAGAACAGCACATTGACGCTGATGGTGGATATCCAGAAGTGCCACTTGCCAAGGGTCTCGTTGTACATGTGGCCGGTCCACTTGGGCAGCCAGAAATACGCGCCGGCGAAGATGCCGAACAGGGCGCCCGTGACCAGCACGTAATGGAAATGCGCGACCACGAAGTAGGTGTCGTGATACTGGAAGTCCGCCGGCGTGATGGCGAGCATCAGTCCCGAGAACCCGCCGATGGTGAACAGGATAACGAACGCAATGGCGAACAGCATGGGCGTCTCGAAGGTCATGGCGCCGCGCCACATGGTCGCCACCCAGTTGAACACCTTCACGCCGGTTGGCACCGCGATCAGCATGGTCGCGTACATGAAGAACAGCTCTCCGGCGAGCGGCATGCCGACGGTGAACATGTGATGCGCCCAGACGATGAAGGACAGGAAGGCGATGGATGCCGTGGCATAGACCATCGACTCGTAGCCGAACAGCGGCTTCCTCGCGAAGGTCGGGATGATCTGCGAGACGATGCCGAAGGCCGGCAGGATCATGATGTAGACCTCGGGATGCCCGAAGAACCAGAACACGTGCTGATAAAGCACGGGATCACCGCCGCCAGCGGCGTTGAAGAAGGAAGTTTCGAAGAAACGGTCCGTCAGCAGCATGGTGACGGCGCCGGCGAACACCGGCATCGCGGCCACCAGCAGGAAGGCCGTGATGAACCAGGTCCAGACGAACAGCGGCATCTTCAGCAGCGTCATGCCGGGCGCGCGCATATTGACGATGGTGACGATGATGTTGATGGCGCCCATGATCGACGACATGCCGAGCAGGTGAATGGCGAAGATCATGAACGGCACGTTGCCGGCACCCTGGAGAACCAGCGGCGGATACATGGTCCAGCCCGCTGCCGGCGCGCCGCCTTCCATGAAGAAGGTCGCGATCAGCAGCGTGAAGGCGAACGGCAGGATCCAGAAGCTCCAGTTGTTCATGCGCGGCAGCGCCATGTCCGGCGCACCCACCATCAGCGGCACCTGCCAGTTCGCGAAGCCGACAAAGGCCGGCATGATGGCGCCGAAGACCATGATCAGCGCGTGCATGGTGGTGAGCTGATTGAAGAAGTCGGGATTGACCCACTGCAGGCCCGGCGAGAACAGCTCGAGCCGGATGCCCATGGCGAGCGCCCCGCCGACCAGCAGCATCAGCAGCGAGAAAAGCAGATAGAGCGTGCCGATGTCCTTGTGGTTGGTGGTAAAAACCCATCGCAGCAGACCCGGTGGTGGCCCGTGGTCATGATGCTCGTCGTGAGCGTGGTGGCTGTCGGTGGCGGTGCTGTGGCTGCTCATCAGGCGGCTCTCCGATATAAACGATGTCTTGCGATTACTGGCTGGCAGAGACCGCGGCTAGGCGGGTTTCCTGCTCCGCCTTGTAGCTCGCGACCCACTGCTTGTACTCGGCTTCCGATTTGGCTTCGACGACGATCGGCATGAAGCCATGATCCTTGCCGCAGAGCTCGGCGCACTGACCGCGATAGGTGCCGGGCTGCTCTATGCGAACCCACAACTCGTTGACGAATCCAGGAATGGCATCCTTTTTCATCCCCAGGGCGGGCACCCACCAGGCGTGAATGACGTCGTCGGCGGTGAGCAGGATGCGCACTTTCTTGTTGACCGGCAGCACCACGGGCTTGTCGACATCGAGCAGGTAGTGATCCACCTGCCAGGGATCCTTGTAGATGGCCGCGCGGCTGCTGTCAGCGAGCTTGCTGTAGAAGGTGACGCCATCTTCCAGGTACTCGTATTTCCACAGCCACTGATAGCCAGTCACCTTGAGGGTCAATTCCGACTCGCTGGTGTCCTCCATGTTGATGAGCGCACGCGTTGCGGGCACGGCGAAGCCGACCAGGATCACGAACGGAATAATGGTCCACGCAATCTCGGCGGCGGTGCTGTGGTGAAACTGCGCCGGCTCTCGACCGGCCGATTTACGGTGCCTGACGATGGCGACGAACATGGCGCCGAACACAATGATGCCGATGATGACGCATATCCACAGCATCAGCATGTGCAGATCGTAAGCCTGGCGGCTGATGGGCGTGACGCCTACGGGGAGATTGAGCTCATTCCACGCGGCCATCGCGCGCCCGGCCACGAGTGTCGCGGCGACGCCTGCCAGGCCTGCGACGGTGCTGCGTTTGAAATTCGATAGCATGGATCGCGTTCTCCTCGTATTTAGTCGGCGCCGTCGCGAATGGCGGTGCGCAACTCTCCCTCCAGTTGCCGGCGCTCGTCCTCGTTCAAGAATCCGCCAAGCTCCACCTCTTTGCCGTGGGAGCGTATCACGAGCCGCGTCGGATGCCAGCGAAAGCGCGGTTGCAACAGACGAATCTGCAGCCAGGCCCGACTGAGCTCCCATCGCCGCGGCGTGCGGCGGCCGCTCTTCTCCACGGCCACGCTGTCGCTTTGCACCGAGACGACTTCGGTCTCGCGGCCACCGAGGGCCGACAGATAGAAACCGATGCCCACCGCAATCACCTCGGCACCTGCGAACGGCAACACCGGCCACAGACCGAACGTCGCGAACACGCTCGCGATGCCCAGGCACACCACGGCAATGATGGCGAACACGATCTGCAGTTGCCGCCGGCTCAACGAACGGTTGGGCCGGATCACGATTCGCCAGTTGCGTTTGGAATCAACCGTGCTGGAGACCATAACAGGGCTCGGTCTGGTCAAAGGCCCCCCGCCGAACGGGTCCCGATGCTACAGCAGGCGCTAGCCCGGCGCAACTTGGCGCACAGCGTGAAATCGGTACGAAAATGAAACGCTTAGGCGAGCTCCCATGGTGCATAGCGGGGCCGCCGGCGAGGATGCGCCGAGGCGCGCGAGTCAGTCGCGCACGAACCCCCCTGGGGGGCGGCGCAGCGTGTCTGCCGGGACTTCCACACGCTGCGCAGCGGGGCGCCATGCGTGGCCGAAAACAACTTCGAAGCTCGCCGGCAGCTTCGCATCGCGACGGTGCGTTTCGTATGCGCGCACCATGGCGCTCAGCTGCGAGGGCGTGGTGAGGCCGACGCGGGCCCCCCGTGCGGCGTTGCTCGAGCCCGACTGCTTCAGCTCTGCAAGCAGCGCAGCCACATCCCGGTACTCGGCGGTGATGCGCTCGGTGTCCATGACCACGTCACGCAGTCCGGCCCGCATGAGGGCGTCGCCCAGGTCGTGCATGTCGATGAAGGCGTGCACATGCACGTGCGAATCCACCGCTGCCCAGCTCGCGCGCAGCTCGCTCAGGGTGTCCGGGCCGAGGCTCGAGAACATCAGCAGACCGCCGGGGCTGAGCACGCGCCGGAACTCGGCGAGCACCGCGTCCGGCGACGCCGCGCTCGGCAGCATCAGGCTCGAGACCACCAGATCGATGCTTGCATCGGCAATGGGCAGGGCCTCGGCGTCGCCACACGCGAAGGCTACCCTGGAGAACCAGCGCCGCCCGCGTCCGCGCGCCTTGTGCAGCATATCCGGCGTGCAGTCCACCGCGGTCAGCCGCGCGCGGGGATAGAGTCGCGCCAGTCGCCGCGAGCAGATGCCGGTTCCGGCACCCACGTCGAGAATCCGCTCAGGCCGAATGCGCACAGGCTGCAGATGCTCGACGAGGGCGTCGGCGACGCGCCGCGCCAGCCACGCGGCGCTCTCGTAGCGCGGCGCGGCGCGCGCCGCGAGCCGCCTGACGCGCGCCTTGTCGAGACGGTGGCCGGCGTGGGTCACCGCACCTGTCGTCCTGGAGCCGGCGCTCCCCTGCGCCCAGCACCCGGCGTCTGTCGGCGAAAGGTCCCCGAACACTTGGTCGAAAGCAGTGTGTGAGTACTTACTATAATCATTTTATCCAATTCAAGAGCCTCTTCACCCTCGTTGCGGCTCCTGGCCGGGGGTCCGCGCCGTCTTGCGGCTCGCCGGCGCCTCGCGGATCATCGAGAGCGTCTCGAGGGAGTGTCAACTTGCACGGATGGCTTTTCGCCTGGAGGCGACTGCGCGCCGGGGCGGTGGCATGCCTGCCCGACGCCTGTCTCCTGTGCGACGCGCCCGCCGGCCGGGTTCCCAATCTGTGTGCCGCGTGCGCCACAGACCTGGTGCGCCTGCCGCCGCAGCGCCAGCCGTTCGTGGCGTATCCCTACACGCCGCCGATCAGCACGCTGATTCACTGGATGAAGTTCGACGCACGCCTGCCCGCGGCGCTCACCCTGGGTACGCTGATGGCGCACGCTCTCGCCGAAACCCAAGCAGCCATCCCGGATGCGCTCGTGCCGGTGCCCCTGCACCCCCACCGTCTGCGCGCCCGGGGCTTCAATCAGGCCCTCGAGCTGGCGCGTCCGCTGGCGACGCTCCTCAAACGCCCACTGCTGGCGCGCGCCTGCGCACGGGTCCGGGCCACCCGGCCGCAGTCCACGTTGCAGGCAACTTCGGCCCGCCGAGGCAACGTAAAGGGCGCCTTTCGCGCCTGCCGGCGCCTGCAGGGCTACCCGACGATCGCCATCGTCGACGACGTGCTCACCACCGGGTCGACGGTAGCCGAGCTCGGCCGCGTGCTGCGCCGCGCCGGCGTCCGCCGGGTGCTCGTATGGGCCTGCGCCGGCCCGTCGGGGGGCGCCCTCAGGCGTCGAGATTAGCGACCGAGAGGGCGTTGCTCTCGATGAATTCGCGGCGCGGTTCCACCTGATCGCCCATGAGCGTGGTGAAAAGCTCGTCGGCGGCCACCGCGTCCTCGATACGCACCTGACGCAGGCGGCGCACCTCAGGATCCATGGTGGTCTCCCACAGCTGCTCAGGGTTCATTTCGCCAAGGCCCTTGTAGCGCTGGACACTGAGGCCCCGTCGGGCCTCCGCCAGAAGCCAGTCCAGGGCCTGTGCCACGGTGGACACGGGTTGGGATTTCTCGCCGCGCACGACCTGAGCCCCTTCCTCCAAAGGCTCGTAGAGGGAATCGCTCAGCAGGACCAGATTGCGGTACTCGGCGGAGCGGAAAAACTCACTGCCGAGCTCGCGCTCGGACTCCACCCCGTGCACCACCGCCCGCAGGCGCGCCCGGAAACCGTCCTCGGCGCGATCCTCGACGCGAATCTCGTAGTCGCCGTGACCGTTGGCGCGGGTCGCCAGGCGGGACTGCAGGACGTCGAACCACGCGCGCGTGCCGTCGCGGGAATTCAGGGTCTCCGCGTCGAGCAGCGGCATCATCTTGAGGACGTCGAGGACGTCGGGAAGGATGCGGCGGGCCAGGCGTTTGTAGATGCCGAGCAGCGTCACGTAGTCCTTGGCGGTCTTCTCCAGCCGGCTCCCCGTGATCGCTTTTTTACGGCCGCCAGGCTTGATGGAAGCGCCGTCCAGGGCAATCTCCATGAGCAGCGCGTCGAGCTCGGAATCGTCGCGCACGTAGCGCTCCTGCTTGCCTCTCTTGAGCTTGTACAGCGGAGGCTGGGCGATGTAGACGTGACCGCGCTCGACCAGCTCCGGCATCTGACGGTAAAGAAAGGTCATCAGCAGCGTGCGGATGTGCGATCCGTCCACATCGGCGTCCGTCATGATGATGATGCGGTGATAGCGCAGCTTGCTCGGATCGTATTCCTCCTTGCCGATGCCGCAGCCCAGGGCCGTGATCAACGTGCCGACCTCCGCCGAGGACAGCATCTTGTCGAAGCGCGCGCGCTCCACGTTGAGGATTTTGCCCTTCAGGGGCAGGATGGCCTGAAAACGGCGGTCGCGACCCTGCTTGGCGGATCCGCCGGCGGAATCGCCCTCGACCAGGAACAGCTCGGACAGCGCCGGGTCCTTCTCCTGACAATCGGCGAGCTTGCCCGGCAGCCCGGCCACATCCAGGGCGGTCTTGCGCCGGGTCATTTCCCGGGCTTTGCGCGCCGCCTCCCGGGCACGCGCCGCGTCGACGATCTTCGAGGTGATGGCGCGGGCTTCCGCCGGGGTCTCGAGCAGAAACGCCTGAATCTTGCTCGACACCACCGAATCGACGATGCCCTTCACCTCCGAGGACACCAGCTTGTCCTTGGTCTGAGAGGAAAACTTGGGATCCGGAATCTTGACCGACAGCACCGCGGTCAGACCCTCGCGCACGTCGTCACCGGTGGGCTCCACCTTGGCTTTCTGCAGCACGCCGCCCTGCTCCATGTACTGGTTGAGCATGCGCGTGAGCGCGGCGCGGAACCCGGACAGATGGGTGCCACCGTCGCGCTGGGGAATGTTGTTGGTGAAGCAGAAGATGTTCTCCTGATACGAGTCGTTCCACTGCATCGCCACCTCGATCCCCACGTCATCCTTGTCGGTGGAGAAATAGAGCACGCTCGGATGCACCGGGGTCTTGTTCTTGTTCAGGTGCTCGACGAAGGCCTTGATGCCGCCCTCGTACTGGAAAATATCCTGCTTGCCGCTGCGCTCATCCAGCAGTCGGATGCGCACACCGGAGTTGAGGAACGAAAGCTCGCGCAAGCGCTGGGCGAGAATGTCGTAGTGAAACTCGATATTGCTGAAGGTGTCGGCGCTCGGCTTGAACAGAATATCCGTGCCGGTCCGGTCGGCCTTCCCGACCGCCTCCAGGGGCGTCTGGGGCTCTCCATGGCGGTACTCCTGGCGGTAGGTTTTACCGTCGCGATGGATGGTCATGACCAACCGCTCGGACAGGGCATTGACCACCGACACGCCAACCCCGTGCAGGCCCCCGGAGACCTTGTAGGAGTTGTCGTCGAACTTACCGCCGGCGTGGAGCACGGTCATGATGACCTCGGCCGCGGACCGGCCCTCGTCTTCGTGCATGTCCACGGGGATGCCGCGGCCGTTGTCGACAATGCTGACCGATTCGTCCTCGTGAATCGTGACGTCGATTTCGCTACAGTAGCCGGCGAGCGCTTCGTCGATGGCGTTGTCGACGGTCTCGAACACCATGTGGTGCAAACCGGTGCCGTCGTCCGTGTCTCCAATGTACATGCCCGGTCGCTTTCGGACCGCGTCCAGGCCTTTGAGAACCTTGATATTGGTTGAGTCGTAGGTCGCTGCCGCCACTCAGTAATTCCTCGCGGTTAAACTTTATAATTATACCATTTTCAGCGGCTTACCGCGTTCCACGTGGAACACGCTCAAAGCCCCGGAAGCCGCGCTTTCGACTGCATCCGGCGACACCGAGGTGATGAAGCTCTGCGCGCCGAGACGCTGCAATTCGCCGAAAAAAAGCCCGCGGCTGTGGACATCGAGCTCTGAGGCCAGATCGTCCACCAACACGA
>JABAHS010131937.1_pt1 | contig 21081 bp, 15 predicted proteins | sample 7062111 | NCBI WGS metagenome assembly JABAHS01 (sample SAMN14534600, study PRJNA622989) | marine sediment metagenome | biome: marine biome [ENVO:00000428]; feature: marine pelagic biome [ENVO:01000023]; material: deep marine sediment [ENVO:00002113]; isolation source: pool of 4 deep marine... | reverse complement strand
GGCCTGCCTCGCAATCCGGCCAACCGCAGGGTATATCGCAGAGAGGGTCTTAATACGAAGGCGGTGGACGAGTTTCTTGCCGAACATTCCAAGAACCGGCCGGATACGCCTTTGTGTCTGATATTCGGTGACAGCAGCCCGCACGTGACGTGGGAGCCCAACAAAATATACGAGCCGGCAAAGTTGAAGCTGCCGCCTTTTATTGTTGATACGAAACTGACCCGCCAAGCCATGGCTAACTATTATCAGGATATTACAACCATGGACAAGCGCGTCGGGGAAGTGGGGGCAATGTTGGAGAAGTACGGTTTAAAGGAGAACACACTTTTTATTTATACGACGGACCAGGGTTCTGAGTGGCCTCATTCGAAATGGACTTTGTATGATGCCGGTATTCACGTTCCCTTTATTGCCGTATGGCCCGGCAAAATCAAACCCGCGTCGGTGTGCGATGCAATGATTTCATTTGTCGATATTACGCCGACCTTTATCGATATTGCGGGTGGAGAGCAGCCGAAAGGGCTGGATGGTAAGAGTTTCCTGGATGTGATACTGGCGAAAAGCAAAACCTTCCGCCAATATATTTACGCCAGCCATACAAGAGATGGGAATAAAAACGTATTTCCACAGCGGTGCGTTCGAGACCGCCGTTACAAATACATTCTGAATCTGATGCCGGAAAATACCTGGACGACCCATTTTACGTTAGTTCCTGACATTCCAGAGAGCCATAAACAGGTTTGGGACACCTGGGTTGAAAAGGGTAAAACCGACACTAAAGTCGCCAAGCTGCTCGATATTATTCAGCATCATCCAGTTGAAGAATTATACGATTTGCAGACCGATCCTTATGAGCTTAATAATATTGCCTACAAGGGCGATAGGAAGATTATGGAAAGGTTACAGCGCAAACTGAAGGACTGGATGCTCTCACAAGATGATCCGGGCCTCAAAGAAAGCCATAAGAGTGAGGCCAAATCCTGATTGTTATCAGACCTTTAACTGTTATATACGCCTCGAACACGACCTTTTGACTAATTTTAACGGTTTGTTTTTGTTCATTAGATGTATAATAGGGTGTATATCGAGTAAATTTGCAAAGGTGAGCTTGCTTTGTTGTGACGGCATAGACTGCTAAAATTGAGATTATAGGAGTAAAATCAGCCGATACTTTAATTTTAGGGTTCTGTATTTGCAATGCCTTTGAGAACAGGTATAATACCTTAGATTCGTTAATATTAACAAAGGTATGCGATGTCCATATACAAAATCAGAGTTCTAATGGCTTTGGCCGTGATTTTGCCGGTTTCAGTATGTCCTTTAGTATGGGCCGAAACACAGCCTTTGAAGAAGGCACTGGAATCCATTTCGGTCTCGGAGCAAAATCAGGACAGCTATAAGTTATCAGCTGGTGAAATAGAGAAATTGATTGATGCAGGCAAGTGTAAAGCAGCCTCAAAGGCCTTTAAGAGGCTGAAAACAGACTTTCCCGAAATTATAAAGCCCGATTCAAATGATTTGGACCTGCTCATAGGGGCAGAGATTCTGCTTTGCAAAGGGAAATTGGACAAGGCGGCCAGACAGTACGACAAACTGCTCGATGAGATTCCTACCGGAAGCAGGTTCTATCTTCCGGCCCTGGAGCGGCAGTTTGAGATAGCAACGGCTTTCCTTGCCGGCGCCAAAAAGCCCGTATTGCGTATCTTCAAAATCAAAGGATATGCCGAAGGTGTCAGGATAATGGAGGATATTGGTTACAGGCTTGCCCTTGATGATCCATATGGTATGGGATTACAAGCAGAATTGGCGGTTGCAAAAAGCTATCAGGCAAGGAAAAAGTACGATGAGGCCTTTTACAGGTGGGCACAGATTAAAGACAAGCATCAGAATGATGAACTCGGCAAGGAGGCCCTGCTGGCTATGGCTGATTGTAAACTTGCCATGTATAAAGGACCAGACTATGATAATTCGGATTTGAACGGGAGGCCGCTTAATCCAAGCAGCTTTTATGAGAGTGCAAAGAGCTGTTACGAAGAATTCAGATTAAAGTATCCACAAGACATTGAAAAATATAACATAGAGGAAAAGATTAAAGATCTGGATGAAACACTGGCGTCCAAACAATTTAAGATAGGACAGTATTATCAGGGAACGGGCAATAAACTTTCTGCTAACCTTTACTTCCAAATGGTTGTAAACCGCTGGCCTGACACGGTCACCGCTAAAATTGCAGGGCAAATGCTTATTCAAAACACCGGTAGGCAAGAGAAAGCCGAATGAAAAAAGAAAATATCAACGCTACTTATAAGGACAAATCGGGACTTCGGTCATTGCTTTTTGTTCCGGTCTGCACTTTCACGTTGCTTTGTTTTTGCGGATGCGCCGAAATGACGGGTTATTCAAACCAGTCGCTCTTTCCCGGAGAAGTCAGCAGTGTGTGCCTGGAGATGTTTGACAACAAAAGCTTTCGTCGCGGGGTCGAATACAAACTTACCGATGCGCTTGCAAAGAGGATCGAAGCCTCGACACCTTACAAGATAATATCAAGCAAAGACCGCGCTGACTCAGTAATGAGCGGTCAAATCGTGCGGGTCAGTGAATTGTTGCTCAGCGTCGAGCGTGAGACGGGTCAGGCACTGGAAAAAGAACTGCAACTGGAAGCGTTGGTTAATTGGAAAAACCTCAAGACCGGCGAATTGCTGATAGATAACAAGTCCGTCACTTCCCAGGCAACCTATTCTACCTACCAAAATCAGGACTTTAACTATGCATCGGCCCTTGCGGCAAACAATTTGGCCCGAGGAATCGTAGAATTAATGGAACAAGAATGGTAGAAATCCGGATTTGTTAATGAATTGTCAGGTAAACGTATCAGCCCATAGATTAATACATATACGGAATATGAGGTATGAGTAACGGTAAAAACAAAAAGCCGGTTCGACCGGTAGAAGACCCGGAACAAAGGGGCCCCAAAAAACCATCCCTGCAGAGCTATAGACGGAGCCCGTTTAGCTTTTTGATAGTTGTGCTAATCGTCTTATCAGCGATAATGATGCTTCAACAATTTCGCAAGATTGAGAATATAGATTGGGGTGATTTCGAAAGGCATATTCAAAATAAAGAGATCGCCAGTGTCGAAATAGGAGAAACCAGGATTACCGGGAAGTTTAAAGAAACCGCCAGGGGAGAGAAAGAGCCCCTTTCTTTTGAGGTTGACTACAATCCCAATGTTGTAGGAGAACGTCTTACGAAGCTTCTTGCAGACAGCGATGTCGAGTGGAAATTTACCAGGCAGAATATATGGCTTCCTTTTCTTCTAACGTGGCTTTTGCCCTTTGTTTTAATCCTGGGTGTCTTATATTTCTTCTTTGCCCGCCCTCTTCGCGGCGGAGCCGGCGGCATGCTGATGTCATTTGGCAGGAGCAAACATCGAGTTCAAAACAAAGACCGCGTGAAGGTTACCTTTAAAGACGTAGCCGGTATCGAAGAAGCCAAGGAAGAAGTGGCTGAAATAATCGAGTTTCTGAAAAATCCGAAGAAATTTCAACGCCTTGGCGGCCGTATCCCTCGGGGCGTTTTGCTCATAGGCCCGCCTGGCTGCGGAAAAACATTGCTTGCCAAGGCGATAGCCGGGCAGGCTGACGTTCCGTTCTTCAGTATATCCGGTAGCGATTTTGTTGAGATGTTTGTTGGTGTTGGGGCCTCCCGAGTTCGCGATTTGTTCAAGCAGGCCAAGGACAATTCCCCATGTATTATCTTCCTCGATGAGGTTGATGCCATTGGCCGCAAACGTGGGGCCAGCTTTGTTGGCGGCGGTCACGATGAGCGTGAACAAACGCTCAATGCCATTTTAGTGGAGATGGACGGTTTTGATACGAATGACCAGGTGATAGTCATAGCGGCGACGAACCGCTCGGATATTTTAGACCATGCGCTGACTCGGCCGGGGAGATTTGACCGGCAGATTTTTGTCCCGCTGCCTGATTTGAAAGGGCGCGTCGATATCCTGAAGGTGCACGCGAAGAATGTAAAAATGGGTCCAGAAGCAAATCTTGAAAGACTGGCTCGCGGCACTCCCATGTTTTCCGGTGCGGACCTTGCCGCGATTATTAACGAGGCCGCACTGGCTGCGACTATGGCAAATAAAGACCATATAGAGATGGCGGACCTGGAAGAAGCACGAGACAAGGTTAGATGGGGGCGGGCGAAGAGGAGCAGGGTGATCGACCAGAAGGAAAAGGAAGTTACCGCTTATCACGAAGCCGGCCATACTCTTGTTCAATCTATGCTCAAAGATGCGGATCCGTTGCACAAGGTAAGTATTATTCCACGCGGTCCGATGGGCGGAGCTACTTTTGCACTGCCTGAAAAAGACAGGACCATGTTTACGAAAAAATATTGTATGGCACTTTTGCAGGTCTGTTTCGGGGGCCGAATAGCGGAAGAAATGTTCTGTGGCGACATATCCAGCGGCGCCCAGTCTGACATTCAGCAGGCCACCAAGATCGCAAAGCAGATGATATTGACCTGGGGTATGTCGGATCAACTTGGCCCTATTAGTTACGGTCCTGATTCTGGAATTAAGGACATGGTTTATATCATGCCGGGCGAGAAGGAGTATTCCGAGAAGACCGCAGAAGCCATCGATAAGGAAGTAAAAAAGATCACAGACCATGCGTATAAGGACGCGAAAGATTTAGTAGAATCACACAAAGATGAACTCGACCGAATAGCAAAGGCCCTGCTCAAATATGAAACTCTTGATGCTGAAGATGTCGATTTGATTTTGAAAGGGGGGCAGTTGGACAAGCCTACTGTCTCTGATTTGCTGGCGGCCGAGCAGGCAAAGAACGAAGAGGATTCAGAAAATAAGAGTTAAAGAATAGCACTATTCACACTTTTATTTTTTCCTTTTGTTTTTTTATATTTGTTGGGGTTTCCATGAGGACAATAGCTTCTGCCATTTTGTTGACAGTTATTCTTGTCGGAGTCAATACCGGCGTTCAAGCCGCGGCCGAGCCAAATTCTTCAAGGCCAAATGGTTCAACAAATGTTATTGATACTTCAGTTGAAATGGCAAGATCGGAAAATGAGTTTTCCTCGGCACAACTTGTGCCTGCTCGAATGTCCGAAACACGCGGTATAGCGGTTATTTTCGAAGGCACCGACGACCTTCACTACTATGCCAGCGCCGATACCGCCCCGGCAGGATATAAACTTAAGGTTGAAGCGAAATCGGATTTTCTTATGTTTGGTGATGCCGTATATCCCCAATGGGAAACTTTCTATGATAAGGCTTTGGAAAAGAGTGTTGAGGTATACAGCGGCAACTTCAGCGTTTTTGTTCCTATTGCATCAGTTACAGCCAAGCCAGGTGCCGAGGGGGCAATTAAAGAGGTTGATGTTGAGGTCAAAATCACCGGGATTGCCTGTACGAGCAAGATATGTCTGCCGCCCTTTGAGAAAACCCTGAGGACTACGATTGACTGGGGTCAGCGTGAATCGTGGAAACAGATTAGTCTTGAAAAGGCCGCCGATAAGGTAACTCCATATGCGGGACCTTCTTATTCAACATGGTTTGCTCTGGTCCTGGCGATTTTGGCCGGTCTTTCGTTGAATATTATGCCCTGTGTCTGGCCGGTGCTGCCCCTTATCGTGATGCGGCTTGTGGAGCAGGCAAAACAGGGCAGAAAGCAATCGGCAGCTTTGGGTTTGGCTTTTTGCCTTGGCATATTGTTGTTCTTTGCCATCCTTGCCGGCGCCAATATCATTTTGCAGATAGTTTATGGAACAGTATTGCAGTGGGGGGACCAGTTCCGAAATCCGGCATTTGTTGCCGGCATGGCTCTTTTGCTTGTTGTGCTTGCGCTGTTTATGTTTGGCCTTTTTACCTTCACCGTTCCATCTTCCATTGCAAGTAAATCCGGTTCCGGGAAAGGCTATGCCGGTGCCGTAGGGATGGGTTTGCTGGCTGCGGTTTTGAGCACGCCCTGTAGTTTTGGGATTCTGGCAGCCTCCTTTGCCTGGGCCCAGACACAGAACCTGTTCATGGGCACAGTTGCTATAATGTCTATAGGGCTCGGGATGGCCCTGCCATACGCAATACTTACGTCAATGCCGGCACTTTTAAACCGACTACCCAAAGCCGGACAGTGGATGGAGATATTTAAGCAGGCAATTGGATTTGTTCTGCTCCTTATCGCGGTAAAACTTATTGCGTCACTTCCGGAAGTCAGAAGGACGTCTGTTTTGTATTTTGCCGTCGTTCTTGCTTTTTGTGTCTGGATGTGGAGCGGATGGGTATCTTACAACACTAAAGCGGTGCGCAAGTGGCTTGTAAGATTTGTTGCGCTTGCCCTGGGGATTACAGCCGGGTGGACGTTTTTACCTGCGCCAGCGGCCGAGATTATTAACTGGCAGCCTTACGATGCCGCTACGATAAAAACCGCTAACGCCGAATCGAGGCCCGTTCTGATTAAGTTTACGGCCGATTGGTGCTGGAACTGCGAAGTGGTTGAAAAGGTTGTTTTCGGGCGAAAGGACATTGCCAAGCTTATAGAACAAAAAGATGTTCTTGCGATTAAGGCCGATACGACACTTGAAAATTATCCGGCAGCTATAGACCTGAAAGAGAAATATAAAGAACCCGGCGTGCCCGTGACCATAGTGTATGTACCCGGAGTACAAAAGCCGACCAGATTCAATGAGATATTTTTTGGCAATAAACTAAAACAGCTTTTAGAAAAACTTTCTTCCAAAGAGTAAGTATGGCCAAAAAAACTGCGAAAAAATCCAAAAAACAAGTACGCTACAAACGGAACTTAAATGTTGACAAGAAAGAAGCGGCAGGGCGGGCCAAGAAGATTTGGCCGATACTGAATAAGACATACCCCAATGCCAAGAGCGCGCTTAACTTCAGAAATCCATTTCAAATGCTGATTTCAACAATTCTTTCTGCACAGTGTACCGATGTTCGCGTGAATATGGTAACGAAGGTTGTGTTCAAGAAATATAAATCACCTGCTGACTGGGCAAAAGCCGACCTTAAAGATATCGAGTCCGATATCAGAAGTACAGGTTTTTATCACAATAAGGCCCTCAGTATCAAAAATGCTTCCAAAGAGATAGTCGAGCGTTTCGATGGGAAAGTTCCTGATACGATGGAAGAGCTTGTGACACTTCCGGGCGTGGGCAGAAAGACAGCAAATGTGGTACTCGGAAATGCCTTCGGCAAGCCGGCAATCGCCTGCGATACTCACGTAATACGCCTTTCGCGCAGGCTACAGCTTTCCTCGAACAGTGACCCGGTAAAGTTGGAATTTGATTTGGCCGACATACTGCCAAGGACGATATGGACCCTCTTTAGTCACTCATTGATTTTGCACGGCCGAGCCGTGTGCAAGGCGCGTCAGCCTGACTGTGACAATTGTCCAATTTCAAGATATTGTCCTTCTGCCGGTGATCCCGATTTATGGTGACATTTGTATCCGGCTTATTATCGGGCCGGATTTCAAGATACGAAATGTGAGGTAACAGATATGATGGATATTGCAGAGACTCCCGTCAGAGACCTCTGGCGGATATTCAGGGTAATGGCTGAGTTTGTTGAGGGTTTTGATGAGCTTGCTCCGGTAGGCCCGGCGGTTTCAATCTTTGGCTCGTCCCGCGCAGAGCCCGGCCAACCATACTACGAACTCGCCCATAAAACTGCATACGAGATAGCCAAGGCCGACTTCGCGGTAATAACAGGCGGCGGAGGGGGCATCATGGAGGCCGCAAACAAGGGCGCTTCCGAAGCAGGGGGTAAAAGCATCGGCCTGAATATAGAACTGCCTATGGAGCAGATACCGAACAAGTACCAGAATATCTCCCTGCATTTCAGGTATTTCTTTTGCCGAAAGGTCATGTTTTTAAAATACGCCCACGGCTTTATTGTTTTCCCCGGCGGTTACGGAACTATGGACGAGTTTTTCGAGTCACTGGTACTTATACAGACGTTAAAACAGGCCTCTTTCCCGGTCATCCTGATGGGAAGTGAATACTGGGAAGGATTAGTCAAGTGGATGGAGGAACAAATGCTGAAAGACCATGGCTATATTGCTTCCGAAGATTTGGATGTGTTCACCGTCCTTGATGAACCTCAGGCCGCCGTTAAAGTTATAACCGATTTCAGAGAAGCTCAGGGGCCTGTAGGAATAGAACTGCCCACGGGCATGAAGAAAGCATAAATTGTACACCAGTCCGGCCAGTGGCAGGCTAAAGCGGTAACTTGGGTATGGCTCAACTGGTCATCGAGCATCATCCTTAAATTTTTTCATTGTATCTTCAAGGTGTTCAAGCAGATACTTCTTCTCCGGTCCGCCGAGATGCTGCCACGGCAGAATCTGGTCACGTTCGAACTCTCCGGCTGCCAGCTTTTCGAGATCCATCCCGAACTTTCCAAACGCCTTTTTCCAGATATCATAGTCAAAGCACTCATCCCACAAATCGAACCGCGCCCCGTCCCTCCACGCCGCTTCGATAACGTCGGCCAGCCGGCGGTCACCTCTGCCTATCGCCGATTCCAGCACACTCCGCTCTATCTTATGAAACTTGAACTGCAAAAACCTTGCACGGAGTTTTCTTTTCTCCTCCAGTATTAAATGTTTTGCCTCTTTGAAGTATTCCTTTGGTTTTTGTCCGAGCCAGCCGAAAGGTGTATGAGGCTTTGGAGTAAGCCAGCTTACTGTAATATTAATCTGGCCTGTCTTATTATCAACTTTTTTCCTCAGTTTCGCCAGTTGAAATGAAAGCTGCACAATTTGTTTGATATCATTTTCAGTTTCGCCCGGCAGGCCGACCATAAAGTACAGTTTCAATCGCTGCCAGCCGGCTTTGTAGGCCGCCAAGGCGGCTGCGAACAAGTTCTCATCTTTTAGCGGCTTATTGATAATCAGTCTTAGTTTTTCACTGGCTGCTTCAATGGCGATTGTCAATCCGCCTTTTCTGACCGAGCTTAGTGATTCGGCAAGATTGGTAATGGCCGACTGGTCTACGCGCAGACTCGGCAGTGAGAGGCCGACATGCTTGTCTTCAAAATATTCCTGTAGCCCGGCGACTAATTCTTCGAGCTTAGGGTAATCGGCCGTGGATAAGCTTAGCAGGCTCACCGTATCAAATCCCGTTGCCTCGTAACAGGCCTTAGCGATATCTATAATCTTTTGAACACCGCGGTACCTAATGGGCCTTCTGCAAAAGCTGGCTTTACAAAATCTGCACCGTCCGGGGCATCCCCGCATAATCTCGACGCTCACCCGTTCGTGGACGGCCTTTGCAAAGGGAACAATCGGCCTAAGAGGAACAGCAGCGTTTTCATAATCTTCAACAACGGCATTGTTGAATCGCTCTCGCAGCCCCGACACCTTCGGCTCAAATGATTTTATCTTTGCGTCGTCATATTCGAATTCATAAAACGCCGGGACATACACCCACTCGAACTTGTGAGCAGCCGAGATAAGGATTTCCCTTTTTGTCATGCCGGATTCTTTACCCCGCTTAACCATCTCAATCAGATCAACCACAGCTTCTTCGCCTTCACCGAGTACGAACAGGTCGATAAAATCCGCCACAGGTTCACAACAGTTGGCCTGACCGCCGCCTGCGATGACCAGTGGTTCCTTTTCGCTTCGATTGCTGCTGCGAATATTGACACCTCCCAAGTCGAGCATGTTAAGAACATTCGTATAGCACAACTCGTTGGTCAGGCTAAAGCCGATGATATCAAAGCTATTCAGTGCCGCCTTCGATTCCAGACTGAACAGCGGTATTTTTTTCTCAAGCAGCACTTTTTCCGCATCGGTCCACGGCGTAAACACCCGCTCGGCAGCCACACCGTCTATTTTGTTGATAATATCGTAGATAATCATCAATCCCGTATGGCTCATCCCCACTTCGTAGATATCGGGAAAGCACAAGGCGACGGTCAAATCGCATTGGGCCAGGTCTTTTTTGACTTGATTGACCTCACCGCCGATGTATCTGCTCGGCCTGCGAACGAACGGAAGAAACTGTCGCTCTACGCGCTCTGCCAATATTGTCACTTCTTTCTTATTCACAAAGACATTATACAGTATAATGTGTATATTGCGAACACGCTGTTTGCCGTGGTTCATTAACAGTTTTTTGTTGAGTGATTCTTATGTGCAGTGAAAATATTAAGACTGTGAGAGGTTTTGTTTTCCACCGCTTTGTAAAATACAATCCCCTTGTCCTTCTTGCTGCTGTTTCTTTGATTGCCACTGTGATGGTACCGTTGTTACTTAGCCTGAGGGGTCAGGGGCAGCATGATAGCGGTTATCGGCTTGTGATGGGGACGTTCGCCCACTTAAAGGCAATTGCCAAAGACCAGGAAACGGCCAAAAACTGTGTTGAAAGTGCTTTTGAAGAACTTCAAAAAGTTGATGATCTGATGAGCGATTATAAAAGTGATTCCGAGATAAGCGAGGTCAATAGGGATTCTTTCAGTCGAGCAGTGAAAGTCAGCAAATCGACTCTTGAAGTTTTGCAGAAAAGTGTCGAATTCAGCCGACTCTCCGAAGGGGCGTTCGATATTACAATTGCGCCGCTGGCGGACCTCTGGCGTTCGGCGGCCGAAGTTAATTCCATCCCTACCGGCGCCGAACTGGCTGTTGCGCGTTCAAAAGTGGGCTATGAGAAGTTGTTACTCGATGCGAACGAAATGACAGTCCGGTTTGCTGTTGAAGGTATGAAACTGGATTTGGGGGGCATAGCAAAAGGATACGCGATTGACAGGGCCGTTGAAGCAATGCAGGCCGGCGGTTCCGTCGGCGGTATGGTCGACGTGGGCGGTGACATTCGATGCTTTGGTAAACCGCCACGGGGCAAAAAAACCTGGCGAATCGGACTCGAAAATCCGGCCGAAATTAAGGGAGGCGACGAGATTCTATCTGCCGGTGCGGATAGGCTTTTGCTAATTTTGAAATTGAATAACGCCGCGATTGCTACAAGCGGAGGCTATCGGCGATATGTTTTGATAGAAGGCAAAATGTATAGCCATATTATGGATCGTGACACCGGAACAAGCGCCCAAGGCATGTCAAGCGTGACAATTATTTCTCAAAGTGCAATTAACGCAGACGCCCTGGCCACAGCAGTAAGTGTAATGGGATTTGAAAGAGGGCTTTCCTTAATCGAGCGCACGCCGCAAACCGAGGCGATTTTAATTACTCCATCGCCTGAATACCAACTGATAAAAACCACCGGTGCGGGCAGGTATGTCTCTGATTGATCTTTGACGGGAGAAAAGCATCAAAAAGCCTTAAGTTCGTGAAAATTCCTTTGACAGAGTACCATCTTTTATTGTATATTCGTTTTATAGTTGTTTTTTTTGTCTCCATTATAAAGCTTATTTTTTCTTCGGAGGATGAAGTGGTGAATATAAAGCATTTCTGTATAACGACTTATGAGAACAACAGTAAAATGGGCCGTTTTCAACCCTGGGACTTAATGTGTTTGTTTTTAAGCCGTTCCCCTCCGTAGGAATATATGTTCCGGGGGTAAATGTCTCGTTTTATTGTCACGATTGGTTGTACGAGAACTGAAAGGAGAGTTGCAACATGGGAAGAGAAATAAATTACAATATTGTTTTTTTAACAGGGCTTTTTGTATTCCTTAACGTTTTCGCTGTTGTGTGGGCCCAGCAGCAGGGTGTTGAAAATCCTGTTATTATCGAAGGTAATAATACCATTGATTCCGTTGTCCAGAAGACCTACGATGATACCGAGGGAATAGGAGACGGGCAAAGCGAGATAGTAATCGGGCCTTTGGGCAGGATTGAGCCAATCCTGGAGCAGGAGTCACTGACTCAAGAGGTGCTCAATGTTATTGTTTACCTCTGGGAACCAGGTCTTGAAGATATTGCACGCCAAGCAAAGGCCCCCTTCAAGGCTGAAATAGACTCACTGAGTTCACAATTAAAGCAGATGGATTTAGAGGGCCGTGCTGAAGGGTCGCTGAAGCCGGAACATGAGAAACTCGCTGTGCTGGCACAACAATTTATGAGGACGGAGGACGAATGGGATAAAATTACCAGATTTCGAAACGAGCTTGATAATAAAATGGATGAGAAGCGAAAGGCTGTTGGGGCTGCGTTAAACAAAGCGACCCAGCCGAAACTAAAAGCACTCGAGGCTTTCATTGCTGCAAACGGTGGTGAAGTTACGGCTCAGGTCAGCGTTGTTCCTGCTCTGGGCGCGTTAATCCCGTCAACATTGCTCAAAACGCTTGCCAACCACCCCCTTGTGCTTGCCGTAATGAAAAACCGTCCAACTGAGTACGAGCTTGACATTAGTATTCTGTCAGTGGATTATGACACCTGGTGGGCGGCAGGTTTTGACGGCGGTGCGTTTGATTTTGGGATTGTTGATGATGGCGTACAGGAGGACCATCCGTCATTTTCCGGAATCACTTTTTACTCAAAGCCCGGCAGTTCTGTCCTGGACGACCATGGCACGCATGTCACAGGTATCGTAGCCAGTGGACACGACATATACGTCGGAGGAGCTTACGGACTCGATGCCATTATCTGGGCAAACGCAGGTACGAGTTTTGATCCGGCTGTAGCACAGGCCACTACTATTGATAACATGGAATGGCTGGCTTCAGGTGCAGCACAGTCGCCGGAAGTAGTCAACCATAGTTTAGGTTACGGAGTTGCAGATGACACTGATTACAGCGATAGTGATTCATTCTACGATGCCTACATCAGCTATTACGATATCATGGTCACCAAGTCATGCGGCAACGAATACTGGGACGACGTCGATCCGACGATTACACATCCTGCACCAGCCTTTAACCTCATGGCTGTTGCGAATATGGACGATAAAAACACTTTAACAAGAAGTGATGACGTCAGAAGGTCCAGCTCCAGCGTCGGCCCGACTGTAAATGGACGAAAAAAACCGGATATTACCGCACCCGGAACCAACATTATATCTACCTACGCGTACTGGTCGGGGGCTAATCCGAATTTTGTAACAAAGAGCGGAACGAGCATGTCTGCCCCACATGTTGCCGCGGCTATTGTTCTCATGGAGGATGGAGGTAACCACACTCCCATGGCGCAAAAAGCCGTCCTTATAAATACAGCCGATGCCTGGACTTCAAATAACACGTCGGGTACAGGGGATGATGGTTCTGTTACGGGTTCCCACTGGGACAAGTCTTATGGATGGGGCTATATTGATATGTGGGAGTCCCACTTTAATCGCACCGATTATTTCGTTAATAGCGTTATTCCAAAGAACAATAATGCTACGCCCGATGACTACAAGTTGTATAAAGGTTATATGTTTAGCGGTGAAAAGGCCACCATGGTCTGGGAAAAACGCTCAAACTACGTCGCCGGAGAGCCTCCGACAGTTAAGTATAGTCTGAGTGATCTCAACATCAGATTGTATAACGAGGCTAATGGCTCCCAACTCGATGAAGACTTAGATGGGGATGATAATGTACACCAGGTGGCAGTTAGTGGCAGCTATGATGTGGTTATCAAGGCGTACGCCTGGAGTTCATCTTTTTTCGGGGCAAGTTATGAAACCTACGCCCTTGCAACAGAGGAAAACTTCGTGATGGCAAGTCCGCCGGCTTTTAGCATTAGCCTTGCTATGCCTCCAGCAGTGTCTTCAAACGCTGTTTTTACAGTAACGGCCAATGTCCAGAATACCGGAGATGTGGCCTCCTTCAGTAACACAGTTACGCTGAATGTTCCGGCCGGGTTCACAATAACGGCAGGCACAAATCCACGGAATATAGGTAAAATTGCCTCTGGAGCTACTGGTAGTGCCAGCTGGACCGTTCAGGCTTCAGGGACTTCCGGAATGTATGTTATTTCAGCTTCGAATTCGAGTGCAAGCTATGCCGAAACATATACAGGCAGCGGCTCGTCCGTTATTCTTGTCGATCCTCCTTACACGGTGCTGTCGAACGATACACCGGTAGTCTATTCCAGCATTCCAAGGAATTTTTCATTCAACCTTGTAAATTATGATTGGTGCTGTATTGGTATTAATCCATCCGAGAATCATAATATCAAGGCAGATGATGATCCTGATTTGCTTTCGCCTTACCAGAATTCAACATACGGTGGCACGACACGTGATTTCATCGTCACCAACGGCCATCAAGCCGCCTGGGGTGCTCCCACAGTTCACTATGCTCAAGTCCATTATGGAACCGCGAGCAACTATACTATCGAGGTTGAGTGGGGAGCTTTGGATCTCCCTGTTAACTATGCATATGCGGACACTATGCCCTCAAATCATGTTTTTCAAATGTATGAGGCATATTTGACCAACGGGCAAATTTATGAATTGACTGTGGATATTACATCCGGCACTACAAATGTTGCAGTTTACGTTTTTAAACCAACCCGACTCCATGGCAGGCGTGCTGTATTCGATTGGGTGGCTAACAGCGGTGGTGCAGGTGTCGACGAGAACTTGATTTTTACGGCTGACTCTACAGGTTATTACGGAATTGCGGTTATCAATGATAATGCATCGGCTTCCGACTATATAATATCTGTAAACAAATACATTCAGCCACTTGCTAACGATACGCCGGTGGCCTTTACTGCGATACCTAAAGATTTCAGGTTCCAGGTAGTGAGTTATGATTGGTGTGGTGTAGGTATAAATCCTTCCACGGACCATCATATCATAGCGGATGATAACTCTGTTCTTACAACACCTTATGCGTCCTCGACGTATGGCGGCACAACACGCGATTTCGTGGTCGCAAACGGTCGTAGCTGGGGCACTACCGAGCATTATGCCCGGGTATATTCGGGTTCCTCGAGTCTTTATGTTATTGAGGCTGAGTGGGAGGCTGTGGATCTTGCAGTGGCAATCCCATTTAATGACGTTATAGACGACGGCGAGGTCCTTCAAATGTATGAAACATACATGTACGCCGGTGCTATCTACGACCTGCTTGTTGATGTGACATCCGGCAATGCCGATGTGGCTGTGTATGTATACAAGCCTACAAGGAGCGACGGAAGTCGTATGGAGTACGATTGGAGGGCAAATTCCAGTTTAGCGGGCGGTGACGAGCGTCTACACTTTAGGGCCACCTCAACCGGTCTTTATGGAATTGCCGTCATTAATGAGAATGGGGGTCGTTCTGAGTATACAATTTCCTATAATGAATGCCTCAACTCAACTGCTCTCGAATATGCTGACTGGACCTCATGGGGCAGGCCCGATTGTTGGTGCTATCAAAGACAATGCCGGGGTGATGCGGATGGTGTCAAAACCGGACCATTCTGGGTCGCCATCCCGGACCTGGATATGTTCCGCCGTGTGTTTAACAAGACGGACCAGGCAGTATTGTTGGTACGCAATGGAATCTGTGCCGACTTCGACCACGTAAAAACCGGCCCCTTTAGGATTGCAATCCCTGATTTGAATATTTTCAGGAAGTATTTTAACGTAGCAGAGTTACAGGTGCCTCCCTGTGACAGGAATCCAGTATATACGGGTCCNNGTATATACGGGTCCCTACAACTTCTGGACGAAACCTTAGGGTACATATCAATACCTAAAATGATAAGGGCTGTGAAGAATACCTCGCAGCCCTTTTATTTTTTATTAACCGGAGCGAAATGAATATGCTTGCCTATGTTTTTGCGGCGGCTGTTTTTTTTGCCGGTTGACGGGGGGGCGGAGCGGATTTGCCAACGTAGATGATCACGCAGGTCGGGCATTTGTTGATTGCCGTTTCGGTGTCTTCCGTGGGCTGGTATTTTTTATAGTCCAGGTGTGCTAAATTTTCTTCAATGGAGAAAGTGTCGGCTTTTTTCGCACAGAGTCCGCAACCGATACAGCCGACTTTGCACATACTGCGCGCGGTTTTCCCCGTTTCTTTATTGCTGCAGGCCACTGTCATCATATGTTCATGAGCGAACGGAACCATTTCAATCAGGTTACGCGGGCAGGCCCGTGAACATGCCCCGCACCCGGTGCATTTTTCATAGTTGACGGTAGCCAGCCCGTCAACCATCTCGAGAGCATCAAATTGACAAGCCCTTGTACAGTCACCGAATCCCAGGCACCCGAACTTACATGCCTGAACGTTCGCCAGTGAGTTGGCGGCCGTACACGATTCTATTCCCTTGTACTTTCCATATAAAGTCTTGTCGGCCGTATTCGCCCGGCAGTGAACGATAGGTCTTTCCGGGGGGCCTGAATCGCTGATTTGAAGATTCAATATCAGTGCGATTTTAGACGCTGTTTCCGGCCCTCCCGGTGCGCATTTACCCAGGAATTCGGGATTTTCTGAAACTGCCTTTGCATATTGGCCACAGCCCGCAAAACCGCAGGCACCGCAGTCGACATTGGGCAGCGCCCCGTGGATTTGCTCGATTTTAGGATCAATCTCAACCTTCAGCTTTATGCTTGCGATAAGAAGCACGACCGCAAATCCGCTTCCCAGCCCCAGCATTGTCAGCCCGGCCGGCCACGCGCTACTCCATAATTGATAAATATCAGCCAGAATCACCTTATCATTCCCGCAAAACCCATAAAGGCCAAAGTAAGCAGGCCCGCAGTAATCAATGTAATGGGAGCGCCTTTTAGACTCTCCGGTACATCAGCCATGTTCAGGTTCTCCCTGATCCCCGCCATAATGCAGATTGCCATTGTAAATCCGATACCCGCACCAAAACTAAGTACCACTGCCTCCAGAAGATTGTCGATTCCCCACAGGTTAATAAACAAACACAATCCTAAGATTGCACAGTTCGTTGTAATCAGCGGCAAAAAAATCCCGAAACTTTCATAAAGACTCGGAAAGAATTTTCGAATATACATTTCCACAAGCTGCACCGCACCGGCAATCACCAGTATAAAGCAGACGTACCGTGTAACTTCAAGACCCATCTTCATCAGAATCAGGTGATCAATCAGCCATGTTAGTGTGCCGCTCAGGGTTACAACAAACGTCACCGCCATACCCATACCGAAGGCCATATCGATTCGCCCCGATACCCCAAGATAGGGACAAATACCCAAAAACTTCGTGAACACAAGGTTGTTGACTATCACAATGGATATAAAGCCGACAAGCAGAATATTAAGCGTATCCATGAATCTTTCCTTTTAAGATTTCCCTTTCGTAAGCTTGTTGACAAGTCCAAGCAGCAGTCCTAAAGTAATAAATGCTCCCACCGGCATACTCATTGCAGCCCACGGCACAAACCAGGCCGGCATGACTTTGGCCTCGAATATCATTCCTGTCGATAGTAATTCCCTAACGCCAGCCAAAACACACAGTGCAAGCGTAAAGCCAATTCCCATTCCCACCGCATCGACGATACTGACCACCAGCCCGTTTTTACTTGCGCACGCCTCGGCCCGGCAGATGATAATGCAGTTGACGATTATCAACGGCACATAAGGCCCGAGCCTCTCGCTCATTACCGGCTGGAATGCCCTTAAAAACAAATCAGCTATTGTGACAAATGTTGATATCGTCAGCGTGAACATCAGAATTCGCAGGTGAGGCTTGAGAAGATTCCGCATCAGGCTGACCACAATGTTGCTGCACACCAATACAAAGATGACGCTAAGCCCCATCGTCAGTGCAGGCTTGACCGCCGCAGTAACCGCCAGGGTAGGACACATCCCAAGCAGCAGCCGAAACACGGGATTTTCACGCCATAGGCCGGCTATAAATGTCTGGCCCAGTATGGGGCCTTCTGTGGTTTTGGTTGTCATTATTAGTCGAGACCTGCCTCTTGTATCTTCTGTGTTATTTTATCGATATATATATTGAATATTTTAACTACACTTTCGCTGCTTACAGTGGCTCCGCTAATCGCCATGACTTTACCGTTCTTAGCCTCACCCGCCTTGATAATTTCAAGATTGCCTGCGACAATACCCTTGAATTGTGTACGGAATTCCTTTTCTTTAATTTTGTCACCGAAACCGGGCGTCTCGTTGCTTGAGAGGACATCGAAACCCAGGAATTTCTCGCATTTGCTGTCAATGGTTATCACGAGTTTAATCTTGTCGGCAAAGCCGGAGCCGATTCCCACAAATGCGAATCCAGCCGTTTTACCCTCTGCATTACGGACTTTATAGATATCTGTTTTAATTATTTTGCCCCTCTCACCCGGTATGTTCACGTCTTCTATCACTATTTGAAAGTCATTGGCATCGGAGACCAGACCAACTATCAGCTTATTAAGCTTTTCTTTTTCGTTTTGCAGTATTCGGGGGTACCAGGCAGCATTGGCTATTGCCAGAAGAAGCCCGAAACAAAATGACGATAGAATCAACAGCCAGCTTTGTTTGATAAAGTATCGTATCTTAGACACTTGGTTTACCTCCTGCCGGGGTACGCCTGCAAAGCCTGTCTATCAAAGGCGTCACAGCGTTCATTAAGAGAATAGAATACATAACGCCTTCCGGATATCCTCCGACGACCCTTATCAGCATCGTTATAGTTCCTACACCTGCACCGAAAATCCACATTCCTCTTCTCGTCAAAGGTGCTGTAACGGGGTCAGTGGCGATAAAGAAAGTGCATAGCAACATTCCACCACTGAGAAGGTGAGCGTGTGGCTGGATATATGCCTGTGGATTGATTAGATAAACCACCCCTGCGAAGACAAAGGTCGAGGTCAATACAGCTAAAGGGATATGAAAGTTTATCGTTTTTCGTATCAACAGATACAGGCCCCCAATCAATAAGGCAATCGCGCTTGTCTCACCCAGGCAGCCTCCAACCTCACCCATCAACATTGCTTTTAATTGTTCGTTCACAACGTCGGCCGGCTCTTTTCTTTTTATGGCCATTTTACTCCACGCCAGCGGTGTTGCCTGTGTCCTCGCGTCGATTTTGTTCACTGCCGAGATTTCGGGCATCGCCGGATTGATTGTGGCCGGGACAGTCCAGCTTGTCATCATCATGCCAAAAGACGCCGCTAAAAAAGCTCTGCCGGCCATCGCCGGATTAAAGATATTCGAACCCAGTCCTCCAAACACCATCTTCCCGACAGCAATTGAAAAAGCGCTGCCGATGACAGCCGCCCATACCGGCAGCCCCGGCGGAAGAGACAATGCAAGAATAATTCCCGTAACAACTGCGCTGAAGTCCCCGAGTGAATTCGGTCTCTTGAGAATGAGATTGCAAATCCATTCCGTTACAATGCATGAGATAACACACGTGCCGATTAAAATAAGGGCGTGTATGCGAAAATAATAACCCGCAAACGCCATTGCCGGAACCAGGCCGATGATAACGTCTGTCATCACCTGGTAAGTCCAGACAGGGCGGCTGATATGAGGCGCCGGTGCAACCGTTATATTCTCAAATCGCGTTTCTTCCATTTCGTTTTCTGTATTTCGCATCCCGCTTCAAGGGATACACTTGACGTTTCTTAGTCCGGTATTTTTTTCTTTTGACGCGCGAGCAGCATTTTACCTGTCCTGATATGTCCGCTGACTTCGATGTTCGCAGGGCAAACGTAACTGCAACTGCCGCATTCAATACATGCGTTAATATAATTATTTTCTGCTACGTCCAGGAGATTGTGTTTCACAGCGTGTGCTATCTTAGTTGGATTGAGATTCTCCGGGCATACCTCCAGGCATCTGCCGCAGCGCAGACACGGTGTTTGACGTCCGGCGAATTTGGCCCCGCCGATTTGTTTTTCAGTCAGTGCGATTATGGCACCGACAGTTTTGGTAATAGGCTTTGTTAAATCCGCGATTGCAATCCCCATCATGGGACCGCCCAGTATAACTCGCACGGCATCTTCTTTCAATCCGCCGCTGAATTGGATAAGCTCTGCAACTGATGTTCCTATCGGGACATAGAAATTACCCGGCCGGGCTACACCTTCCCCGGTAACGGTCACCACCCGGTGGGTCAAAGGCAGGTCGGCGACCACCGCTTCGGCGATAGCAGCCGCCGTTGCCACGTTAAGCACGACAACTCCTATCATCGGAGGTATACCTCCCGTGGGGACATACCTCTTGAGAAGCGCACTGATAAGCTGTCGTTCCCCTCCCTGTGGATATTTTGTTTTGATGGGGACAACCTGAATGCCCCCGCCGAAACTTTCCACCGCTTCGTTCATAGCCTCTATCGCTTTCGGCTTGTTGTCTTCAATACAGATAAACGTCCTTGAACATCCGGAGGCTTTCCTGGCAAGTTTGACACCTGCGATGATTTGCCTGGTATACTCCAACATGAGGCGGTAATCACACGTGATATAAGGCTCACACTCGCAGCCGTTGATTATGAGAGTATCTTTCGGCAGGCGGGGATTAGGCTCTATCTTTACTCTCGTAGGAAATCCAGCGCCGCCCATACCCACGATACCGGCCTGACGGACCGAATCGCATATTTTTTCCGCCGAATAATTGTTTTCGTCAAAATCATCGTCTATTTTACAGTACGAACGCTTTGTCGGATTGTAATCGTATGCTTCAATAATTATTGCTTTGCTTCGTCCTATGATCGCGTGCGAACGAAGCGCGATTTCCTTTACCTTCCCGGTTATGGGCGAATGTACCGGAGCCGAAACAAACGCGTCGCTGTCGCCGATTTTTTGTCCCGCCTGGACCATATTTCCTTTTCTGACAAGGGGCTGGCAGACAGCTCCGATATGCTGGCTCAGCATTATCCCGACTTCTTTCACGGCAGGTCCGGGCTGGATTGGAATCTCATCCGTAAGGGATTTGCTTTCAGGGGGGTGAACACCACCTCGAAATGAAAATCTGCCTTTAGTTTCTAACTTCATATTTGAAAAATGCCGGGTTTATTTAAGTTTTGTCATGCCTTTATTTATCACTATTATCGTTAACACACACACGCAGGTTACCAAAAGAGCCAACAGCAAGGCGGCTGCTGTTTGCCATTCTTTGATGTCTGTCACTTTAGATAAAATTTTGTCAAAAACAGCTAAACACGTAATAAAAATCAATATCGGCAGTAGAAAGGCGGTTATAACTTTCGAAACGATCGATCCCCCCTGTATATTGCCCATCTTGTCATAGACCTCTT
>JABAHS010147986.1_pt1 | contig 21090 bp, 15 predicted proteins | sample 7062111 | NCBI WGS metagenome assembly JABAHS01 (sample SAMN14534600, study PRJNA622989) | marine sediment metagenome | biome: marine biome [ENVO:00000428]; feature: marine pelagic biome [ENVO:01000023]; material: deep marine sediment [ENVO:00002113]; isolation source: pool of 4 deep marine... | reverse complement strand
CGGCCCGCCGCTGTCATCGGGGAAGGTTTCGCTCTCTGCATCCAGGAATCGGGTCGCGAGCTGCACCGTCGCCGACGGCGTCACCGCGACATCCAACCTCGCTGTCAGATGATTCGCCTCGAAGGCGCTCCCTTGCGTACGGTCATCGTGGATCCGCGCGCCCGTCAGAGCCATGTAAGCGTCGCCGGCCGACCCGGTCAGTCCCAGGCCGAGGCGATGGAAATCGCCGCCGCCGATCTCCGGGGTCACGCTCAAACGCGGCGCGTCCGTCCCACGCCGCGTCACCACGTTGATGACCCCGGCCAGCGCGTCCCCGCCATGCACCGCCGACAAAGGGCCCCTGACCACCTCCACGCGCTCGATGGCGTCGACGCTCAAGGTCGAGATGTCGAAGGAGCCCCCGCGGCTGTTGGTGGGATCGTTGACCTTGACTCCGTCGATCAACACCGTGGTGAAGTTCGGATCGGCATTGCGCAGGTATAACGAGCTCACGCCCCCTCGACCCCCCGGCTGGTCCACATGCAGACCGGGCACCGAACGCAGAAGGTCAACGGGACTCGCGGGATTCGTACGCTCGATGTCCTCTCTGGTGATAACGGTCGCGGCCGCCGCCGTGCGCGCACCGGACACCGGGAGGCGCGACGCGGACACGACCACCGGCTCGACCACCGCGGCTTCTTCCCGAGCCGGCTCCGCCAGGGCCGAGAACACCGCCAGCAGCGCCGCCCAAGCGAGTCGGGGACGCGGTTGCACGCGGCGTCGCATCCCGAGCACATCGACGCCACGGATCGGACGCGGCGAGGTATGGGTCGCGTTATAAATGCTGCGCATGCAAAGGCTTCGGCCACCCGCACACAGAGCCGCAGAGCGAGTGGAGGGTGGTAATGAGGGGCCCGTCTCGTGCAGCATATGGCGTAATGTCCGCACCGCAACCACAACCCAAGGAGAATGCGCGATGCAGGAAGAACTCGCGACCAGGGAGCCACAACCTCTCATCCCCGCGCTCGGCGGCATCTACGATGCGTTGAGCCCCTACGCCTACCCGCTCATCCGGTTCGTCTGCGGCGCCGCGCTGATCCCCCACGGCTGGGGCAAGATCATCGGCGGCGGTGTGGGTGGCACCGCCAACTTCATGGGCTCCATCGGCATCGAGCCGGCGCTGTTCTTCGCGTGGTACATCGGCCTGCTCGAGCTGATCGGCGGCACGCTGCTCGCCGTCGGGTTTCTGACCCGGCTCTGGGCCATCCAGGTGTTGGGATTCATGGTCGTGGCCGCGTTCTACGTCCACTGGGGCAACGGCTACTACTGGACCAACGCGGGCTACGAGATGCCGCTGTTCTGGGGCATCGTCGCGCTGGCCATCTTGTTTCGCGGCGGCGGCCGGCTCTCCGTCGATCGCGCGATGGGCAAGGAATTGTAGGTAAACGTCTTCCGGGCCCGCCCCGTTCAGGGCGGGTCCGTTCGGGCTTCTCGGGGAGACCGCCGCGGCTGTGCGAAGCCGGTCTCTCGTCAGCTCAGGTGCCGGTGGAAGAAGGCCAACGTGCGCGCCCAGGCGAGCTTCGCGTCCTCCTCGTCGTAGCGCGCGCCGCTGGGATTCGCGAAGGCGTGGTCCGCCACGTACCAGTGGACGGTGAGCTCGGTCTTGCCGGCCTCGGCCATCGCCTTCTGGAACCCGCCCACCATCTCCGCATTGATGCGCTTGTCCAGCGTGCCGAAATGCCCGAGCACCGGACCGCGCAGTGACGTGAGCTCGGCGGCGGACTTGCGCACGTCGCCGTAGTAGATGACCGTGGCCTCCACCGGGGCGGCGATGGACGCGTTCAGGGACCAGCCCCCGCCGAAGCACCAGCCCACCGTCCCCACCCTGCCGTTGCCTTTCGGGTGATCGCGCAGCCGGTCGACCCATGCGGCCAGCGCCTGCGTGGCCTTTCTTGGGTCCATGGCGCTCATGTAGCGGCTGGCCTCCCCGGAGGTCGTCGCCACCTTGCCGTCGTAGAGATCCACCGCCAGGGCCAGGAAGCCCTGCTGCCCGAGCTCGTGCGCGACCGACTTGATCTGATCGTTGAGCCCCCACCACTCGTGAATGAGCACCACCGCCGGCGCCGGTGTGGTTTGCGGCGTGGCGAGGTACCCGGCCGCCTCGCCCATGCCGGTGGAGAGCGTCACGCGCTCCAGGCGTTCGCCCGCCGCCCGGGCGAGCATCGGATGGGCCAGCAGCGCCGCCAGCGGCAGGCTCGCCAGCCCTTGCAGGAAGGCGCGCCGTCTCTCCAGGGACACCGGCGGTGCGCGCCGCCGCGATCCGTTCCTGCCTCCACACGACCGTGTGTCGCACATGCCTCGATCCTCCTCTCTCCATTCGTTCGTCGCCGCGCCGACGCCCGACGCCGCAGCGTGCGACGGGCATTATCCACAGTGCCCACGGCCTGACAAAGCTCGCTCGCGGGGCTCACGCGCGTCGCCCTGCAGGTGCAGTACTTTGTGCGGGCAGCGGGAGCGCGCAGGAAGCACTTGACGAATGCCGGCGCGTCGCGGCTGAAAGACGCCGACGCGGAATAGGTCAGCGGTGGTAGGTGATGCCTTCGAACGCAGTGCTGACGAGGGTTCCCGCCAGTCCGCGGGCGATGGCCGGAACCTCGGAGAGCGCGCCGATGGCCGCCACCTTGCCGGTCGCCGTCGCGAAGCGGCGTGCGGCATCGACCTTCGGCCCCATGGAGCCGGGGGGAAAGCTGAATCGTCCCATCGCCGCCGGCGAGACCTTGAAGATCGCCTTGGCGCCCGATGTGCCCCAACCGGTGAAGACGCCTTCCACGTCGGTCGCCATGATGAACAGATCGGCGTCCAGCTCCCAGGCAAGCAGCCCCGAGCACAGATCCTTGTCGATCACCGCCTCGACGCCTACCAGCTTCCGTCCGGAGCCCGGCGCGTAGGCGGTGGGGATCCCGCCGCCCCCGGCGCAGATCACCACCGTGCCCTGCGCGAGAAGCCACTTGATCGGGCGTGTCTCGAAGATGCGCTTGGGCAGCGGTGAAGGCACCACGCGGCGCCACTTCTCCCCGTCCTGCTTGAAGACCCAGCCCCGCTCCTCGGCAAGGTCGTCCGCGACGGTTTTCTCGTAGAGCGGCCCGACGAACTTGGTCGGGTTCTGAAACGCCGGGTCCGAGGGATCCACCTCGACCATGGTCAGGATGGTCGCCAGCGGCGTCTCGAAAGGCAGAATGCTGCCGAGTTCCTGCTCGATCATGTATCCGATGCCCCCCTCCGTCTCGGCGCCGAGGACGTCCAGCGGATACGCCTCCTCGGGCTTGTAGGCAGCGCCTTGAAGCGCCAGCAGCCCGACCTGAGGCCCGTTGCCGTGGGTGACGACGAGCTGGTGCTCGTTGGCAATGGGTGACAGGGCCGCCGCCGCGATGGCGGCGTTGCGGCGCTGCGCCTCCGCGGTCATCGGTTCATCGCGCCGCAGCAAGGCGTTACCCCCGAGAGCGACCACCACGCGCATTGCATCAACCTCTCCGTTGGCGCCCGGAATCGCCTGGCTCGGCGCTCGGGACGGCGTTGCCGCACCCCCTCCGCTGTGGTGCGGCGGGGAAGCGGGGTGCCAAAGCGACAACGTATGGCAACACCCGATCAGCCTCCGACGCTAGCGCATTTTGCGTCGGGCGGTCTACTGCCCGCCGCTGCGGGGATACCCGGGCGGGCAGGTGGCCACTCCCACCGGGTCTTGCGCGTTGCTACCATCGTTTCTGAATTCCGTGCGCTGTGCATCGCAGGCATCCGACCGAATGGGCGAGGGACGAGATGAACACCGAAAACCCCGAGAAATGTGAGCAACTGAGCCGTCTGTCAGATCCGCGGCTTCACCGCGAGAGCGCTTACATTGACGGTGAATGGCGCCAGGCGAAGAGCGGGGATGCCCGTCTGGTCAGGAACGCCAGCACGGATCGCGTCCTCGGAACCATCCCCATGATGGGGATAGACGAGGCCCGAACGGCTATCCGGGCGGCAGCCCGGGCGCTTCCATCGTGGCGCGCCCTTCTGCCTCAGGAGCGCTCCGCCCTACTGAGAAAGTGGTTCGAGCTCATCGTCGAGAACAAGGAGGATCTCGCGCTGCTCATGACCCTGGAGCAGGGAAAGCCCCTCGCCGACTCCCGGGGCGAGATCGACTACGCCGCGGGGTTCGTGGAGTGGAATGCGGAAGAGGCCAAACGCGTCAATGTGGAAGGGATCAGCCCGCACCTTCCCAATCGCACCATGCTCCTGCGCCGCGAGCCCCTGGGCGTGGTGGCGCTGGTCACGCCCTGGAACTTCCCCACGGCGATGATCACGCGAAAAGCCGCAGCCGCCCTCGGCGCGGGCTGCACGGCAGTCATTCGTCCCGCCTCGGAGACGCCGTTCTCGGCCACCGTGCTGGCGGAGCTCGCCGACCGCGCGGGCATCCCGCCCGGGGTCCTGAACATCGTCACCGGCGACGCCGAAACCATCGTGGGCGAGCTGTGTCGCAATCCGGCGGTGCGGGCCTTGAGCTTCACCGGCTCCACCGAGGTCGGCCGCCTCCTTCTCCGACAGTGCGCCGATACCGTGAAGAGGACCGTCATGGAGCTCGGCGGTCACGCCCCCTTCATCGCCTTCCCCGACCTGGATCTCGAACGGGCGGTCGCGGGCGCGATAGCCGCGAAGTTCGCGACCACGGGCCAGGACTGTCTGGCGGCCAACCGGATCTTCATCCACAGAAGCATGTACGAGCCGTTCATCGAGCGCTTTTCGGCCGAAGTCTCCCGGCAGAAGGTCGGGGACGGCCTCGACCCCGACGTTGTTCTCGGCCCGCTGATGCATGAGCGCGCGCTGGCCAAGTGCGAGGCCCACGTCGAAGACGCCATCGCCAAAGGCGCGAGGCTGACCACCGGCGGCAAGCGCCACGCGCTCGGGCACCTGTTCTTCGAGCCGACCGTGCTCGCCGACATCACTCCGGAGATGAAGATCTACCGCGAAGAGACATTCGGCCCCGTGGCCGGCCTGATGCCGTTCGACGACGACGAGGAGGTGGTGGCGATGGCGAACGACACGCCCTACGGGCTCATCGCCTATCTGTACACGGCCGATCTGGGCCGCGCGCACCGCCTCTCCGAGATCCTCGAGTACGGCATGGTGGCGGTCAACACGGCCAAGGTCACCGGCGCACCGGTACCCTTCGGCGGCGTCAAGCAGTCGGGCATCGGCCGTGAGGGGTCGCGCCACGGGCTCGAGGAGTTCACGGAGCTCAAATACGTCTGCATCGAACGCTGAGAGCGAATCGCTCGAGGAGGGGTCGGAGCGGCGGCCATTGGCCCATTGACGCACTCGGATCACGGCGGCGATAGCCCCCTCTCCGAGGACGTTAGATGCTCGAGCTGCGCATGAGACGGATTCTCTCCGAGGCTATCGGCACTGATTGGCGAAGGGCAGTCGTCGCGGGACTCCTTACCGGAGCGCTTGCCGCTGTCATAGCGCACAGCGCGCTCGAAGTCCCTTTGGAAAGACAGGGTCTACGCCTACTGTTCCTGGCTCGAGGTGAAATCCCACCGCCGCGCGACGTCGTCGTTATCAGCTTCGACGAGAAATCAGCTTCGCTCTTTAACGAATCGGTCGAACCGATCGAATGGCCGCGCTACTGGCACGCCTGCCTGGTGGATCACCTCCGGCGGCAGGGTGTCGCGCTGGTCGTTTTCGATATGTTTTTCGGGGAGCGCCGTTCACCCGAGTCACAGATATCCTCGACTTTCCAGAGCCTCGCTGTCTGTCGCCGGGTCCGCCGGGATCTGCGAGAGGTTTCGAGTCATGATCTCGCGTTTGCGGCCGCGCTGTCACGAGCCACCGGCGCCGAGCAATCCTCGCCAAGCGGGGGCATGCCGGCGGTGCTGCTCCAATTCGTCGAGCAACGCAGACTGGAGGTGACCGGCGGCCTGGAGATCACGCGCGAAACCATCGTCTCTCCGGTTGAACCCCTCAGGGACGCGGCCACCCTTCTCGCTCCGTTCGTCCTACCGAGAGGCTGGGTCGATCAGCTATGGCTCCTAAAACCCATCGCCGGTGTCGACACGGCGACGCTGCCCTTGGCGGCGCTCGAGATTCACGTGGCGCGGCGATACGACGGCTTCCCCGCGTTCTTGAAAAAGTTCGGTCTGGTCGATCTTGCAAGCCTCTCAGCACGGCTCGACGAGGTCAGTGGATTTCGAGCATTGCGGAGCGCGCTTCNNTTATCCGTCACTGCGTGAGCGGATTCTTCGGGCTTTCTCTGAGGGGACTCGGCCTGGGGGCTCGGCGAGCGCCCGGGAGAGCCTCGCTTCGCTGAAGACGCTGCTCGAAGCGTACGACGGCGGGGAGACGGTCTATCTCAATTTTTACGGGTCACCCGGAACCATACCGACACTCTCCTTAGCGGACGTGCTCACTGGGACGGTAAAGGCCGACCTTCGAGGAAAGACTGTGTTCGTAGGTGCGTCCGACCCCTCCGTCCTTCACCGGCAAGACAGCTTCGGCACGGTGTTCGCGACCAAGAACAAGGTCGAGCTCAGCGGGGTCGAGATAGCCGCCACGGCGTTCGCCAACCTCCTGTCGGACAATGCGCTGCGCCGTCCTTCGCGCTCGATCTACCTCGGCGTATTGTTGCTCTTCGGTATGGTGGCAGGAATCGCATCGTACTGGCTACGCGGCTGGCTGGCGGTGACCGCCGCACTGTGCCTATGGGTCGCCTACTTCGCGTCCGCGCTTCAGGTCTTCACATCGGTAAACATGTGGCTGCCTGTCCTCAACCCTTCGCTTCAGGTCGCCACCGCGCTTCTCCTCGGGCTCTCCTTCCGTTACCTCGCTGCGAGGCGCGAGCGCGCGTATATCGCAGAAACTTTCAGTAGATTCGTGCCCGTGTCCCCGGCGATCGCTCGAAGCACACGATCCATGGAAGCCACGATCATGTTCACCGACATGGAAGGCTTCACGGGTCTGGGCGAGCGCCTGGAGCCGGAAACCCTCAGAGAGGTCGTTAACGTGTATTTCGAAGTCATCAGCGAGCCCATCGAAGCGCACGGCGGCGAAATCATGCAGTATCAGGGCGACGCCATCCTGGCGGTGTTCCACGGACCTGATGTTGAGCACGCCGCAGAGGCGGTGCGTGCCGCCAGCGGCATACAGAGCGCGACGCGAACACGCACCTTCGCGGACGGGATCAGACTCAATACCCGCATCGGTATCAGCACCGGTGTGATAACCATGGGTCCGACCGGCTCCGAACGGCACGCCAGCTACGTTCCTCAGGGAGATTGGGTGAACGTCGCGGCACGCCTGGAGCCGCTCAACAAGGATTATGGGACGAACATACTTGTGGCCGAGAGCACAGTCCGCCTCGCCGGCGAATCCTTCCCCTGGCAGTTCGTCGGTGAAGTGCCGATCCGCGGGAAGCGAAAGCCGGTTAGCATCTACACGCTCAAAGGCGACACTGCAGACGCAGGCGCAATAGATCCCTCCGTCTCAACTAGATGAGGAGGCGCAGCGACCGGACGGAACGCTCTCACTGCCCTCGTTGACCCGCCACCTTACTAGGCTGATAGGCCCGGGTCCTTTCGATCACTACGTTCAAGAATTCCTCCTTCGGAATCTCGAGCCGCCGACCACCAAATGCATCCAGACAAGTCGGCGCCCCCACGGGGCGTCACGCGGGCCACGCCGCAGCACTGTTAGCGTATCCACGAACAAGCGCCGCCCCAGCCCGCGTGACGGTCTCCGAACCGCATGACACCTCGGACGGACATCGCTAGAAACATCCTAGCAGGGAAACACCCAGTAACGGCCCAAGAAGTAAACCGTGCAATAGCCGCTGCCGTCCACATGGGCGATGCCGACTTGTCTAAGCTCTTTAAGTATTCCCTTGACCGGGTATTTCTCCAAATATTCTTCCTGAGTTGCGTTCTCGACGAGTAGCGACGTACCCTTGGGCGGCTCGACTCGCAAATTTCCATCTGCGTCGAAATGCAGTGAAAATGCAGATATACCGTTGCTCATGGTGCACCTCCTCTCTTCAACATCTCTTGTGATGATCCACGGATCGCGATCCTTTGCCCGCTCCCCTTCATAGCGAGAAAGTGGCCTTCAGAAACACCACTCGTTCGGGAAGAACCGTCGGGCTCTGCGGATCGGTATCCTGGAACCTGAAATTCTCATCGAGCGCGTTTCTTACCTGAAGCTCGATGAGGCCGAACCTCTTCGGTAACCTGAAGCCCAGCGACGCGTCCAAGACCCAGAAGCGGTCGTCTCCCGAAGAAAACGCTCCGCTTTCCGGATCCTCGAACTCGCCCTCCTGGTTCGCATACGTGCCGCGGACTTGGACCGTTATCCCTGATGGGTGAAAGTATCCCGCGCGCAGCGGTACCCGGTGGGTTCTCAATTCGGCTATATTTTCGACTCCGGTCAGCCCCGGCTCCTCGACGCGATCGAACTCCTCGTACAGATATTCGGCGCTCAAGGCCAGACGTCGGGTCGGTGTCCAATTGAGATACGCACGCCCCAAGTATTCCTTCCAATCGGCCGTCACGACTTCGGCGATCGGTGGAGCAGGAGGTGCCGGCACGACGGATATCGGAACGTCCAGATCGCGCATGGAGAACTCTGCTCCACCGTACAGGTTGAGCGAGAAGCGTTGGTCGACGCCGGCACCGTAACGCCAGGCATCCTCTCCGATGGAGCCGAAGAAGAACTGATTGAAGCCTGCAACGTGTGTTGGCTCTATCGTGGGAGCTGCGTTTTCCCGCAGGATTGTGGATCGCTGCAACGTCCGTAACGCCGCTGCCCGGATGGTAGTATCGGGGGTCGGGTTCCACGTGAGCCCGATTTTGGGGTTGACCTGCTCCGTGTCGATGTCGGCATCCAGGAAATCCCCGCTGAGGCCGAGCGTCATGAGAAGGTTTCCGGGAAACCGAATATTCGAGTAACCATAAACCGTGGTGTGATCGATCTCTCCCTGGACCTCCTCTGTCAGCTCGATCACGAAGGGTGGGAACGGCACAGATATCACGACGGTGGTCGCCGTGGTTTCGTCGGCATTGAAGTGGCTGACGCCGCCTATTAGATTCGCCCGCCCTAACCGGTGCAGGTACTGCCCTTCGATCAGCACGCCGTCCTGCTTCCCTTTGNNGTGGACGAGAGACTCGAGATCCGTCCTGCTTCCCTTTGGCCCGGAGAGCTGGGCGGATCTCGAGTCTCTCGTCCACCTGGCGGTGAATGAAGGAGGCGAGAAAATGTCTGCCGGGTCCAGGCGCGTGACGCAACCCGACGCGTACCTGCTCTACGTCTTGTTCTTGTCTTAGGGCCTCGTTGAAATTGTCGGGATCGAAATTGAGCTCCAGGTCCCCCGTCTCACGCTCCGAGAACCGGAATTCGGTCTGAAAGCTCGTTTCTGGTCGCGGGGCCAACTGCAAAAACAGGTTGTAGATGTTCTGCTCCTGGTCGTTGTTCGGACGAAAGCCGTCGGTCTCGTAATGGAACTGCCCGATGCTGTAGGAGAGTTCGTTTCGTATCCCCGAGTGAGCGATCTCGTCTCCGAGCGTGTCGTTGCCGCCGATGACGCCGGAGGCTTGTAGCGCGAAACGATTACGCTGGAACAGAGGATTGAACTCGTTGAACCCGGGCGTCGTAGGCCCTGAGCCCTCGAAAATGAACAGATTGGCCTCCCCCAGAGTCGGTTGTACCGGCGTGATGTTCGTGGGTTGTAACAGCTGGCTTTGAAGCAGCTCGCTCACACGCGCCGGTTGGTGCCGCGGTAGAGCCGCGTACGTATCCGCGAGAAATCGGTGACCGGAGAAGTCACCGGGATCGGTTTCCGTAGACTTCCAACCCTGAACCAGGGCTAGCTGACCGAAGCCGAGGTCGCGATAGATGCGTCCGAGCGCCGCGCTGCGTGCCGCGAGATCCTGGTCGAGCAAGAGTCGCGACCGGTACACGGCGCGGTTCTCGTTCAGCTCGATCGAGCGTTGCTGGGCACGCAACGCCTCGATGGGCCGATTGGTGGTTTGTTTCACGATGGCGTCATAGAACCAGGGTGTCGGGTCATCCGGATCCTGTTCTTTGGCGCGGTCCAGCTGCTCAGCCGCCACGTCCGGACGCCGTTCGTCGAAATACGCTTTGCCGAGGTAACTGCGTAGCAGCGCCCCGTTCGGATCGAGCGCAACGGCTATCTCCAGCTCGCGGCGCCCATCGGAGAGGCGGCCTTCCCGGATCTTTGACAGCCCGAGGCCGAGGCGGGCTAAGGGATCCTGAGAATCGAGCGCGACCGCCGCTTGGAAGGCCTCGGCGGCCTCGGCAATGCGAGAGCGGGCGAGTGCCGCGAATCCGAGGACGATTTGGGTGCGCGCGAGCCCCGGGGACAGTCCCTCGGCATTGCGTGCCGACTCGAGCGCCTCGGAGAGCTCACCGAGGGACATTTGAAGCTCGGCCAGCCGGGCCCACGCCAGGGCGTTCTGCGGTTCCAGCCTCACCGCGGTTTGCACGGCATCGCGGGCCGCCTCGAGGCGGAAGCTGGCTTGGAGCGCATAGGAGAGAGCGATGCGGGCGGGGGCAGACTCGGGATCGAGCTCCACGGCTCGCGTTGCATGCACCAGGGCTTGGGCCCTGTCGTTCTGAGCGACCGCGATCACGGCAAGGAGCGCCCGGGCTTCGCCTCTTTGGCTGTAATTCTCCAGGATCCCGCGGGCCTCGGTGAGGCGGCCGCCCCGCAACAGCTCCGAGGCGCGACGGATGGCCTCGGGCACCCGGGCTGCCGCCGCGGCTGCGAGCACGGGTTGGTAATAGACTGCCCATTGAACGGCCTGCCGCTCGTCTACGACGGTATCGCTAACCACGATTCGCAGCGTGCCGTCTGCCAGCCTACGGCCCACGGCCTCGACCGATTGCCCGCTGACCAGCGTTTCTTGCGGTTGCTCGAACGTCGTCTCGGCGCCCGGCACCGGAGTGAGCTGCACCACTCCTTCGATAACTATGACGGTAGTCTTGTCTGCACCGTCCACGCGCAGGACGAACTCAGTCCCCTTCACGCCGGCGTTCACGAACGGCGTCTCGAAATCGAGCGCCTGAGGCTCTTGCGTGAAGAAATAGACGGCTCCTCTGATCAGCCGCAAAAGAGAACGATCCTGGCGGGGAGCTTCAAAGCGCAGGACGGTGTTCTGGTCGACGCGCAGTACCGTATCGGTTTCGCATAGGACGATCGCGGCACGGCTCTGGGAACCGACACGAAGGACGTCATTCAAATGAATGAGGGTGCCGAGCTCGGCGCTATCGGCGTTGAGTTCTACGGTCCCTTGCACGGACACGAGCTGTGCCAGTGCCGCTCGATCGGCAGGACAGATGGGAGCAGCGTCGGAGTTTACGGGCAGGATCGCCGCCGCCGTACAGACGACGCTCGAGGCGAACAGCTCGCGCCATCTCCGTCCCATCTCCCCTCCCGCGACGGGTTACCGCAGGCCCTGTAGCCCAGCGTAGCGACAGCCACTTCGGAAACCGCCCAGCAGAGCCGTGCGCCGGCCTGTGTGCAATCGGGATGTTCGCCTTCGACGAATCGGCTCCGCCGTTTAGAGGGCTCTGATGGATCCCGAGCCGAGACCCTGTGACTGTTTTGGCTACGGTTACTGTTATGTGACGGTACGAGTATAGACGAAAACGCGAAACGGCAAGGGCGCCGCCGCGCGTCTCATGCGCTCCCAGGCGTCCGGCCATCTGTCATCCCTTGGTTCGTTCACCAGCTTGAGCTTTGTGCCGTTCCCTGACGTGCCAATAGCATTCATGATCGTGGTAGCCGAGAAACCACGCATCTCACCATCTGCGAGCCGAACAGCCCTATAAATGCAGGAAAGGCTGGAGTCGCTTGCCCGAGGTCGACCGGGCTCGGAATATCCGACTTCGGACCGTTCCGATGGGGGCGCCGGTAAGGTCGGCGATCTGCTTGTGGCTCAAGCCCTTGAGCTCGCGCAACGCCAGCGCTGTTCGCAGGGACTCCGGCAATTCGCCGATTGTTCGAGTCAATGGAGAAGCTCGGCATCAGACGACCGACGACCGTCGGATGCAGAGGGGCGACGCCCTCCCGAATCGGCTGATGGGTTTGGGCTTCGACCACGCCGGCGTCGGTCCTGCCGACCCGGTAGCGCACACCCTCCTGCGCATTCAAGGAATGGGAAGCCGCTTCTTCCGACCGCGCCGGCCAGGTGGCGCACTGGTGCGCCATCCCTTGCAGTCCGGACCCGAACAACGTGAGCTCACTTACAGGCTCAAGAAAAGCCGCCCTCGGACGACTGTCAATCCTCATCGATACCGACCCGATCAGGAGGCCGCGTCGGGACAATCACTCACCGTCGCCGGCGGCGCCACGGGCAGGCGCGCCCGGTGAAACGGGTCAAGGAGAACGCTGTGAAGTCATTACCGCAAACCCCGCAGAGCATCGGCCAGGTCCTGGACGGCGGTCTGCGCCTGTATCGGGCGAGCTTCACGAAAATACTGCCGATAGCCGTTATCGCCTCCGCGATAATGCTGGCGCCCAACATCGTCTCCTACTACGTCGTCCCGAACATGTTGGCTGCCGAGCAGCAGTCGGGCTCACCTGTCACCACGGCATTCGTGGTTTTCGGGACCGTGACCATCGTCGCCATGGCGTTCAATTTTTTCTTTTACTTGACGATGCTGCATCGGTTGGGCGTCATCGCCGGAGGCGGCGAGGCCGGTATCGGTGAATCGATGCGTCGCGCCCTGCGCAGGCTGTTCACGGCGATCTTCGCCACGGTGCTCTACGCTCTGGTGGTCTCGGTCGGGTTCGCCCTTTTGGTGGTTCCCGGGTTGATAGTCATGGTGAGCGCATTCATGTTCCTCGTCGGCATCGCACTCGACGACGACGGTGCTCTGGCCAGCCTGAGGCACAGCCACCAGCTCGTATGGGGCAACTGGTGGCGCAGCACCACGGTGTTGACCGTCATCTTCATCATCTACCTGGTGGTCTACATGGCCGTCGGCGCGGCCGGCGGATTCGTCGACGCCTCGTTGACCTCTGCCACATTTGGAGAGGGCGTCGCCTCGTGGTTCGGTAACTTCGTGGCCACCGTCATCACCTATACCATGATGCCGTCGGTGCTCGTGGTGCTGTATCACGATCTGAAGCTGCGTAAGGGTGGAATCGATCTGGAGGCGCGCATCCAGCAAGCCGCTGCCGCCTGAGCATGCGACTCGTCGCTGCGGGTCTGCTGGGCTTTCTGTCGCTGCAGCACGGCACGCTCTGGGCAAGCTCCTTCGAGCAGGAATCGATGGCGGTGGAGCGGTGCGCGGCGCGCGCCTCCGAAGCCTTCGGTCCGGGTGAGACCCATCTTTACTTCGAGGTTGCCAAGCTCTGCCCCGAGCTGCACGCCCTCCTGCAGTCGACGCCGGCGTTACGCGAGCTGGGCGGGATACGCGACGACACGGCGTCGCTGCGGCAGCTGACCGACCTGCGCGTGATGCTCGCGGATTTCGCGAGAGACGACCCGGCGACATCCGCTTTCGACTACGAGGGACTCGATGCGCTGCTCGAAGAGATCCTCCAGTCTAAAGAGCCGCAGCAGCCCGGCTTCTGGGATCGCGCCCTGCGACGCGTGCTCGAATGGCTGGACGCCCGCGTCGCGGACGGGTGGCTCGAGAAGCTATCGCTTCCCGAAGCATGGTCCGAGCGGCTCACCAACGGAGCCTTGCTGCTGATCATCCTGCTCGCCGTCGTGCTCGTGGGTAACGAGCTTCGCGTCGCGCAAGTTTGGCGCTTGCTGCGTCCTCGAAGCGGCCCCGAAGCCGTCGGCAGTGCGGCGTCGGTTCGTACTCCGAGCATCGACGGCCTGGACGCTCTGCCGCCTCGACGCCAGATCGCGCTGTTGCTCGAGTGGGTGATCTGGCGCCTTGCTCAACACGGCGTGGTGCCGCTCGACGGGAGCTACACCAACCGCGAGCTGTTGTTGCTGCTCGATGGGCGCCTGAGAGAGCGCTTCGCCGAATTCATCGACTCGGCGGAGGGGGTGCTCTACGGCGATCGGGCGCTGCCGTCCGATGAGGTGCAACGTCTCAAGGACCTGGCCCTGAACATGGGGCCTCGGGAGGCTAGCGGCCCAAACCCCGCAAGCGGGGTGCTCGCGCGGTGAATGATCGCTGGTACGCCATCGCCGGAGGAGTGCTGGCGCTGCTGGTCGTCATCGTGCTGCTCGTGCCTGCGCCGCACTCTCTGCCGCAGGAGGTGTCCTGGCCCACCACGGCGGACCGCGGGCCGGAAGGCTTGAAGGGATTGCAGACCTGGCTGGAGCACGCGCAGGTCACGACGCGCAGCCTGCGTCGGCGCTACGACACGCTCGCGAGCGATCCTCGGCTCACGCCCGATGGCAATCTCTTGATCGTGACCCTGCCGCCACGCGCCCCTGCACGGGAGAGCGAGCTGCGGGAGCTACGGCGCTGGCTCGAGCGCGGCAACAATATCCTGCTGCTGATGGCCGGCGGCGATCTGCCGGGGTGGTCCATGCAGGCGGATTGGACCGCGAACGACAAGCTCCTCGAGACCCTCGGCTATCGGTTCGAGTCCGAAGTGCCCGACGCGGACGAGCATGATCGGGCGCCTTCGGACGAGAGGCCCAACCTCACGCAGCTCCTCGATGGTCTGGAGCGTGTCGAGCGCGAGCTCACGCCCCCGTGGGACCATCCGCTCACCGCCGGCGTGGAATCGGTGCACACGCGCAGCTACCCCGCCTTCGAGCGACGCTTTCGGCTCGAGGGCGCGGGCGAAGCCCGCGGCGTGCTCGGCCTGCTGCAGGATTCGGAGCAACAGGGCCCGGCGCTGTGGAAGATCCGCGTGGGCGACGGCGAGGCGCTGGTGAGCGGCTACGCCGGGCTGTTCAGCAACGCCACGCTCGGGCGCGCCAATAACGCCCGGCTTGCCGCGAACATCGTGTCCCTCATGTCCCGCCCGAATGGCGCGGTCATCTTCGACGACATGCACATGGGGCTCTCCGATCTGTACGACGCGAGGGCTTTTCTCGCCGATCCACGCCTGCACGCGACGCTGTGGTTCATCCTCGGTCTCTGGTTGTTGTACCTCATCGGGCGCTCTCGGCGGCTCGCGCCGGTACACCGCCCGGCGCGCGGTTATCGGGCCGTCGAGCTGATCGAGGCCGTCGCCGGCCTGCTCGCACGCCGCCTGGACCGGGTCAGCGCGGCGCGCCGGTTGTTTCGGCACTTTTTCGACGAGGTGCGCGCCCGTCACGGGCTGCCGACGACCGGCGAGCCGGCGTGGGGCCCGCTTGCTCGCAGTGCGCGCCTGCGCGCCGGATTGCTGCGCGCACTGCGAAGACGTCACGCCCGCACCCGCGCAGGCGGCCGGGTCGATCTCGTGGCGTTGATCAATCTGATGCACCGGGCCCGCCAGGAAATGTACGAGGAGCACGAAGGTCATGACCTCTCCCGCTCGTCAACTTGAGGCCGAGCTCAATGCGCGCCTCGGCCGCGTCGTATTCGGCATGGAGGAGATCATCCGCGGTCTTTGCCTCGCGCTCATCGCGCGCGGCCACGTATTGATCGAGGGCGTGCCGGGTGTCGGCAAGACCCTGCTCGCGCGGACTCTCTCCGGCGCCATCGGCGGCAATTTCCGGCGTATCCAGGGCACGTCGGACCTGATGCCCTCGGACATCACGGGCGTTCACGTTTTCAACCCGCAGACGCGCACCTTCGAGTTCGTCCGGGGTCCTCTGTTCGCAGACGTGCTGCTGGTCGACGAGATCAATCGCACGGGACCGAAAACGCAGTCCGCTCTTCTGGAGGCGATGCAGGAGGGCACGGTCACCATCGACCGCGAGAGTTACACGCTGCCCGAAGAGTTTTTCGTCGTGGCGGCGCAGAACCCCCACGAGTTCGAAGGCACGTATCCGCTCCCCGAATCCCAGCTCGATCGTTTTCTGCTGCGGCTGGAGCTCGGCTACCCGATGCCGGAGAAGGAGGGCAGCGTGCTGCGCGCGTACGACGGGCCGGAACGTTGGGTGGACGCTCACGCCCTCGAGCAGCGCGACGCGCTGGGCGGCGCTCTGCTTCGCTCGGCGCGCGAGCAGATGGCCGGCATACACGTGTCGGACGCCGTGTACGACTACGTGATCCGGCTCGCCACGGCCAGTCGCGAGCACCCTCACGTGAGTCTCGGACTGTCGACGCGCGGCGCGCTGTCGCTGATGCGTTGCGCTCGGGCGAAGGCCGCGCTCGTTGATCAGGCGTTCGTGACACCGGACGACATCAAGGCGGTGGCCCCCGCCGTCGTCGGGCACCGCCTGATCCTCACCGCCGACGCGCGGCTGGAGGGCATCGGGCCCGCAGACGTCGTCACGGACGTGCTCTCGACGGTGGACGTGCCTCGGCACTAGCCCCCCTGCGCCATGATGCTCACGGGCCGCAGCTACGGCATTCTGCTCGCGCTCACGCTCCTGGGGATCGCGGGGCAGTGGAGCGCGGCGGTGGACGATCGCGTGTGGCTCGCGGCGGCCGGCGCCTGGCTCATCGGGCTCGGGGCGGAATTCCTGGGGAGTCGCCGCCGCAGCGTACCCATCGAGCGGCTCCTACCGGATCGTGCCTATCTGGGCGAGTCGTTCCCGGCGCGACTGCGGGTGCACAACCCCTTCCCGTACACCCTGGCCTTGGACGCGGCGGAGGATTTGCCCGAGGCCCTTGGCGCCGATGACGACGAGCGTCGTCTGAAGGTCGCGCCGCGAGGTGACGCTCAGACTCACCTGACGCTCACGCCACGGCGCCTCGGGCGCGTCGAGTGGTCGGCGCTGTACACGCGGGTGCTGGGCGCCTTCGGGCTGGCGTGGTGGTACCGGCACCGGCGGCTGCCCGCATCCATCGAGGTTGCACCCCAATACATGAGCCGCATGCAGCTACGGCGCGGATCCGCGGAGATCGGACGCTACGCCCGCCCCTCACCCGGCTCGGGCAGCGAGCTGTTCGGATTTCGTGATTACGTGCCGGGCGATCCGCTACGGGCCATCGATTGGAAGGCTACGGCACGTCGCGACCGGCCCATCGTCCGCCTTCAGGAACGTGATGAGCATCTTGAGCTGTACCTGCTCATCGACGTAGGGCGCACGAGCGGCATCCAATCCGCGGCCCTGACGCGCCTGCATCACTACGTGAACGCGGCCGCCCGGCTCGCCCAGCGCGCGCTGTATCAGGGTGATCACGTGGGACTGCTGCTGTTCGCGGACACCCCGTTGCTGCGGGTGGCGAGCGTGGCCGGTGAACGCGGCCTGCTGGAGCTTCGCGGAGCCCTCGCCCGCGCGCGGACCCAGGACCGGGAATCCAACCCGCTCGCCGCCGCGCTCCAGCTCAGCCGAATGGCGCAGCTACGCAGTCTCGTGGTACTGCTCACCGACGTGGACGAGCCCGCCGTCGCGCACCAGCTTCTGCACGCGACGCGGTTCCTCACGCCGAAGCATCAACCGCTGATCGCGGGCGTCATGGACGAGGAGGTGCTCGATATGCGCTGGGAGGCGGCGCTGCGCTGGGAGGATCCATACCGCTCGCTGGCCGCGCTCGAGCTGGTGCGTGAAGCCAAGCGCACGGTGAGCCGGCTGCAACGCAGCGGCGCCAAAGTCGTGCTGACACGACCCGAGGCGCTGGACGCGCGGGTCATCCGTCTCTACGACGAGCTGCGGCGCATGCGCCGCGTGTAGGGGCTCGCCGCAGCCTCATCCCACCGGAAGCCGGTCAAGGGTCGCCACAGGCGCCCGCTCAGCAGCAGCCACATGAGCACGGCGTAGCTCACCCCGACGGCCACCCGGGTGGTCAGGGTATAGCGCGGATCGGGCGAGATATAGCCCTCGATGAGGCCCGCACCGATCAGCAGCAGCACCACCGCCGGCAGCAGGTGCCCCGCCTGAGCGACGGCCTGGCGGAAGGCTTCCAGGCGTGCGCGCCGGCCCGGATCGACCAGCGCCCGTCCCATCTGCAACCCGGCGGCGCCGGCTATGCAGATCACGCTGAGCTCCACCACCCCGTGCGCGACGACGAAGCGAAACAGCTCGCCGTGCAGGTCGTAGCGCGCGGTGTACGCGAAGACGGCGCCCAGCATCACCCCGTTCAGCACCATGATGTAGATCGTGCCCAGCCCATAGAACGCGCCCAGTGCGAAGGCCGTAAACGTCACCGTTATGTTGTTGGTCATGATGGCGAAGGAGAGTATGGACGAGGGGACCACGTTGAGCAGGCCCTCCGTCCACAGCTCGCCGCGTTGGACCCCGTCGATCATGGCCGCGGACGCGAACAGGCTGATGAGCTCCGGGCTGAGCTCGATCATCAGCCAGCCCGCCAGCGCCGACGCGAGAAACAGGCTGGCCGTCGCCTGAATGCAGCCGCGCATGGCCGCCACCGAGCGCGGCAGATCGTGGCGCAGCACCTCGCGCAATCGCGCCGTGGTTCGCACGGGACGCCGATAGACCGTCTCGTGTGCGTGGTAGAAGAGGTTCTCGAGCTGGCGAGTGAGCCGGGTCCCGGGCATCAGGGCCCGCGCCAGCGCGAGGTCGCGACCCAGCGCGCGAAACTCAGCGACCAGCTCCATCGTGCTCGATACCGTGTGCCGGCCCCGATCCCGCTGCCTCGACAGAAGCTCCTGAAGCCGCTGCCACTGCGGCAGGCGGCGTTCCAGCCAGCGCACGAGGGACGCCTCACGCATCGGTGTCGCGGGCCAGTGCCTCGAGCCGCGCGTGGAGCTCCCGATCTTGGGCCTTCGACGCCCGTCCCCGATCCTGATTGGAGGGGCTTTCATCGAGCAGCTGCCGTGCCAGGCGCACCCGCGCGGGCCGCTCCAGCGAGCGCCATCGCCCGAGCAGCTCCCGCGCCAGCTCGCGGCGTTCGAGCTCCTGCGCGCTCGCCGCCCGCACGTCGAAGGCGTCCTTGGCGATGCGTCGCTCGTAGACCAGAAGCGTCCCCGCCGCGATGTCGCCGATCCTTACGTGCTGGCGTGTGATGAGCGCGGCCACGACCCCCACCACATAGAACGTGGGCAGCGAGTCTATGAGACGAAACACGTTGCGCATCAGCAGCGGGCCCGCACCGGGGGGATGCCCCCCTTGGTCGACGATCTGGACGCCGACCATGCGCTTGCCGGGTGTCCGCCCGTGCATGATGAGCTCGAGCACCGGATGGTAGAGCGCGTAGAGCGCGAACACGGGCCCGACGACGACGAAGAACCCCACGCTCGGCGTCGCCTCCCGCAGCACCTCCCAGATGCCGGAGGTATCGATCACCGGCACCAAGCCGATGCACACCACGAGCCAGGCGAACGCCAGGATCAAGCGGATGTGCCAATCGATGAGGAACGCGTAGGAGCGTGCCCCCAGCCCCGCCACGTCCAGACTGATCTCCGTCGCGTCGGTCGAGCGGATGGTCAGGGCGGCGGCGATGTCCGGAGTGCTCATGAGGTTCGCGTCACACAAACGAGGGCGAGCGATTCAGTGCTTGTGGATGCCTAGGGCGCGTCCGGTAAGGTGATACCGTACGGGTAATCGGACTCGTCCATCCTTCCTTTAGCAGGTCACCGCAAAAGGGCAGCCGGGTCCTTGCACGGTAAGGAGTGCGCTTCCCTGCCTTGCCGGGCTCCGCGTCGCATGGCCAACGAACGACAAGGTCGCGGGTCCGCGGCTACCTCGGCTATCGCCCCTTCTCATCACCCTCCTTCCAGGCGTCGGCTATGAATGGAAACAGGCTCGACTGGCATTCGAGGTAACGCGCCCGCTCGTCCGACTCGGGTCGCTCGAGGAGGGCGAGATCGCTGCTGAGGGCATGGAGGTAGGGATACCACTCCAATTGCAGGAGTGATTTCCACTGCCAGAGCAAAGTGTTCAGCGACTTCTGATAAACGCGCAGCTTGCGAGGCGTCAGATCCGTGTGCCGGATGGATGCGAAGGGCGAGAGGAAGAAGAGCGAGATGTCCCGGAACGCCTGCGGCAGAGTGCCCTCCCGGACCAACTCCTCCCAGACCTGGGCGGCTGGCCGGCCCTGCAACGCCGCCGCGGAGAACCGAAGCAGCACCTTGTCGGTCTCGAAGCAGCCCGTGGGATTGAGCAGCAGGCCTCGTGTCACCGTACCCAGCTCCTTGCCCCGTCCGCTCAGAGGCCCCAGGAACAGGCGCCGGGGGCAATAATCGGCCGCGAAGAAGTTGTCCCACAGGATGAGATTCTCTCCGAAGAGCTTGCGGATGGGTGCCAGAGCGCGTCGGTTCAGATTCGCGGAGATCACCCGGGGTCCCGTCCACATCAGGGGGATCTCGCGAGGCATGGCCTGCGCGAGGTCCCGCAGGTAACCGTTGGCCGTCACCGGTTCCTCGGAGAGCTGATCGCTGTAGACCGTTGGGCAGAACCAGAGCCGCATCCGCGGATACCGCCGGCCCAGATCCGCCTGAAGGTTTTGCAGCAGCGCCCCATGGGCATGCCCCAGGGACCTGTAGCGCCCCGCGCTGCGGTCGGGCAGCTGCTCCGGAATATCGTCCATCAGCAGGGCGATGCGCGGGGCGCCCGCCTCCAGAAAACGCAGGCTTTTTCGCAGCAGCAATCGGTAATCGGTGCGGCTCGCATAATCGAAAGACAACCCCGGCGCCAACCCCGGCACGACGTCGACCCCGCGACGCCGCCCCCCTCGAGCGAAGGCCCCGAAAGCCTTCCAGAAGCTCGCGGGATAGGCCCTCTTCCACTCCTGCCGGTGAAACGGATCCTCCTTGGGCGCGTAGAGATAAGCGTTCCAGCCCAGGGCCCGCAGGCACCCGAGCATCTCGGCGCGCTGCTCCCAGCTCAGCACCCGCCCGTAATATCCCTCGATATATCCCCACCACTGCTTCATATTCCCCGCCCCCGGGACCCCGTACGCCCCGCCCTTCGAAGGATGAGGGGTAGCCGAACCGACTCGGATACCGGCGGGGCGGGAGAAACTGGGGATGATGACGCGGAGTCCACCGCCGCCGGGTGTTCGATGCCCGCTCATGAATCTGTAATCGGGCGATGCACGAATTCCGCGACAGGCGTGCTCCTCCCCGTGCGCATCTCGAGCCGC
>JABAHS010148204.1_pt2 | contig 21112 bp, 21 predicted proteins | sample 7062111 | NCBI WGS metagenome assembly JABAHS01 (sample SAMN14534600, study PRJNA622989) | marine sediment metagenome | biome: marine biome [ENVO:00000428]; feature: marine pelagic biome [ENVO:01000023]; material: deep marine sediment [ENVO:00002113]; isolation source: pool of 4 deep marine... | reverse complement strand
TCTGTGTAGTATTTAAGACGTGTAACGAAGCGTATAGGTGAATAGGAGAGTAGTTAGTGAAACGGCTCTTCATAGAGAGGGATACTCCGTTTTCCTGAAGAATGGCGAGAGTGTGAGTGGTAAACCGCATAAGGAGGTCTCGCTGAGTGTTACTAACCTGAAAACGGTATTAGTGTATATACTGAAAATGTTAAAGAGGGCGAAATTGGTTGATTTATTACGGTCTTGTACTGTATATAGTAAGTTCAAAAAAATGTGCGGAGAATTTAACGGATCCGTGACAACATGAGAAAGATACTGCAGGGAGTAGCCCTCGCTCTCCTGTTAACCACACCATTGTGGACTGCTATACCTCTCCCTCCTGCACGTGGGATACAATCCCAAGACCAAAAATACATTAAAGCGATCGACGGCAAGCTCCTAGAACAGCCTATTTCCGTTGAAGCCTTCGTTAAGCAACTGAGCAAAGTCAACAAGAAACCGACAAGACGGAACGGCAAAAGACTAACAGTCGCCTCACCAAACGAACGTGAAGCCAAACAGGAAGTCAGCACCCTCAACTTGCTTTCCTCGCCCGACCGCGATCCATGGGTGAACATAACAAAGCCGCAGAATGGGACGGACTTCCCCTACAACAACCAAACGGGCTGTACGGTCACCATCGAGTGGCAGGCATCGGCGAGTGCGGGGATCGAGCGGTTTATGATCGATTGGACGGTAGAAGAGGAGCGAAACGAAGCGCAGGTAATCGAAAACGGGAGCTTGAGAATGGCACAGCACACGTACACGTATTATCGAGAGAATCACACGGTACGCTTGACAGCCGTCGATGGACGAGGGAAACGAGCTAGTGATGCCATGCTCATAAAGGACTCCATCCCTTCCCCTCCCAAGATACATTGGCAAGGCGAAGGACCAGTCTGGGATGAGGAGAGGCCTCCTGTTCGAGGAGGTCTTCACACACCTCCCAAGCAGCCTTGAAACGCTCTCAATACTTTTTAGGACGTCTGTCGCCGTGAAGGGAAAGCACTACACTTCCATCCCGAGCGCCCCCTACCTCGGAGAAATGGTCACGGCATGGAGCCAGGTACTCAACACGATGGAAAAAGCGGCGTCGGGCCATAACACCCGTGGTCACCTGAACGAACAACTGGGCGGGGCGGTGAGGTTCTTCTTCAACTCGAACTCCTTTTTAACGGACGTACTCGCGAGGAACGTCCTCCTTGGCTTGCACGGACTGTGGAGAAAGGAGACCTGGGTTGGGGAAAATCGGGGGAAAATGTCGGATACGGAAAGGGTACTATACGGCATCCTCTCGAACGATAACTACCCCATAGGTCGTGTAAACTACTGTTATTATAAAAATCATGAGAACTGGCCCATTAAGAGAAGGCTTGAGTACTTCGCCGGGTACTGGTTCGTGGGAGAAAAAGCCCCTGGATATAGGGAAGAAGGAGAATCTCTACTTAGAGATTTGGGTGAAAACAAAGAAATTGACAAAGAGAAACTGAGCAATGCAATTTCAAACTTCAAAGATAGGATGCGAGTGGGGAGGGGACCAAAAGCGCAAGTGGGCGCAGCAATGAGGCATACATTTCAAAAACTACTGTCGAAGTGCTACTCGAAGGTCACCTCGCAGGTTCAAATATCGGCGGTACGGGTGGGCAACGCGGACAGCATGGAAGAACTATCCTTGGCGCTAACGAGGCTCGCGTACTCCCAGGACGCCTACAAGCTAAAGTCAAGGCTCGGAATACTCTTCTCAGACGCGGTAAGAGCAATAAGAAACGCACCAAAGAGACCGGAGAATTTCAAGAACAGAGACCCAACGGAGGATACTTATTCATACGAGAACCTAATAACAGAGCTTGAAACCCTCGCAAAACCTCCAAAGAACCAGTACGAGTGCGGTCACATCCTGGAACAGATAAAAGACACGGGCATAAAGGAAGATGATAGTGAAGACTATTTTGAAGAGTTTCAGGAGCTTCACAGCACCGTGGAAGACGGGATCGTCGACCATAAGGGACTCCTCCCCCACTTCAGGAGGAAGAACGCAAAGGCGATCTTAGAGGACATAAAAAACGGGGAGGTCTTCGAGGGCTTGGACGTGGATGATGAAAATAAGGAAGAGATTAAAAACAGGCTCGGGGCACTCATCGAAAACGGCTACCTCCTCGTGAAGAAAGGGGAGTTCAAGGTGATGGGGGTAAGCGAGGAGGCACAGCTCTTGGGGATGTACATGAGGATACGGGCGTTAGGGATGATAGAGGAGGAGCTCGGCGGAGACTTCAGGGAGGAGACGATCACGTGGTCCCTCTCCAAAATGCAGAACCTCATGCAGTACGCAAGCGAGGAGAGGAAGAAAGAGATGGTGGAGGGTCTCTCCTTGGAGGAGGCGAGAAACCTGGTGTTCAGGAGTGTGGAGGAGGAGTCCCTCTTCCTCCTCTTCAGCGGTAAGAAGTCCTCGGGAGGGAGAGGAAAAATCAACGAGCTCAGGGAGCTCCTCATGTCTAAAATATTAGACGAATATAAAGAGGGAAACCACGAAAAGGCCGGAAAGCTCGTAAACTTATATGAGAAGTTAAGCGAGGACTACATCGAGGAGAAGATAGAGGAGATAAAAGAGACGGCGCTCACACTCGAGACGGCGATGAAAAGGAACAAAAACGGGGAAATAGTAATAGACGAGGAAGACGGAAAACCAGAACTCAGCAAGGATGCAAAAAAGAGTTTAAGGAAGGGGCTCATTGCCATGGGGTTCTCGGAGGAAGACGCTGAGGAGATGAGCAAGGACCTCGAAGAGGCTGTAAGAGAGGAAATGACTGAAAGGCTCAAGGCAAAAAAGATGCAAAAGCGAAAGAGGACTGCCGCAAAAGTCTTTATGGCACTCACCCCGCTCGGAGGTATAGGACTCGTCGTACACAGGATCATCGAGTACATAATGTCGAACACGAGGCTCCAAGCACTCCTCCAGAACTCCTTCATGGGAAAGGTGGCGAAAAGGCTCAAGAAAGGAAAGATCGGGGGATACGTCAGGAACATCATCCAAAACTTTTACACGGGCTTCATCGTCGCGCTGATGAGCTTCATCGGCATGGTGATCGGGACGCTTGTCGTCAGGTTCACGACAGACAAAAAGGGACTGGAGGAAGCACTCAAAGGGGACGGGGACAGGGACTTAGGTGACGCCCTGCAGGAGAACTCACCACTACTCGGCTTCCTCTGGTTCAAGCTCCCAGCGGTCGTATGGATCGTCATCTCGGCAGTCCTCTTCCCGCTGGTGCTCGTCCTCATCTCCAACAAGTACCTAAAAGAGATAAGCCTGGGGAAGGGTGGGGCAGCCATCTTCACGGGGATAACGGATATCTGGGCGTACGCTGACATGAACGGGAAGGGCATGTTCGGTAGCATCCCCTTCTTCGTATCTTTAAGCGGGATGCTCTGGATCTGGGACGAGTTCGACGACTTCCAGGACGCGAAGGATCAGATAACTCATGATAGTGATGATGGAACTGAGCTGGTGGACTACGCCGAGCTCTTCCTCTTACCATTTGTGCTCGGGTTCTTCGGGACGATGTTCGGCATAACGGATCCGAGGGCGTTCGTGATACCAGGGCAGCTTGGCTTCATGAAGTACACGTCGACCTTATTTCCCAAGCCCTGGAATTGGATCTTCCACGCGCTTTATCAGGTGGTCGCCACCTTGATAGGCGGGATCGTGGCGAGCGGGGGCGTCGGCGGGTTCGCCATCTACATGATCGGCTCGGTTCTTGCCAACTTCTCCATGCGGGGAGTCTTAAGCGCCATTTCCTGATTTACCTGTTATTTACGTAAATTTGTGTTGTAATAAGTGTAAGGGGATAAAATGGAATATGCAACGTACGGCAAGAAGGAACTGTTAAGAGAGGAGGTTGAAACCCTGAAAGAACTCGAGGAACAGTTGGGTGAGCCGTTGTACCGGAGGGAGGAAAGATTCGGGGGAGTCCAGAAGGATTCGCTTAAGTATTACTTCTCTGCAGAGGACGGGAAGGTAGTTAGGCTGAATCTTGGTGGGTGGGATGTCTGTGACGTCACCCTGGTAGGGCACCTTAAGCACCTCAAAAACCTTGGTCTTGCTGAGACTGATGTCTCCGACCTTTCACCTCTGAAAAACTTGGAAGAGCTGCGGGAACTTAACATTAGAGAAACTAAAGTCTCCGACCTCACCCACCTCAGGGGCTTGATGGAGTTAAAGAGACTTCAACTCTGGGATACGGATGTCTCCGATGTATCCCCCCTGAGGGATCTTAAGGGCTTGGAGGAGCTGACCATAAAGGAAACTAAAGTCTCCGACCTTTCCCCGCTTGAGGGCTTGGAGAACTTGGAGTCGGTGGGTGTTGACTATCACATAATTGGGAAGAACGAAGATTTGTTGGAGAAATTAAAGGAGCGAGGGGTCAATGTGTGGCGGGCATAACTCTTGAAAAAACCGCAGAGATCTTCAAGCCAGTAATCGTGGACAGGATCATCCTCGATTTGACACGGAGAGAGATCACGCCCACAGACTTTCACGGGGGGCATACCAATGCTTGATACTGGTGCGAAGGGGGTGTTCAAGGGCGTTTCAACAGTTTTCTATACGAAAAGCGGATGATAGGTATGATCAGGTTAAATGCGATCTTTCATAAAACTTAAGGTGAACTCATCTTTTACTCTAGCATAATAGGTTTCGGTGGTCTTCGTGGTCTTGTGTCCTAATTGTTTGCTTACATACTCAAGGGGAATTCGTGCACGTAGTGCTTTTGCCCCATAGTTTGCCCTAAAACTATGAAAGTGAATATCAATATCTTCTTCGTTACTGAGTCGTTGTAAATCTTTTTGTATCCGATAACGGAGACGACGTCGTTCCATTTCATCACCAAAAAGATAGCCCTCCACCGCTTTCTTTTTCTCTAAAACTTTTCTTTTGACTTCTTCATTCAGTCTTTTGATAACCTTACTGGAAACCACGCCGTTTGGCTTTTTTACAGGTACACCTAGTATACACGCTCTTTCCCTAAAGCCTTTTGCATGACGAATAAATATGACAACATGACCTTCTCTATTCCGTATATTTTTAGCTTTGATTTTGAGAGTTTCTGCAAGCCTAGTTCCCGTGGCAAAGCTTATAAGACAGGCTAAATACGCATCTTCATCCGCTCTATCTTGCAACCAGTCAAAAATTTTTTTAATTTCCTCACTACTGAACTCTCTGGGAACTCTATCTTTTTTAGCCTCTGGCTTAAGCCGTTTTAATACCCGACTCGGAATCTCTTTAAAGGGGTTATCAATATCTAGGGTTTCAAGAAATTCGAACATACACTTGATGGTACTTATGATCATTCGAATATAACTTGCTTTTAAATGCTTACCATGTCTCCCTTTCTGTTTTTTAATCCAAGGTTTAAACGCTATGATCTCCTTCTTACCCATCTCCGTAATATCTTTTCCAATATCTTTCAAGTAACGCTTTAGCCACACAAGACGACATCTTGCATTCTCTTTGCTTGCTTCGGTGTCATAATTCAACTCGACGAACTGTTCTATCAGATCATCTAGCAAATAATCCCCTTCCTGCAATTTATTTAGGGACATCAGTACTAGAGGTTAATTAACATTAGAAATACTTAAGTAATACTGCTTCTCCTTTTACTCAAATACAACTGAGCCATAGTCGAAAATCCAGCTAAAATGATAGAGGTTACCGATACACGGAGATAAGAACAATTAGAGGACCTACCTAAAAGAAGCCAAAGTAATTTGCTTACATCGAAGGGGTAAAAGATCGAAATTCAAACTACTTATCTTTCCTCACATAAGGTACAAAGGAAAAAGAAAATTGTGAAAAAAGAGTGAAAAGAAAGGGCGCAAAAGCAACAACAGATTTTAGGAACGTTTAAAGGGCGTCGACATTCCAGGCAACTTAATTCCTGAATGGTCTAGGTATATTATACAGAAACTTGTCCATATTGCCCAAGAACCACAGAGAATTCCTACGCCTCCAGCAATTCGTAAAATAAGTGTACTGGCTAGAGCAAAATGAGCTCCAAGGAGGAAGAACAGGAGCCATAAGGTAGTGAAAACACCTACCAAGTTCCAGTTATGATAAAAACTATTGATCCAGAGAAGAAATGTAAAAATCCCCCACAGTACCATGTACCAAGCGATGCCTGCACCACTAGGAGTTGGTATAGATATATTTTCCATTTGGTTAAATAAGAGCCAAAAAGCGAAACTTTCCCAGAAAGCTCCGTATCCACTAAAAGCGGTGGCGGGGAAAAGTTCTCCAAGTTTGAACGCCCAGTACCCCGCGATGAGTTGCCCTAAGCCCCCAAAGAAAAGTCCCATAGTCAGTACAAAACTGCCTTCCAATCCAGTACCGACGAGACCAGCGTTGATTACATTCAATAAGACAGTGGAATATCCAAAGGCTGCCAAACCTAATGGGGCTGGATCTGCAATATTGTTAGAAGACATTTCTACTCTTCCTCTACACTATACTGAACTTCTTTCTTGATCGATTCAACGATCTCAGGGTTTCTTAGGGTTGAGACATCACCAGTTGGTTGTTCTTTCACTATATTTTCTAATACTCTTCGCATTATTTTGCCACTTCTTGTCTTGGGTAGATCTTCAACTAAGTAAACGGTTTCAGGTCTTGCAATCGGGCTTATTTTCTCTGCGACGTGTCCTCGTAACTCGTTTTTTAACTCGTCAGTAGCTTCTACTCCTCTTTTAAGGATCACAAAGGCTACTATCGCGGTTCCTTTTACTTCATGTGGTTTTCCAGCTATTGCGGCTTCTGCTACAGCCTCATGACTTACTAGAGCAGATTCAACTTCTGCGTTACCTATACGATGTCCTGCTACGTTAAGAACATCATCTAGTCGTCCTTGAATCCAAAAATATCCATCTTCATCTTTTCTTGCTGCATCTCCAGTGAGATATGCATCATCAAATTTACTCCAGTAGGCTCTTTTGTATCTTTCAGGGTTCTGATAAATTCCTTGAAGCATTGCAGGCCATGGTTGAGTTAAAACTAAGTAGTTTCCTTCTTCTTCCACAGGATTCCCCTGTTCATCATAGATTTCCGCGGAAAATCCAGGAAGAGGTTTAGTAGCTGAACCAGGCTTTAGAGGAGTAATAGGAAGCGGGGAAATGACGTGAGAGCCTGTTTCTGTCTGCCACCACGTATCCATAATTGGACATTCTTCGTTTCCGATATGTTTATAGTACCAAAGCCAAGCTTTAGGATTTATCGGTTCTCCTACGGTGCCTAATAGCCTTAATGAGCTTAGATCATGTTTTTCAGGCCATTCTTCTCCATACTTCATAAACAACCTTATCGCAGTTGGTGAGGTGTAAAGTATGTCGATACTGTGAGTTTCAAGGATATCCCACACTCTATCAGGTTCAGGATAGTCCGGGGCACCTTCATACATCACTGAGGTCGCTCCTAGAATCAAAGGACCGTAAACGATGTAGCTATGACCCGTAATCCAGCCTATATCTGCAGCACACCAGAACACATCATCCTCTTTAATATCAAACACCCATTTTAATGTCTGGGAAGTTCCAACAGCATATCCTCCATGAGCGTGAATAATTGGTTTAGGCTTTCCAGTAGTGCCAGAGGTGTAAAGTAGGAAAAGGATGTCATTTGCATCCATAACTTCTGTTTCACACTCAGTAGATTGACCTTCTATAACATCCCTCCACCAGTGATCTCTTCCTTTTTCCCATGGTATTTCCTCTTTTTTCTCCGCTCCAAGCCGATTATACACTATCACATCCTTAACATCAGTGTCTTTTATCCCCCTATCCGCATTTTCTTTAAGATCTATTGTACTTCCTCTTCTATAGTAACCATCACATGTGATTAAAATCTCCGCTCCAGAATCCACAACTCTTTCTTTTAAGGCGTCAGGGCTAAATCCAGAGAAGACAACAGTGTGTATGGCCCCTATTTTGGCGCACGCTAGCATTGCAATTGGTAGTTCGGGGATCATGGGTAAATAAATTGCTACTTTGTTTTCTTTTCCAACTCCAAGAGATTTTAAAGCATTAGCAAACTTGTTTACTTTTTCATACAAATCCCTATAGGTTAGTTTTCTTACTTCACCTAGTTCGCCTTCCCAGATGTACGCTATCTTGTTGGGTCTTTTTTCGTACTGCTTATCAAGTGCGTCGTGGACGATATTGTATTTAGCTCCTTTAAACCATTTAACCCATGGTAGGTTCCATTCAAGTACTTCCTCATAGGGTTCATACCACTCAATACCTACTTCTTTTGCCATTTCACCCCAGAACCACTCTNNTCATCCACTTTTTTACATTCGATTGTTCAACAATTTCTGCTGATGGTTCAAAAACTCTTTTTTCTCTCATTAATACCTCGATAGATTTATCTTCTGGCATAATATTCCCCCATTACTTTTTATGGGACCTCTGTAGTTGAATTCCCATAAATTTTTTCCTTTTTAAAGGTTAGACATAGGGATGCAGTTTACCCCATATACCAATTTCACTGAAGGATCTTAACAAATTTTAAAGCAACGATGGAGCGCTCCCTAATAGAGCAATAAAGCATAAAGAGGACGCAGAGAACGCAGTGATCACCCTTTTATCCATCCTAGGATCAGGGTATGTCTTTTTTCTCAAAAACATTCTTAATAAGGGCGGAAAGAAATCTTCTTCGAACATCAAGTATTCTTTTTTGAAAAAAGAAGCTTTCTCTAATGAATGCAGTTTAGAGGAGAGGAAATTAAAAAGTTAAGGCCTTAGAAAGTGGTACAAAAAAGGATGGTAAGGAGGCCTCTTAAAGATTTAATCTAATCAACTACATGAATAGCCACCAAAGACACGAACCAAAATAGAAAAAGTGGGAAGTATGGGAGGAGTCAATACTGATCTAGGGAGAAAAAATTTCATTCTTCCCTTTTCCTTCTTATTTCCCTGTTTCTCAGCTCTACGCGTCTAATCTTACCGCTCTTAGTCTTCGGGAGTTTTTCAACGAATTCTATCTCTCTGGGATATTTATAGGGCGCTGTCTCTTTCTTCACAAAATTTTGCAGTTCTTCTATAAGTTCTGGTGAACCTGTGTATCCTTTAGCGAGTTTTACGAATGCTTTTATGATACTACCCCTTATTTCGTGAGGCGAGGCGACAACAGCAGCTTCAACGACGGCTGGATGCTCCACAAGTGGGTCTTCAACTTCGAAAGGTCCTACACGGTATCCACTTGTCTTAATAATATCGTCAGCTCGTCCTTGAAACCAATAGTAGCCATCTTCATCTTTTTTTGCTAGATCACCTGTGAGGTACAAGTCTCCAAGCAGATTCTCTTCTAGTTCTCTCTTTTCCCCCCAGTAACCAACCAACAAACCCGGATGAGTTTTAGGAATGGCTATTTCTCCTACCTCATTTACTGAGACCTCATTTCCTTTTTCATCTATTATTTTTGCACCAGAACCAGGCATTGGTTTGCCCATTGAACCGGGTTTTACGGTTATTCCCTCATAATTGCNNCCTCATAATTGCAGACTAAGCCGCTGCTTTCAGTTTGTCCATAGCCATCATAGATTGTTAAGTCAAATGCTTCTCTAAACCGTCTTATAACCTCTCTGTTTAGTGGTTCTCCAGCGGAGAGGAGTTTTTTCAGTGAAGAAAGGTCAAATTTCCCCAATTTTTCTTGAGCCCACATTCTGTACTCCGTTGGTGTTGCACATAAGCGGTTGACATCGTATTTCTCCATGAGAGAGAGGAATTTTTCTGGTTTGAATCTTCCCTGATAGAGGACTTGGCTTGAAGCCGTAGTTAAACCAACGCCGATTGGGCTCCAGAACCATTTTGCCCATCCTGGAGATGTTGTTGCCCATAGAACTTCATTTTTTTGAACATTCCACCAATATTTAGCGTTAGTCCGCTTGAAAGTGTAAATCCACTTATGATCGTGCATAACGCCTTTCGGTTTACCAGTTGTTCCAGAAGTGTAGTTTATAGTCATTATGTCCCTTGCATTGACATCAATTTTGTCAAACTCTTTGGATGCTTCTTTCATTTCTTCTTCATAAGAAAGCCAGTCCCCTCCCTTTTCAGAAAGCAAGATATAGTTTTCGACCGGTAGATCTTCCATCACATTTTCAATAACGTCCCTGTTTTCACTCCATGCAACCAAAGTTTTAGCTTTACAGTGATTTGCTCGATATTTTACATTTTTCTCTTTTAGCATACTTGGACAGGGGACAACTATTCCGCCCGTTTTAAACGTACCTAACTGGGTTGTAAAGACTTCTGGTATACGAGGTAGTAAAACCATCACCCGATCCTTCTTTCCACTCCCTATCTTCTGTAAAATGTTTGCAAACTTATTCGATTCCTTACTGAGATCCTCATAGGTCACCTCTCTAGTCTCGCCTTTGTGATTTTCCCAGAATAATGCTATTTTATCCTCGTATTTTGTCGCGTATTTATCTACTTCTTTAGCTATGCAGTAATCGTTAGGTATATTCCATTCAAAATTCTCTTTCCACTCTTTATAACGGTCCATTTGATACACCGTTCTATTGGTAGGAATTCCCCTTAAAAACCATTAGGATGTACTAGTAGGGAGGAAAGAAGGGAAACGTGATATAATTTGAAAGTTTTTCTCCCCTGTGTGGTTTCTCACGTCGCTTTTAAATGGTTTCCGTAGCATAAGCATTTAAAATAGAAGCCAGGGTCTCCATGTGAAGCATGCTAAATTTTTGGTTTTTCATATTCAGCTAAATATCTCTCAAGCTCTCCTTCGCTCTTTAAATATTCACCATATTGAACTAAGGCTCCAAGACCGCTCATACCTCGCTCTGGACTTGAATACGCGGGAACACCGTGTCTTGTGAAGTCATCTCGTATTTCTTTTGCGGCATCTGCGGTACCGAAGTTCGCCATGACGACAGGTTTCTTGTAATCTTTAGATACAGCACACAATTTTCGAGATAAATCTAATGTGATTGTAGGGGGGTGATGAAGAGCAATGATTAATACCGCATCAAAGTTTTCGTCCTCGAGAAGAACTCTAGTCGCCTCAGAGTAGGCTCTGGTATCACCAGAACCAGTCAGATCACAAGGATTGGCGAAAGTAGAGACTTCAGGCAAGATATCCTCCTTTATCAGCTGATTAAACTTCTCCATGGCTTCTTCTTCAAAAGGAGGAACTTTAAGACCCATCCTTTCGGCTTCATCAGTCGAAAGGATGCCTGCTCCGCCTCCGTTGGTTATTATTCCAATTTTTTCGCCTCTAGCTGGTGGTTGTAATGCTAGGGCTTTCTGGAAGTCGATGAAGTCTACTAGATCCTCGGTCATTATTGCACCCATCTGTTTAAAAGCGGTAAGATAGAGTCTATAGTTCCCAGCAAGGCTTGCTGTATGACTTTTTGTTGCCCTGGCACCAGCTTGGGTTTGTCCTCCTTTTAAGACGACGATAGGCTTCTTCTTGGTTACCTCTTTTCCAATCTTTATGACTTTTCTTCCGTCTTTCAATCCTTCAATATAAAGGGAAATGACACGAGTCTGAGGATCTTTAAAAGCGTAAAGTAAAGCATCCTCTTCATCTATATCGATCATGTTTCCAGCACTTATGAACTTAGAGATGCCCATTTCTTGGCCATACATATAGTCTAAAGTAGCCACACCTAGAGCTCCTGATTGAGAGAAGAATGTAATAAACCCTTTTTTAGGCCTAGGAGAAGAGAGAAGTTTCTCTCCATTTCTCTCCTTGTACTTAGCGGTGAAAAGGGTATCCATTCCATCATAAGGGTCATAAATTCCCATACAATTTGGCCCCATAACTCTTACGCCATAGTCTTTCGCTACTTTTTCGACTTTTTTCTCTAGTTCTACATTTCCAATTTCAGAGAAGCCAGCGGATATGATCGTGGCGGCCTTTACCCCTTTTTTTCCAGCCTCTTCCATTGCTTTAGGAACATGTTTGGCAGGTATGGAGAAAATAGCGTGCTCTACGTTTTCTTCTATATCTAATATGGATTTATAGAGTTTTTTACCAAGTGATCGACCGTTTTTGATGTTTACTCCGTAAATGTTTGTTTTTAGCTTTCCCTCTCTCTTTCTCTCAAGAAGAGTACGGAATATGCTCCATCCGATTGTTTCTTTTTCTCGAGAAGCACCTATTACGGCTATGCTTTCGGGTTTAAAGAAGGGTTTCAGCTTTTCTCTTACTTTTTGTGCTTTTCTATCTAGGTCTAGGTCTTCTTTAGACATTTTATATCCTCCCTTTATCTCCATACTATCCGGGTAAAAAGGTTATCTCCTTCTATCAGTCTTCATATAGGTGTAGGCTTATATGTTTTAATCGATTAGGCTATGATCTTTTAAAACAGAAAGGATATCTTGGAACACTTCCTCCCTAGTCTGTTCACCATCAATCGTTTCCAAGTTATTTTTTGCTTTGTAGTAAGAAAAGATGGGTTTAGTTTTTTCATTATACTCGTCAAACCTTTCCTCGATTTTCTCTTTTTCGTCATCTTTTCGTCCCCTTTCCAAGATTCTATCTAAAGCTACTTGTTTACTTATTTCTAATTTGAGTACTAGGTCGATAGCCTTGTTTTGCTTCCTAAGGGATTTACCTAAGGCTTTTGCTTGTTTTAAAGTTCTAGGAAACCCGTCTAAAAGTACACCTCTTTTATTTTTTACTGTCTCTAATTCATTTTCAACAATTTCCACCACTAGCTTATCGGGTACTAGCTTTCCGCTTAGTACATACTCTCTAATTTTGTTACTGAGATTAGATTGTCTTTCTCCACTTATAATTTCTCGAAAGATATTACCCGTACTTATATGACAGAGATCAAGTTCTTTGGATAATTTTCTCGCTTGAGTACCTTTTCCCGCTCCAGGGGGGCCAGTAACAACTAAAATCATTATTATCCCCGATGTTTTTGTGTTTGACTGAATTATTCCTCCGTAAGGAAAGCTAGAAATGCCTCCCTCACGGAGAAGTTCCTACTCTAAGAGAATGGTATTTAAAAAGCTTAATATTTTCCTGGATCTTGTCAGTCTTTTAAGATCGTTCTTTTTTGCCTTTTTCGTTCTTCAAATAATTATCGCTTCTGGGTGAGAGACCTTTCTAAAACGCAACAAAAGTGTTCCAGAAAGCGAGGCGATAATAAAAAAGCTAGGAGGTAACAGTCTGGAAAAATGAGAGTACGAGACCATAATGAGTTATTCAATCCACTTTAAGTTTTTCTTGAATTGCATCGAGCTTCTTCTCCGTACTTTCCTCGTTAAGTTTTTCTTGGGCAAATATGAGCTCAATAAACTTATCAATAACCTCTCCTGTTCCCGCTGGAAACAACAAAAAGTGTATATGGTCAATTGTTTGTCCTCTCGAGAATATGCTTACGAATTCAGGGTTGAACGTTTCCTTTATTTTCCTGGCTATCTTTTTAGTAGCTAATATTAAAGAAGTCAATGTTTCATCTGAAAGATGATGAAACTGACTTTTGTGCTCTCTTGGAAAGACAACACATTGCCCCTTTGCAAATCGGGGATTTACATCAACAAGACCAATGACTTCTCCATCATCATAAATTTTTCTTGCCTCCAATTTCCCCGTAGCGATTTGACAGAAAACGCAATCTTCATTGTTCATCCTTTTCTCCTCTCTCTAATAGAAAAGATGAGTCTGAGAAATAAAAACTTTGTCAAACGATTGACCTTTCCAAAGAACTTAGATTTCTTAAGTAATTAAAGAAAGGGCAAGAAAGAGGGGAAAAGAAGTGAATACAGAGGGTATTAACGTAGTCTTAAAGAGACCCTCACAGTGTCTTCGTCCTCTTCTTCTATTGTAAAGCCGAGTTTGCGACATAAGTTAAGCATACGAACATTATCTTTCAGGACAATGCCATAGATCTCTTTTAAACCTTTATCTTCTGCCACACCAATGACAGCATCAGTTAATTTCTCTCCTAGTCCAAGACCTTGCCATGGATCGCCTACTACCACGGCAAATTCTCCGATATTCTTACTGGGATCGATGATAATCCTACCAACGCCGATCATTTTCTCCTTTCCATCTTCTTCGATAAACCCATCTATTGCTATTTCTCGTCGGTAATCAATGTTTGTATAGCGTACCATATCCTTGTGGGTTACCTCCCGCATGGGACCAAAAAATCGGTGACGCCACGTTTCTTCTGAAAACGTGTCAAACAAGGCAAATTCTAACGGTTCATCTTCGGGTCGAACAGGACGAAGAGTGACGGGGGTTCCATCCTCCAACTGCCATTCTTCCACATACTTGCGAGGGTACGGCTCTATAACCAAATGATCCTTAGTTTCCTTTTTTCAAGTGCTAGCTCTTTATCGATAATTACCCGGGCATCAAGTGCAAGAATACCATTCTCTGTCACAGCTAGGGGGTTAACATCTAATTCTTTTATCTCAGGAAAGTCTATAATCAATTGTGAAAGACCTAGGAGGTACCTTTCGAGTGTTCTAAAGTCCTCAGAAGCTATTTGTTTAGTCTCTTTGAGTTGCTCATAAATAGTAGTATCTTCCATCATCATTCGGGCTAGAGTTTGGTTTAATGGAGGAAGGCCGATTGATATATCTTTAACGTATTCAACGTCTCTACCTCCTCTTCCGAACATCAGCGTCGCTCTAAAGACAGGATCCCTGTTGGATCCAAGGATTAACTCAAGGTCAACATCACTAATCATTTTTTGTACAGTAACACCTTGTATATCTGCTGAGGGCTTATATTGTTGGGCATTTGAAAGGATTTCATCAAATTTCTCTTGAATTTGAGATTCACTGCTTATGTTCAACGCGACTCCCCCTGCAACACTCTTATGAGTAATATCGGGAGAGTTAATCTTTAAAACAACGGGAAAACCAATAGAAGAAGCTGTTTTTTTAGCTTTTGATGCTGTTCCTGCTACAGGGATCTCTGGACTGAGAATACCATATGTTTCTAGAATCTTTTTTGACTCTCTCTCAGTAAGTACCTCTCTTCCTTCTCGAGCTGCTCTTCGGAGCATCGCTTTTAAGTGATACTTTGGTGGTCTTCTATCTATCGGAAGTTCTTCTGGTGTTTCAAGCAATCGTTCAAGATTTCTAGCGTATTGAACCAAATACATAAAAGCCCTTACCAATTGTTCTGGAGTATTTTGTACAGGGAAATTATAACGGCGAAGTAATCGTCATCCTCTTTGTACCTTCTCTCCCCCCATCCAACAGGCGAGTATAGGTTTTTTACTTTTTGAAAAAGTAGATAGTGCTTTTGCTGCCGATTTGGGGGATAATTGTCCCGTTGGGGCATACATACATATTAGGGCATCTACGTTAGGATCACTCATACACGTTTTAACTGCTTTTTCATATTGTTTTGCACTAGTATCTCCAGTAAGATCCACTGGATTCGCTATGCTTGCACGAGGAGGTAAAATTTCGCCTAACTTTTTTACGGTCTCTTCTGTAAGAGAGGCTAGTTCTCCATTTCGCTCAACAAGTTCATCTACAGCTAGTATTCCCCCCACCACCCGTATTACTGATAATAACCACCTGTGGGCCCTGTGGGAGTTCTGACTTAGCTAAAGTTTCAGAACTGATGAAAAGATCGTCCATTGTATCCACACGAGTTACACCTGCTCTATTAAAAGCCGCTTCATACGCCGGATCTCCCCCTGCTATAGCACCCGTGTGAGAAACAACTGCTTGCGCACTTTCTTCATAATTTCCAGATTTTACAGCAATAACTGGATTCGTCCTAGCAAATCCTCTAGCTGCACTCATAAACCTCTCTGCGTTTTCTATAGACTCTATATACAGGAGAATATTATGGGTTTTAGGATCTTGGCCGAGATAATCTATAAGATCACCAAAATCAACATCAATCATATTGCCTACTGAAATAAAGCTACTAAAACCGAATTGAGCGGAGATAGCCCAGTCTAATGTGGCTGTAGCCAAAGCACCACTTTGGGAGATGAAGGCTAAGGATCCATCCTTGGGCGTTTGATCTGCCATAGAGGCATTTAAATTTGTAGATGGACGAATAATACCTAGGCAATTTGGTCCCAAAAGGCGCATTCCATAGTTTTCCCGTATTTCTTCAATTTGTTCCTCTAGCTTTTCTCCTTTCGGCCCTACTTCACTAAACCCAGCTGAAATAATGATGAGAGCAGGAATACCAACCTCTCCACATTCTTTAACGATACCTGGAACAGTTTCTGCTGGTGTTGCAATAACCCCAAGGTCTATAGGTTTTGAAATTTCCTTCACACTTGAAAAAGCTTTCTTTCCTAAAATATTTTTTCTGTTGATGTTAACAGGAAAAACTTCTCCGATCGTTCTACTTATTAAATTCTCCAGTAGAATATGTTCAACAGACTCTTCTTTTTCGCTAGCACCAACAACTACTATGTTCTCAGGATCAAACATCTTATCCAAGTTTCTTGCTGGCATATGAGTAACACCTATTTTCTCTTCTTTTGGAGTATCCCCTACCTCATTTAATTAGAACTTCACTTAATCATATTGATATTATCACTATCATTAAGATATGACTATTAAGGAACGCTAGAGGTGCTTTCCTTAGGAGAAATTCTTACCCTAAGTAGTAAAAGAAGATTAACTGGTTCTTTTGTATATTATATCGTAAGATGTACCTCTATGAAGAAGAGTAACAGGAAGATAATCATACTCATTCAACAATATGGATTGCAATAGAGTGACAACCGCAAAGAAGCGAAAAATAGGTTACTCATGACTCAATTTTAGAAGTAAGCTTTTCTGTTCCACTCCTTCCACTCAGTACTTTCAATATGTATTTACGGAGGTTTTTAGGTTCTTGGTTAATCTTACTAGCCAATTTTTCTTTGTCGATCTTTTTTAGGAGCTTTCTCGCAAAGTCTTCATTTAACTCCATGAAATTTTCCAACAAATTAATGAGGGGGAGAACATCGGGGCCCGCATCTATCCTTAGCGCTATCTTATCTACATCCATATTGTTAATAAGTTGTTTCCCCACCGTTTCTTGTAACGCGATTACTTCAAGTAGCTTGTTGATCTCAGTTGCATTGGCATTTTCTATCTTTTTGGCCAAGGAATGTAAGTCTATCTTCTTGATCAACTTTTTCCAAATACTATAGTCAACTTTTGCAAGTTCCCCTAGACAGAAACTGACGCCCCAGATATTTATCTCATCACGTATCTTCTGTTTTAGCTTATTAAGATCGGCTTCTCTGAGCATTCTTCTACAAATCGTAAGACTAAAATTCCTCACAATCTTAATGATATGGCCTACTGCCCATGTACTCGGTTCTTCATTGATCATCTCCTTTAGGTTTTCAAAATTTATCATTTTTATANNTTCTCAGAGAATTGACTAATCAGAAGCATATTACCGAGATTAGGCTTCTCTTTTATTTTTTCCTCAATCTTTCGAAGTTCTAACTCTCTTTCAAGTTCTCGTGAAAACCCTTCAAATGCCTTACCTGTGCGCTCTAACAGGAAGGCAATTTTACTCATATCGTCAGTTTTTTCAAGCTTTCTAGCTAGCTTTTCTAAATCGACTTGTTTTAAGATTTGCTCTGTAATTCTTTCGTTAATTAAGCTAAAAGTACTACCTATCTCTCGGATATCCTCCATTTCATTGATCTTTTCAAGTATATTTTGGATTTCTGTAAATAGAGAAGTTAAATCCATCACTTGTTATCCCCTAAAAGATTGGAAGAATTACCCAAAAGAATCCACTAACATAGGGCTAAATTTAGGGCTTTATATTTTTAATAAAAATAAATATGCAAAATTCTATTTCTCTTAGGGGATCTCTGTGAAAAAAGAAGAAGAGAAACCGTTGAGATCTATTCGAACAAAAATAATCACAATTGGTGATGGAGGCGTAGGCAAAACCAGTTCGGTTCGCCGTTATCTTGGATGGGGATTCAAAGAACGTTACCTTCCCACAATCGGAGCAAATTTCTACACTAAAGAATCTGAGTATAGTCTTGAAGATGGACCTCTTTCCGTTGAGTGGACTGTCTGGGATATCTCTGGACAGCCAGCATTTAAAGAAGTTCGAGACAAGTACTACCTAGGAGCCAGAGGAGCATTAGTTGTTTTCGACATCACTCGTAAAAAAACTGCTGAAAACACTAAAAAATGGGTTGAAGAACTCTACGATAAGACGGGAGACCATCAACCCTTTGTTTTACTCGGCAATAAAGTGGACCTTCGAGGGACAGAAAGAGAGGCGGTCCCTCCAAGCATCGGAGAAAGAATCGCAAAAGAACTATCAGAAAAGTATGGATGGGAGGTACCCTATCTAGAAACTTCTGCTAAAACTAAGAAAAACCTCGATAAAGCCTTCAAACTACTAGCTGTAAAGATTGCTGCAGAATTAGGGGAAATCTAACCTCCAAACCTCTTCTTTTTTTAATACCTCTACTGGTTAGTAAGTCATTTCGCTGTGACAGTACATCATAGTTCAACTACTTGGAGGGTGCTAAGGAAAGAAGGTGCTTGTTACCGAGGTGCACGTATTTGAGATGCTTCTTTGCCTTCTTCAAAGAGGAGTTTGCCACTTCTTTGGGCGTAATAGGAAGGTCAAGTGCCTTAAAATCTGGGTGAAACACCAGTAGAGAATAGGGAATTCTCTCATCTATGCTTGCGATTCTTTTTGAAATCCGTTCAATTTCCTCTGGGCCAATGTAGCCTGGAACTAAAAGTGTTGTCGCCGTTAAGACGGGAACATTTGGTCTTTCTTCCCAAAAGTTTTCATAGACCAGTTGAAAGTTGCTAAAAACTCGTTCATTCGTTACCCCGCTTAAGGCATAACTCATTTTTGAATCAGGAGCCTTGAGGTCAAATTTCACGATGCCACCATTCTCTAATGCCTGTTGTGCAGCCTTTTTAACGAGACTTGGGTTTCCTGCTCCATTCCACTCAAAACAAATCCGTAAGACCCTATCTTTCTCCTTTTTCTCAAGAATCTGCCTGTTGAGGTTCAACACGAATGGAAAATGAGGTTCGGGGCTCCCACCAAAGTAACAGACACAACTGTACTTCTTATTCCGAAGGACTCTTTCTACCACCTCAGTGGCTCGAGTAACATACCTATCACTTAATCGTTTATGATTGATGTTTTGACAAAAGAAACAATCAAAATTACAACCGTAAAAGAAAACGGCAAGGTTATGATACCCATATTCGGTGTTTGGTGTATTAGCGAATTCTGGGTAGCCTCTACCTGTTCCACCAAGGCAAAACCAATTGGCACAGCAGTTTGTGGGTATGGGGTCCTTATAGGTATGGAAATCCCCTGTTGGGTTGTTACTTTGCTTTGGAGGGTCCCCCTCACGTTTTTCCGTAGCCCACAGAAACTTTTCTCATTTGGAGCTAGGGAACACTCATTGGAACAGAGATTACACGTAACAGTTTCTTTTCCTTTTGCTTTAGGAGCCGGATAAGGTAGGGAGAATTGCTCTCTAATCTGCTTGTGAGCTTCAGCTAGTACCTCCTTTGCTTCAGAAAAGTTTTGTTCTATGCAGTCAGAACAGACTTTCAACGTACCCGAGACCCACTTTTTCTCACCACAGAGGAGACACTCTCTTTTTTGTGCACTGTACGAAGTTAGGTTTGACACTCTCCCTCAGTTATCAAACGTCTTATCTTTTAGTACTCAAAAAACTACCTTAAAAATGGTGAGTAGTTCCTGATACCGATCTATAATGTTAAAACGGGATGTTAGAGATACATAGCGTGTCCTCTTCGTTCAGTTCTCCAGCATATTTTGGTACCCTCAAGCTTATAGAAAAAAATAAGGGGGCGATTAAGGTTCATACAAGTCAAAAACTAATCTAGTGATGTTTTTTCCCTTGTTCTCAGTATCGCGTATGTGAAGATGCCCAATTTCATTGGTATTTTTGACATGCGTACCAGCGCAAGGATCTTTATCTACCCCAACTATTTCAACGATTCGAATTCTCTTCACAAAATCAGGTACACGCTTAAATAAGCGAAGACGCTTCGGATCTTCAACGAGTTCAGGAACCCGCTCTCGGTCTACAATGTACTTTTTCAGTTCTCTCCCGTCATCAACCAACTCATTAAACTTCTCTTCTATAAATTCCAGATCTTCTTCCGTGGGGTCGAAGGGATTAAAATCCATACGGGAGTATTCTGTATGGATTTGATTCCCCGCTGTTGCAGCATCATAATGGTCCAAAAGGATAGCGGAAAGAAGATGTTGCGCTGAATGCATCCTCATATGTTTATAGCGACGATCCCAATCCAGCTCTGCTTTCACTTCTGTTCCTTCATCCACTCTTCCCCTGTCTAAATAATGCCATACATCCTTTCCCCGTTTCTCTACCCTATGAACCCGAAATTTCTTCCCATTCGCGTACAAGTAACCTTTATCGGTAGGCTGTCCACCACCCTCAGGGTAGAATGCAGACTTTTGTAGCACAACTTGTTTTCCTTTCTTTTTGGCTTTCTCAACAGTAGTTGTCCACTCTTTTATATAGCAGTCATCAAAATACAATAGTTCTGTCATTTTACTCTCCTCACAAATAAAGCAAACGCTCTTCTTTTTAAAATGTTAGATCACCAAAGGCGTCCATCATTCAGTCATGGGGAGCTATTTGCCTTAGTTCCTTTATGTTAATATGTTCAATCCCGTGTATCTCCACCCCCTGGCTTGTTAAATTATACATTTTCGTATTGGATGTCCGGGCCAACCATTCAAGTAAGCTCTTGCCTATCCTAAGCTTCTTTCGCTTAATGAAAGGATCCCCTTGATACCTTGAAAACGCCCCTATCTCCTTACCAAAATCCATCCCCAGTAGCACTATGCTTTTTGCCCCAAGTACATCAGCTAGAAAGACGCACCTATCCCCGTCAGTAAATCCCCCAAAATTATGAATATTGCACGTGGGTAAGGTTTGAGTGGTACCTAACACTTTCTCAAATTGGGGGACGTACTGAAGTAGCCGTGGAATGTTATCTCCGTGGGCATGGATAACTGGTACCACCCCTAAGTTAGCAGCTTTGAGAAGATCTCTTACATTTCCGTCTAAATCAGAAACAA
>JABAHS010099896.1_pt2 | contig 21133 bp, 21 predicted proteins | sample 7062111 | NCBI WGS metagenome assembly JABAHS01 (sample SAMN14534600, study PRJNA622989) | marine sediment metagenome | biome: marine biome [ENVO:00000428]; feature: marine pelagic biome [ENVO:01000023]; material: deep marine sediment [ENVO:00002113]; isolation source: pool of 4 deep marine... | reverse complement strand
CTTTTTCTTTTTTTGTAAGCTCATTTTCCCTTCTTTCGAGAGTCTCGTATTTCTTGTCCAGATTATCCTCTTTACTCTGAAGCTTTTTCTCCATTCTCGATATTTCTCTTTGCTGTTCCCTGGACTGTTTGTCAGCCTCCGACTTGGATTTATCAACAATCTGCTTGGCTTTTAATTCAGCCTCCAGTTTGATTTTATCCGCATTGGATTTTGCTGCCTCGGTTATTTTTTCGGCTTCTATTTTTGCGTTTTCAGCATCTTTTTTTTCTATATTGGACTTGTACATGAATATGCCTGCTGCACCAATTACTAATCCAACTATTAGAAACGCTATAGATTGAATATCCATATTAGTTACCTCCTCTGCTGGTTTTTATTACTCCTGCCTCTGTAGCTATATGCCCCACATGTTTATCAAATTGTTCAGCCGGTATTGTACAGGTAATTTGAAGTTCAAATACCAAACCAACTTTTTTGCCTGAATCTATATTTGATAAAGCCCTGTCATAGTATCCCATTCCATATCCTATCCTGTTGCCACTGAGGTCAATGCAGACAGCCGGTATTATGAAAAGGTCAATTTTCTCAGGGGTTATTTCTTTACTCTTAGTATCAATTGGTTCTAAAATGCCAAATTTTCCTGGTTTTAGGTCAGAAAGCTCGGATACTTCATAGAACCGGAGCGTGTTTTCACAAACCTTTGGAAAACATGATTTTTTGCCGAGTTCTGCGTTTCTTTCAAATATTATGGAAGTATCTGCTTCTGAGCGGGAGGATGAATAAAGCGCTATGGTTTTACTACTTTTATATATAGGGTGATTTATTAGGTTTTCGGCAATTTGAACGCTTTTATCTGCTAGTTCGTTTTTATTTAAGAGCTCTCTCTTTTGCAGAAAATGGTTTCTTAAAGAGCGTTTGATCTCATTAGAATTTGTTATATTCCCATTTGAACCATTATTATTAACACTACTATCGGAACAGTTATTTAAAAAGCTCTTCCTGCTGGTCGCCTGGCTGCCTTGCGGGTTTGCTGACCTCGCTTGGCGCAGCGCTGCGGCTGTCTCCGTTTTTGAGAGCATCGTCCAGAATTTGGACAAGCTGCTTTGATCTATCTTCTGCACGTTTTTTAAACTCCTCTAATTCTGTCTTTGTGCGGAAGAAATCATCGGCGATCTTAAAAACCGCCAGCAGTAGTGGATAGGGTATGTTTAAGTCAATTACCTGAGATGTATTTTCTTTTAATCTTTGTTCTAAAAAAGAAGCTAAACTGTGAATATATTCTTCATCAGCGTCGGTTTTGATATTGTATTCTCTGTTGTAAATCTTGATTTTAATGCTTTTCAAGTTTAAGCCTCTGCTCGCTTTATGTATAGCTCAACTTTCTCAATTATCATATCAATCGTTTGTTTAGTCTTTTCACGTTCGATCTCAAGCTGTTGCACACTACCTCTAAGCTGCTCAATTTCTTCCATAAGCATTTGCTGCTTTTCCTCAAGCTTTGTCTTCATCTCTAAAGCCTCTTTGATTTTGCCTTCTAGGATATCTATTGTTTTCATAGCCTTCTTAATCAGTTTAATACCATCTTGATATTATTGCAAGATGTGGAAACATTATACCAACAAAATGAGTAATATAGAAATAATAAAACAACTCGAAGAGGTAGAAAAAAAATGCTCAGACCTCGACAGGCAGCTCTCCAATCCTGAAATAAGCCCTTCGGATATTCATAAATTTTCAAGCGAGAGATCAAAGCTTACAGAAATAGTAGAAGCATACAGAGAGTATAAGTCTGTGCTCGAGCAGATTGAAAGCAATAAAGAACTGTTAAAAGACAAAGAGTTACAGGAACTTGCTCAAGAAGAGCTGGAAGAATTGGAGCCAAGGCAGCAAAAGCTCGAAAGAGATCTTGAGATACTGCTTCTGCCAAAAGATCCTAATGATGAAAAGAGTATTTTTATTGAGATAAGGGCAGGGACAGGAGGGGAGGAAGCCGCACTATTTGCCGCAAATTTATTTCGTATGTACACACATTTTGCTGAAAAACACGGCTGGAAAGTCGAGATAATGAATATTAATGATACCGGCATTGGCGGAATAAAAGAAGTTGTGGCCTCAATCGAGGGTAAAAATGTGTATAAAAAATTTAAATTTGAGAGCGGAGTACACAGGGTACAGAGGGTGCCGGCTACAGAAACAGGAGGCAGGATCCATACTTCCACGGCAACCGTTATGATACTTGTCGAGCCTGAAGACGTAGAAGTAGATATAGACGAAAAAGACCTGAGGGTGGACACATACCGTGCATCCGGCCCGGGAGGACAGCACGTAAATAAAACTGATTCGGCAATAAGGATCACTCACATACCAACCGGAGTTGTTGCCCAGTGTCAGGACGAGAGGTCTCAGCACAAAAACAGGGCAAAGGCCATGAGGATGTTAAAGGCAAAGATTTACGAGCTTGAAGAAGAAAAGAGGCAGTCAGAGATTTCGAGCATAAGAAAAAATATGGTTGGCAGCGGCGACAGGAGTGAGAAAATAAGGACTTATAATTATAAAGACGTGCGCGTTACCGATCACAGGATTGGCCTTACCCTTCATAAGCTAGAACAGATTCTCGAAGGCGAGCTTGATGAGATTATTGATGCTCTATCTGATTATCAGCAGAATAAAGCCCTTAAAGAGAGTCTTCAAAACTAAATCTTTATTTTATTTCCGTTATAAATAATTTAACACTCTATCCATAATATATTAATATATCTGGATGATATTCCAGCAGTTCGCTGTATTTATATATTTAATTGCTTCGGTAATATTTATTGCCAATCTTTGGACTACCAGTCCCAGATCGCTAAAGCCCCTGCTCGGCTATTCGCTTTATGCAGGCGCTATCTGTCATTTAATAAGCGCAGTTTTGATGTTTAGGGCAGGAGTGCTATTTGACGGTAGCTTTGATAGTTCTATTTATATATTTGCGTTATTTATAGTAGTTGTATTTCTAATCTACCATCTAAAATCAAATACCTACGTGCTGGGGGCCCTGGTGCTTCCTCTGGTGTTTCTCATCACTCTTCCATCGGTAGTTCTTCCTACTGACTTAGTAAACGCCGGGGAGCCTGGCGAAAATCCTGTACTTCTTATACACATTTTTATTACATTTTTGAGCCAGGCTATATTTACCCTCGCCTTTTTTGCGGGACTTCTTTATCTTTTTGAACAGAACAGGGTGAAGAACAAGAAAATTAGTTTGCTGCTTAAAAAGTTTCCCTCTCTTTCAACCCTGGACAGCATTAATCACTTCTGCCTTTTGATTGGTTTTCCACTTCTTACAATAGGGCTTGCTCTTGGGATAATATTTTCCAAAAGCAAATGGGATGTGTTTTTACGCTGGCATCAAAAAGAGATCTGGGCGATTATCACGTGGTTTCTCTATGCATTTTTAATTTACGGCAGGCTGGGGATAGGATGGAAGGGCAGAAAAGCAGCTATAGGGGCTATTATTGGCTTTATTGTTATAGTAATTACATTTATCGCGCTTGGGTATCTGCCGACAAATAAGGGTTAATATATTTGATCTAGAGCTGCCCCAAGCTTCTTAAATTATTTATAGACTGTTCTTTCTTTGGATACACCCAGAAATTAAGTAAAATGGCAACCACTATATAGGGCAGAGCTTTGTTTATATCCCTGCTTATAAATCCAATTGCTATTCCTAGAATACCGATTGAGTCGTTAATTGCGAGGATTATGATGTAAAAAATCTGTTGTCTCGATAGATATTTGTTGAGTATTTCAGGCAAATTTTGAGTGTTTGATTGTTGGGCTACGAGTATGTTTTTAAGTCTGTTATCCGAGTAAACAATTCTGCGAATAATTACAACTATAAAAAATAGAATGAGCCCTGCGGCGGCAAATACATACTCTGTTGTCCTGGAAAGGTTAGGATTTGGTTCTTTGCCAATTGTTATAAAGTAAACGGCAAGGAAATAAAGTATAAGCCCGACGGTAAGCCCGATCCATAGCAGTTTTTTTATTCTAAACTGTGTATCTATGGTTTCTTGCAGTTCATTTGAAATCATAAGACATGCCTCACAACACTAATTCAAAACCAGTCCTCCATTTTATTCTTTGCCATTTCCTTATGTTCTTTTTTTATGTGAAATCCAACTATTCCAATAGCAGCAGCAAGCGCTCCGAGGTCATCTGAGAAACCTATAAGCGGGGTTAGATCAGGAATAGAATCAGTTGGCAGTATAAAATATCCGAGCGTCCCTATGATTACAGATTTTGCCCAGGAGGGGGTATCGGGGTCTTTGAGGCAGAAATACAGGATAAGCGCTTTTTCAATTACTTCCCTGCCTGCTGATTTTGCATGACGCTTTATCTTGTTCCAAAAAGAAGATTCTGAATATTTTTTTGAATATTCATCTGTTTTTTTCTGTGGTCTTTTCGCTAGATTCATTGTGAATATAGTTTATTAGAAAAAACTGTATAAAGGAAATAATATTTCTATAAGAGGTTATAAATAAAATTTGCTGCCTGATCTGCGCCATCATCTTCTGTGCGATTAATCCTGGGTAGTGATATGAGATTATCTAAATAGTTTAACCATTTGCGGGAGTAAAATTCATCATCGGAAATTTCTATTCCATTCATTTCTTCTAAAATAAATTTATGCAAGGGCTCGGACTCGGGAAACTGCGGCCTTAGTATATATCCGAAAGGAACTCCTGAATTATACACCTCTGCAAGCGTGCTGTAGCCCACTTTGCCTATTACCGCATCGGATGCGTTTATAAGGTCGGGATGAAAAAAGTCAGACATGTGGGGAATTAGAACAAGATTATCATTTATTTCAAATTTATCCGATCCGCCGGGGATTATGAATGTTATATCATTTTTTTGTTTTAGCTTATCGAAAAAATCATACTCTGATGGTATGCCCCCCATTGTTATCATGACTACTTTTTGATCTTCTGAGACTTGCAAAGCTTTTCTTGTTTCCGATCTGTCAGTTTTAGATTTTCTGCTTACCGGGTTTGTAAGCAAATTCGAACTGCTTTCAAAGCATATGGGCTTTGTCTTAATCCGGTAACCGGCGGAATTATATATATTGTTTAAGTAATCAATGTGGCCGTTGAGGGTTATGTCTTCATAGTTGTATTGTGAGTAAATCCAGTCCCATGTGAAGTTTTCTATAAGAACTGATCTGATATTTGCCCTTTTAGCAATTTCTAGACCGAGTGGAGAAATATCACAGATTACTAATTTGCAGTCTGACTCGACTAGTTTTTTTGAAATACTATCAATCAATGAATCATCGAACGGTATAAAGTCATCGAGTTTAACTATAGTTTCTTGCAAATCTTCTTGCAGTGCCGATTTCTGCACAAGCCCAATATCAGTCAGAAGCTCATGGTAATTAAAATTGCTTATACCTGAGTTTATAAAGAACCACGGCGGCACCAGTGTGAAAATTTCAAACTCTATATTTTTATTTAAACTGTTGAGGCTTTCCATTATTGCTGCCGCTCTTGCAGCATGTCCGAAGCCATGAGGGGATATGAAGTATCCTATTTTTATTTCCATGGGCGCAAATTTATTTGAATTTCATAAATAGTAGTGGTTAGATTGTTACATAATGGATACCGAAAAACAAAGGCTAAAAGAGATATTACAGGAAAAATCAATAATGAGGGGCGAATTCACGCTTGCCTCCGGTAAAAAGAGTGACTACTACATCGATTGCAGGCTTACAAGCCTTGATGCAGAAGGGGCCTACCTAGTCGGCAAGATTATTCTAAGTGAGATCATAAAAAATTCTGAAATAGTGGGCATAGGCGGCCCTACTATGGGGGCTGACCCGATAGTAGGCTCTGTTATTGCTCAGAGCCATGTGATTGGTAAGAAATTGAACGGGTTTCTCGTGCGAAAAGAAGAGAAGAAGCACGGAACTGCTAAATTAATCGAAGGTAATCTGAACAAGGGTGACAAGGTTGTAGTGGTTGAAGATGTAGTAACAACAGCAGGGTCGGTTATAAAAGCCATTAAAGTCGTTCAGGAGTTTGGGGCTGTAGTAGAGACTGTCTATGTAATCGTTGATAGGGAAGAAGGCGGAGAGGAGAAGTTTCAAGAACTTGGTATTACATATAACCCAATATTTAAGATTCATGAGCTTTTATGATTTATTTCTTCCCCATGAGATGGGGAAGAGAAAGAAGGGAAGAGAAAAGCCGTCATGCTGAACGAATGTGAAGCATCTAATCTTGAGATTCTTCGGTTTCGCCTCAAGAATGACAATAAGTAGGTGATAGAAACTTAACACACCGAGCTAAGTCGAAGTGTGAAGAGGTCTTGGAATATTAACAGCAACTACGCATTTCGACAGGTTCAATGCGTTAGGTAAAAGCAGATTTTACTCTTGCTTCTAAATGACATACTACTGCCCTCTTTCCTACCATTGCTTTTGAAAAGGGGAAGAACATTAAAAATTAGTTGTTGGGAAAACTAATATCAAACTCCTCAATTTTCCTTCTTAGAGTAATCCTGTTTATACCAAGCATCCTTGCTGCTTTCGATCTGTTCCATTTGGTTTGAGATAGAGCCTGTTCTATGAGCGACCTCTCAACTTCTTTTATAGTATCACTATAAAGATTCTCTTCACTGCCCTCTGATAACTCTATTTTTGAAGAAACTATCGATTCAATTTCATCTTGGGGCTGGATTAAATTATCTTCGGCATTAGGTCTCTTATTGGCAGGCAATTTGAGATCATAAGAAGTGAGATAATTTGTCTTTGATAGCGCAATAGATTTCCTCACCGTATTTTCTAACTCTCTTATATTTCCAGGCCAGTCATATTCCATAAGTTCTTCGATATATTTTGACGAAAACCCTTTTATATCCTTTCCGGCCTGAGCACTGTGGCGTCTGGCAAAGCACTGAGTGAGAAGAGGAATATCTTCTTTTCTTTCATGAAGTGAAGGAAGATTGATCTCAACCACATTTAATCTGTAATACAAATCGCCGCGGAATAAATCCTGCTCAACTAATTTTTCTAAATCCTTATTAGTAGCTGTGATTACCCTTACATTAACTTCAACTTCCTTGTTGCTCCCAAGTTTCTGAAAGCTCTGATTCTGCAGCACTCTTAAAAGCTTTGCCTGAAGCGAAAGGGACATATCGCCGATCTCGTCCAAAAATATCGTACCGCCGTCTGCTTCTTCAAACTTTCCTTTTCTGTTTGTCTCGGCACCCGTAAATGCTCCCTTTTCATGACCGAACAATTCGGCTTCCAAAAGACTGTCCGGTATGGCCGCACAGTTTATTATCACAAACGGCTTTTCCCATCTCCTGCTCACCTTCCATATGGATTCTGCCACAAGGTCCTTGCCTGTGCCGCTCTCTCCGGTTATGAGCACAGGTACATCGACCCTTCCTACCTGACCTATTGTTTTGCACACCTCCTGCAGCACCGGGGAATCTCCTACGATCGCGCAAGTAATACTGCTGCCTTCAATGTCGCCCGGAAATTCCATCTTCTTTCCTTTAAGCTCCTGCTGAATACTTATTGCGCTTTTTACGGTTCCAACAAGCTGCTGTCTTTCAAAAGGACTTATAAGGCAGTCAAACGCCCCGAATGTCATGGCTTCTATTAAATAACGCGAGCCTTTCTGCGCCGTAACCACTATTACGAAGTGGTCGTCTTTTAATTTATAAAGATGGTTTATGCCTGCCGTATCAACGTCTAAAAAAATTACGCCGGCATCGATACCCTTTATATGGTCATCAAAAGCAGAGATATTAAAATCAGAGCCAAGGAGGTCTTGAATCTCAGTATAAAGCTTTTTGCTCTTTGATAATAAAGCAATTTTATTATTTGATAACTTTTTAACCATATGTATCAAAAATATACATATTGTATAACAGGTATTCAACTGCCATATGCGTTGTTTGACGTAACATGCTTAAATTACTACATAATATTTGGAATAAAACTTGCTATACATAATCTAATTTTGTCATTTTAAGATTTATTGAAGAATTGGTCTGATTTTTTGGTGAAACGCATTTGGAACTGTTAATACCGATTGCAATTGTTTTGTCTACATTTTTAGCCCTCAATATCGGGGCTAACAACTCGGCTGCGTCCATGGCCACAGCCTACGGCGCAGGGGTGCGCACAAAAAGGGAGGCTGTAACCCTTATAGCCATATTTGCGGTGTTCGGCGCTCTACTTGCAGGCGGGCCCGTAGTAGAAACACTGGGTAAGGGGATTGTGCCAGGAAATGTGCTTACATCTAACATCGGGCTTGTAATAATAGTTCTTGTTATCGCAGTGTTTTTCATATCCTGGGCCAATATTGCCAAGGTTCCAATCGCTACGACTCACGCAATTGTCTGTGCCATTGCCGGCGTGGGGCTTTTTGCAAAATCATTTAATGCAGAGAAGTTTATTGAAATCGTCATATGGTGGGTATCCGCTCCGCTTGTAATGTGGACTATTAACTATCTCATAGGAAGGTTTCTTTACTTCAGAACCCTGATGTTTTTGTCTAAAAGATATTCGGAAAAAAGAATAAACGGCATCCTTACAGTGATGCTTACAATATCAGGCTGTTTTCTGGCGTTTTCAGCTGGAGCCAATAACTCGGCAAACTCAGTCGGCCCCCTTGTTGGAATGGGTCTTCTTACAACCAGTACAGGCGCTGTATTGGCAGGAGTCGGTATGGCCATAGGCGCAATTCTTTTTGGCGGCAGGGTGATCGAAACCGTTGGGAAACAGATTACGGAGATATGTATATTAAGGGCCATTTCGGTTGAATTTACAGGAGCCACCTTGCTTATCACGGCATCTTTTTTAGGAATTCCAATATCTATGGCGGAAATCATAACTTCTGGTATAATAGGCTTTTCTTGTGCACAGCATGGGTTTGCAATTACGGCCCAAAACAGGCACGTGGTTCAGATAGCGTTTTTTTGGTTTGTAGTACCGTTTGTAGCAGTGGGAATCAGTTACGGCCTTTCCTCTCTATACTTTAAGTACGGAACTATAGCAATGTTGAATTTTTAGATAAGGAGATTACTAATGAGAGATACAATTGAAGCACACGGCGGAACACTCGTAAACAGAGTGCTGGAAGGATCTGAAAGAGAGCAGTGGCTTGGCAAGGCAGACAGCTTAAAGAGCATTACGGCATCATTCAGGGTGATCACGGATTTGGAACTTATATGCAATGGTGCTATGAGCCCGCTTGAGGGGTTTATGAAAAAGGAAGATTATGAAAGGGTAGTAGAATCCATGAGGCTTGCAGACGGCCTTCCCTGGAGTCTTCCCATAAAGCTTCCGGTAACGACTGAAGAGGCTTCAGGATTTCAGGATGGAGATGACATTATTTTAAAAGATGAAGCAGGCAACATCCTTGCCGTACTTCACTTAGAAGAAAAATATACATATGATAAGAAAAAAGAAGCGGAGCTTGTTTATAAAACAACAGATGAAGCGCACCCGGGTGTTGCTGTAGTATACGAGCAGGGTGATGTGCTTCTTGGCGGTAAGGTGAGTTTACTAAATCATATTACAGATGTTGAATTTGTAGAAAGAAGATTAGAACCCAGAAAAACGAGGGATTATTTTAATAAACAGGGCTGGAGAACAGTTGTGGCTTTCCAGACCAGAAACCCGATTCACAGGGCTCATGAGTATTTGCAAAAATGCGCGCTCGAGATGGTAGACGGGCTTTTGATTCATCCGGTTGTAGGAGAAACAAAATCTGACGATATTCCGGCAGACATAAGAATGAGATGCTATGAGGCGCTTATTGATAACTATTTCCCTGATGACAGGGTGCTCCTTTCCGTGCTCCCGGCATCTATGAGATATGCGGGGCCAAGGGAAGCCATCTTCCATGCGCTTCTTAGAAAAAATTATGGATGCACCCATTTTATAGTGGGAAGGGATCATGCGGGAGTCGGAAATTATTACGGCACATACGATGCCCACCATATATTCGGAGAGTTTACCTCGGATGAAATGGGGATCACGCCGATATTTTTTGATCATTCGTTTTTCTGTAAGAGCTGTAATAATATGGCAAGCTCTAAAACCTGCGGACATGCGAAGGAAAATCATGTATTTTTAAGCGGTACAAAGGTAAGGGAGATGCTTACAGACGGGCAGGATCTTCCCGGAGAATTTACAAGGCCGGAAGTATCTAAGATACTTATGGAAGCATATAGAAAATAAACAACAATAAAAAACAACATACATTTAGTAGGAGGCAGTTATGGAATTTGATGCAAAACAGGTTGAGGAACTCAACAATGAATTTAGTGGTAAGGCGCCTGAGGACGCACTAAAGTGGGCGCTTGAGAATGTGCACCCAAACATAGCGCTTGCTTCAAGCTTTGGAGCGGAGGATGTTGTAGTCATAGACATGCTTATGAAGATAAGCCCTGAGGCAAGGGTTTTTTCACTCGATACCGGAAGGCTGAATCAGGAAACATACAACGTTATGGATGACGTAAGGAATAAATACAAGCTTAATCTGGAAGTCATGTTCCCTGAAACCGCAGAAATTGAAGCCATGGTAAAAGAGCATGGAATGAACCTTTTCTATAAGGGGCAGGAGAACAGGAAGCTTTGCTGTGGAATAAGAAAGGTAACACCGCTCAAAAAGATACTCGGAACTCTCGATGGCTGGATCACGGGAATAAGAGCAGACCAGACGCAGAACAGGGGCGATTCTGCTATATTTGAAATCGACAATGTATTTGGCGGTATCTTGAAGGTTAATCCAATTATTAACTGGAGCTGGGACGAGACATGGGACTACATCAAGGCTAATAATGTTCCATACAACAAGCTTCACGATCAGGGCTACCCAAGCATAGGCTGTGAGCCATGCACAAGGGCCATCAAGGAAGGCGAAGACCTAAGAGCCGGCCGCTGGTGGTGGGAAAATGAGTCTGACAAAGAGTGCGGACTCCACATGGATCACGGTAAATAACATTTTGTCATCCTGAACTTGATTCAGGATCTCTTCTCATTTATTAACAAATAAATACAACAATATAAGGGGCAACAGTTTGGTTGCCCCCTACTCTTTCTCATATCTTTCTTGTTATAATATAGTCAATAAGCTGTAAAATAGCCAGTATGGACTGTCCAATGACACGTGTAACTATAAAAGAAGCACAAATACTACTTTCTGAGTTAATAGAAAAAGTAAGTAAGGGTGAGGAAATATTAATTACAATCGATAATAAACCTGTTGTTATGCTTGTATTAATAGATGAAATGAAACCCGAAAGAAGATTAGATTCGGCAAAAGGCTTAGTAGTAATATCCGATGACTTTGATCATCCGTTAAAAGATTTTAGGCATTATGCTGATTAAGCAACCTATCCCTATTCATTCAAATAAACAGCAACAGGCGCTAGATCTTCAGAAAAATCTCCTGTGCAGCATTGTTTTGGCTCTATTGCTGTTCAACACCTCTTAAATTTATGAAGACCTATTTTTGTTTTTAGCAAACAAGAAAAAATTGACATCATGATGTCTTTAATATAGCATAATGATGTGCGGACAACTTTAACTTTGGACGATGATGTGGCGGCAAAGATAAAGGAAGTGATGAACAAAAAGGGCATCACTTTTAAAGAAGCTGTAAACTCGGTTCTCAGAAATGGTCTTAACATAAAAACTGAAAAACCTTCTCAGGCGTTTAAGGTTCACCCAAAAAACTTAAGCCCCAAAATTTCTGTAGATTATGACAACATAGGGGCACTGTTAGAACAGATTGAAGGTGAATCGCATAAATGATCCTGATCGACACAAATCTGCTTTTGTATGCTTACGACAGTTCCAGCAGATATCATTTGCAATCCTTGAAATGGCTTGAAAAAGTATTATCGGATAATGTTCCGGTAAGGCTTGCATGGATTACAATCGTGGCTTTTTTAAGGATTTCTACTAATCATAAAATATTTATGAACCCGTTTTCAATAAGTGAATCTATAGAAATAGTAAGTGAATGGCTGTCTGTACCCGTAGTAGATATATTAAATCCGACCAATCGTCACTGGGGAATATTGACTAAGCTGTCAATTGAGGGACAGGTAACAGGCCCGCTAATTATGGATGCATATCTTGCAGCACTTGCAATCGAACATGGGGCTAAAGTTTATACGACAGATAAAGATTTTAGGCGTTTTGATGACTTACAGGTTGTTTATCCTTTTTCAGATATAGAATAGTAATCATATGACTTATTAATAACAGTATCTTGGCGGTTGTTATAAATTTCTATTGATCTTAAAGGCACAAATGGTTTATAATGAATAAAACTCTACTGGAGAGGTGATAAATCATGCCAGAAATTAAATTTGGACTATCCGCACCAATGCCCGGTGCCGATCTTGACGGACTACTAAATTTTTCCCAAAGAGCTGACAGGCTGGGATTTGACACTGTATGGTTTCCCGATCATGTCGTCTTCGTTGCACCCACTACAGCTTATGAAGCATGGACGGTAGGCACACTTGCTGTAACAAAGACAAAAAATATAAACATGGGAACTGTGTCTGACCCTCACAGGATGCACCCTGCAGTGATGGCTCAAAGGCTTGCTACTATTGATCACATCTCTCAGGGAAGGGTGAGCCTTGCTCTTGGCGTGGGGGAATCGATGAATCTTGATGCCTATAACATCCCGTGGGATAAGCCTCTTGCAAGAGTAAAAGAATCTATAGAAGTCATGAGAAAACTTTGGAAGGAAGACTCTCATGTTAATTACAGAGGTAAATTCTTTAAACTCAAGGATGCGTTTTTGCAGATCAAGCCATATCAGAGGAATAATATTCCCGTTTACCTTGCAACTCACACTCCAAAGGGTCTTAAGCTCACCGGTGAGAGCGCGGACGGATGGCTTCCAATAGATCTAAACCCGGGACTGTATAATGAGTATCTTGGAGATATAAAGGCCGCCGCCAAAAAAGCCAAGAGGAGCCTTAGAAAGTTTGACCCTGCACTCTGGGTATTTACTTCAGTTGGGGCAAATGAAGATGAGGCCTATAAAACTTTAGAGCCATTTAAATATGTGCTCGTCATGCAGGATCAGCTTCTTAAAGCCGGATACGACGTAAAGATTCCTAAAAAATATCACGGACTTAATTATTTTAATGTGACCCCAACCGATGAAAAAGGAAGGCAGAAGTTCAGGGAGCTCGGCCAGTATTTTCCAAGAGAGGCAATACTTGATTTTACAATCACGGGTTCATATCAAGACTGCATAAAGAAGATCGAAAGATATATAAGCAAAGGAGTACGGCACTTTGTTCTTTTTTACAGGTTCAGCCCTGACCCTGAGAAGGCTCTGCAGACCTATGCTAAGAAAATTATTCCTTACTTTAAGAATAAATAAGCTTTAGAATAAAATTAATTTGAAGCAGTGTTTTCATTCTTGAATGAAACCCTGTTGAAGAATATAAAGCCCAGCGGATTTGGCTCAAGCCCCTGTATATAGGGCTTTAGCATGCTCTGCTGTATTGAGATTAGAAAAGGCGCTATTGGTACGTCTGTCTCAGTAAGCAGAGTCTGAGCCTGGTTGTATAGCTCGATCCTAGTATTTTCATCCAGCTCTCCTGCGGCTGTATCTACAAGATTATCATAGACAGGGTTGCACCACCCGGTTTCATTATTGCCGCTGTTACACACAAAAAGGTTCATGAAATTATGAGGATCGGGAAAATCCGCCGCCCAGCCTGCCCTGTATATATGGGGCGGGTCGGTATCGAGCGTATCCAGATATACTTTCCATTCCTGATTTATAAGCTCTACACCTACTCCCAGATATTCTTTCCACATACTCTGAAGAGATTCGGCTATAATTCGGTTATTTCTTACATCGGGATATAAAAATGTAGTTTTAGGAAAATCAGCAGGGCTTTGAAATCCTGCCCGTTTTAAAAATTCTTTTGCCCTTTCAGGATCAAAATCAATACCAATATCTTCATTGAAGGCAAGCATGCCCTTTGGTATCCACGAGGTTGTCGGTATACCGCCTCCCTGTACGACTTCAGAGATATTCTGCCTGTTTATTGCGGCAGAGAATGCTTTTCGTACAAGGGGGTTATCAAATGGAGCCTTTTTCACATTAAATCCAAGGTAGCTGACGGTAAATTGAGGCTGGGTGCGGAAATCGGGTGACATTCGCAGCCTGGGTATCTCTAAATGAGGCATGCTTTTGGTGTCCACATAATCAAGCTCACCGCTTTCATAAAGCGCAAGAGCCGAAGACTGGTTTTCGTTCATTATCATTTCTACTTTATTTATTTTGGGTTTATCTCCCCAGTATTTTTCATTTTTTGCTAAAGTCAGTTTTTCGTGATGCTTCCAGCTGCTGAGTTTATACGCTCCCAGAGTGACTATATTTTCTGGCTCTGTCCATTTAATTTGATGCTGTTGCACTATGTCCTCTCTCATTGGAAAGGTGGACATGAAGCTTACTATACTAAGAAAAAAGGAGGCGGGTTTTTTAAGTATGACTTGCAGTGTGTGGTCGTCTAAAGATTTCACGCCCACACTGTCCGGGTCTTTAATCTTGCCCGTATTATATTCTTCGGCGTTTTTGATATCATATAAAAAGTATGCATAATCTGCCCCTGTATCCGGGTTGAGCAGTCTCTTCCATGAATATTCAAAATCCTTTGCCACAAGCGGCCTTCCGTCAGACCATTTAACGTCTTCTCTCAGTTTAAATGTATAAATGGTGCCGTCTTTGCTTATCTGCCAGCTCTCAGCAAGCGCCGGCACGGGTTTATAGTCTTTACCAAAAGTGGTAAGGCCCTCCATTATGTTTATAAGGATTGTATAAGACGTGCTGTCTGTGGACTTAGACCAGTCTAGCGTGGGGGGTTCTGTTCCGATATTTATTCTAAGCGTATCTCTTTTAGGAGTTTGTACGCTTGCATTATCCTGGGAATCCCGAGAGTCGCTACAGCCAATAACAGTTATTGATACTAGAAAAAGAAAAAATATGATATTTCTCATTTTACACCTTCTTGTGTTTAAAGATGTTTTAAAATTGGAATGTAGATAAATGATAAAGGGTATTACGATAATGTCTAATTCTATTCAGCCGATAGAACTACGAGAGCTGCTCCTCCCTCGACCGTATCACCCTCACTGACTTTTATTTCTTTTACTATTCCGGTAAGCGGCGCTTTGAGCTCACTTTCCATCTTCATGGCTTCAACCACTATTACTCCCTCACCTTCCTCCACTGCATCACCCTCTTTTTTAAGCAGTTTAACTATTCTGCTCGGCATTGGAGATGCAATCTGGTTTGCTCCACCACCGCCGGCACCGCCTCTTGCCTGTTCCAATTCCGATACATGCTCGAACTTATACAAATTACCCTGGAAAAAGATCTGAATTTCCTTGCCATTTTTCATTACAGCAAGGTTATGAGACTTTCCATTTACAATCACGGAATATAGATGGTCATCGAGCTTTTTAAATTCAACCTCTTTTTTGGATTCTTCAAGATCAACTATTAAGTTGTCACCGTCTTCTTCAAAAGAGAGTTTATAGATTTGATTGTCGTGTTTAAATGTGTATGTCATAGGATGTAGTTCCTTGATACGCCCATCTGTCTTGCAAGAGATTTCCATTTAGAATCCGGCTTTGAAGAGGTACCGGCGCCTTCTTGCTGTTCCATTGTCTCAACAGCTAGCGCTGCTGCTATTAAAGGCAAATCCAGCTCCTCGGTTGTAGGTTTTAGAAGCTCCGGATATTTGTCTATAAATCCTGTATCAAAATTTACCTTTCTAAAATTTTCATCTCTCATAACTCTTATGAGAAACCCTATATTTGTTTTAACGCCAAGCACAATATATTCCTTGAGCGCCGAGAGCATTTTGTTTACAGCATCTTCTCTGTCTTCACCCCAGACTACTAGTTTGGATAGCATGGGGTCATAGTAAGATGTAACTTCATAGCCGCTGTAAATACAGGAATCATCTCTTATCCCGGGGCCGCTTGGAGCTTTTACATATTCCAGTAAACCGGGAGAGGGTATAAAATTCATCTCCGGGTCTTCAGCATAAACCCTGCATTCAAGCGCATGTCCTTTCATGTGTATACCACTTTGCTTATATGGGAGTTTTTGCCCTGCGGCAATCCTTACCATCCATTTAACGATGTCTATCCCTGTGATCATTTCTGTTACTGGATGTTCAACCTGAATACGGGTGTTCATCTCTAAAAAGTAAAAATTCTGTTTCTGATCCATTATGAATTCTACTGTTCCTGCACCCCTGTAATTTACTGCCTTGGCTATTCTTACAGCCACTTCACCCATTTTTTTTCTGGTTTTAGCACTAATAAAACCAGAGGGCGCTTCTTCAATTACTTTTTGATGTCTTCTCTGTATGGAGCATTCACGCTCAAAGAGGTGAAGCACATTACCGTGAGAGTCTGCTATGATCTGGATTTCTATATGGCGGGGATTTTCAACGAATCTTTCTACATATACCGAATCGTCTCCAAATGCTCCCCTTGCCTCGCTTCTTGCCATACGAAGTGAGCTCTCAAAATCCTCTTTGTCTCTTACAAGCCTCATGCCCTTACCGCCGCCACCGGCAGAAGCCTTTATCATCACGGGGTAGCCAATCTTATCAGCTATTCTTCCTGCCTGCACATCCGTTACGGCTCCGTCTGAGCCCGGAACAAGTGGAACCTTTGCGTCCTGTGCAATTTTTCTTGCTGTAATCTTATCTCCCATAAGCTTAATAGCTTCAGAGGAGGGTCCTATAAATACGATTCCCTCCTTCTCGCAAAGATCGGCAAAACTGTCATTCTCAGATAAAAACCCAAATCCCGGGTGAATTGCCTCCGCCCCCGATTTCTTGGCGACTTCTATTATCTTTTCTTTAACAAGATAGCTCTGGTTCGGGGCTGGGGGGCCGATATGATACGCTTCATCTGCTAAAATAACATGTAGGGATTTTCTGTCGGCATCGGAGTAAACAGCCACCGTAGCTATGCCAAGCTCCTTGCAGGCTCTTATAATCCTCACGGCTATTTCCCCTCTGTTTGCTATTAATATCTTATTAAACATTCGTAAATTCCTTTTATAATCTATAGTGGGATGTTTCCATGCTTTTTAGGCGGATTTGTCTGTCTCTTTCCTTCTAACAGCTCAAAAGCTCCAATTACCCGCGATCTTGTGTCTTCAGGAAGAATCACTTCATCTATGTATCCAAGCTCTGCGGCCCTGTAGGGGTTTGCAAAATTTTCTTTATATTCATTTGTAAGCCTCAGTCTTTCTGAATCCGGGTCGTCTGCACCGGCAATTTCGGCCCTTGATATGATGTTAACAGCGCCCTCAGATCCCATAACGGCAATCTCGGCTGTAGGGTATGCAAAATTAAAGTCACCCCTAATGTGCTTTGACGACATCACGTCATAGGCTCCGCCGTACGCCTTTCTTGTAATCACGGTTACTCTTGGAACTGTAGCCTCGCAGTATGCATAGAGAAGCTTTGCTCCGTGTTTTATTATTCCGTTCCATTCCTGAGAGGTTCCCGGCAAAAATCCCGGAACGTCTACAAAAGAAAGCAGAGGTATATTAAAACAGTCGCAGAACCTTACAAACCTTGCTCCCTTGATAGATGCGTTTATATCTAGACACCCTGCAAGCACATTTGGCTGATTTCCTAATATACCGACTGCCTTACCGTTCATCCTTGCAAAACCGCATACAATGTTTTTTGCATACTGTTCCTGTACTTCGAAGAAATAATCGTTATCAACTACTTTTTTTATAACGTCCTTAATGTCATAGGGCTTATTTGCATTATCGGGGACAATGTCTCTAAGAGACATCTCTTTTCTGTCCACGGGGTCATCGCAAGGTATAGCGGGGGGGTCTTCCATATTGTTTGAAGGAAGAAAGCTAAGAAGCTCTTTTATATAAAGTACACAGTCATTGTCGTCTTCGACTGAAAAGTGAGCAACGCCGCTTTTAGCGTTGTGGACATCTGCGCCGCCAAGCTCTTCCCTGTCTACCTCTTCATGGGTAACGGTTTTTATAACGTCAGGCCCTGTTATGAACATATAGCTGGTGTTTTTAACCATTATGATAAAATCGGTTATTGCCGGGGAATAAACCGCACCGCCGGCGCACGGGCCCATTACAGCGGATATCTGTGGAACAACTCCTGAAGAAAGCACATTTCTTAAGAATATATCCGCATAACCGCCGAGGCTTTCTACTCCTTCCTGAATCCTGGCTCCGCCTGAATCGTTAAGTCCAATAACGGGCGCTCCTACCTGAAGGGCCATGTCCATGAGTTTGGTTATCTTTTTAGCATGAACAAGCCCCAGTGAGCCGCCGAATACCGAAAAGTCCTGTGCAAATACGAAAACCTGCCTGCCGTCAATCTTCCCGTGGCCTGTTACTACGCCGTCTCCCAGGAATTTCTTCTTTTCCATTCCAAAGTCTGTACATCTGTGTACAGCAAATTTATCTAGTTCTACAAAGGAGTTTTTATCAAGCAGCAGGTTAATTCTCTCCCTGGCTGTTAGTTTGCCGGATTCATGGATCTTTTTAATTCTGTTCTCTCCACCACCAAGCTCCGCTTCCTTATTCTTCTGTTCGAGTAAATCTATTTTCTCTTGCATAGTACTTGCTCCTACAATGTTTGCATAACAGGATATTAGTTCAACTTAAATTTTTGATATAGTCCAGAAATATTTGATATTAAAGTGAGATTTTAATTCAAAAATCCTCTGCAATATACCAGATTTTACGGTTCTAATCAAAATGATAATACACTAAAATAAATCACAACAGTATGCTTTTAAGAATTTTTTAATCTGCGGGAAGATTTAAATCTTCCCATATTATTTTTACCTGAGTATTTATATTATTTAGATCGGAATCATTATTTATAACATAGTCGGCCTGCTTTATCTTTTCCTCGATTGGAATTTGAGAGTTTATTCTCATAAGGGCTTGTTCTCTTGTAAGGCCATTTCTTTTTTCTAACCGCTCTATTTGAATATCTTCTGAGGCACTGACTACTATGAGTTTATCTATCATCTCCTTTAATTTTTCTCTTTCCACAATAAGAGCAGCTTCTATGATTACTATTTTTTTGCCTTCGATTCGGTATTTATTAATCAAATCGTTAATCTCTTTTAGTATTTCAGGGTGGGTGATGTCATTTAGCTTTTGCCGCTTTTGATCATTACCAAAAACCATGCTGCCCAGTATATCCCTGTTTAGGGTTCCATCGGTGTTTAAAACTTCACTTCCAAATTGCTCAGCAATCTTTTGCAGAGCAGGTTTACCTTTACCCACTATTTCTCTTGCAATTTTATCTGCATCTATCACGGTTGCTCCCAAATCTGTAAAAATAGAAGCAGCTGTGGATTTTCCACACGCTATGTTTCCGGTAAGCCCGATTATCTTCATTGCCTATATTCTAAAACTACTACGAGAAAAATCAAAAAAAGGCTTTTAGAGGTGCGGTATACTGCTGCGCAATAAAAAATTAGTATGTCATTCTGAGTGCAGCGAAGAGTCTAATTAGATTCTTCGACTCCGCCTCAGAATGACAAGCTGTCCCCATTGTCATTGCTCACACTTCCAACAATTGTCATTGCAGCGGGTTTTAGCGTTAAGCTGAAATTCGCCTTCCTTAACGTAGTTTTTAGCCAAGTGTGGCAATCTTGTGTCTAAGATCATCAAAGAGACTTCTGAATAAGAGAGTCTGATTAGCAGATCGCTTAAAGAATCTGTGAAACTGAATACAGCAGGGTAGGACAAGAGGAATAAAACAACTACTACTTTTGGTTCGATCAAAAGTGCCAAAAATCACTTCGATTCCGCCTCAGAATTACAAATTAGGCTGTCACTTAAATACCACTTGTTAAATAGGGTGCAGTAAAGCGGGAATCTAAGGTTATTACAGCATTAATAAGATTAGACCTTAAAAATCGGATTAACTCTGAGCGCTATTCTTTATGTGATTAATAGCGTTATCAAGTCTGTTTAGAGTCGTGTCTTTCCCAAGGATTTCAATAACCTCGAATATCCCCGGGCTTACTGTTCCTCCGGTGAGTGAAACCCTGAGCGGCTGAGCTATTTTTCCAAACTTAAGATCAAGGTCACTCATTATTTGCTCAAAAGTAGAATGAAGAATATCGTGTTCAAAGCTGTCCAGATGAGATAACTCTTTCTTTACTTTCTCCAGTATGGGAAGAGTCCCTTCACTTAGAAACTTTTTCTCCGCTTTCTCATCATATTTTGTAACTTCATTAAAAAAATATATGCTTTTTTCCGGATATTCATCCAATGTTTGTACTCTTTCTCTTAAAACATCCAGGGCATTATTAAACTTATCTATATCTTTACTTACATCAATTCCGCTTTTTTCGTAAAAAGGTCTGGCATGCTCAGATATAATCTCTACTGGTGAGTTTTTAATATAATGTGTATTAAGCCATAAAAGTTTTTCCTGATTAAATACCGCAGGGGTCTTTCCAAGGCTCTCAAGGTTAAATAGTCCGATTAATTCATCTTTTGAAAAAATCTCCTGATCCCCATGAGACCAGCCAAGGCGAACTAAGAAGTTTAGCATAGCCTCTGGCAGGTAGCCGTTTTCTTTATAAGACAGTATGGATACCGCCCCATGCCTCTTGCTGAGCTTCGATTTGTCCTGTCCCAGGATCATTGAGACATGCGCAAAGTTTGGTTTTTCATATCCAAGCATGTCATAAATGAGCGCCTGTTTTGGCGTGTTTGATAAATGGTCATCCCCTCTTATAATGTCTGTAATACCCATGGAGCTATCGTCTACTACGGCTGCAAAGTTGTAGGTAGGAAAACCGTCGCGCTTAATAATCACAAAATCATCAATCTCTTTTAGATCATAACTTATAATACCCCTCAGTTTGTCCTGTATTTCAATAAACCCATCCTCGGGAGTTTTAAGCCTAACTGCAAATGGTTTACCCGAATCACTATTACCAAGATTCCTGCAGGTTCCTTCATATCTGTATGTGATATTTTTTTCTTTAAACTCCGCTCTTCTTTCCTCTATTTGTTCGGGGGTGCATAAACAC
>JABAHS010110733.1_pt1 | contig 21169 bp, 20 predicted proteins | sample 7062111 | NCBI WGS metagenome assembly JABAHS01 (sample SAMN14534600, study PRJNA622989) | marine sediment metagenome | biome: marine biome [ENVO:00000428]; feature: marine pelagic biome [ENVO:01000023]; material: deep marine sediment [ENVO:00002113]; isolation source: pool of 4 deep marine... | reverse complement strand
CCACTATCTGAGTGAAGTCTTTGTCCCCTGTTACTATTACCACATCCATATTTTCACTCTCAAATCTTTTCGCAAGGGTGCCTATAATGTCATCTGCTTCGTACCCCTCCATAAGAACCATGGGCATGTTAAACGCCTCAACTAAACCAAATATCTCTTCAAACTGTGGTTTAAGGTCGTCGGGCGGCTCACCTCTATTGGCCTTATAGTCGGGATATATTTCATTTCTAAAATTATCTCCCTTTGAATCGAATACAATACCTATATATTTTGGGTCATAGTCTTTTAGAAACTTAAGGAGCATATTTGTAAAGCCATAGATTGCATTTGTGGGAAATCCTTTGGAATTTGAAAGGATTCTTATAGCGTGGTATGCACGAAATATATAGGAGCTTCCGTCAATCAGGTAAACAGTTTCTTTTTGAGCCATATTTGGTGCTGAATGGATCGTTATTTAGTTGCTGATAATAATAACAGCAAAGTTCTAAAGTAAAGAAGAATTTTTTCCCGGCATTATTTCCTGGCGCTAAATTTAAGCCCTGATTCATTTCTGTCCCAGGTCTTTTCGGAAAGTTCTTTTAGCTCCGCTACTCTTACTTTCTGTGTGGCTGTCGTTGGGAATCCGCTCTCATAGACTTCAATAAATCTTGGAACCATGGCAATGATTACTCTGTCTGCCATCCATTTGCAAAACTCAACAGGATCAAACGAAGCTCCTTGTTTGAGAGTTACATTGAGCTTAATCTCATCATCGGCTACATTTGGTAGCCTAATTCCAACTGCTATGGCTTCTTGTATCGACTCATATTTGAGTGACTCATTTGCAACTGCAACAGGATCTACATTTTCTCCGGATACCCTTATTCTTGAATACCTGCCCACAAAGTAATACCTTCCGTCCATGCCTCTTGCAAAGAGGTCATCAGAATTAAAAAATCCCTCTTCATTAAAAGCTTCCTTGGTTCTTTGCTCATCCTTAAAATATTTATTAAGTGTCGTATGAGGGATAAGTGGTCTTATAAATAATAATCCCTGAGCATCTTCTGGTGGGGTCTGGTCTTCTGTAGGATCCCACATGGGGCTCAGTACTTCATTGTGATTTAATGGATTTCGTAGTTCTACATAATAACCCTGCATTGGATAGCCCGATGAACCGAGCCTATGGTCTTCCGGGTCTTTCCAAAGCACCATTCCCATTTCGGTTGATCCGTAGCCGTCGATTGTCCTCGTATTAAACCTGCTCTGAAACTCTTCAAGGTTTTTTGGAGCCGGGCCAGAAAGAACAGTCCTTACGCTGTGTTTTCTATCCCACTCTGTGGGTTCTGTTGCCCATAAGTATTCAGCAACTGCGCCAAGCATATTAGTAACAGTAGCCCCGCATTCATATGCCCATTTCCAGAAGCTTGATGCAGAGAATCGTGGGTAGAACACAGCTGTTGCTCCTGCTGCAATTGAAGCAAAAAGGCACATTACCTGAGCATTTGCATGCGCAAGAGTTAGCACGCTCATAAGCGTATCTCCGCTTCTTACCCCATGCTGCTGCAGATAGCCCCTTACCGTTAATATTACTCCACCGTGTGCTCTCAGTACCCCTTTGGGCATACCCGTGGTTCCTGAGGTAAACATACATCTTTCAACATCAGAGGTTTTCACTGCAAGGTTGTGGTTAAACTTTGAAAAAGAGCTAAAACTACTAAAGCTTATGCATGGTATGTTTGCTATACTCGAGGGGATATTTTGAGGTTCATCTGTAATTATTATTACTTCAAGATTTGTAAGTTGATCTGAAACCTCCTGTAAAAAAGGCAGGCTTGATTTATCAACAAGTAGAGCTTTCATCTCGGAATAATTGATTATATATGCAAGTCGTTCACCTTTTTCGTCCTTATTTATAGGTACTTGTACTCCGCCTACCTTGTGTATTCCAAGAATAGAGAAAATAAACTCTGAGCAGTTGAGCATGTAGATACCTATTCTGTCACCTTTTTGAATCTTATATTTTGATGACAGGGCGTTTGCAACTCTGTTTGCCCAGCCATTTGTCTGTTCATACGTGTACTGCTCAATAAGTTTTCCATCATTATTTGCTACTCTAAAGAGCGTTTTTCTGGGAAACTTTTCTGCTCCCATTTCTAAGTAGCGGGTAATTGGAAGCCAGGCAGAGGGATCGTCAAAAGTGCCAAATGGCAGCTCTCCATTTCCTAGATGTTGTTCGTAACGAGGTCTGAATAATAACTTCATAATATTAAATTGCTCCTGGTTTGATCAGTTTTGTTAAAAGAAAGTGACAACTTATCACAATTTCTTAGTGATTGCGAGATAATTCTTAAGCAGGTCCTTACCTTTTTCTGTAAGAATGGATTCGGGGTGAAACTGCACTCCTTCAATTTGCAGTTCTTTGTGCCTGATACCCATTATTTCACCTTGCTTTGTCCAGGCAGAGATTTCAAACTCTTTTGGCAGGGTTTTTTTGTCTATTATAAGCGAATGATATCTCGTTGCTACAAAAGGATTTTCAATTCCCTTATAAATTCCCTTGCCATCATGAAATATTTCTGAAGTCTTTCCGTGCAGAAGCTTTTTTGCCTTTATGATCTTTGCTCCAAATGCTTCGGCAATGGACTGATGACCAAGGCATACTCCAAATATGGGCTTAACACCTTTAAACTTATTAACCAGATCCATAGAAATCCCGGCTTCTTTTGGTGTGCATGGACCGGGTGATATCATTATTATATCGGGGTCGGCCTGTTCGATTTCTTCTACTGTGATTTTATCATTTCGGTGCACCACAACATCTTCACCAAGCTCACCAAGATAGTGGACAAGGTTGTATGTAAAAGAATCGTAGTTGTCGAGCATTAAAATCATTTATTTTTATCCTGTTAATTCTATAATCCGCTCTCTGTAAGCTCAATTGCTTTTACTAAAGCCTTGGCTTTATTTACGCATTCGTTGTATTCGTTTTGAGGAACCGAGTCAGCTACTATACCAGCGCCTGCCTGAAAATAAATGCTGCTGTCCTTTATGTAAAATGTCCTTATTACAATAGAAGTATCCATGTTGCCGGAAAAACTGAAGTACCCAACTGCCCCTCCGTATGGCCCCCTTCTTGTAGATTCCATTTCTTCAATTATTTCCATAGCCCTCACTTTGGGTGCTCCCGACAATGTGCCAGCAGGGTAGGTGGCCTTGATTACATCAAATGCATCTTTACCCCTTTTTAGTTTAGCAATCACATTAGAAACTATGTGCATAACATGGGAGTACCTTTCCACTGTCATAAATTCATCAACTTTTACGGTACCTACCTTAGCAACCCTGCCCAGGTCGTTTCTTGCAAGATCAACAAGCATAATGTGTTCTGCTCTTTCTTTAGGGTCTGCGAGAAGCTCTTTTTCATATTTATTGTCCTGAGATTCGTTCTTTCCCCTTGGGCGCGTGCCTGCTATAGGTCTGTTCTCCACATTACTGCCCTCTACCCTTACCATTACTTCGGGTGAAGAACCTACCAGATACTCCGATCCCATTTTTAAATAAAACAGATATGGTGATGGATTTAATATTCTAAGAGCCCTGTAAAGATCGAGCGGATCGGTATTTAGCTTTGTCTTCCATCTTTGAGAAATAACGGCCTGAATTATATCGCCTTCTCTAATATATCTTTTAGTCTTGTTTACGGCATCTTTAAAATCTTTCTGCTTAAAATTAGATTTTATTACAGGTTTATTATTCTTACGTTTCTTGCCCGAAGTTTGGTTTTCATAAAATGAGGCTTTCTTTGATATCCTCGATTTTAGTTCACCAATTTTTTTAATAGCATTATCATAAGCTTTTTTTGCATCTTTTTTGTTTTGGGCAAAGGCATTCGAAATAATTTTGATTTTATGGCTTACATTATCAAATACTAAAATGGTATCTGTAATCATATATAGACAGTCCCAGCAGCCAAGATCGTCAGTGGTATCTACCGGAAGGTCTTCAACAAACCTCACAATGTCATAGGAGAAAAATCCCACCGCCCCTCCTGAAAACCTGGGAAGCTCTGAAGCTGCAACCGGTTTGTATTTTGACATTAGTTTCCTTAACCTGTCTATAGGGTTTCCTTGCTCTCTCTTTGTCTTCCCGTTTTCTATAATTTCAATTTTGTTTCCCTTTGAGCGGAAAATAACTGTGGGCTCAGTTCCCAAAAAACTGTACCTTCCCCATTTCTCCCCGCCTTCAACGCTTTCAAACAAAAATGAGTATTTACCCTTATCTATCTTTTTTAGCGCTGATACGGGAGTATCAAAATCAGCAAGAAACTCGCTCCAAACGGGCACAAGATTTCCCTTATCCAGTTTTTTCTTAAACTCTGTAAAAGTAGGAAAAATCATGGCTCAAAGAATAAGAAGCGCAGAGTGTTTAGTCAAGCTTGTAAACCCCCTATATTTTTATAAGGGATTGTTTATTTATTAATCATAATCAGTAATAATCAGATTTTATAATTCTATTTTATTTAATATAGTAAATTCTGGAGGATGTGTGATGCCAAAAATTAATCCGGGCATATTCAGAGAATATGATATAAGGGGTATAGTTGACAAAGACTTATCGGAAGAAGTAGTAGAGACTATCGGCAAAGCGTACGGGACATATTTATCTAATCACGGCAAAAAAATAGTTTCAGTAGGGAGGGACTGTAGAGAAAGCTCCCCATCGTATTCTGCGGCTTTTTGCAGAGCACTTAACTCATGCGGCATAGATGTGATTGAACTTGGAATGGTATCTACCCCTATGGTCTATTTTTCCCTTTATAATCTGGAGTTAGAAGGCGGGGCCATGATAACAGCTAGCCATAACCCAAGTGAATTTAACGGTATTAAGCTTTGTATCGGAACGGAATCGCTTTATGGAAAACAGATTCAGGAAATAAGACAAATTGCCGAGAATGAAGAGTTTGCAACAGGAAACGGCAAAACCGAGAAGACTGATATAATGGATAAATATATAAACTACCTGACTGAAAATATTGATATTAAACCCGGACTTAAGGTAGGTGTAGACTGCGGAAATGGAATGGGTGGGCTTGTTGGACCTGATATAATAAGAAAAAAAGGGTGTGAAGTAATTGAGCTATATTCTGAGCCTGATGGAAATTTTCCAAATCACCACCCCGATCCTACAGTTGAAGAAAATCTGCAGGACTTGATCAAGGCTGTGAATGATAACAACCTGGATATAGGAATCGGCTTTGATGGTGATGCTGACAGAATTTGTATAGTAGACGAAAATGGCGAAATTGTCTGGGGTGATATGCTCATGCTTATTCTAGCAAGAGATGTGTTAAAGGAAGTCCCGGGGGCTCAGATCATCGGGGATGTAAAATGCTCTGGCCGGCTTTTTAAGGCAATTGAGCAAAGTGGAGGGAAACCACTTATGTGGAAAACTGGGCATTCTCTTATTAAAAGCAAGATGAAAGAAGATGGAGCCATACTTGCAGGTGAGATGAGCGGGCACATATTTTTTGCTCACAGGTTTTTTGGTTATGATGACGCAGTTTATGCTGCGCTCAGGATTCTTGAAATTTTGTCCAAAACCGGCAAGAAGGTTTCAGAATTGCTTGCCGGCGTGCCCGGTGCGTTTTCCACTCCTGAGATAAGGGTTGACTGCCCAGATGATATTAAATTTAAGGCAGTGAATGAAGTAAAAAAAGAGCTTTCCATCCAGTACGAGGTAAACGGGATCGATGGGTTAAGGATTGAATTCCCTGATGGATGGGGGCTTCTTAGAGCATCAAACACACAGCCTGCAGTAGTGCTAAGATTCGAAGCTCAGGATGAGATAAGACTCAAAGAAATTAGAAATATTGTAGAAATTCCTTTAAAAGAGGCTGTAAAAAGGTTTAGCTAAATCAAAATTTTCCAGGAGAATTATCTCTGTTCTCTTAAGTATCCAGTAATGCTTCATTAGAATTGAAATTCAGATTCTTAAGCTATTTCCTAGAATTCCAATTGGCATTTTAATTGCAACTATATTTTGCAACGGCCAAATAAAATAGGTGTATAATTATGAAGTTGGAAGGGCTTACTGTATCAGGAGAAAATTGTAATGTTAGACAGGACTGTACTTATTTATGAACAGAACTCTAAAATAGCCAATTATCTAAATTCGGTAGTAAAAGGGCTTGGATTTCCCACAACAGTGGTTACAGATCATGAAATATTTTTGGATAAAGCGGCTGAATTAACTCCGGGACTAGTATTGTTTAATGCAAGTAAGGAAAATTATAAAAAATGCCGTGATCTTGCAAATGAAATTTATACTAATTTAAAGATTAGCTTTTTGTTTATTACCGATAAACCCACGGCCGAAAATTTTAAAGAAGAGAAATTTGATTTTAAATATTTATTTATTATCGAGCCTTTTAAGAAATCACAGCTCATAGACGGGATTCATTCATTAATAGATGAAAATAATAATGGATCGGGTAAGCAGGAAACTAAAAAAACAAGCAATTCTGAAAACCCTATTGGATTCTTTGTATCCTCTGTAAACAAAGAAGAAGGTAAAACAGAAGCGTCACAAAATGAAAACAATGATATAATTCCCAAAGTAGTACCGAGCCATAACGATCATAAACCTCTACTCAAATCAGTATTAAACGCTACGTACAGTTCAAACAACTTTAATGAAATCTTAAATACTGTAGCTACCAGTTTACAAAGCGGCTTAAATAGTGTGGATTTTGTTTCCGTATATAAACTTGAAGATCAAAAGGCAGCGTTAATTTGTTCTGCAGGCCCAGAGGATAAAACCATAAATGTCCCTTCATCTCTAAATTACTCTAAAGGACTTCCTTGGGCTTCAATAATAAGCGAGGATATAGTATTTATTAAAGACGTAAATAACAGTAAATATATTACAGACACTGAAAAGCAGTTTGGTGTTAAAAGCTGCCTCTCTGTTCCTTTAAAGCAAAATGGAATAACAATAGGTTCATTAAGCCTGTTTTCAAAGGCTGATACCAAAGCCTATTCAGATGAAGATTTAGAATTTTTTGATACCGTCTCTTCACAGATTGAAATGACTCTTGGCTACCTTAGTAAAAATGAGAAATTAAAACAATCCGAAGATTGTTTTAAAAGTCTTTTCGACAAGTCCCCTGTAGGTGTTTTGCTTTTGGATAATGATTTTAGGGTTTATCAGTGTAATAGGAGGATTGCAGAAATTCTTCAGACAACATTTGATGAGATAGTCGGAATGGACATTAGAGAACTAGGTAATGAAAAATTTACCGCTGCATCCAGAAAGATGCTCAAGGGGAGCTTTACACGCTGCGAGTTCAACATTAAAATCGCAGGCAAAAGAAAGGATTTGTGGTTAATGGCCTCTCTTTCTCCATCTAAGGATTCTAATAATGAGGTATTGGGAGGAATGATAGTCCTAGAGGATATAAGCGGCAGAAAGAAAATGGAAAATGCCATCACAGAAGAAAAAGAGATGCTCTCAATAACGCTCAGGTCAATAGGTGATGGAGTAATTACTACAGACAGTGAGGGTAACATTTTGCTTTTTAATCGTGTGGCAGAGAACATCACAGAATGGTCTCAAAAAGATGCAGAGGGGAAAAAGTTAGAAGAAGTATTGATATGGGACTCTGAAGCAAACAGTAATATCAATGATATTCAAACAGGGCGTGACCTGCAGCAGGGCAAAATAGTTGGAACAAAAGAAGAAATAAAGATCAGATCCAAAACTGATAAACAAAAGGTCATAAGCGCAAGCGGCTCATTTATAAAGGATAATGATAATAATATTGTAGGAAACGTAATTGTATTTAATGATATTACAGAAAAGCAGAAGTTAAGGCAGGAGCTTGTTAAGGTGCANNTCATGATTTTAATAACATTCTCACAGGAATAATAGGAAACCTTTCGCTCTCAAAGATGTATGTAGATACAGACGATAAAATACATAAAAGGCTTACAGAGGCAGAGATTGAATGTTTTAAGGCAGCCGATCTTACCAAGCAGTTAATAAATTTTGCAGAGGGTGTTTCACCTAACAAAAAAATATCATCAATATCCGAACTTGTTAAGGAGTCAGTTAAGTTTTTGCTTACGGGTTCAAAAGTTAAATGTACATTTGAATGCTCTGAAAATATATGGCTCGTTGAGGTTGATCAAAAACAGTTCATACAATCTATTTATGATATAGTTCTAAACTCTCTTCAGGCGATGCCCGATGGTGGAACTATCAATACGTCTGTTCAAAATGTAACCATCAAGCAAAATGTGAATAATGTGACAGTGGATGGAGAGTATGTAAGAATTATTATTGAAGACAACGGAACAGGGATTTCTGAAGAACATCTTGCAAAGATATATGATCCGTACTTTACAACAAAAGAAAACCACGCAGGCCTTGGCCTTTCCAATACCTACACGACAATTAAAAGCCACAAAGGATTTATAAAAATCGATTCTTCTGTAGATAAGGGAACAAAAGTATCTATATATCTTCCCGCTAGCAGGGACGTTATACCCCTACTTGATGAAGAAGTTGCTCAGACGGTTATTGGTAAACAAGAAGATAACGATCAGCACGGCAAAATTCTGGTAATGGATGATGATGAGGTTATAAGAGAGATTGCAGGCTCAATTCTTTGTTACCTTGGCTATGAAGTTTCTTTTGCCTCAGATGGAAAAGAGGCAATTGATCTATATAGAGATGCATATGAGGGCAACCAGAAATACGATGTTGTTATTATGGACTTAACGGTACCGGGAGGAATGGGGGCTGAAGATACAATAAAACAGCTGCAAAACATAGATCCCGAGGTTAAAGCGATAGTAACAAGCGGTTATTCAAACGCACAAATAGTATCTAATTTCTATAAATATGGTTTTAAGGGTGCAGTGATCAAACCATACAAGATTGAAGAGCTTACAAGAACAGTAAAAGATGTTCTTGTGGATAAGAATATGAATACTCTTCCAATATAGCACTCGTAAATTATTACAATTTATTAATTAGCTATTTATCACCTTGACTTGAAATGTAAAATAAGTCAGACTTTCAAAATATCTTATTTAAGGGAGATCCTGTATGAAAAACTTTCAGACAAAATTACTTATTTTAGTAGCTTTTCTAACTTTTGGGTTAATGTTTACAAGTTGTGCGCAAAAGCTCGACAAAGAGTTTGGTGATGCCAACACTGAATTAGAAAAACTAAGAGAATTAGGAGGTGATCCTGAGGATATTGCAGAAATAGAAGCAATGATTGCCGAGGCAAGAGAGCTACTGGCTTCAGGAGACCGTCTCGGTGCACAAAGGATGCTTGAAAATGCTAGATTCAAGGCACTTGAGGCTCAGGGAAGAGTAGCTCTACGTGAAAGGGATGATTCCAGACCTTTTCCCAAAGGAGAGGAAATTCCTTTAGGTTTAGTTGACGTATTATTTGACTACGATCAGTCTAGTGTAAGAGCCGATGCTGCTCCAGTACTGAGAGAAAATGCAAGGATTATTAAACAAAACAGTAGTAGAATAAGTAAGGTGATAATTGAAGGTTATTGTGATTCTAGAGGTACAGACGAATATAACCTTGCGCTTGCTGATAAAAGGGCTAAATCGGTAGAGGCATACCTTGCTGGTATAGGTGTGGATGTAAATCTCATAGAATCAGTTGGTAAAGGTGAAACAGACGAGTGGGGTTCTGGTGCTACAGAATCAGATTTTCAAAATAACAGAAGAGCCCATTTTAAGGCGATAGCAAGCGGTACAGGTTCAGAAGATTCTCTAATGATGGATTCTGATGACACAATGATGGAAGAAGAACAATAATTTAATAAGATAATGAAAAAGAGTCTATTACTTATACTTTTCCCTGTAGCACTAGGTGCAGGTTGTGTGGCTACACACGATGATATGGGCAATATTTATGCAAGGCAGTCCAGGCTTGAAGCCAAGACAAAGAAGCTTGAACAGAGGGTTGAAGAAATGCAGTATGAGCCGGGTTCCGAATCATTTTCAGCATCTGAGCAAAAGATAGCCGAGCTTGAGCAAAGAATTGCTATTTTGGAGCGATCTCAGGAAAGACTAACTTCGGCAGTCCAGAGATCAAATAGATATTCGAGTGCCGATCCTGTAATTCCTTCAGACTCTGAAAAACTAATAGAAAATGGCACAACAAGGGATTTTACAACAACCAAGGTTGATCAGGAAGCGGTTATATTTAACAGGGGATATAAATTCCTTAGTGAAAATAAGTATGAAGATGCCAGGGGGCAGTTTTCAGAGTTTTTACAGAAATATCCTCAGTCTCCCCAGGCCTCCGACGCGGCGTTTTGGATTGCCGAGTCATATTACAGGCAGGGGTTGTATGAGGAAGCAATCCTGGACTTTCAAAGTTTTATAGAAGACTACGATAAGGATATCAAAGTGCCTTTAGCATACTATAAACAGGGTGAATCTCTTGTAAGTATAGACAGAAAAGAGGAAGCGGTTATATTTTTCCAGACACTTATTGATAAATTTCCACAGTCAGAAGAAGCAAGAAGCGCAAAAGAGAAATTAAGAACGCTTCAGTGAATATTTCTGATTATTGCAAAAAATGCTTGTGTAATTATTACAAATGTATTACAATAGAAAAATCTGTTAATAATTATATATATTACAGTACAGCAAAAAAATAATTATAGTTAAAGGAGGAATGTAATATGAGATGGGATGTTAGATTATTAACAATTATACCAGCATTGCTGGTTGGGTTGATGTTGGCAGGATGTCCTACACCACCACCAACACAGGAACTTGCAGATGCANNGCTACAGCAGCGGGCTGTCCGGAATGTGCACCTGAAGCTTGTGCAGCAGCAGAAAGCGCACTTAATAAAGGTAGATTTCTTGCAACGGATTTCTGCAGTGAGCTTGAAGCAAGAAGGCTTCTTATTGATGCTAAAGCAAAAGCTTTAGAAGCTCAAAATATTTGTGCTACAACACCACCCCCAAGCATGACAGATCATGGTTTAAAGGATGTTTTCTTTGATTTTGATAGATCAAATATCAGAGCAGATGCTGAAGCAGTACTTGCTGAAAATGCAGAAGTGCTTAAGAACAATCCTGATCTTTCCATAGTAATCGAAGGTTATGCTGACCTTAGAGGTTCAGTACAATACAACATAGGCCTTGCTCAAAGAAGAGCAAATAGTGCTAAAGCTTATCTTGAAGGTCTTGGTATTGACAGTTCAAGAATTCAGGCTGTAGGAGTTGGTGAAACAGAGATATTTGGTGAAGGTACTTCATCAGATGCTTATCAGCTTAACAGAAGAGCACACTTTGTAGAAGGAAATTCACCAGGCGCTCTTATTTATTTCAAAAAAGCAGACGAGCAGCCAGCTTCATAAAATTTGAAAAATAAGTTTTTTTGAAGTTATAGGAAGGGAAGGAAGCTTTTAAGCTTACTTCCCTTTTTTTATTGCTCTTTTCCGAATTACTTGACTTAGACTGTTTTACTCTGTTTATTATTCCCTTTTGTTAAATGGCAGTCAGTTAATATAGTTATGCCTAAAACTAAATCAGAAAATTACTTTAAAAGAGCAAAAGAACTTATGCCGGGAGGGGTAAATAGCCCCGTGAGGTCATTTTCTGCTGTAGGGGGTGCTCCTCCATTCATCTCCAGGGCAAAAGGGCCTTATCTTTACGATGAAGATGGAAACAGGTATGTAGACTTTGTTGCATCCTGGGGCCCTTTAATTCTTGGCCATTCTCATCCAAACGTTGTGAAAGCTCTAAAATCTGCTTCGGCATTCGGAACAAGTTACGGAGCGCCCTGCAAGGCTGAAATAGAGCTTGCCAGTATTGTAACCAAGTCATTTAAGTCCATTGATATGGTTCGCATGACAAACTCAGGTACTGAGGCCACAATGAGTGCCGTTAGGCTTGGAAGGGGATATACTGGCAGGGACTATATAATTAAATTTGAAGGCTGCTATCACGGCCATGCTGATTATCTGCTTGTAAAAGCAGGCTCGGGCGCAACCACATTTGGTCATCCAAGCAGTCCAGGGGTTCCAAAGAGTTTTACTTCAAAAACACTCCTTGCAAAGTACAATGATCTTGATTCTGTAAAAAAGTTATTTAATAAATATGGAGACAAAATCGCTGCAATAATACTCGAACCTGTTGCCGGTAATATGGGTGTAGTTACTCCCCAAAAGGGTTTTTTAAAGGGGCTTCGCTCTATTACAAATAAATATAAATCCCTTCTTATCTTTGATGAGGTAATAACAGGTTTCAGGCTCGGTAAAGGTGGAGCACAGCAGTTATTTGGGGTTAATCCAGACCTTACGTGCCTTGGTAAAATCATTGGCGGCGGGCTTCCCGTAGGGGCCTATGGGGGAAAGAAGGCCATAATGAAGCATATTGCACCCGATGGCCCCGTGTATCAGGCGGGCACTCTTTCAGGTAATCCACTAGCAATGGCTGCAGGCATTGCAACATTAAAAGAACTTGGGAATGCTTCAGTATACAAAAAACTAGAAAAAACCACAGTTAACTTTGTTGGAGAAATAAATGAAATAGTAAAAATACTTGGGATAAATGCCTATATTAATCAGATTGGTTCTATGTTTACTCTCTTTTTTAACAGTGGGAAAGTTAGTGATTATGAGACTGCTNNAGGTTCTTTAAAAATCTTTTGAGTGCTGGTATTATGTTCCCGCCTTCGCAGTTTGAGTCTGTTTTTATTTCTACAGCTCATACTGAAAAAGAGCTAAATTTTGCGCTAAATTCGATTCATAAAGCGCTTAAAGATTTATAGGTTTGGAGGGTTTTTAGCAAGTTAGAAATAAAAACCTTAATTGGGCAAAGTATTTAGTAGTTGGAGTAGAGCTTGCATTTTCAGTTATAGCAGGCTTGGTATTAGGTGATTATATAGACGGAAAGCTTAAATTAGATACTCCCTGGTTTACTTTTCTTGGTCTTTTAATCGGCCTTTTTGCAGGTACAACTATTTTAATAAAGTTATTAAAACATTATGACAACGACAGTAATGAGTGAAAGTAGACTTTTTGAGTTTAGCAGGATTGAAAAAGCTGCGCTAATCGTAACCCTTATAATTGTAAGTGCTAACGCGCTTTTAGGTTATCAGGATATGGCAATGGGAGCAGCAGCAGGTGGGTTTTTATTTACTGCAAACATTATTGCTATTAGATTCATTGTAAATCTGATAATTGGTCAGAAGCAAACTAAAGCGTTTAGTGTGTTTGCTATTGTACTAAAAATGCTAATGCTGATAGCTCTTGCCGTAGGGCTTTTTATATTTACAAAAATAAATATATATGGATTTTTTATTGGTGTAACAGGAGTAGTTATAGTTCTAATAGGAGAAAGTTTAAGAGGTAATAAATAGATATGGGACATTTCAGCTGGTTTACTCATTTAGACTTAATTAAATATGATCATTTATTTGGAATGGTAATAGTATTAGTGTTACTTTTGCTGGCAGCTCTAAAGGTAAGATCTAACATAGCTAACTCAGATAGTGTACTGCCCGGTGAGAAGTTTTCTCTTACAAACATATTTGAAATTTTGTCTATAGATTTTCTACTTAATCTGCTTGCAGGAATATTCGGATCGAAAAAAGCCGCCAGGACTTACTTTCCAATTTTAGCCACATCATTTTTTGTTATTTTATTTGCTAATATTCTTGGTCTGATTCCAGGTTTTCTTCCACCAACAGGAAACTTTAACACTACTCTTGCGCTGGCGCTTGTAATATTTGTTATGTATAACTATTACGGAATTAAAGAGAATGGCTGGAGCTATTTAAAACATTTCCTGGGCCCAATGATATATCTGGCCCCGCTTATGTTAATAATTGAAATAATAAGTCACCTTGTAAGACCACTTTCACTTTCACTCAGGCTTTTTTGGAATATGACCGGTGACCACCTTGTACTTGGAATTTTTACAGACCTCACGCATATTATTATCCCCNNGCTCTTGGTTTATTCGTATCATTTTTACAGGCTTTTATTTTCACTATGTTGTCATCAATATATATTTCATTATCTATTGCACATGAACACTAAAAATAAAATTACAATAATAGGAGGAGGTAAGCATGAATAAGTTATTTGCCTTTATGAGTGTTATGGTTTTTGCAGTACTTGCTATGGTGGCTCCAGATGCCCACGCAGCAGAAGGTGGCGGTGGCGACCTTGGTAAACTAGGTCTTGCTATAGGAGCTGGTCTTGGTATTGGAATAGCAGCAGGTGTTGCAGGGCTTGGACAGGGTAGAGCAACAGCAGCAGCTCTTACCGGTATCGCAAGAAACCCGGGTGCAGCTTCAAAGATTCAGACACCTATGATTATCGGTCTTGCTCTTATCGAGTCACTTGTGATCTATGCTTTGGCTATCACATTTTTACTACAATCAAAAATTTAAACACCTTAAATTTAGGGGTAGTGCATTTGGCACTCCCCTTAATTTCTATTTACCGGTTTCCCATACCTGAATAGTAGTGTTATTATTAAAAAATGAGATTTAAAAGTGTACTGTCTCTTTTAATCATCCTTATAGTTTGTTCTTCCTGCTATTCCAGAGGGAAGTTCGGACAAAGTGCCGACCTGCTTCAGGAAGCTACGGAGAGTTATTATCAGTTGATTAAATGGAAGTACTACGACAGGGCAAAAGTGTTTATTGACTTAGAAGACAGGGCCGTATATGAAGATTTTGTTCTAAGACTTGAAGAGGATCTCAATTTTACGAATTACGAAATCAAAGGCTTTGTGTATTCTAAAGATAAGAAAGAGTGTGAAGTTAAGGTTGCCATAACCTACTATACATATCCTTCAGTATCTGAAAAAAAAGATGTGCTTTATGAAAAGTGGGTTGAGAGGGGAAACACATGGTTTGTAAAGCCCGACTTCTCTCATGAGTTTTATCAGTCACCAGAAAAATAATTACTGAGTTACAGTAAAGGCCTCTCTTACATAATCTATTGCCTGATCCTTATTTGTAATATTTCCCTCAAGCTGCATTTCTTCTACACTGCTTAAAATCTTAGAAAATATCGGCCCTGGTTTAAATCCAAGTTTAATGAGATCATCTCCTTTTATAAGAGGCTCGGGTTTAATCTGATCTTCAGTAAATTCTGAGCGCTTATTTATAATAAATTCATATGCTTTCATCATCCCATGGCTTGCCTCACAGTCTGCCTTATGAAGTGCCATATGATCATCAAAGTAGTCCATACCTACAAAGCGCTTAAATGTGCTGTCTCTCATATTAAATACGTCTTTAAACTTCAGGTGTNNGTATCTGCTTGTTTGAGAGTTTTAGTTTTCTGCATATTTTTTTAGACATTACAGCACCCACCCTGTCATGACCATTAAATCTTATCCTGTCAGAAACGGTAAAAGTGGGGGGTTTTCCTACGTCATGCAGCAAGCCGGCAAGTGCAAGCTCAGGGCTAACTTTTCCATCTGAATTTTCGTACATCTTATCCAAAACCATGCATGTATGAACAAATACATCACCTTCTGGATGGAATTGCGGAGGCTGCTCAACTCCCTTCATCATTTCTATCTCAGGCATTATATACGTTAGTAATCCATAGTTGCTAAGTGCCATAAGACCTTTTCCGGGATTGTTCTGAGTAATAATGGTTATAAGCTCATCCCTTACTCTCTCTGTGCTTACCTCTAGAATTGCTTGGGCATGCTCCTTGAGCGCTTTGTCAGTAGGCCCGTCAATTGCATAATCAAGCCTGCATGAAAACCTCACAGCACGCATCATCCTAAGTTTATCTTCTCTAAACCTATCAATTGGATCACCTATTGTTCTTATAACTTTTTTCTCAAGATCGGTAAGGCCGTCTACATAGTCTATCACCTGTTCTGATTCCGGGTCATAGAGTAGTCCATTTATCGTAAAGTCTCTTCTTATCACATCATCGGATTCTTCAGAACTGTACTGCACTTCATCCGGATGCCTGCCGTCGGAGTAGCTTTCTTCTTTTCTAAAAGTAGCAACCTCAAATTTTACTCCATCAACGAGAACAATTATTACTCCAAAACTGGCTCCTACTTCTACAGTGTTTTTAAAATAACTGCACACCTCATCTGGAGTTGCACTTGTTGTGATATCATATTCCTTTGGTTTATGGCCAAGCAGGGTATCTCTAACTGAGCCTCCGACGATAAACGCTTTTTTCCCTTTGGAGCGCAAAAGCTCTACAATGTTTTTAGCTTTATTATAGAGGCTGCTATTATCTGGTTTTAATTTTATTACTTTTTTCATTTTTTAAATATTTTAGGTAATACTATATCTCTTTTATAATTTACCTGATAACAATAAAGTAATTGAATTATAAATAATGGAAAATTCCAGGACTATCCCTGAGCTAATAGGGAATTTAACAAAAAAATATAAAAGCAGGCTTCTTGTGCAGCGCCGAGATGGCTGGAGCTGGAAGCAGATTACCTGGCTTGATTTTGAAAGTGAGATCAAGAATATGGCTTCGTTTCTGCTGAGCATAGGTTTTAAACCTGGTGATAAAGCTCTTGTGATATCATCAAATAATAATGAGTGTCTTATAAGCGAGCTTGCGGTTTATTCACTGGGTGGAATAGTAGTGCCTTTTAGTAGCTATGAATCATTTTCGGCTTTTAATAAAAAAGTAAGCAGGAAAAAGCACAGATTCGTATTTGTTGAAAATCAGCAGTACCTGACAGAGCTGCAAGAGGGTTCAGTAGTACTAAATAAAACAGACAAAATATTTATATTTGATGATTCAAAGGTTGGAGAGGATGAGAATGTTGTACCCTATAAGGCTGCAGTTAAATTTGGACAGATAAAAAAGAAGGAGCTGTCAGATAAGCTTAAAAAGGTAGCTGAAAAAATAAGTCCTGAATTGATTGCGTTAACAATTTATTCCAGTAAAGAGGATAAAGTTATAGAAACTAAGTTTGATCATAAAACTATAATTGAGCTTTTGTCCAGAGCATATGACACTCTAAAATTTATTAAAACCGAAGATCAGTCTTACTCTTATTTAATTACATCCGAAGTCTATGAGAAGCTGGTTCATCTTCTCGCACTCTGTTTAGGCATACGAATTATCATTGCAGAAGATAAAGACTGTTTCTATGAAGATATTCTTGAGGCTAAGCCCACGATAATTTTTGAGACTAAGTCTGGAATTGAGGAAATTTGTAATCACTTAAATGGCGGCAATCTAAAAAATCTGCTTGGAGGCAGGGTTCGGTATCTTATCACTGATGAGCATCCCGATAGTAAATATAAGAACAGAATAATTAATTCAAATATTAATATCATTCCCATTTCTCAGTTTGCAAAAATAAACTAGCTTTTCGTTTCTTCCACTTTACATCTAGCACTACCTTTTAAAAACTTTATTTGAACCTCATCATTCTTTTTCAGGTCTTTTGAATTTTTGATGACTTTTTTTTGAGGCAATTTTTGAGTAATACTGTATCCCCTGTCTAATACTTTAAGTGGGCTAAGAGCATCCAATTGTCCCGAAAAAGAGCCTAGCTCCAGTGCCGTACTTTCTAATTTGTAACTTAGCGCTCTTTTGAGATCATCATATAATGAAACCACTTCATTGTTCCAGGATTGATGAAAAGTGCTGAGAGATACTATAAGCCTGTTTTTAATTTCATCCAGTGTATATACAAGATCAGCCTTATCTCTAACTGCTATTTCTGCTGCCATAGAAGGAGTAGCAGCCCTAATATCTGCCACCAGGTCAGTTAGTGTGGTATCAATCTCATGCCCTACGGCCGATATGACAGGCACTGGTGACTTTGCAATAGCTCTCACTACGGACTCTTCATTGAACACCATCAAATCTTCTTTAGATCCCCCGCCCCTTGCTATTATGATCTCATCCAAATTTTTTTCTTTATATAAAATGCGCAGGGCACTCACGATATCGGTGGCGGCTTCTTTGCCCTGTACCCTTGCCGGCGAAATTATAATATGAAGATCAGCAAAGCGTCTATCAAGGACCTTAAGAATATCTTTTATAGCTGCTCCGGTTGGCGAGGTCACAATACCTATTGTTTCAGGAAGAAAAGGAAGCTCTCTTTTTCTGCTTTCATCAAATAGACCTTCAGCGAATAACTTTTCTTGAAGCTGCTCCAGAGCAAGAGCCTGTGCGCCTATTCCTTTTGGTTCTATGTATCTGATGTTTATCTGATATGAGCCCTGTTTTTCATATACATTAATCTGTCCGCAGCATATTACTTCCATTCCATTTTCGGGATTGAATTTTATGTATTGATTTGCCCATTTAAAGCAGACTGCGGATATCTGAGTGTTTTCGTCTTTTAGGGTGAAATACCAGTGACCACTTGAGTAGTTTCCTCTAAAATTTGAAATCTCTCCGACAATCCATACAAACTCAAGACCAAACTCATCTTCAATAGATGCTTTGATCCTTTCGTTTATTTGCGAGACTGTGAAAATGTCTCCTGATATTAATCCCTGAAATGAAGGAAAATCTTCCATGATTTAGTTGGTTAAATTTATGATCTGATCTTTAAAATCAGGGTATTGTTCTAACAGATCTTTTCTTTTTCCTAGCTCAAAATCATTAAAATCAAATCCAGGTGCCATTGTTGTTCCCATAAGGGCGAAATTTCCGCCTGGTTTTAAGCTCATTCCCTGCCATGTTCCTTTTGGTACAACAATCTGAACGTAACTGCCGTTTAATATTTCTTTACCCAATGTAAATATGTTACCCGAGCAGTCGGGAAAAAGCTGTAACATTTCAACAGGATCTCCTAGATAAAAGTGAAATATCTCATCGGAAACTAATTTGTGCATAAGCGATTTGGAATCAGGTGTGAGTAAATAATAAATAGCTGTCCCAAAGTTTTTATCGCCTGAGTATCTTTGCGGCAATGCCTGATTTAATATTTTCTCATCTGACCTGTATGACTCTTTATAAAATCCTCCTTCCTGGGGAAGTGGTTTTAAATCAAACATTTCAATGATCTTTTGGGCATCCAGCATAGCAAAGTATAATATTTATCTAGAAATAAATTTAGATATTACATCAGAATTGTTTAATGATAAAAAAATAATGAGCAAAAGACTATTAGTAATCGGAGGAAGTGGGGAATTAGGCTATCAAATTTTAAAAAATCCTAATAGCTGGAAGACTTTTGCCACTTATTATGCTAATAAACTTAATCTGAATAATGTCGATTCATTCAGGCTGGATATTACAAATAAAACTGATGTCGAGCAATTAATAACTAACATCAAGCCACATGTAGTAATAAATTGTGCCGTAAGTGACCGTTCTATTAATAATATAGAAAGCGACAAAGATAAGAAAATTGCTATTGTTGAAGGTTCTCTCAATATTGCCCATGCATGTAATAAAATTGGCAGAAGGTCTATTTTTATTTCAACTGATCTAATATTTGATGGGATGAAAGGCAATTACACAGAGTCAGATGTTCCTAATCCTATGATGGATTATGGAATATATAAAGCAGAAATGGAGAGGGAGCTGTTAACGCTGGACTATAATCTTGCGATTGTCAGAACTTCATTAATTATAACTCTTGATCCATTGGGTCATCAGGTGTCGTGGATTGCGGACTCTATAAAAAATGACGTTCAATTAAATCTATTCACCGATGAATACAGGTCGCCAATATTTGGAGACGATTTGGCAAATGCTATCTTGGAGCTAGCTGATACTGATTATAGGGGGCTAATTAATATCGCTGGACCAGAGGCGATTAACCGCTATGACTTGGGATGTAGAATAGCTAATCATTTTGGTCTGGACACTGATTTGCTAAAACCAGTTAAGGCAAAACAGCTCAATTTGAAAAGGCCTCATAGTTGTAGTCTTGATAGTTCTAAAGCAACAAATATGTTAAACACTCTTATTAACCCTATCAATAAATCATTTACTTAACATCTATTGGCTCAATACATCCTGGTCCTTCATTCTCTGCCCTGTTTACATAGTTTGAAATCTCGTATACTTCCATTTGCTCAGATGTATAAGCCTTTAACAGAGGTGTGACCTCGGCAGGGTCTTGAATATTTGGATCAAGCCATTTTTGTTCATCCTCTTTGTATAGTATAACAGGCATACGGTCTGAAATTCCTTCTATAAGATTGTTAGCGGTAGTAGTCACTATGGTAAATGTTGTTAAATTCCCTCCGTCTCTTCCCCATATATCCCAAAGCCCTGCAAATCCAAAAATATTGCCATCTTTGGAGTTAACAAAAAACAATTTTTTAGTTGTTCGGTCTATTCTTTTGGTTAAATAAAATCCACTGCATGGGACAATACACCTTTTTTCTCTAAGTGAGTTCTTAAAGTTCTTATCCTGATTAATGGATTCCGATTTTGCATTAATAAGCTGAAAACCTATTAAAGGGTCATTAGACCACCCAGGTACCAACCCCCATCTCATCATTACACACTTTGCTTCCTCATCATTTGTAATTATCGGAACATTTTGTCCAGGGTTAATATTATATCTGGGCTTATATTCAAAAGATTCAGATTGAACTTTAAACCTATTATCGATTTCTTTTATGTCGTAATAAAGAGCAATTTTCTGTGGCATATTGATTAATATTTAATTTAGATTACCTATCAAAAAATGTATTTGGCTTCTGCCTTGCCTGGGCGTGCTCTATCATATGCATTACAAGGTCTGCAAAAGTTTTTAATAGAAGAAATAATACCAGAGCAAATACCGAACCCTTAGCAAATAAACCTCCGAAGATGATTGCCAGATGCATAGGTATTATTCGTAGGTATGGGAATAACATAACGGTACCGATATTTGGAACCCGTTTCATATCCCTTTCACGATTATGAATATAAGAATAAAGATGATTGGATAAGAATATAGATAAACATACTAAAATAAATATTAGCGAATCTCTGTTTAAATGATCAACAGAATCAAATATAAAAATTAAATATACAACGTGAAAAATTCCATAATGCATTGCGAAAAAATTTGCAGAAGTCTTTTGTGTTTCTTTGGTAGGTTTTACAGGTTTATCATTCAGTTTAAAACCTGCTGTAGAGAACTTTTTAAGGTCTAAAATTCTTTTTCGGTTAAAAAATCCGATGATAACGCTTTGCCCCCCAGTATATCCACATAAGCTC
>JABAHS010086750.1_pt1 | contig 21175 bp, 19 predicted proteins | sample 7062111 | NCBI WGS metagenome assembly JABAHS01 (sample SAMN14534600, study PRJNA622989) | marine sediment metagenome | biome: marine biome [ENVO:00000428]; feature: marine pelagic biome [ENVO:01000023]; material: deep marine sediment [ENVO:00002113]; isolation source: pool of 4 deep marine... | reverse complement strand
AGTCATTGGAACCTGTTCTTCTGCGAGGTACCTGATGAACTTGAGAATGCTTACATTCCTACTGGTCGGTATAGCGCCCTTCTCCTATGCGCTGGCGGACGAGGCCATCTTCGCCGGCGGTTGCTTCTGGTGCATGGAGGCAGACTTTGAAAAGCTCAAGGGCGTTTCCGACGTGATCTCCGGCTTCACCGGCGGCGAGATCGAGAACCCGACCTACAACGGCAATCACCAGGGCCACTATGAAGCGGTACGGGTGATCTATGATCCCGAGGTGGTGAGCTATCAGGATCTGCTGGATCACTACTGGGTGAATATTGACCCCTTCGATGACAAGGGCCAGTTTTGCGATAAGGGGCACTCCTACTTGAGTGCGATCTTTGTCGCCGATGAAACCCAGCGGCGACTGGCCGAGGCATCGCATCAAGAGGTGGTGAACCGGTTTCCGGACAAAACGGTGGTGACACCGATCTTAGAGGCGTCGACCTTTTGGTCGATCAAGGGCGACGAGAGTTACCACCAGGATTACTACAAGAAATCGCCCTTGCGCTACAAGTTCTATCGTTTTACCTGTGGCCGCGACAGCCGCTTGGAAGAGATCTGGGGCGAGACGAATTAAAGCGCAAACACTCGGGGGGCAGGCCACGAGCTCGCCGGATGCGCGCCCGCTGCAATGCCAAGCAACTGAAGACCGTGGTCTGATAGTCCCCTAGCCGCCCTGTTTACATGATTGCCTGATCAGGGCGGATAGGGAGCAGCGGGCGTTCGCGTTGCTGCGGCTATCTTGGCGGGAGTGTCTTAATGTCGGGCCAGCGAAAACCGAGGCGATAGACCAGTATAACGCCGACGCCGGCCACTACCAGGCCGATCACGTCGGTCGGGATAAGCTGATCGCCGAATGCCGCCCAGGCCATTAACATCGTCACCGGCGGGCTCAGGTAGAATAAACTGGCCACCCGCGTTGCATCGTGACGCACCAACAATTTCCACATGCTCCAATAGGCCCCCAGGGACACCACCAGGATCAACCAGCTCATGGTCGCGATGAAGGGTAGGGTCCACTCGGTGGCAAAATCCTCCACGAACCAGGCGGGGCACAGCAGAAACAGCGCCGTGGCGGCGCTTTGATAGAACAACGTGCTGTCATCACTCAGGCGCATGACCAGGCCGTTACGCTCACGACGTCGCTGCAGCAGACTGGCAATTGTTATCGCGGCCACCGAGCCGAACGGGATGAGGTAACCAAGTAATGGAGTGGTCGGGTCGCTTGAGAGGCGTGCTCCGACTGCAATTATTACACCGAAGAATCCAAGGACGAGCCCCAACCACTGCCAGGCATCGGTGCGCTCACCCAGTGCCGGTCCCGACAAGGCGCCGGTCAATAGCGGTTGCAACGCCGTGACCAGGGCGATAATGCCGGCCGGTACACCCATATCCAGGGACACCAGAACGCAACCGAGCCATACGCCATGGGCAAGGATGCCGACGAGGGCGGTGTGTGTCACCGCGCCCGTGCCGGGCCAGGCAAGTCGGCCACGCAGACCCAGCCACGCTGCCAACAAAGCGGTGAGTATGAGATCGGGAAAACAGGGTCAGAGAGCAATTGTTTCTAATATTAGCGAATATTCCTCTCCGACCCGCTTTTCCTCCCGACCCGCTTTTCCTTCTCGCCGACTTCGCGTGGCTTTGGCCAATCGCTGCTACTGCGGCTTGCCGTTCCAAGTCTCAGCCCTCTGGCGGCCCGCTATGGCCGCTTGACCTCGAATGTGTATCTCCCGCGGGAGGGAGAGGCTTTTACAACACCCTCCTGAGGGAGAGGGGACGTTCGAGGTTGGGTGCTCAGGCATTCTTGTGCAGCTGCGCCCCCTGCTCCCGGAACTCGCATACACGGAGCAGAAATGGGTGGATGCGCGCGGAGCGCTTATCCACCTTACAAGGGGTCGGCGGTCACGCCTTTTTGTAGAGCTCCGCGCCCTGCTCCCGGAACTCCTCGGCCTTCGCTTCCATGCCCTTCTCCAGGGCCTGTTCTTCGGTCAGGCCCTGCTTGGCGGCGTAGTCGCGGACGTCCTGGGTGATCTTCATGGAGCAGAAGTTGGGGCCGCACATGGAGCAGAAGTGGGCGACCTTGTGGGCCTCCTTGGGCAGGGTCTCGTCGTGGAATTCCCTGGCCTTGTCGGGGTCCAGGCCCAGGTTGAACTGGTCGGCCCAGCGGAACTCGAAGCGCGCCTTGGACAGGGCGTTGTCGCGCAGCTGGGCGCCGGGGTGGCCCTTGGCCAGGTCCGCGGCGTGGGCGGCGATCTTGTAGGTGATGATGCCGTCTCTGACGTCCTCCTTGTTGGGCAGGCCCAGGTGCTCCTTGGGCGTGACGTAGCAGAGCATGGCGGTGCCGTACCAGCCGATCTTGGCCGCGCCGATGCCGCTGGTGATGTGGTCGTAGCCGGGCGCGATGTCGGTGACCAGCGGGCCCAGGGTGTAGAACGGCGCCTCGAAGCAGTCTTCGAGCTCCTTGTCGACGTTCTCCTTGATCATGTGCATCGGGACGTGGCCGGGGCCTTCGATCATCACCTGGCAGTCGTGCTCCCAGGCGATCTTGGTCAGCTCGCCCAGGGTCTCCAGCTCGGCGAACTGGGCGCGGTCGTTGGCGTCGGCGATCGAGCCGGGGCGCAGGCCGTCGCCCAGCGAGAAGGCGACGTCGTAGGCCTTCATGATCTCGCAGATCTCGTCGAAGTGCGTGTAGAGGAAGTTCTCCTGGTGGTGGGCCAGGCACCACTTGGCCATGATGGAGCCGCCGCGCGAGACGATGCCGGTGACCCGCTCGGCGGTGAGCGGGATGTAGGCCAGGCGCACGCCGGCGTGGATGGTGAAGTAATCCACCCCCTGCTCGGCCTGCTCGATCAGCGTGTCGCGGAAGATCTCCCAGGTGAGCTCCTCGGCCTTGCCGTCCACCTTCTCCAGGGCCTGGTAGATGGGCACGGTGCCGATGGGCACCGGGGCGTTGCGCAGGATCCACTCGCGGGTCTCGTGGATGTTCTTGCCGGTGGACAGGTCCATCAGGGTGTCGCCGCCCCAGCGCGCCGACCACACCATCTTCTCCACTTCCTCCTCGATGGACGAGGTCACGGCGGAGTTGCCGATGTTGGTGTTGATCTTCACCCGGAAGTTGCGCCCGATGATCATGGGCTCGAGCTCGGGGTGGTTGATGTTGGCCGGAATGATGGCCCGCCCGCGGGCCACCTCGTCGCGCACGAACTCGGGGGTGATCTCCTCGGGGATGCCCGCGCCGAACGGTTGGCCGGGGTGTTGCTTGAGCAGCTTGGCGTAGCGCGGGTCGGCGCGCAGCTCCTGCAACCGGCAGTTCTCGCGGATGGCGACGTATTCCATCTCCGGTGTAATCATGCCCTGGCGGGCGTAGTGCATCTGGGTGACGTTGTGCCCCGCTTTGGCCCGGCGCGGCAGGCGGATGTGGGCGAAGCGCAGGTGCGCCAGCTCCGGGTCGTTCTTGCGCCAGGCGGCATACTCGGAGGTGAACTCGTCCAGGGCCTCGGTGTCGCCGCGGCCCTCGATCCAGCCCTGGCGCAGGGGCAGCAGCCCGCGCATGAGGTCGATGCCGGCACCCGGTTCGCCGTAGGGCCCGGAGGTGTCGTAGACCGGGATGGGCGGGTTGTCCTCGGCGCCGCCCGCGGCGGGGGTGGGCGACTGGGCGATCTCGCGCATGCCCACCTTGAGGTCGGGGCGCGAGCCCTGCACGTAGATCTTCTTCGAGTTGGGAAACGGCCGGGTGGCCTCTTCGGAGAGCCGGGCCGTCTTCTTGGCAAGCTCCTCGGGGATCGCGCTCATGGTCTCGTCCTCCGGCCCGGGGGCCGTGCGTTGATCTCGGGGACAGCGGGCGGGCGTGCCCGGGGGGCGTTCAACGGTGAGGAAGAGCTCCAGGAGCGTTGCTTTCCCTACGCCGGAATTACCCGGGTCAGGTTCGAAGGGTCTCTCTCAGCCCGATGCGGCCGGCGCGCCGGCCGGGGGCACCCCCAGCTGTCGGTTTTTGAAACCTATATGAATGATAGCGGGTTTGCAAGGAAGGCCCGGCAGGGGGCAATAACCTTGCGATAGGGTAGAGATTGGGGGCGGGTCGCGGCGGGAACGCCGCTCTCCCTGCAAGATCGGGCACGTGTGGGCACGGCATTCCCGACGCGACAGGATTTCTCGGCCGGTTGGTCGCGGCGGGAACGCCGCTCCCACCGGGGAATCTGCACCGGTGCCAAAGCGACCGTACCGGGAACCAAGTGCTCGTCCCGCTTCATCCGGGCTAGGGGGTTTTCACGCGCGAAGGTTAAGCCAGCGTAGCCCGGATGCAAATTCCCAAGCCGAAACCCGGGGGCTGAGCGTACCTCCTGGATTCCGCTTCGCTTCATCCGGGCTACGGCCCTTCGCCGTTCCCCGCGGAGGTTAAGCTCGATTTCAGCTCTAGGGGATAGGCTGTATACCAATTCCAACAAATTTCGCCTAAGCTCAAGAGAGCCAGCGTGCTAGGAGCAGATCATGCGCTACGCCGTGGTGATCAATCTGGACTACTCCACCCATCCCTATAAGGTGCTGCGGCGCGCGTGGGCCGGTATCCGCCACGCCATGCAGCAGGCGGGGTTTCGCTGCGAGGGCCGCCTGTTCACCGTCGACCTACCGGCCGACCGGGCCGCGGACCTGGCCTACCGGGTGATCGACGAGCTGGANNGCCACGTCTACCGGTACCTGCAGGAGTTTTACGGCTATCCGGTGGGCTGCGCGACCAACCTCATGGTGCCGCCCCTGGACCGCTTGAAGGTGCGCGCCCGCGCCTCCTGAGCCTGTCCGCCGGCCCAGCGCGGATGCTTGCCTGGGCCTATCAAACCCCTTACCCTTAGGCCTCCCAACGACTTGGAGCGTCAGGTGATGGCGGAGCTCAACGTCGAGCAGGCCCGTTTCAACATGGTGGAGCAGCAGGTGCGCACCTGGGAGGTGCTCGACCAGCGGGTGCTGGACGTGATGGCCGAGGTGCCGCGCGAGGAATTCGCGCCCGAGCGCTACCGCCATTTGGCCTTCGCCGACGTGGAGGTGCCCATCGGCCACGGCCAGGTGATGCTGCCGCCGAAGCTCGCGGGCCGGCTGCTGCAGGCCCTGGAGCCGCGAGAGTCCGACTCGGTGCTGGAGATCGGTACGGGCACCGGCTACCTCACCGCCTGCCTGGCCCGCCTCGCCGGGCGCGTGGTCAGCGTGGAGATCCTCCCGGAGCTCAGCCGGCAGGCGCAGGAGGTCCTGGGCGCCATGGGCATCGACAATGTCGCCCTTCGGGTGGGCGACGCCGCCGAGGGCTGGGCCCAGGACGGCAGCTTCGACGTGGTGGCGGTGACCGGCTCGCTGCCGGTGCTGCCCGAGGCCTTCAAGCACCATCTCAACGTGGGCGGGCGCATGTTTGCGGTCGTCGGCGAGCTGCCCGTGATGGAGGCACTGCTGGTGACGCGGGTGGGCGAAAACGACTGGACCACGGAGAGCCTGTTCGATACCGCCGTGCCGCCGCTCGAGAACGCCCGCCGACCGCAGCCCTTCATTTTTTAGACGCGGCCACCGCGGGGGTGGCATGCGCCATTTTTCGCCCAAGCAGCTCAAGGAGCATCTGGAGCAGGCCGACGCGGCGCCGTTGCTGCTGGACGTGCGCGAGCCCTGGGAACATCAGGTCTGCCGCATCGAGGGCGCCACCCTGGTGCCCATGCGCCAGATCCCGCGCGCCGTCGGGGAGCTGGACTCGGAACGGGACATCGTGGTGATCTGCCATCACGGGGTGCGAAGCCGGCAGGTGGGGTTCTTTCTGGAGCGGGCGGGGTTCGACAACGTCATCAACCTGGACGGCGGCGTGGACGCCTGGGCCCGCGAGGTTGATCCGCAAATGCCGACCTACTAAGGCTAACTTAGGGCGCGAGGAAGACAAGAAGGAACAACATGAGCACGATACGAGTCCTGACCCTGGTGTTCTCGCTGGCGCCGCTGGCCGCCGGCGCCGAGGACCTGGTCGCCATCTATGGGCTGGCCAAGGACAGCGACCCGCAGCTTCGCGCGGCCCAGGCCGAGTACCGCGCCACCATACAGGCCAAGCCGCAGGCCAGGGCCGGCCTGTTTCCCAGCGTGGACGCGAGCGCACGCGAGTCGCGCAACAAAGAGGACTTCACCCGGACCTTCGGCGGGGTCACCGACTCGGACAGCACCGACTACGACAGCACGACGTATTCACTGAGCGTCACCCAGCCGCTGTTCCGCTACGCGAACCTGGCGCGCAACCGCCTGGCCAACGACACGGTCCAACGCGCCGAGGCCCAGCTGTCGGCCGCCGAGCAGTCGCTGGTACTGCGCGCCGCTGAAGGGTACTTCAACGTGCTCTCGGCCCGCGCCGAGGTGGAGTTCGCCCGCTCCGAGAAGACCGCCACGGCGCGCCAGCTCGAGCAGGCCAAGAAGCGCTTCGAGGTGGGGATGATCGCGATCACGGACGTGCACGAGGCCCAGGCCGCCTATGACGCCGCGGTCGCCCAGGAGCTGGCCGCCGAGAACCAGCTCGCCAACGCGCGCGAGGCCCTGCGAGAGCTCACCGGACGCTACCACACCGACCTCGCCGGGCTCACCGGGCGCATGCCGCTGGTCTCGCCGGAGCCCGCGGACATGGACAAGTGGACGGAGGTGGCCCTGGAGCAGAACCTGCAGCTGCGCGCGGCCCGGTTCAGCGCCCAGGAGGCGCGCGACAACGTGGACGTGAACCGCGCCGGCTACTACCCGAACGTGGACGTGGTGGCCTCGCGCGATCACTTCGACTCCGGCGGCGGCACCTTCGGCAGCCGGGAGTCCGACACTGACACCATTGCCCTGCAGCTCAGCGCAAATCTCTACCAGGGCGGGCTGACCAACGCGCGCGTGCGCGAGGCCGAGCACCTCTACACCCAGTCCCGCGAACAGGTGGAGGTGCAGCGGCGCGCCGCCCTGCGCCAGACCCGCGACGCCTACCGCGGCGTGAATACCGGCATCAGCCGGGTGACCGCGCTCAAGCAGGCGATCGTCTCGGCCGAGAGCGCGCTGGAGGCCACCGAGGCGGGCTTCGAGGTGGGCACGCGCACCATCGTCGATGTGCTGTTGGCCCAGCGGAACCTGTTTCGCGCACGGCGCGACTACGCTCAGGCGAGATACGAGTACATCGTCAACACGCTGCGCCTGAAGCAGGCCGCCGGCACGTTGGAGCCGGGAGATCTGCAAAGGATCAACACCTGGCTGGAGCAATAGCGCGCAATCCGTACGACACCGATTTCCGCAACGACTGAAGCAGTGGTCCCCATGAACGAGCTGTTTACCGAGGCTGCCCCCGATCTCTCCGACCCCCTTGGGCTGATGCGCGCCTGCCACCGGCGCGTGCTCGAGCACTGCGACCTGATGGGCCGGCTGGCCGAGCACATCGCGCACAAGGGCGTGGACGCCGAGGCCCGCGAGGCCGCGCGCCGCATCCACCGCTATTTCTCCATTGCCGCCGCGCACCACCATCAGGACGAAGAAGATGACCTGTTCCCGCGGCTCAACCGCGTTTCTTTGAAGCTCGCCGATGTGATCCACCGCCTGCGCCAGGACCACGTGCGCCTGGGCGCCCTGTGGGGCGAGCTCGAGCCGCTGCTGGCCCGACCCGGCGACATCGCCGATCCCGAGCGCTTCGGCGAGCAGTGCAAGACCCTGTGCGCGGGTTACCGCGAGCACATCCGCGTGGAGGAAGAAGAGCTCTTCGACGTGGCCCAGCACCTCTTGAGCACCGACGACCTCAGGGCCATCGAGCTCGCCATGCGCGAGCGGCGCGAGCACGACTAGCGATACCAATACGCCCTACGGTTCGCTTCCCTCCGCCCCGCGGGTAGAATGGAGGCTGTGACACCGCCTGGCGGCGGGCGCCGGAACAGCAGTCGAACCGACCATGCCCACAGCGACCGAGTCCCCGACCCGCGCCGAGCGGATACGGGTCAAGCTCCTGCACCGCATCACCAACCGCACGTGGCTGCACCAGTTGCCGGGCGCGATGCCGGTGTGGGGGCGCTGCGAGTTCGTGCTCGATCCCGATTCGCGCGAATACGACTGGCTGGTGGTCTACGACGAGCTGCCGTCGCGGCGCGGCGAGCACCGCGCGCGGCGCCAGGAGGTCCTGGCCTGCCCGCGGCGGCACACCCTGCTGGTGACCACCGAGCCCTCGTCGATCAAGGCCTACGGCAACGCCTATACGGCGCAGTTCGGCTGCGTGCTCACCAGCCAAGAGGCCTGGGCCCTGCCCCACCCCGACCGGATCCATTCACAGCCGGCCCTGCACTGGTTCTACGGCATGGGGGAAGGCCACGAGATCCCCTACGACCGGATGGCGGCCGCCGCCCCTCCGGCGAAGACCAAGACTATCTCGATGGTCTACTCGGGCAAGCGCCAGCGCCACACCCTGCACAGCCAACGCCTGCGGTTCATGGAGGGGCTGATGGAGGCCCTGCCGGAGCTGGAGGTGTTCGGCCGCGGAGTGCGCCCCCTGGACGACAAGGCCGAGGCGCTGGACGAGTACCGCTATCACATCGCCCTGGAGAACCACATCGGGGCCCATCACTGGACCGAGAAGCTCGCCGATGCCTTTCTGGGCTTCACCCTGCCCTTCTACGCCGGCTGCCCCAATGCCGCGGACTACTTTCCGCCCGAGAGCTTCATCCCCATCGACATGGAAGACCTGGGCGGGTCGGTGGAGACGATCCGGCGGGCGATCCGCGACAACGAGTACGAAAGGCGCCTGCCCCACATCGTCGAGGCCCGGCGCCGTATGCTGCAGGACCACAACCTGTTCGCCGTGCTCGCCCGGGAGATCGAAAAGCGCCACGAGCCGCTCGTCCCGCCCGCGGAGCCGTTCGTGCTGCTGTCACGGCATGCCATTCGCAGGAAATATCCGCTGCTCGGGCTCAGGTACATCTACGAAAAAGGAAGGGCGCGGGTTGTGCATGCGTGGATGAGGAAAGGGCGGGGATAAGTGCAAAATTCAAAATGCAAAATTGAGCGGAGCAGACGGCTGCGCCAAGAACAGGCGAGATTTCAAAGCAGGATCGCGGCTGGAAAGCCGCTCCCACTGAGACATTGACGCCAGTGCCAAAATTGCGGTGGGAGCGACATTCTTGTCGCGACAAATCGATTCCCTTTGCGGGCTCAGCGCCTCCGCGCCCTCTGCGTTCATCGACCGGCGTCGATCGCGGCTCACAGCGCCGCTCCCGCCGGTGCCAAATCGTGCGATAGGAGCGCCGCTACGAGGCGCGATACACGTGGCACCGGCGTTCGGTCGCGGCTGGAAAGCCGCTCCCACTGAGACATTGGCGCCAGTGCCAGCCCGGCGCGTGGCTGCAACCCGAAACGCGGCGCGCACAGCGCGCCCTACGGGAGCGCGTGCATCGACCGGCGTGGAGAGAATTCATTCCCCTGGCGTTCTTTGCGTCTTGGCGAGGGTTACTATCATTCCACTGTGCTTGCGAATTGAGCCGGCGCGTCAGTTGGCCCTTTGCGCCCTTCGATCCACGTTGGCGCCGAGCTCTTCCACGATCGCCAGCAGCCGGTCCCGTGCGCCCTTGTTGCGCTGCACGAACTGCCGCCCGTTCTCGCCCACGGTGTGGCGAAGGTTGGCGTCGCGCAGGAAGGTGACCACCACTTCGGCAAGCTCCGCCGCCGAGCGCACCCGGCGCGCGCCGTCCACTTCCAGCAGCCGCTCGGCGATCTCCAGGAAATTGTACGTGTAGGGTCCGAATATGACCGGCAGGCCCAGCGCCGCCGGCTCCAGCGGATTGTGTCCGCCCGCGGGCACCAGGCTGCCCCCGACGAAGGCCGTGTCGGCCGCCGCGTACATCACGGGAAGCTCACCCAGGGTGTCGCCCAGATAGACGTGGGTGGAGTCGGTGCAGGCCCCGCCCTCGCTGCGCAGCACGACCTCCAGCCCCTGGCGCCGGCATTGGGACGCCACCCGGCCGAAGCGCTCCGGGTGGCGGGGTACCAGCACCAGCAGCGTATCGGGCACGGCGTCGCGCACACGCGCGAAGGCCTCCAGCACAGGCTCTTCCTCTCCCTCGCGGGTGCTCGCCGCGATCCACACCGGCCGGCTGCTGCCCAGGCCCCGGCGCAGCACCTCGGCCTGCTCGCGCAGACTGGCGGTGAGGTTGAGGTCGAACTTCACGCTGCCGGTGACCCGCAGGCTGCCCGGCGCCGCTCCCAGGGACTCGAAGCGGTCGGCGTCGGCCTGGGTCTGGGCAGCGATCACGGACACGTCACGCAGCGTGGCGCGGATCAGCGCAGTCACGCGCCGGTAGCCGGCCGCCGAGCGCTCCGACAATCTGGCGTTGGCCACCACAACCGGTACCCCGCGCTCCCTGCATCGGTGGAACAGGTTCGGCCACAGCTCCGTTTCCATGACGATCGCGACACGCGGCCGTACGCGGCGCAGGAACCTGCGCACCGCCCCCGGCAGGTCGTAGGGCACGTAGACATGCAGCACCTCGTCGCCGAAGAGCTCGCGCACGCGGCGAGAGCCCGTCGGCGTCATGGTGGTGATCAGCACGGGCACGCCCGGATTGCGCTGGGCCAGCGCGCGCACAAGGGGCACCGCCGCCTGCACCTCGCCCACCGACACCGCGTGCACCCAGATCGCGCCGCCCGTCTCCGGAGCGAGAAAGATGCCCAGGCGCTCGACCCAACGCCGGCGGTAGTCCGGGGCGCGCAGAGAACGCCACAGGAGGCGGGCGAAGACCAGCGGGGAGAGGAGGTAGAGGGTGGTGGAGTAGAGGAAACGCATCGATCAAGTAAAAAGTCAAAGGTGACGTGCCTTTAATGCTTGGCGGTCTTCAGAGCCGTTACGAGGATCGCTGTCAGCTCTTTTGTTTCCTCGTAAAGAGGTTCGGCGCGCTCATTGGACGACATGCCGGACTCGAGGACAAGCTCCATCCAGTACTTGGTTTCCTCCAACTCTTGAAGACTGCCGCTTAGCTTGCTTATGAATTCAGCCTTCGAGCGCGCTCGCAGCGCTTCTCGATACTGGGCTCCGACAGATGTGCCACTTCGCAACATCTGATTTCCGATCACTCGCCCAAGCGCCCCTTTTGCCAATGTGAAGTAGAGGCGAATAACTTCCAGCGCGAACCGTTTCGTACGTCCAGCCGGGTCATGACCGGCATCCATGCCTGCATCCTCCATGCTCACGGCTTCGACCTTTTCCGCTCTTATCTTGATTCGTGCACCCGACCTCGCAGCTTCCACTCGGTCTCGGCGCTCGATTGTTGTCTTTACTTTTGCCTTTTTACCTGTTATTCAGCCACCCCATATACTCCCCCACCCCTTCCTCGACGGTCTTGAACGGGCGGTCGTAGCCCGCCGCGCGCAGGGCGCCGATGTCGGCCTCGGTGAAGCTCTGGTAGCGGCCCCGCAGGTGATCGGGAAAGGGGATGTATTCGATCCTGCCGCGGCCGTGGTAGCCGATCACGGCCTGGACGACGTCGTTGAAGGTCTGCGAGCGCCCGGTGCCCAAGTTGAAGATGCCGGATGTGTCCGGATGATCCAGGAACCAGAGGTTCACGTCCACGGCATCGCCCACGTAGACGAAATCGCGGCGCTGCTCGCCGTCGCCGTAGCCGTCCGATCCCTCGAACAGCCGCGCATAGCCGTCTTCCAGGATCTGGTTGTTGACGTGAAGCGCCACGCTGGCCATCGAGCCCTTGTGGGCCTCGCGCGGGCCGTAGACGTTGAAGTAGCGAAAGCCCACCACCTGGCTGCGGGCCTTGGGGAGGTGGCGCCGCACGTACTGGTCGAACAGGAACTTGGAGTAGCCGTAGACGTTGAGCGGCTCCTCGTGCTCGCGCTTTTCCTCGAACACGGGCCCACGCCCGTACACGGAGGCCGAGGAGGCATACAGATAGGCGATGCCGTGCTCGAGGCAGTAGTGCAGCAGCGCCTTGGAGTAGTCGTAGTTGTTGCGCATCATGAAGCGCCCGTCCCACTCGGTGGTGTCCGAGCAGGCGCCCTCGTGAAAGATGGCCTCCACCGCACCGCCAAGCCCACTGCCGGTGCGAACGCGCTCGAGGAGCTCGTCCTTGTCGAGGTAGTCGAGGATCTCGCAGTCGGAGATGTTGCGGAACTTGACGCCGTTCGACAGGTCGTCCACCACCAGCACGTCGCTGCGCCCGCGCTCATTCAGGGCCTTGACGATGTTGCTGCCGATGAAGCCGGCGCCTCCGGTGACGATGATCATCGCTCGCGTCCAAGAAAACCCAATTCAAAATCCAAAATGCAGAACGCAAAATGAATCGCTTCGCTCACCGGTGTGCCGGTTTTGCATTTTGCCTTTTGCATTTTGCCTACGACCGCGCACCTATGACTTTTTGATGCGCGCGATAATGTCGCTGGTGGACGTCCCCTCCACGTACCCCGCCGCCACCACCTCGCCGCCGTGGTTCTCCACGCAGGCGCCGCCGGCGATCTCGTCCGGCGCGTAGTCACCCCCCTTGACCAGCACGTCGGGGAGCACGCGGCAGATGAGCCGCTCGGGGGTATCCTCGCCGAAGGGCACCACCCAGTCGACGCAGCCCAGGGCGCCGAGCACGGTCGTGCGCCGCTCGAGACGGTTGACGGGACGGCCCTCGCCCTTGAGCCGGCGCACCGAATCGTCATCGTTGACCGCGACGATCAGCCGATCCCCCCGGGCCCGCGCCTGCTCCAGATACTGCACGTGCCCGGCGTGCAGGATGTCGAAGCAGCCGTTGGTCATGACGATGCGCTCGCCGTGGGCGCGCGCCACCTCCACCGCCTCCAGGAGCTGGTCCTCGGACAGCACGCCGCTGCCCGACTCCTGCTCGACCTGCCGGGCGCGCCGAAGCTCTGGCACGGTCACCGTCGCCGTGCCCAGCTTGCCCACCACCAGGCCGGCGCCGAGATTGGACAAGGCGGTGGCCCGGGCCATGTCCTGGCCGGCCGCGAGCCCGGCGGCCAGGACGGCGATGACCGTGTCCCCGGCACCGGTGACGTCGAACACCTCGCGCGCCCGGGTGGGCAGGTGCAGCACGGGGGCGCCGGCCTGTAGCAGGGTGATGCCGTGCTCGCTGCGGGTGATCAGCAGCGCCTGAAGCTCGAGCTCCTCCATGAGGGCCGCGGCCTTGGCCACCAGCTCGTCCTCGTCGGCGCACCGGCCCACCACGTCCTCGAGCTCGCGCAGGTTGGGGGTGATCACAGTGGCGCCGCGGTAATGCGTGAAGTCGCGGCCCTTGGGGTCCACCAGCACGGCCTTGCCGGAGGTGCGCGCGGCGCCGATCAACTCGCGCACCGGGCGCATGACGCCCTTGCCGTAGTCGGACAGGACCACGATGTCCGCCTCGGGCAGCAGGACCTCGAAGCGGCGCAGCAGCGCGGCGGGCTCGAAGCCTGCGAAGCCGTCCTCGAAATCGAGGCGGATCAACTGCTGGTGGCGGCTGAGCACACGCAGCTTGGTCACCGTGTGACCATCGTGACGCTCGAACACGCAGCGCACCCCCGCGGCTTCCAGGTGCCGTTCCAGGGACTCTGCGGCCGCGTCGCGGCCGGTGACACCCAGCACCGTGGCCGCCGCCCCCAGCGCGGCGACGTTGAGGGCCACATTGCCGGCCCCGCCGGGGCGTTCCTCCATGTCGGCGACGTGGACCACCGGCACCGGTGCCTCCGGCGAGATGCGCGAGGTATCGCCGTGCCAGTAGCGGTCCAGCATCACGTCGCCGACCACCAGCACGCGGGCAGCACCGAATTCGGGGATGTCAACCTTCATGCGCGGGGACGGGCGTATACGGAGAACCACGGCATGATATCATAGTCGGTCGTGTTTTCCCGTCGACGGCGGCCTGCTCTGTGCGGGCCCGGGACCCCTCGGAAGTCGCAGCCAGCGTGAGCAGCCCCGCCCCGTTTCCCGTACAACGCTTTCTCGCTCCTCGGTACTGGCCGACTTGGCTGGGGCTTGGCCTGATGCGCCTGGCAACGGCGCTGCCCCATCGGCTGCAACTGGGCATGGGGCGCGTGTTCGGCGTCATCCTATGGGCGCTGCCGCTTCCGCAAAAGCGCATCGCGCGGATCAACCTCGGGCTGTGCTTTCCCGAGCTCTCCGGCACCGAGCGGGCACGGCTGCTGCGCCGGCACATGCTGTCGCTGGGCATCAGCATCGTCGAGCTCGCCGCGAGCTGGTGGGCCAAGGACCGAAGGCTCCAGGCCCTGGCCCGTGTCGAGGGCCTGGAGCATCTGCAGCGCGCCCTCGCCCAGGGCAGGGGCGCGCTGCTGCTTTCGGCCCATTTCACGACGCTGGAGATCGGCGGGCGCCTGCTCAGCCTCGAGCAGCCGTTCGCGGTCATGTACCGCGACCAGAAGAACCGGCTTTTCGACGCGGTGGTGCTGCGCGGGCGCGAGCGCCACTTCGCGCGCGCCATCCACCGCAACGACGTGCGCGGGCTGCTGCGCGCCCTCAAGGACGGCCTCCCGGTATGGTATGCACCGGATCAGAACTATGCCGGGATCCAGAGTGTGTTCGCACCGTTCTTCGACATCCCGGCGGCCACCAACACCGCGACCGCACGCCTGGCGCGCACCAGCGGGGCCCCGGTGGTACCCTTTTTCCCCGAGCGCCTGCCCGACGGGCGCTACTGCCTGCGCATCCTGCCGGCACTGGAGGAGTTCCCCAGCAACGACGTGGTCGAGGACACCGCCCGCGTCAACCGGATCATCGAGGAGCAGGTGCGGCGCGTCCCTGAGCAGTACTTCTGGGTGCACCGCCGTTTCAAGAACCGGCCGGCCGGCGAGCCGCGATACTATTGAGCGCCATGAGCGAGCGTGTCCACAGCCTGACCGCGCGGGACGACGTCCGCCGCATCCTGGTCATCAAGTGGAGCGCCATGGGCGACGTGGCCCTCGGCTCCATTCTGTTCGAAGACATCTACCGCGCCTTCCCGGGGCGAGAGATCCATTTGAACACGCTGCCCCAATGGGTGGGGCTGTTTCGCGCCGACCCCCGCTTCAACGAGATCATCGCCATCGACGTGCGCCATTCTCTGCGCGCCGGCCTGCGCTGGGTGCGCGAGATTCGCAGGCGGCGCTATGATTTGGTGGTCGACCTGCAGACCACCGACCGCTCCGCGCTGCTGCTGGCGCTGGTGCAGCTCACCGGCGGCGGCATTCGCTACCGCATCGGCAACAACCGGCGCATGCCCTACAACATCTATCCGGCGGGCGACCCATTGCCCCCGCGCGCCCTGGACCGCAGCCGCATTGCCCTGCGCGCGGCCGGAATCGCCACCGAGACGCCTCGCCCCGCGCTCCACGTGCCGCAAGAGAATCGGCGCAAGGTAGAGCGGCTGATGCGCGAGTCGGGGCTGGAGCCCGACCGCTATGCCTTGTTCGTGCCGGGCAGCCAGGCCGGCGGGCACCTCAAGCGCTGGGGGGCGGGGCGCTACGCGCAGCTGGCGCGCCTGCTCCGCGGGCAGGGCCTCGAGAAGATCGCGCTCGTCGGCGGGCCCGACGACATGGACGAATGCGCGCGCGTCGCCCGCGACGGTGGAGAGGGCGTGGTCAACCTGTGCGGTCGCACGGCCGTGTTGGACATCATCCCCCTGGCCGAAGGGGCGCGCGTCATCGTCTCCAACGATACGGGCCCCGCCCATGTGGCCTCGGCCGCGGATCGCCCCATGGCCGTCATCTGCGGGCCCACGGACCCGCGGCGTGTCAAACCGGCCGGCGACAACGTGGTGACCGTGCAGGCAGATCTGCCGTGCATCAACTGCTACCGCAAAGAGTGCAGCCACCACTCGTGCATGCCGGCGATCACACCGGAACGAGTATTGGCCGCCTTGCGGTCCGACGGGCGAACGGGTCTCGCGCCCGCCGGGCACACGACGGCACGGCAATTCCGCCCATGACTTCCAGCCTGCACATTGTCGGGAGCAAGGGACCCGGTGGCGCGGAGAAGTTCTACGCGCGGCTGGTAAAGGCGTTGAACGAGGCCGGCCACGAGGTGCTGGCCGTCAACCCGCCCAACAGCGCCGTGTCGAGATTTCTCGGCGGACACGTGCCCCAGGTCCACATCCCCATGCGCAGCGTGTTCGACCTTGCGTCTCGATGGCGCATCGGCCGCCTGGCTCGCAGCCTGTCGCCCATTGTCGTGCAGACCTACATGGGGCGCGCCACCCGGCTCACGCACCTCCCCCGGGGGCGCGGCATCGTTCACGTGGCGCGCCTAGGCGGCTATTACAATCTCAAAGGATATCGCCACGCCCATGCCTGGGTGGGCAATACGAAGGGAATCTGCCAGTACATGATCCGAAACGGCCTGCCCGCCGAGCGGGTCTTTCACATCGGCAACTTCGTCGACCTGGTGGAGCCCGCCTCCCAGGAAGAGCTGGACCGGCTGCGGCGCCGGATCGGGCTCTCGGACAACGCCCGCGCCCTGGTCTCGCTCGGCCGCCTGCACCCCGACAAGGACTACGCAGCTTTGCTCGAGGCGTTCGCCGCGCTGCCCGATTCCATCGGCGGGCGCACCCTTCACCTCGTGATCGTGGGCCACGGCCCGCTGCGCGACGAGCTGCACGCCCATACCCGGCGCCTGGCGCTGTCCGAGCGCGTGCACTGGGCGGGATGGCAGACGCAGACCGCCGCCTACTATCAGCTCGCCGACGTGTTCATCTGCCCCTCGGCCCACGAGCCGCTCGGCAACGTCATCCTCGAGGCCTGGGCGAACGGCGCACCGGTCGTCTCGACGCGCACCTTCGGGGCCGAGGAGCTCGTGACCGACGGACACGACGGCCTGCTGGTGCCCTGCGGCGACCCGCAGGCCCTGGCGGGCGTGCTGCACGAGCTGCTGGAGGGGGACCCCGATGTGCCGGCACGAATCGCGCGCAACGGCCGCGAGACGCTTCTCGCTCATCACAGCCGGGGCGCGGTGGTCAACCGGTACCTGGAGCTGTATCGTCAGTTGGCCGGCCATGCAGGATGCTAGCCTGCAATAGCTCACCCATTCGGGCGAGCACCGCATCCACGGTAATATCCGTCATTCCACCTTCGCCGCCATGGGCGCGGGCGCCGTCCGGAGGCACCAGCGCGTGGATGTGCGGCGAGTGCACCAAGGGCGGCGAGCCCCCGAACAGTCCCAGGGCTTCCACGCCTACGGCCGCGGCCACGTTGAGCGCCCCCGTATCGTTGCCCACGTACAGGCAACACTGGGACAACAGGGCCGCCGTCTCGTCGATGGCCAGATCCGTGGCCGTGAACACGCGGCAAGGCTCGCCGCCGGCCTTGGCGGCGATCCCGCGGGCCGCGAGCGCCTCGCCCGGCCCGCCCACCAGCATCACGGAGGCGCCGGCGAGCCCGCAAGCTCGGCGCGCCAGCTCGGCGAAGCGCGCCTGCCCCCATCGCTTGGACGCCTCGCTGCCGCCGATGCCGAAAGCGATCCAAGGGCGGGGCGCCCTTGCGTAGCGCGCCGTGACGCGCGCGCGTGCCGCTTGGCCGACGTAGAGCCGCGGCTCGTAGCGTCCGGGATCCAGGCCGTGCAGCGCGAGCAGCCGGTGGGCCTTGTCGAACGGGTGCCCCGGGCCGTCCCTGGGCAGGCGGACCGGGCTGGTCTGAAGGAACCGCTGCAGCCCCTTGCCGTAGCCCGAACGCTCGGGGACGCCAGCGAGCAGCGCGGCCAAGAGATACCGGCTGCTGTCGTGCAGGACCCAGATGCGGCGAAAACCGCCGCCGCGGATCAACGCCACCAGCCGAAAGAAACCACGCACCCCGTCGTGGGGCCCGGGGTTGCGCCGCACCCAGAGCACCCGGTCGATGGCCGGATCACCGCGCAGCAGGCGGTCGGCCTGCGAGCGCGGCTTGGCCAGGATGCTGAGCCGACCGCCTGGGCTCGCCGCGGCGAGTGCGTGCAGATGGGGCAGGTGCCAGACCATGTCGCCGATGCCGGGCAGCGGCTGGACCACCAGCGTGGCGCCGCCGGGGCCGGCGCGCCGGGCGCTGCGGTTGCCGCTCAGCGACCGCACCCGTACTCCTCCGGGATCAGCCAGTAGCCCAGCGCCAGGGAGCGGGCCCGCGAGTGTCGCACCGGCTGCTCGACGATACCCATCTCGCGCGATACCCCGCGGGCGCCGAGCCCGGCAAGACCCAGGCGCCTGCGGACAAAGTCACGCAGGCGCTGCGGCGGCGCGTCGCCGTCGCGACCGTACCACAGCAGCAAGCAGTCGCCGCGCGGGGTGGCCGGCCGCGGAACCCAAAACGGGTACATGGGTGTGACGATGCGCGATTGCGGAAAGACCAGTCGAAAGTTGCCGGCGATATGGTCATCGGCTGCGATGACGGTACCGCCCCGAAAGCCGGCGGCCCCGATCTCGCGGGCGAGCTCGGGGAACGGCTGGTGGAAGCGGCCAAATTGACCGAAGTACGGCCCCACGTGGATCTGGCCGATGCGCAGCATCACCACCAGCACCGAGAAGGCCGCCATGACGTAGAGCATTCGCCGCGGCGCGGTCGCTCGGTACTCCGCGGCCTCGGCGCGCAGGGCGAAGTAGATCGGGAACAGAAGCAGCAGCGGGTGCAGCCACCGGCTTTCGATGTGGCCAATGGGAAACGCGGCGAGCGCTACCGTCACCAAACCGAGCCCCCACAGCATCTGTGCGCCCAGGAAGCGCCGCCACGGCGGCGCCTCGCCCCTGCCGGGCAGCCGCCGCCAGGCCCACGGAAAGACAGCGAGCAACGCGATCCACAGCGGCGCGAGAAAGCTCAATGCACCAACCGCGAGTGATGCGACGCCCGACCACACATCGGCGAGATACGCACCGCCGCGGATCGGCAGGGAGGTGGACAGCTCCGGCTGGGCGGGATCACCGAGATGATGGGCCAGCCACCAGGCGTGGGGGGCGAACACCACCGCGCCGGCGAGCAGGGTGATCAGCATCCGCGGGTGCAGGATTCGGGCGCGCACGCCGGGCACGGTCAGTCCCGCTGCCAGCGCGCTCAACGCGAAGACGGCGAAGTTGTACTTGGAAAGCAGGCCCAGGCCGTAGACCACGCCGAGCGCCGCGTAGTCGAGGGCGCTGCCGGCGCGCACCCAACGCACGGTCAGCCAGAACGCGGCGGCGATACACACGGAGAGGACGAGCGAATGCGTGAAACCCTGATGGGCGCCCACTGCCAGATAATACATGAGCAGCGGCGAGAGCCCCGCCATGACGGCCATCGCCGGATCGCGGACCACTGCCCGGGCGCCCAGGTACAAGAACAGAAACGTCGCGAACACCAGGGCGTATTTCAACACGATGTGGGTGGCGAGGGAGACGCCGAGGGTCTTGTACAGGGCCAGAAGGATCCACGTATAGAGCGGGGGTTGCTTGACGCTGTAGCCCCAGGCGAGCTCCTGGGCCAGGAGCGCCTGATCGATGTCGTCCACGCCGAGGGTCGGCGTCAGGGCGAGGCGCAGGAGCAGGTGCAACAGACAGTAGGCGGCGGTAACGGCGACGAACCCGCGGGCGGACCAGATCCAGTGGCGGCTCGCGGTCCTCGGCATCGCGATGCTGGCGGTGTGCTCCATGGGCATTACACCTATTCCATCAGGGCCTATTGGAAGCTGCCTCGTGCCGCCGACACCACTCTACGGCGCTCATCAACTAGCCTAGCCCGCATTTCCTGCCGGGATCGCGAGAGCAGGCCCAACACCGTACGCTTGCGACGTAGCGCCGCGGCCCGGATACAGCCCGCCTACGGAATGATTGGAGCGGTGCGGGGTACGGCCGTCGCTTGCCGGCCGAAAGACCTCGACGAGAATGAGGGCGAAATGGTCGGCTGCGAGACTGGGGGGAAACGAGCTTGGCTAAAGAATTGCCGGGGATGCGGTGCGCCCGGCGGCCAGCTCTTGATAGACGTCGATGACGTCGGAGAGCATGCGCTCCAGGGTGAAGGGGTGCTCGGCCGCGACCGAGGGTGGCGAGCGATACCACTCCGCGATGCGCCCGGCCGCCGCCCTCCAATCGCCCACGGGTACGCGGCCTTCGGGGAAAACGATCGCGAGCTGCTTGGCGACGCCGCCATGATCGTAGCCGCACACCGGGCGCCCCAGACTCAACGCCTCCAGAGTGGTGCGGCCGAACGCCTCGGGATACCGGGACAGAGACAGCACCACATCGGACACGGCCAGGATCTCGCGCAGATCGCCGCGCGGACCGGTGAAGGTGATACGCTCCTCGAGCCCCATGCCGCGAATCTTGTCCTCGAGCCCGTCCAGGAACCGCCGCCGGCGTTTGCGAGCCCCCCCCACCACCATTCCGTGCACGGGCAGCCCGCGGTCCAGCAGCAGGCCTATGATGTCCACCAGGTCTTCATGGCCCTTCATCCGAGTGACCCGCCCCGGCAGGGTGACCAGGTAGCGGCCCGAGAGCTGCGGAAACTCCTGCGACCATCGATCCTGCCACGAGGGTCCCGGGCGGTAGCCGTACGAGTACACGCGGCGGTCGACGCCGGGCGGTATCACGACGATGTTGCCGGCGTCCACCCGAGGATAGCTCGCGGTCACATAGTCACGGATCGATTCGGACGCCGCGATCACGCGCTCGCCGCGCGTCATCACCGCGCTGTAGCGGCCCACCGAGTAGAAACCGTGGACCGTCGTCACAAAGCGCGGCCGGGAGGCCGGATCCATGCCCCGCCAAGCGAGGTAGGCGATCCACGCCGGCAGGCGGGAGCGGGCATGCACGATGTCCACCTGCTCGTCGTGCAGCAGGCGCCGCAGCCTGGCCACCAGTCTCAAGGTCGACAGCGACTTCCTGCCGATGGGCCAGGCGACGTGCCGTGTCCCGCCCCGCTCGAGCGCCTCGACCATCGACCCGCCGGCGGAGATCACCAGCGAGCGATGCCCCTGGCGGACCAGCTCCCCGGCCACTTCGAGCGTGGCGCGTTCGACCCCGCCGCTGTCCAGCGCGGGCAAGATTTGGAGGACGGTTAGGTTGGCCACGGGTTCATTGCCGGTTGGACGCCAGTGAGCGTGTCCGGGCACTGGTGGCGCCGCCGCGCCAACCGTTCGAGCCGCGACCAACGCCGGTCGAGGAACGCGAAGCACGCACAGGCGCAGGGACCGCAAAGGGGAACGGCATACGAGTGGCGC
>JABAHS010062389.1_pt1 | contig 21177 bp, 17 predicted proteins | sample 7062111 | NCBI WGS metagenome assembly JABAHS01 (sample SAMN14534600, study PRJNA622989) | marine sediment metagenome | biome: marine biome [ENVO:00000428]; feature: marine pelagic biome [ENVO:01000023]; material: deep marine sediment [ENVO:00002113]; isolation source: pool of 4 deep marine... | reverse complement strand
AATCACCCATTTTTTAGCTGGCTTATAAAAAGGCCATTTTTATGGCCTTGTGGTCGAAGGTAAAATTCTATGACAAAGCTTGCTTTGAGAGTCGAATTTACCGAGAACACCAAGCCTGCTAAAAACCTCTGTTAATCCTGTTATCCTGTCTAATTTTTCTTCGCGCCTTCGTGTCTTAGTGGCTAATTTTTTCAAAAAAGTTCATTTTTCATTGAACATTTAACGGCTGTTCGGTATAATAATAACGACAATTGAGAATGTAGAATGTAAAATGTAAAATTGGGGAATTTGAAGTAAATATACAGCACCTAATAACCATTAACCATTTACCACTAACAAATTTGCCGGAAAAGGCAAATTATTGAACATTTTGGTATAAAAATGACAAATAAAGCGCCTTTTTGTGCCTTTTTGTGGCTAACATTAACCGTTCTTGGCCGGCTAAAAATAAAAGTCCGCCCGAAGGGCCTCCATAATTTTGCATTTTACATTTTAATTTTTGCATTCTCCTTCCAATCCCTAACCCCTAATCCTTCGTCCCTAATCCCTGCCCAGCCCCTAATATCTTTGCACGCAAGTACTTACGTGCCTGTAAGGCACCTCTACAATTGTAGAGATACCTTTACATATGTCATGAGCGCACTACAAATCAGACTTTTTATGCAAAACAAAGCCAAATTCAAAAAAGTCAAGTCGAACGTAACCGATTTACTGATAAGGAATTATGAGCAAATGGACACTTGGTCAATTAGGAAAAAACAAAGCCAATACAAAGCCAATACGAACCCAATTCAAACCCAAACAAACCCAATTTCGGAGCCAAAATCATGCCGCCGCCTATACTGATTAAAGATTCAAAATCTCCCGGCTTGGAAAAACTTGACACTTTGCTCGTAAAAGAGTATCAAATTGGCAAAAATTGTAAGCGCATAAAAAGACAAAAAACAAAGGATTTCGTAGATTTAACATATAAAAAGTTAAGTTCACCGGGGTGTAGCTCAGCTTGGCTAGAGCGCCTGCTTTGGGAGCAGGAGGCCGTAGGTTCGAATCCTATCACCCCGATTCTTGTAAGGTCTTTTTTGTAAATGACTTATCATTCTGTNNGGAGGCCGTTGGTTCGAATCCAATCACCCCGATTTTTACTGTTCATCTTAAGTTCTTAGCCCACAATATATTACAGTACCTCAATTCTTTGTTTTCCCGCTCAAGATCTCTCAAAATGGCCAATTTTGCCTTTACCCGGCTGATATGCATCAATCTGCCCGAAAAATCCACTTTTCTTTACATCAAGCATATGTTGTGCCTCACTTATAATGTTTTATGTAGTACGGATTTGCCGTTAAAAAATCTTATTTTTACTGAAGCAACCCGTAGACAAATCTATAACTGTCATTCTCTAATTCGCTCAAATATTGAAAAAAGTCACATGTTTCTTTAAAAATCCCGGAAAAAAATTGTACTCTCACAAAATTATCGTATCTACTGACCAATAATATATGCGATGTAAATTCATACGCAAATGATGTCGCTAAAATGACCCTAAATACCTCAATAATCCTAAAAATCGCTTGTGTACCTATTGAGATTAAGCTTTATTTTTGGTATAATTTCTTTTGGAATCACCATGAATTTTTGGGGGAATTATACTAAAAAAAAATTTTTCCTTCGGTAAATAGGGCCTAATTTCGTAAATTTTGCCCTTTTTTAGCCGCGAAACCATCGTAATAAAAAAAAATGGGGAGGAAACAATTTTTTTCATCAACATTTGTGTACTCGGTGTCGGCTTTAATAATGAGTATTTGATTTGGAAATTGCTTTTTTTTTGTCACTGAGAGTATCTGACAACATGGTTTATAAGGCTCGTGTCTTATAAAGGTTATTAAGTGTTTTTTTATTTGAAGAGGGAGACAAAAGAAAATCACACCGAAACTAAGCCAATCTATTGTGGGGAGAACACGAATGAGAATTTTTATGTCTTTTCAGGAGATGATTGTGAAAGTTTTTCTGACACTAACATTGGTTCTTGGCATAGTACCAATAGCCCTTGGGCAGGGTTCATGGAAGGTATACGAGGCTGACGAAATTACACCATTTGATTGCAACAGCGAAGTCATGGTCGGTGATAAGCTCGTATTAGTCTACAACTCGGACAGCAACGATTATGGGAACATCGGTACATACATAGTAGGTTTAGATAGGTTGCTGGGTACTCTGGCTGGAAGAGACAAGGACCCAAATTCCAGGGATTGGACAGGTTCCCACTATGAAAATGCAGGCGATTTTGCTTTAGTGATTCAGTGGCGAGATTCCGATATATGGGGCTTCGACTATTACACATTTTACCCTGTTGACGGTTATTCCGAACCCAATACCACCGTTCCGGGAGATTGGTTTGTAATTGATTACTACCCTATCAAAGCGGGCGATGTAAATGTAGGTTTTTACATATATAACGAGTATGAAGGCTGGGATGAACCCAACTATATCATCACTATCCATAATGCTCCAACGCGTGACTTCAACTCGGATGGGTCGGTAGATTTTTATGATTATGCGACATTTTCCTCACAATATAATAACACAGGCTGCAGCGATCCGAATTGGTGTGCGGGAGCCGACATAGACCGAGATGGGGACGTGGACAACAGGGATTTGGGACTTTTTGTGGAGTATTGGCTGTGGCCTAATCCGGGTATCGAACCTGTGGAACCGGAATACCCGGAAGATGCAAATGTTATTTACCGTATTGTTGACGTCAACGGTCTGAGCGAAATTACAATTGATGTCAATGAAAGTATCACGTTGTATGTGGATTTAGCGACCACCACAGAGAATGATGTGTGGGCTTTTGATATTGACGTTCACATTTCCGATCCGAATCTCGGTTCAATCGACAATACGGAATATCCCGACGGTACCGCTCAAATTCTGGCAGAGCCTAACAGGGACACCTCCTGGGACTACTGGGGACCCGGCTTAGAACAGGAAGAAGGCATTCGACTATCCGGCACAACTTATGGCGACGCCATTGCAGACGGACATTTAGCCAGTTTTGTATTTACCTGTGAAGGCTATGGCGATGTTACACTCGAGCTGAAAAACTGGGCCTCTTTTAACACGGATGACGAGCTTGTTTTCCCCAAACTGGAAAGCATTGTTATTCACCAGACAGACCCTGAGATGATGATGGGCGGCGAAACGATGTCTGCGTCGTCGTCAGAAACAACACAATCCGAATCAACAGAGGAGGAGATTGACGTTGCTGAGTTAGTAAACTGGCTGGAGGAATTGTGGTCTACGGATAAGGGAATAAGAGATACCTTCACCAAGAAGGAATGGAATGATTTCATCGATAGTGTTGAGAATTCGTATTAGTTGCTCCCGTAACAAGTTTTACGCGGGTGTATAAATTTAAACAGGTTAATGAAGGAAAAGGCATTGTTATGAAAATAAGAATTTTTGCGCTGATAGTTATTTTGTTGTTCATCACTCAGGATTATGCCTTCACGGGCGTACAGTTGAACAGGGCCGAGATTCTGCAAATCTTTAAAACGCTCACAGACCAGCCAAAAAGGACCTGGATTCCGAGCGGTACTATCACGGCCACACACCACGAATACAAAAAATGGACCGGATATATGACTGAATCGACTATTACTGTAAAGTACGATGGAGGCAGGTTCTACCTGGAAATCGACATAGATTCTCGCACAAAAAAACATAAAGACAAAAAGCTATCAAAAGATGATTTCGATTTGAATTGGAACAAAAGGCGTGTATTTGTCTGGGATGGTGAACGGTACACAATGTATTATAGATCCGGTAATTATGCAATTATAAAAGAAAACCCAAGTGATATCCCGGTTGTAGTTAGTGGGCCGTTAACCGCCGGAATCATTCCCTGGGGATATGGCATATACACACTTGAGGAACTTTCAGCCGCTGAAACATCGGCCATTATCGATACTCAAGGACATATACATCTAACAATTGAGAGGACAGGTACACCGAAGATTGTTTTAGTCCTTGATCCAACAAAAGATTATGCGGTGTTATCCTGTTCTATGGATTATCCTGGAGGTTCATCTGCCACGAAAATCTACGGAGATTATGAGACGGTCTCCGGCAGATGGGTTCCCACTACGATTCTTATTGAACGTCACAACGACAGAACACAGCCGCCTGAACTTTTATCTCGTGACCACTGGGATTTTACCTCCGTCAGCCCGATTCTTCCCCAAACCAATTCGTTTCGTGTTCCTTACGAAACCGACGCTCTGGTCGAATTCTACTCGCCAATCAGCAAAAAAGCCTTCTGGTATCGACACTACAGCGGAGTTGATACCGAGTCGCTTCTCCAAAAAAAGCTTGAGCTTGAGATTGCATCGACTGAGGAGACACCGGGCCGGAACTGCGCAACAGTTGCTATGAAGTGTGTATTAGAGCGGTTAGGCAAGAACGTTGCCGACCAGGAACTTGCCAAATTGGTTAGCGGGCCGAAAAGGAGTACAAGCCTTTATGCACTGCGGCAATTTACCCGGGGCTTAGGTTTACACTGCCGGGCGGTCAAAACCAATCTACGGGCACTGAAGAACCTGAAAAACTGTCAGGCAATCCTGCATCTGCCGGGGGCTAATCATTATGTGGTCTTCGAATATATCGACGATAAGTACGTATGGGTCATAGACCTGGACAGCAACCAATTCTTCTATCGCGCCAAGCTCGAAGATTTTGGCTTAACCTGGAACGAGGGTACAGCATTGCTCGTCTCCGACAAGCCTCTGGATCCGGATCCGAACAATATCCTGATTAATGACAATGAGATGAACAAAATAATCGGCTCAACAGAGGGTGGTATACCCAATTTTTCCTGTAAAGATCGGATTCAAGCGGGCAATCAAATCAATTGTGACGGAATGATGGGGGGGATTTGCGCTAGTGTTTCGAGACAGTTCTGGCAGCGGTGTGGCTGTATGGAAGACGAGCAAGGCTGTGGCTGCTGGGCAATTATTCTTGTCGGAGCGGTATCCTGCCCCTGCGTTGAAGACGTAGAAGATCCCGGTTTTTGTACTCCGACGGGTGTTATATGTTACTGTCAACCCATAAGGGCTTGCTTAGAAGAAAATTGCTGGGAAGAAAACTAAAAAGAGGCGGCCGGAACACAGAGTATATTCCTGACCGCCCATGCGGAGGAGGATTTGGTTTTGCCTTTTACACTACGACTTCCTCCATTAAGGCACCCTACCGCCTGTTTTGCTACTCATAACCCCCATTTTGTGCACTTGCCTTTCTTTCTGATTCCTGAATTAACAGTAATCGCCCCGGCGAGGCCTTGTAACATTATATGAAGCCGAAACTGACGGCCAAAATGTTGATAAAAAAATGGTCTTTTTTTAAATTTTTTTAATTTTTTTTTGAAAATATTGGCTTTCTACCCATTTTATGGCCTTTAAGGCGGTAAAAAAGGCCTTTTTGGGTACGGCTAAAACGCAAATAACTCAAATTTTTTTACCATTGCCGGCTTTACTTTCTTACAAGCGCCGGTACAATAATACAGATATGAGAGGCATGGGTTTTACACTCGTGGAGTTGCTTGTCGTTATCGCAGTTATCGCGGTTCTAATGAGTATCCTCGTACCCATATCCCACACAGCGAGGGAGCAAACCAGAGCAGTGAAGTGTGGTTCAAATCTCAAGCAGTTATCCCTGTTGCTGACAACATACGCTCAGACCAACGAGACATTTCCCTATGGTTTCGATAATTCAGAATATGGGAGGGTCATGCCTCTACCCCGCTATCCGGGAAATCACGTATATGACCGGCTGGGCTGGTGGTGGTTTACGTCCCTGGAGGGTGGACTCAAGGGTTACAAGGACCCAAAGAGCATTTTCTGGTGTCCATCAAGAAACGTCCAGGACGTGGGTACGAAATTAAATATTCTTTGCGGTAATTACGGGGTGAACCGGGCAATATGCAAGGATGCACCGGGAACAATAAGTGGTGAATTTATTGGAACACCTTTGACTTTGTACCAGATTCGGTGTCCCTCTGAGACATTGCTCTTAGCCGACAGTGGATACAGCCTGACAAGCTGGAGGGGTGCCACAAGTGCCTCTGTCCGGCGTTTTGAAAATCCGGAAAGGGAAGGCTCTTTTTATGTGCCGGGTCTGCTAATAAATGAAGATAGAACTATATTTCCAGGCCAGGAGGCGGACGCCAGAGAAGGGCGGCACCTCAATAAAAGCATCAATATCGGATTTGTGGATGGCCATGTTGGACGTCCTAAAGCGAATGATTTGCTCGTGGAAAAAATTGACGGTGAGTACTATAATCGTACCCCCCTTTGGTTATCAAAATAAATTAAAGAGCTAAAAACCCGCATCTCTAATAGCAGCCTGGATTTTAGTAGTGTCCAGATAATCAAGCTTTATAATCGTTAAGATCTCATATTCATCTTGCGCTCTTTTTTTCTCCCACCACTCAATTCTTTTCGGCAGTTTTTTCTCGACATCTACATGAGCCCGCCATTTATTATAGATCCCGGTTTTCTTGTCAGTCCATATTAAGTCATATTTTTCATATTTTTCCGTGGCGGAAATGTCGATATCAATGTTTTCATTAGCTACCGGAGTTACCTGTAACCACTTAGCACCTTCCGGTGCTTCAGGCATACTATTAAATGGCAACAGTCTCAGGGGTCCTTCCATTGTCTTCTTAATATTCAAAAGAAGTGCATCCTCCAGTTTGGTTATTTCAATTGAGCCTGTATTAAGGTTCATTGATTTTTCAGATTTGGTATTGAGATCCCATAGAGTACACTTGTTCCCGGCCTTTAGCATCTTGATATTTAATGTTCGAGATATCCATATTTCCTGGGTCTTGTTTGATTCTTTTTGGTAGAAAGTAGTAATACAAACATTCTTTATTCCCTCGAGAGCCTTGCTAATCTGACTGAGGTTGACGGCCCGGGCAGATTGTATATTGAATAGAAGGGCTATTAAAATTACCGCAGCCGCAGCCATTGCCGGCTTGATAATCGGTCTAAGGAATGAAAATTTGCGTTTTGGTTCAGGCTCAATGGATGCTGTAACGTCTTCCAAGGCGTATGTTTCCACGGTCTGAGTTTCTTCGGAATTGTCAAACACCTGCACTTCTATCGGCCAATCCCTATACAGGCCGTCAGAGCCATCCACGGTCGATTCCCGGCCGGATTCACGTATGTTATAGCGTGTAACGATACCGGATTCATGCCGGTCAAAAACGCTATACACAGTGTCGTGCAGTCTCTGCATTCTATCCAGGCATCTCGGGCAATTAATTAAATGTGATGTCAACGATTTTCGAAACATTACATGCGGGTCGTGGTCAGGTTCGATTCCAAAGGGTATGACATAATCGAAAAGATCCGCCGGTGAAATAGCATCACACGGCATCGGCGATTGATCTGAATCCGGAGGAAGTTTCTCTCTTCTGTTATCGCGGTCCTCATAGAGTAGTTTTCTGCACTCCGGGCATACACACAAATGCCGCAATATCTCGGGAGCAGTATTTTTGAAGACCATTTTTCCGACAGATGCTATTTTATTCCGGGCTTCTGAGCATATATTAGTATCGATTCCCGGTTCTTCAGCTAAGAGCTGACCCAATCGTCCGAGCTGTTTACTGGTGAGTTTTAAGCGCCGAATCGCTTCAAGGTCGCCTGTACACTGTTCACAATTATCAAGATGCACGGTTATAGGAGTCGGGATAGAAACTTGAAGGGCGGGGATAGCCAAAGTCGGCAGAAACAGTTTCAATGTTTTGCAGTCCACGAAGGCCCTGAGATAGACAAAATGAAACCTCAAATATGTGGTGATAGCGGCGGTCTTTTCACTGTCTTCTCCGGTAGTCTCCCCTTCTCCCTCTGCCAGTATAACCTTAAGCCGCCTCACCTCGGCCTGACAGGATGAGCATCTATCTATATGACCAAGCATGTGTGTGGAAACACATTTTTTGGTGTCGCCGAACAGATACTCATAATAGTGGGCCTTAGCCTGTTGACATGCCGAATTAGGATCAAAAGCTATCATGTTTACCCCCTTTTGTTTTATGAACAACGTTGCCAACCTTCTTCAATCCGACAGAAACATACCTGCTGACAGACCTCTGCTTTACACCCATCATCTCGGCGACCTCCCCGGTTTTGTAATCCTCCCTGTACCTCAGTTTTACCGCCAAAGCCTCCTGTGCCGGCAGTTGCCTCTCTATTAGATCGAACATCTTTTTGGTTTCTTCCACGCTTATTAACTCATTTTCAGGACGTTTTTCCGCAACGCGTAAGTTACGTTTGGCGTACCTGTTTATTCTTGCCTGGTAACGGTCTATTCTGCGGTAAGCATCTTTGACTGTATCGCATACGAGCTTATACAGGAATCCTTTTTCGTTTTCCACTTCCAAAGGTATCGGCTTTGCAACCAGAGACAGAAAAAAGTCCTGGAAGACGTCTTCAGCCTCCGGTTCGTTCCTAATATGAAAACGAATGACCGAACGAATGAAATCCCCATATTTATCAAAAATTCCAGCTGCTCGCTCGACATTACTTGGGGCATCAAACTTTTGGTGTATATCTGCCACAGCCACTCACTTCCACTCCCAAATGGACTTTACAATCAACAAAAAAAGGCTTTGTTGAAAGTTCGAAGTATTCTACAGAATACCCTAATCATTATCAATAAAAGTCTGTAATTTCGATGACTTCAATGGCCTGACGAAGGGAGTGGATCCGCAAAAAATGCCCTTTTTAGCGTTGAAACGAGGATTATGGAGGCTTAAAGTAATGGCGAGAAAAAAATAAAAAACTTTATAAAACGAGCCCCAAAAACGGTGTTTGACTAAAATTTTGCTCCACTAAAAAAATAAAACGCGTATTTTCTTAACCAGCCCCTACTGACTGTTGACTTGACTTTCGTTCTTGCCTGGGCTTAAAATCACTGCAATTTTTATCAGCCCACACAAAGGCAGCTTGCTCTTTTTTATCATCTGCTCCAATAGAAATTGCCCCTTTCGTACAATCGCCCCACAAATACCTGCTGGACTCAAAAGTTTTCTGCACAAAATACTCACAATTTTTACAGACTTTTTCCATCGGATCCTTTCCTTGTAGTTTCAGGCAAATCCTCTCCAAATCCACATTTTGAATCGCTGATTGTTCCCTTTGAGGTGAAGAACTTAACAAAGTCAAAAGATTCTTTTAGTAATCTCATCCTCACTATTTGAGGCGGCGGCGAACCTAAAAAACTTCTGCCATTTCTACATTCAAAATCCCATAGGTAGGAGCAGTCCGAATCATCCCCCGCAACCGGCGGACTATAGAAAATGGGGCCAAATAGCCCGTCTCTGATTTCGTTATTTTCGTCGTTTACAAAGGTCGATTTTGTTTTGTTCTTGTTTTGGATCGCCTTTACAGAAATATCGTGGTTACGATGAATAATAATCCCTTTCCTTCAATAAACAGAGAAATTACAAAAGCTGCTTTCCGCCTGCCCTTTATAAAGCACACCGGACTTCAGTTTTTTATCATGGGATTGGCCGAGAGGTGGCGCCTTGCGGATAACAGCAGTGGCGACATTTTGTTCTCTGTGCCGTCTGTGATATTGATTACATTTGAGAGCTCGTCGACGACCATCCCAAAATAATCTTCGTGTAACTCGGGGTGTCGAAGAATGACAAAACATGTTTTGGCAGTCATTTCAGTCGGGCCTTTCCCGTANNCGCCCCCACGGATTGACATCACCCCTGATATATTCAGGTTTGTCCGGCAGTGGCCTTAATTTTGTCCAACCGGCAACTTCCAATTCCATACCTTCATTCTTTTCGAAGAATGTAAGGGTTAGATATTCATCTTCTTCGCTCCGAGTTGCTTGTACTTGCCCATCTGTTTGCGATACTAATCCATACATAGCAATAACTCCCTGGAATATTGTGTGAAAAAACAGCTTTCACTTACGCCCCCACTTAAAATTCGAGAGGACTACTACAGCATTGCTGCATATACTTCAACCAGCCTGTTGAGGACCCAGAACCTATAGTCCGGTTCCTCTTTGTTGAGAACCCCAACCGGCATTCTCATTCCAAACAGGCTTAAAAGCCAAATACGACTTCTCAGGGAAGACTGGCATGTAGAGCCTGAATAACTTGGCTTCATTGTCATACCAATCGTAAGCTGAGTACATCGCGAGTTTGTTCTAATCTCACAAGTAATAGCTGTACATTTAATAAACCGTAGAAATGAGGCAAAATGTTGATAAGAAATTTGGGATAAAAGAAGTTTTTTTTTATTTAAATACGATAAATATTCTTAGATAGCAGCAAACCTGAATTTTTGCCGTTATAAATGTGGTTGTAGAGGTGCTCTAAGGGGATTCTATTAGCGATTTCGGCTTTTTCCATCAATCTTCAAAAATTTTCATATTACTATCATCTTTTTCAACTCAGAAACGACGTAAAAGTAATGACGCTATGTTCTCCTCAGGCCTTTGGCTATCTGTGAATGCTCCCTTGGCGGCTATATTGTCAGGGATTTTCACCTGTGAAAAACTCTATATGCCCTTACGTTTCTGCCTCAGTGGGGCAATTTTAAGAAAAAGACACCCGAATTGACCTTGATTTTTCTGAGCGAAGAGTCGAGCATGACCTTGCCTATATAAGCAAATCGCTGTTTTTGAGAGAAAAATGGCGTTTTGTAATTTTTTTGCATGTATCCAAAGATTTGTTCCAGCCAGTAGTCAATAAATTATAGCATTCCAATTGTTAGATTTTCTGCTTAGCCGCTCCCAAAATAGGCCCAATCTCGGCTCTGCGTGGCAGTTGAGCGTCTGGGAGATATACTACAGATAGCTTTTTCGGCAAAATCTCATAAAATAGATTTAGTGGAAGTACGCAGAACATAGACAACGTAAAATGGGCAATAACTTTACAAACCGGACATCCTGTGGGCATTAATAAGGGCAGACCATGAATATTTCTTTAAAAAGTCGATGGAGAATAACGTATTCCTATGTAATCTTCTTTTTATTAATATTCGGCAATCCCGTCATTTCCCGGGCAAGAGTAAGTTGTATCCGGATCAAAAGTGAACACACAGCAGATACAACGGATATGAAGCGATTTCGACAGTTCCCGGCGTGGAAAGACAAAAACGGCAATGATCTGGCACTTGCAATATGGAAGTACTTGTCCGGCTACGAAACAGGCCTGTACCATTTCAATGAGATTCTTGAAGGAGAGGATTCTTTCGATGAATACGCCACCGTGCGCGATCCTCTTAAAATCCTCAATGTGTACAATATGGCTTACTGCGGAATATTTGGCCCTGTCCTGGATGGTATCTTTCAGGGCGTAGGCTTTGAAACGGGCCGTTCGTTTGGTGTGGAGCTATGGAACCACTGTGCCACGGAAGTCTGGTACGGAAATAGCTGGCACTACTTTGACCTTGATGTCAGGGGTGTTCTGCTTAACGCCGATGGAACGGTAGCGAGTCTGGATGAAGCCAGGCGAAATCGGGACCTTTGGTTAAATCCACAGATAAAGCCAGAGCCCTTTTTTCCCAAGGATAACGATAAGAACAAGGTCTTCAAAATATATCATGACAGCAAGATCCATTACTATTATCGCTGGTTCGAGGGCAGCCATACGATGGATTTTTACCTTCGGCAAGGAGAGACATTTACTCGCTGGTGGACTCCTCAAGGCGGGCGCTGGCACCATTTACCCCGCTATAATAAGACCAAATGGATTAAGGACCTAATTCAGACCAAACCGCGGGGCATGAAACCAAATCATCGCGATTTTACCTGCTGGAATCATGGGAACGGCCTTTTTCATTATGCGCCTGATTTGTCCAACAAATCAACGGATTTTGAAGATGGAGTCTATGCCGTAAAGAATCTTACTCCCGGAAAAGAGGGATTAAACATAATCCGGAATGGCCGTTCAGAGGTCATCTTTGAGATTTTCACGCCTTATATAATTGTGGCCAAAGTAAATGACTTAAATGACGTGAATGATGATACAGAAGCCTCTGTTGTAACATTAAAAGCAGGTCTACCCATTGATCTTTTCATATCCTTAGACCATGGCCTGAGTTGGCAGGCGGCAGGCCATGCCAAACCCGGCGTAATGACATCTATAGATCTAACCACTTTCGGTAAAGGAACTTATGGCTATCTCTTGAAACTTAGCACTTCAGGAGCGGAAGGTGAGCAGGCGGTCAAATCTTTGACCATCGATACTTGGGTCCAGGTTGCACCGATTAGCCTGCCAAGGCTCAGGAAAGGCACAAATCATCTTAAATATGAAACAGGCGATTCGTATGGCCTGTCTACAGTTCCTCTATTAGTGCAGCCGAACACCGCAGAACCGAGCGATTTGAAGAAATATCTGGTTGATATGCCGAAAGATTACGACCCGAAACGTGATACCTGCCGTATTCGTGGTGATGCCGTTTTAAGGTTAGCTGCTCCCGCAGATACAAAAATCGCATGGTTGAGCGTCGGAGCAACGTTTCGCACTTATCAGGGAAAGCAAGCCGGGAAAACCGATAACCGAATCGCTTATGCTGTTGGTGAACCGAAGGGCTTTAAGGAAATATATAAGTCATCTGTTCCAACATGGGTCAATCACTGGCGATATAACTGGGACACTGATATTTTACTGGATAAGCCGGCAGAGGTTATATATGTGAAATACACGGGAAATCCCGGCTTAAATGTTATCCGCGCCTGCCTGCATTTGGTTGATAACCGCCCGGCGCAAACTCGTATCCGGGTTGTGCATGGATATATGATCGATGGATTGCCTCATCAAAAAGCCATAAATCTTGCTCAGCCAACAAGTTATACAGTTACCTGCGATAGTGAGCCGGAGAATACTTTTATTGAGATTGGCATCCCTTCAAATTAAGGGTGAGCTTTGCTTTCCGGCGGGATAAAAGAAGTTTGAATTGAAAAAACTGTATATCGGTATTCCTGCATACCCCGAGGTAAATAATACCGCAATAGGGGCCTCGATTTCAACGTTTCTGTCGACATGCCGCAGGACTTCCCACAGGGGTGCTCTGAGAGGCACTCTATCGATTGTCGCTCGGAGCATTACCAGAAAGGCTCGCGGCATTCTCAATACAATAGAGGTGTGTGGCCGTTCGCAGATAGAAGGCATTATCAACGACTGCGGGTGTGGCCTGGAGGATTGTCTTGCCGAGCGAGTTCGTTGCCAGGACCTTGAACCTGCGCCCGGCCTCAATCACGGTGGTTTCTGCTTTCCTGTTGAATAAGCGTGTATTAACCATTTCTGCCTTACCCGATGGGGACGCTACTTGCTCAGATCTTTGATCCGGAAGTTCCGGTACTCGTGGGCGCCGTTCTCGCCCTGCAGGCCGATGTAACCGTGCGTGAGCCCGTTCATCTTGTCGGACTTGCTGACGAGTTCGCCGTTTAAGCGAACTTCGGTCTTTGACCCGATGAGCTTGATTTCGTACTCGTTCCACTCGCCCGTGGGCTTGAGAGCTTTCTGTGCCAACTCGACATTCAAATCATGGTCGGCGCCAAAGATCTTCGCCATGCGCTCGGTGTTCTCAATCTGCACCTCGTATTTGCGATCGGGCCAGTTGTCGCCTGCCGTGTTGGATCGCACGAAAACGCCGCCGTCCTGTTCGGGTTCCAGGAAGCGGAATTCGAGACGCAGGACGAAGTCGGAATACTGTTTCTCGCTCCGCAGCCATCCAAGGCCGCCCTTGTGCTTCAGGACGCCGTCCTCAACGACAAACTGGGCGCCGTTCATGAGATGCCAGCCGTCGAGTGTCTTGCCGTCGAAAAGCGGGACAAAGCCCTCCTCCAGCTGCTTCAGGTAGATGTCCTTGAACTGCACCGTCATCGGCTTGCCCGCGCGCAGCTGCAAACCGAGGATTCCCTGGAGATCGTAGTGACCCTCCTCGTTGTCGATCAGCTCCGAAGCCGTCACGCCATTGATCCGCAGGATCATTTTGTGCCCCTTGGCGATGATGTGGTAGTCGTTCCACTGGTCCCACTTCTTGAACGTCGCCATCGTGTCGATCGGGATACGCGTGCGCTTGCCGTCCTTGTCGATCACCGTCTTGGAACCGTTGGCGCTCAGGAGTTCCGGTCCTTTGCGTTTGTGAAGCTCATCACAGACACCGCCCAGATACCCTCCCGACTGGTAGATGTCAGCCTGGTATCCGATCGCCAGACCGTCCTCGCGCATCTTGCTGCGAAACTGCACTCCGGAGTTGCAGCCATTGCCCTTGGCCCGAAACTTCAGCTTGACCTCAAAGTCGGTCACATCCCCGCCCTGCCAGACCAGAAACTGATTCTTCCTGCACGGGTGTTCGTCCGTGGACTCGGCGGTGATGGCGCCGTCGCGAACGGACCAGTAGCTCATGTCGAGGGCGTTCCAGCCCTTGAGCGTGCTGCCGTCGAAGATCTTTTGAAACACACCCGCAGGGATGCTTGGCACGGGCGCTGCCGGGGCGGTTGCAACAGGATGGCTCGGCGGGGGCACCGCAACTCCGCCGGCTTTGACGAGCGCCCGCAGTTCATCGACGGAGAGAGCGCGGTCATATATGCGGACGTCGTCGATGAGGCCACGAAAGAACCTTCCCCTATGTTGGGCGTTCTCGCCGATGAGCACGGGGTAGTCGTTGACACTGATAGTCCGGGTGGTTTTTTCCGAAGCGTCCAGCGTGCCGTCCACGAAGAGGCATGTTTTTGTCCCATCGTAGACTCCGGCGACGTGGTGCCACCGGTCGTCATTAACGGCCATCTTTCCGTACAGATCGCCTACCTCCTGACGTGAGAGATCCGAGCAGGCCCAACCGAGACTATTCGTGTCATTCGCCCTGTGCAGCCTCCAGGCTCGGTCCCCCTTGGTGACGATGGCCTGCCAGCTTCTCGTGAAGGAATTGACCCTGATCCAGGCCGTAACCGTGATACTGCCCGTGATGTCGAAATCGCCTTCGTTCGGAATTGATACGAAGTCGTCCGTCCCGTCAAAGTCGAGAGCCCCACCGATTCTGCCCTTTGTCCACTTCGCACTGCCCATTATCGTGCCGTGGTTGTTCCTGCCCGAGGAATCGCGTGCGATCATTCCCTTGCCTTCGTCGAACGTCCAGTGGCCGATTAGGCCGTGAGCCAGGTCGTGGGCCGCACCGTCGACGACCGTTACAGGCCCTCCGTCATTCGGATCAGCGGCGCCTGCAGCGTTTCCAGTGTCATGTCGAGCGTACGTGTTCAGCACCACCATTGCCAGTGCCACGATCGTTATCTTTGCCTTCTTTAGAAAGCCTCGTTTTATCCGGGATTTGCCATTTGACTTCATAATCAGTACTCCTGCACGCAACGCTGTCAATAATGCTCCGGGATTCCTATATGCATATCACAGAAACACTATGTTCAGTATAATTGAGCGGTCTCCATAGGCTCTATATTATCAAAATCCTGTTCATTTGTAACGCATTACCTGGGAAATCCAGGATGAATATTCTCCTTGCTAAGGCAGGACAAATTCCACTTTGACAAGCGATAACGTCCATTAGAGTAATAATGCCATCAGAACACCGGCAGCAGCCACAAAAATAACCGGGCCTAACAGTTTTATCACGATTTTCATCAGCGGCGCCTCAAAGTAACTGGCCGAAAGAGCCATGCACAGGTGTACGGGGGTCAGAAGTAGTCCACAGGCCAGACCGGAAAAAGCCAGAGTTTCAAGTTCTACTTGTGTCTCCTGTGCAGTACCGATGAAAGGTATTAAGAACGGGAATGTAATTGCCACCGATGGCATGGTAACTCCGGTAAGAAAGCCGACCAGAAAAGGCAGAAAAAAGATGAGAAAGTACGGCGGTACGTTCATTTCTGTAAAGAATTGGACTACAGAATCAATGGCCTGTCCTGCCTCCAGGTTGAGTTTAAAGAGCAGGGCTCCAAGGATCAGGAAAACGAAATCAGGTTCGGCGCCTGATTTGAAGAGTGCCGCCCAGCGATTTAAAGGCACCTTATGAAGAATTAGGAAAATCAAAATAGCCAGCAGGATTGTAATGGCAGGGGAGAGGTTGAAACCTGCGTATAGTGTTGCAGCGAGCACAATAGGCCAGAAGGCATGAATAAAGTTACGGATATTGTCCACAAATCGCCCGTGGGACTGGTTCTCCCTGTCTCTTGGTGGTATACCTGAGAATAGTAGAAAAATCACGCCGCCGAGCGTACCTGAGAGCATGATTGCCATATTATGAGAAATCAGCGAAAACGCGGATATGTCGAACATACTCTGGATCAAAGGCACTGCCGGGAAAAGCGGCCAGACCGATTCCCACTGGTGACGGAAGAAAAAATTTATAGCTGCCGAACGGGACCGCTCAACACCGATACGGTCACCCAGGTCACGAACCATCGGTGCCGACAGCATAATACCGCCCGGTGTCGGCAGCATACCCATCATCAGGGGAATCGCCGCCATCGCAAAACGTCGGCTTCTAAACAAGCCCTGAATCGCAGGAGTCAGACGCTGTGAAACGCCGGTCTCTTTCATAGCTATCCCAAGCACATTCACTGAAATTACCAGGACTGTCAGCGTTAGGAAAAGGTAGCCTGTCGTTTGGTGAGGAGGCTTAGTATGCCATTCGTGAACAACTGTAGTCCAAAATTCGCTCGGATTTACCCCTAAAAGTATCGCCAGAGCAATTGATGACAGAAGCATTGAGCGTCCAAGTTTGACCCTGAGGCGCAGAAGAACAACCAGCAGGATCAACGCCAGAGCCATTGCAATTAATGCATACATAGGATAGTAAGTCCATATTCTTAGAATTTGTTTGAAAATCTTTTCATTTAGTATAGTGTAGAGTCGAGCTTTTTAATATATTGAATGTCGAAAAAAATAGCACCCTATTAAGTATTGTCACTGGAAGAATCGTCTTGTTATGACGTTTTCAACCGGGAGATGTCAACTGTTAGGAGGATTTGCTATGTCAAACCAGCATATCAGCAGACGAGGTTTTCTTACTGCAACAGCAACAACTGCCGCGGTCACTATTGTACCGAGGCATGTCCTCGGCGGGCCGCGAAATATCCCGCCCAGCGAGAAGCTCGATATCGCCGGTATCGGTGTCGGCGGTATGGGTAGAAGCAATCTGCGACAGCTTGAGAGCGAAAATATCGTGGCCTTGTGCGACGTGGACCATAATTATGCAGCCGGAACGTTTAAGAGGTATCCAAAAGCAAAGGTCCATACCGATTACAGGAAAATGCTCGAAAAGCAAAAAGACATAGATGCCGTCGTGATAGCTACGCCCGACCATACACATGCGGTCATCTCCATGGAAGCTATGCGCAGGGGAAAACACGTTTATTGCCAAAAGCCGCTGACACACGATGTCTATGAGTCCCGCATGCTGGCAAAGATAGCAAAAGAAACCGGTGTCGCAACGCAGATGGGAATCCAGGGGCATTCCGATGAGGGTATTTGTCTGATTCGTGAATGGATTGAGGATGGTGCCATCGGAGAAGTCCGTGAAGTCGATGCCTGGTGCAGCTTGTCTTATTATCCCTTCGGCCATGCGGGGTGGAGTTCTCAATGGAGCCGGCGTCCCAAGGAAACGCCGCCGGTACCGTCAACACTGGACTGGGACCTCTGGTTAGGCCCGGCACCGGAGCGACCTTATCATCCGGCATACCATCCGGCGGTGTGGCGATGCTGGTGGGATTTCGGCTGCGGAATGATGGGAGACCGGGGCGCTCATACTCTGGATCCGGTCTGTTGGGCGCTAAAGCTGAAAAATCCGACGAGTGTGGAAGCAACCTCACTGGATTTAAACCCGGATTCACATCCGGTGGCATCCATTGTGACGTATCAATTCGGCGCCAGGGGTGATTTGCCGCCGGTCAAGCTGACATGGTATGACGGCCTTCGCGCACCTCGACCGGAAGAACTTGAAGACGGCAGGCGTATGGGCCATGCGGAAGGCGGCGCGCTCTTCAAGGGCAGCAAGGGCAAAATCATGGCCGGTGTTTATGGAGAAGGGGCCCGATTGATACCCGAGAGCAGGATGAAAGAGTACAAACAGCCACCGAAAACCATTCCGAGGGTAAAAGGTTCACATGAGATGGATTGGGTGCGGGCCTGCAAGAGCGGCCAACCGGCCGGAGCGGATTTTGAGTATTCAGGACCGCTGACCGAAGTGTGTCTGCTCGGCAATGTAGCAAGGCGGCTTGACGCCAGGATAGAATGGGACCCGGTTAACATGAAGGTTACAAATCTGCCGGATGCTGACAAATACGTTCGCACTCAATACCGCAAAGGTTGGAGCTTATAAGCAAAGTAACGCTACGTCTTCCGGAAAATTTTAACACGGGCACTATATGGCTGGAAAATACTTTCTCAAAGTCAGTATTAGTATCTCCCTCATCGTCTTGATTAGCGTCAGCGCATTTGCTGCGAAAACCAAACGCCCGGATAGCTGGGTAAGAAAAGGTACACTCGGCCCAAAGCCAAAGCTCATCACCGATGAATTCCCACTATCAGACCAGAGCAATCAGGGAAGGTGGAAGAAGTATGAATTGATGAGCGATGAGTTTGAGAGCACAGCGCTCGATCCCAATAAATGGCATCCTAAGAATCCCAGGTGGTTAGGCAGACAGCCGGCCTTCTTTTATCCCGGCAATGTAAGTGTCAGCGAAGGCAAACTGCATTTGACTATGAAGAAGGAAGAAGTTACCCAGATGCCCAGGGATAAGGGCTATCACACCTACACATCCGCCGCCGTTCAAAGCAAGACCAAAGTCAAATATGGATATTTTGAAGTCAAGTGCAAACCCATGAAATCCCACGGTTCCAGTTCTTTCTGGTTCTATGACAGAACGCCGGATTTGTGGACGGAAATTGATGTGTTTGAGATTGGCGGCGCTGCCCCGGGATTTGAAAAGAAATACAACATGAATGTGCATGTCTTCAGAACGCCTTCCGCGAAAAAACATTGGGCCTTTCACGGAGAATGGATTGCGCCTGCAAATCTGGCGGACGATTATCATGTATACGGGCTGGGATGGGACAAGGAAAGGATCAAATGGTATTTCGACGGTGTGCTTGTCAGGTGGGTGGAAAATACACACTGGCATCAACCACTTACACTGAATTTTGACAGTGAAACCATGCCGAAATGGTTCGGCCTTCCGAAAGACAGCGACCTTCCATCCACATACAGCATCGAATATGTACGAGCCTGGAAGAGGGGCGCCGGAACGAACAAGCCAAATTAGACATTTATACCGTCAAACCGATTTTAACAAATATGGTACTTCCGCATAATTGACTACATTCTCAAACTGACCTGTAGGAAATTATAGCTCACTGCCCAATGAGGTAGAAGTTACTAATCAGTCGCTTTTACGTATGTATCTTCTTGAGTAACCACGCCATGTTCCGGCCAAGAGCAGCCATGGTCTGCAAACCTTCTTCGTCCTTTTCTGCGTCACCCTTTTCAAGACCGAAACCCATATTCCAGTATGATGAGCCGGGTATTATCATCTGGCTAATCAGGAAGAAATGATTAATGGAATCGAAAGCGTGAATCGAGCCTGCTCTTCGTACCGCTACAACTGCCGCTCCGACTTTGTGTCTGAACATATCGTCGTTTGCTCTGGCAACCAGGCCGGCACGGTCTATAAGCGCCTTCAGTTCCGGGCTGACGTCGGCAAAATATGTTGGTGAAGCCAGAATGATTCCGTCAGCCTGCAGCATCTTTTCGATACAATCATTTACCACATCGTTTTTCACACTGCATCTTTGGTCCTTATTTTCAAAACATTTGTAGCAGGCAATACAGCCCCGGATTTTTTGGCCGGAAAGTTGTATCATTTCCGTTTCGATGCCTTCCTTTTCAAGTTCACTGAGAACTTGCCTGATAAGGATTGCTGTGTTGCCGTCCTTCCGGGCGCTTCCGTTAAAAGCTATAACTTTCATATTTACCTTTCATTTCAATACTACTTGGGAAAGACTAATACCATCTTGCAGGGCCAGACTTGCGAATCCCAGCCCAAAGGCTTTTACAAAATCACGGCGAGTAAAGGTGGAAAAACTCATTTCTCTGCTTATCTTTTTCATTTTTCGATTGCTGCAGGGGCGCCGAATATACTCTTGAGGCGCTTGATATCGAACTTCGTTTTGCGGTCGTATGTATAGACTCCGTTGACTTCCTGTTCCACATCCGTCAATTGGGTGTACGTAAAGCCCACAATATGAGGATGATTCAATAATATATCGGTCAGGGCTTTAATCCGGTCCTCGACTTGTTCTCTCGTCTTGCCGTATCCCCAACTGCTTCGTCCTTTACCTGCTTTTTCCGGATGATTTATATAGTCTTTTGTCCAGAAAGTGCCGCCGTATTCATCCACAATATATGGCTGCCCTTTATAAGGAACAGACCTCTCAGGAACACGGACAAAAGCCTCCTCCGGTGAATCAGGTGATACACTTGCATAACGTTTTCGAAAGGTATCGGGATTCTGATCGTAGTCGTGTACGGTGAAGATATCGGTCTCCACGTGCACATAACCGCTGGCATCATTGATGGGCCGCGTCGGATCAATCGCGCGGGTCAATGCCACGATGGATTTGACCGAGCGGCTATAAGCTTCATAGTTATTCCTGGCCGCACCGGACGTTTCATTAAGCGGGGTCCAAACTACTATCGAAGGGTGGTTACGGTCACGCAAAACCACATCTCGCCATTCGCGTTCCAGATTGAGCACACCCTGAGGATTTCCAAACGAGTGGACCCGGCCCCAATCGGCAAATTCCCCCCACGTCAGGTAACCCAGCTTGTCGGCCCAATAGTGGAAGCGTTCTTCGAAGACTTTCTGGTGCAGCCGGGCGCCGTTAAAACCGGCCGCCATCGACATCTCGATATCCGCCTTCAGGGCCGCATCACTGGGTGCAGTCCAAATGCCATTCGGATAAAATCCCTGGTCGAGGACCAAACGCTGAAAGATCGGCTTGTTGTTTAGGTAACAACGATTACCTTCGATGTGAAACTTGCGCAGGCCCGCATAACTCTTCACAGAATCTACTACTTTGCTGTCATCCACCAGCTCCAACTTAAGCCCATAGAGATAAGGATCATCAAGGCCCCAGGGATG
>JABAHS010003170.1_pt3 | contig 21231 bp, 16 predicted proteins | sample 7062111 | NCBI WGS metagenome assembly JABAHS01 (sample SAMN14534600, study PRJNA622989) | marine sediment metagenome | biome: marine biome [ENVO:00000428]; feature: marine pelagic biome [ENVO:01000023]; material: deep marine sediment [ENVO:00002113]; isolation source: pool of 4 deep marine... | reverse complement strand
ATGCCGGGGCAGTCATAAGCTCGTTCCGGTCGCTGCCTTCGCCAAGCTGCAAAATGACAGTAAATCACTGAATAATAATATATTTATGTTTCGGGGACATGGGTTGGCCGTGGCGCTCATCCCCCTGTCGGCAAAGGCAGCCGATGTGCCGCCAGACGTGTATACTCTGGCTCTTGCCTGCCCTGCGGCAACCGTATGCGAACAATCAAGAACCCTGGAGAGAGGACGAAATGGCACTCGCAGATCTCAAGAACGTACTGAATATTTTCGGCGGCTCGGATATCGGCGAAGACAAGCAGAACGAGTTGTTCAAGGAAGTACTCCTGATGACCCTTGCCAGGGCCGCGGACGCAGACATCAACATTCAGTCGATCGAGGTTACGCGGATCCAGGAGATCATCAAGAAGCATACGGGGGAGGATGTCAGTGCTGCGGACGTGCGGGTTGCCGCTCGCGCCGAGCTCTACGCGGAAGCGGGTCTGCGCAAGTACCTAACGAAGGTCCAGGGCAAGATGCGACCCGAACACCGGGTGGAGACCATCCAGGCACTCGCGGACATTTTCCGCAGCGACCATGTGGTAAGCCCGCTGGAAATCGATTTCTTCAACAGCGTTGCGGGTTCGCTGGACGTGACGCCGGCGCAGATCGCCGGACTCGAGGCAGGAGCGGTCTAAAGCGTCCGAGTCAGGCGTCGTTCCCGGAGGCAGCGCCCCGCCGCCGCGATAACGGCGCGCTGCCGCTGCTTGTCAGGGCGCGCAGGTAGCGCATCGAAGCCGTGGCTCCGACCTCGCGGTACACGATGTAAAGCCCCGATGAAATTATGACCAGTGCACCCGCCACTACCCAGCGGTCCGGTACCTCATCCCAGATCAGGTAGCCTGCCGCGGCGCCGGCGATCAGCGCGGTGTACTCGAATGGCGCGAGCACCGAGGGCGGCGCTCGGCGATATCCGCCGACGAGGCCGATCCAGGCGATGACAGAGCAGGCGCCCGCCGTGAGAAATAGCATCCAGCCCGTTACGTCCGGCGTTATCCAGTCGCCTTCCATTGAGAGCAGTGCCGAGATTAGCATCGGTCCCGCGATCACGTAGACCGACAGCCCGAAGGTCGACTCCGTATCGGCGAGCTTGCGCGCCGTGATCGCCAGGCAGGCGTAGCAGAGCGCCGCGAAAAGCACGCTCAAAGCAGCGATCGAAAGGATTCCCGTGCCCGGACGCAGGATCATGAGTACGCCGGTGAATCCCGCAACGACGGCGAGCCAGCGGCGCATGCCCACCTGCTCGCCGAGAAGTGGTACCGAGAGCGCCGTCATTATCAGCGGCGCCGTGAATCCCAGCGTGAGCGCGTCGATGAGCGGCATTTTCGACAGGCCGAAAAAAAAGCCGAACATCGCACCGCAGGCCAGCAGTGTGCGCAACAAATGCCAGTGCCACCGAGTTGTCACGAGACTCTTGAGCCCACCGAATTGGCGCGCGAGCAGCAGGAACAGGAGGAGCCCGATGAGACTGCGGAGGAAGACGAACTGCCCGAGTGGATAGGTTTCGAGTATCGCTTTCGCGCAAAGGTCCAGGCCCAGTCCGCCCATCACACCGAGCAGTATCAATGCGATCGCGCCGCCGACCGGCGCGCTGTGAGTTTGCTGAACCACGGATTAACGAGTGCCTCGACTGGGTAGGGCTGTCCTGCATGTTCTCATTTGGCGCGAAGCCTTCCCAGCAATTCAGCTTCGATTCATGCGTCGACGCGTTAAATGGAATCGTCGAAAAGCGAATTGAGGAAGGAATGATGACCACGGCAAGGCTTGACAGAAAACCGGCAATCGCCCTGTTGGCTGCATCGGTGATGCTGATGGCGATCTCGGCAATGTCGGAAGCGGCGGCCGGCGAAAAGCAAGCGAACAAGCGGGTCAGTTACACGACGCAGTTGCAGGGCGACGGCCGCGACAACGCTGTCGCGATCAGGGAATCTCGCGACGAGTACGAGCCGCTGGGCACGAGCGACAGGAATCGCGACAAAGACAGAGCCCGCGCATCATCAAAGGCGTCATCGCTCCAGTCGACGTCGGCCAACACAGATTTCTGGTTCTACCTGGCGGACGTAGAGCTCTACGGCGACAGTGATCGCGACGGTTACTACTCGGGCATCGACCTACTGTTCGATGTCGATACTTACTACTCCGTCGCGGAGGTTTATGCCGTCGCCTACCTGAGCTATGAGGGCGGGCCCTGGGAAGAGTACGCGGTAACCGAGGATTTCACGATCTTCGGTTCGTCGGGCGCGGATGATTACGTCATCGTCACGGACCTGGTATCGGGCTATCCGAGGGGCGACTACGATATCCTCATCGAGGTTTTCGATGCAGGTACGTCTGAATTCCTCGCATACTTCGGCCCCGAGGATACGTCTGAGCTCGCATTCCTGCCGCTCGAGGATATGGATCGCGACGCTCCGGCGCTTGAAACGCGCGTAACGGTGAACAGCGGCGGTGGCGGTGCGAGTGACCTGCTGCTGCTCGTGCTGCTTGGTTTCGCTGCGGCAGTCCTGCGGCCACTGCGGTTCAGGAAATCGTAGCGCTTCCCGTCGCCGGCACGTCCTGGCGGCGTGCAGTTCGCAGGACCTTCCTGCCCCATGCCGCCAGTTTGTCGAAGTAGATGTACAGGGCGGGGACGACGAAGAGTGACACCACCGTCGAGAACGCGAGCCCACCGATGATGGCGCGAGCCATCGGGTAGTAAGGCGGCCCGTCACCGCCGATCTGCGTGGACCCGAGCGCGAGCGGCGTCAGTCCGACGATCGTCGTGGCGACGGTCATCAGGATCGGTCGCAGCCGGTCTCGGCCTGCCTCGAGGATTGCGTCGCCACGTGAAAGGCCTTCCATGCGCAGATTGTTGACGTGGTCGACCAGCACGATGCCGTTGTTAACGACCACGCCGATCAGGATCATGATGCCGATCATGGCCATGAACGAAAACGTCGTGCCGGTCGCCGCGAAGAACAGGAATACGCCGAAGATCGAGAACAGGATCGAGCCGAGAATGATCGAGAACGGCAGCAGCAGCGACTCGAACAAAGCAGCCATGACGAGGAAGATGCACGCGATGCCCAGCAGGATGTTGGTAGCCATCATGGCCTGGGTCTCATCGGTTCGCTCGAAGCCGCGCCCTTCCTTCCAGCTATAGCCGGGCGGCAGCTCGATCTGGTCCATCAGGCTCTTAACGGCAGGCCTTACGTCTTCCTTGCTGACCCCGTCTTCCAGGTTTCCGGAGAGGATTACGGCGGTCTGCCTGTCGGTCCGCCGGATCGTCGCCGGCGAGCGGCTGACATGCATTGATGCAACACTGCCGAGATTGATGCGTCGGCCGTCCGGCGTGAACAAGGGCAGGCTGGCGAGCTGCTCGACACTCTGCTTGTCATCCTCCCTGAACGCGAGTCGGACCTCGATCTCGCCGGTTTGCCCGCGAAACTCCCGCAGGTTTTGGCCTCGCATCGCAATGGCTATGGTCTGGGCGATGTCAGAAGCCGTCAGCCCGACGAGGGCGGCCCTTTCCCTGTCGATCGAGACGCGGACCTCGTTCTCGCCTGACTCCGCGTCGGAGCGCACATCCTTGAGGCCCTCGATCGACGACAACGCGCGCGCGACCTCGTATCCCAGTTCGTTCAGCAACTCCGTCGAGTCGCCGGAAATCTGCACGGTGAACCCTTCGCCGCCGCCCTGCTGGTCGAACTGGAAGGTCGGCTTGCCGATGGCGAGCGTCGGCATGTCGGCCTCGATGCGCTTTATGATCTCCTTCGTCGACAGCGTCGCGTCTTCCTCTTCGGTCAATAGCAGCGCGGACTGCGCCTGGCCCTGATCGTAGTAGCTGTAGACGGAGCGTATATTGAACTCTTCCTGTCGCGAGAACAGGTATTGCTCTATCGTGTCGACGGCGGCCTCGACGCGTTCCACGGGATGTCGGCCCTCGATGTGATACTGCATGTACAGCCGCCGCCCGACGTCCTGGGGGAACATGTCGAACTTGACCAGCTGCAGCACCAGGGGCATGACGCCGATGACACAGGTCATCACGATGCCGAGGCCCGTCCACCAGGGGTGAGCGATTATCCAGCGAAGGCTCCGTGTGTAAGCCCGCGTCAGTCGCGGTATCAGCGCGCCGCTCTTCGGGGCCTTCGGCAGCCTGATTCGTGCCGCGAGCATGGGGACTAGCGTCTGCGCGATCAGTAAAGAGGCTAGCAGGGCGACTATGATGGTCACGGCGACATGCGTGAGAAACACCATGATGTCGTTCTTGGTGCCGACGATAATCGGTGCGAAGACGATGATGGTCGTCGCCGTGCCCGCGATTACCGCCGTCCCGACCTCGCGCACGCCTTTGAGCGTTGCGTTGAAGGGCTTTTCCTTGTCCATCGCGCGATGCCGGAAAATACTCTCGGTCACCACCACCGCGTTGTCCACGAGCATCCCGATGGCGAGCATCAGCCCCATCATCGACAGGATATTCAGCGAGAGCCCGGCAAAATAAAGTGCGCCCAGCGTGATCAAAAGCGAGAAAGGCACCGAAGAAATGACAATCAGCGTGGTGGATACCTGCCGCAGGAAGAGATACAGCACGACGATAGCGAGCAGGCCACCGAGGAGGCCCGCGCTCAGGAGGTCGGAGAGCGACTTGCGCACGCTGTCTCCGGCGTTGTCCAGCGGGAAGATGTTGATCCCGCTCATCTGCGGCAATTTGCCTACTTCTTCGACCTCGGCGAGTACGCGGTCGGTGACGTCGACGAGATTGGATCCCGTCGTCTTGTTGACCGAAACGCCGATCGCGTAGTCTCGGTCGAGGTGCCTGCCATAGTTCCGTTCTGGCGTGCGCAGCTCGACCTCTGCGATATCGCCCAGCCGCAGGCCGTCCACCGAGACGACGAGATTGCGTATGTCTTCCACCGATCCGAATTCGCCGCGAGGGCGCACGCTCAGACGCTGGTCGCCGGCGGTCAGTCGGCCCGCGCTGACGGCGAAGTTACTTCGTGAGAGGAGATCGCGGAGGTCGGCTACGTCGATGCCGTAGGCTGCGATCAGGTCGGCATTGAGGAGGATACGAATCTCGCGCGGGTCGACGCCCTGCAGCTCGACGCGAGACACTCCGTCGATGCGCTCGAGTCGGCGCTTCAGGAGGCGGTCGAGCAGGTCGTAACTGTCGGACAGGTCGCGCTCGCTCGAAATGCGAAGCTGCAGCACGGGCTGGTCGCCGAGCGAACCGGTGAACACGAAGACCCGGCGGATATCGTCGGGCAGTTGGTGGCGGATACCGTCGACCTTGGAACGCGCCTCGATACCCTTCGCTCCCATGTTCTGTTCCCAGTCGAACTGCAGGAAGATCTGCGCGTCGTTTTCCGTGGACGTCGAAAACATCCGCTCCACCCCGGACAGGGTTGCAAGCGCCTCTTCGACAGGCCGCGTGATGAGGCGCTCGACTTCCTCCGGCGACGAACCTTCGTAGGGGATCTGAATGAAGATTCCGGGGAACTCGATGTCGGGGAACTTCTCGAGCGGCAGCAGCCGGGCCGCAATTAGCCCGACCAGGGCCAGCGCGACGAAGACGACGATGGTCGTTACGGGCCGCCGCAATGCAATTTCGGTATGCTTCATGAATGATTCTGCGCTGCAGCCAGCGGGGCGGGTGCTGGCCAGCGCTTGCGATCCAGCAGCGAGTAGACGACCGGGATCACGAGGAGCGTCAGGAGCGTCGAGACCAGCAGGCCGCCGATCACCGTGATCGCCATCGGCGTCCTGACTTCCGACCCTTCGCCGAAGCCGAGTGCCATCGGCAACAGGCCGAGTGCCGTGGTCAGCGACGTCATCAGAATCGGCCGCAGCCTGGCGGTGCCGGCCTCCATGATCGCATCGACACGGTCACTGCCGCTCGCACGCAACTGGTTGATGAGGTCGACGAGCACGATAGCGTTATTGACGACGATCCCCGCGAGCATGATGACGCCAATGAATGCGACGATATTGATTGTCGTACCGGTGACGAACAATGCGAGAACCGCACCGACGAGCGCAAGCGGAATAGTGAACAGGATTACGAACGGGTGAATCAGCGACTCGAACTGTGATGCCATCACCAGGTAGACGAGAAAGACCGCCAGCGCCAGGGCGAACTGCATGGACGTGAACGATTCCTGCATCTCCTCGCTCTGCCCCGACACGATGGCACTGATGCCCGCCGGCATGGGTACGCGATCGATTATCCTGCCGGCCGCGGCGGCAGCCGCGCCGAGATCGCCATACGCCACGTTTGCAGTGATGATGGCGACACGTTCCTGGGAGACGCGCCGAATCTCTGCGGGACCCCGGGCGATCTCGACTTTCGCGACGGCTTCGAGCGTGACGGGCCTTTCTGATTCCGGATTGACGATCAGCCGCCTTATGTCATCGATGCTGGACTGGCGCGTGTCGACGCTACGTACGAGGACATCGATCTTGCGGTCCCGCCACGTATAGCGCGTGGCAACCTCACCCCTCACGCTCGCCACGACGCGGTCCGCTATGTCGCGCACCGCCAGCCCGAGCTTCGCAGCGCGCTCCTGGTCGAATACGATCTGGATCTCGGGATTGCCGTTTTCGACGGTCGTACGGATGTCAGCGAAGCGGTCGTCGTTCGACATCTGGGATACGACGGCACGGCTCACCAGCGCGAGCTGTTCGAGGTCGTAGCCCGCGATCTCGATCTGCAGCGGGCTCGAAAAGCTCAGCAGCGACGGCCGGGAAAATTCGTACTGCACGCCGGGAACGACGGCAAGCGCCTGGCGCATGACATCCATCGTCGCGCTCTCGGCTTCACGCCCGGCGCCCGGCACCAGGGCAACGCTCAGCGTTCCGGTGTTGTCACCGGCGTCGACGGGATTCGCATCGAGCCGGTTGCCGGTTCCCGCGACCGAATAGTCGAGCGTGACCGTATCGATGTTCCCAGTGGCGCGCTGCGCTGCCTGGATGGCGCGGTCCGTCTCCGCCAGGGTGGAGCCGGGCGGCAACCGCAGATCCACGTTGAACTCGCCCTGCGACAGCTGCGGAATGAGTTCGCTGCCGAGGCGTGGCACGAGCGCCATGCTGCCAATGAATATCAGCAGAGCGGATACGAGGACGGCGGCGCGGTGCTGCAGCGACCAGCGAAGCAGCGCCGGATAGACATCGGCAATGGCGTTGTACAGTCTCTGGAAGACCTGCGTAGGCAGCCACAGCAGGGTCCAGAAAAACCACCTGATGCCCAGGAACACGAAACCGAAAGCCCGGACCATCGACGCTACCAAGCGAGTGAAGCGCGCGGGAGCTTCATTCTCCTTTTCATCGACGTAACGGCTGCCGGCACCGAGGGAAGAAAGCATCGGAATGACGGTAAGCGCTACGATGAGCGAAAACAGCAGAGCGAAAGTGACGGTCAGCGCCTGGTCGCGGAACAACTGGCCCGCGATGCCGGAGATGAAGACCATGGGGAAGAAGACCGCAATCGTCGTCAGCGTGGCAGCGACGACGGCGGATGCGACTTCCGCGGTACCGTTGGTTGCCGCATCGGCGATGGCCTGACCCTGTTCACGCTTGCGCACGATGTTTTCCAGCACGACGATGGAGTTGTCGACGAGCATGCCGACCGCGAGCGCGAGGCCGCCCAGAGACATGATGTTCAGCGATACATCATTGCTGTACATCAAAAGGAACGTCCCGATCACGGAGATCGGGATCGCGATGCCGACGATCGTCGTCGAGCGTGCGTCGCGCAGGAAACCGTACAGGACGATGATTGCGAAGATGCCACCGACGATCGCGGCGCTCTTTACATTGTCGACGGCCGAAGAAATAAACCGCGACTGGTCGTAAATCTCGACCAGTTCCATGTCCGCGGGCAACGACTCGCGAACGCGTTGCAGGCGCCCCTGGAGGCGATTCGCGACCTGCACCGTATTCGCGTCACCTTCCTTGTAGATGGCCAATTCGACAGACTCGCGTCCCCTGACGCGTGTTATCGCTTCGCGTTCCTTGTAACCGCGTTCCACTGTGGCGATGTCGCGTAGGTAGACGGGACGGTCGGCAACGTAGGCCACGATAGCATCCCTGAACTCGTCGACCGATTCGAATTCGTTCAACGTGCGAACCAGGAACCGCTGGTCGCCTTCCTCGAGCCGCCCGCCGGATAGATTGACGTTTTCGGCACGGATGCGCTCCGCGACCTGCTCGATGCCGATGCCGAGCTGCGACAGCTTCTGCTGGTCGACCTGGATCTGGATTTCGTCTTCGAGTCCGCCGCTCACCTTGACGGCAGCGGTGCCTTCCTCGGCTTCGAGGTCGGTCTTGATGCGATCTTCAGCAAGGCGCCGCAACGCCTTCAGGCGCACCTCCGCGCTGTCCCCCGCACCCGTCGATTCCTCGTAAAGCAGACCCAGCCGCATGATCGGTTCGGAGGAAGGGTCGAAGCGCAGCAACAGCGGCCGGCTCGCCTCGAGCGGCAGGAACAGGAGGTCCAGTTTCTCACGGACCTCGACGCCAGCCACGTCCATGTCGGTTCCCCACAGGAACTCCAGCGTTACGTCGGACTGTCCCGAGCGGGAGACGGAGCGAACCAGCCTGACGTTACGGATGACGCCGACGGCTTCCTCGATGGGCTTAGTAATCAGGTTCTCGACTTCAACAGGCGCCGCGCCAGTAAGTTCGGTGCGAATCGTGATCGTCGGGTAGGAAACGTCGGGCAGCAGGTTCAGGTTCAGTCGCGACAGGGCCACCGTCCCGAACAGCCCCACGGCGACCATGAGCATGACGACAGTGACGCGGCGTTCGGTCGCTATCTCAATCAGTCGCCGCATCGTCCGACTCCCGTCCGGCGCCGCTTTCGTCGCTCGCGTCTGCCGCGCGCCGCGCGTTGCCGGCCTGGTTTATTACGTTTACACGCGAGTCCGGCTTCAGGCTGGCCTGACCGACGGTGATCACCTGTTCGCCATCCCGCAGGCCGTTGATAATCTCGACCATGCCTTTGTTGCTGTAACCCGTCTCAACCGATCTCCTGACAGCGTGGTCGTCTTCGACGACGAATACGCTGGCCGCGCCCTGATCCTCGATGATGGCGCTGCGCGGTATCTGCAGGGCGTCCTCGTGAACGTCGTAGATTACCCCGATGCGGCCAAACATCCCGGGCTTTATGCGCCTCTGCTCGTCGACGATTTCCACCGTGATCTTGAAGGTCCCGGTCTGCGGGTCGACGATGGGACTTACCCTGCTAACGGTCGCGACGATCGTTTCGTTGGCAAGTGCCTCGATCTCGATGCCGACGGGCTGGCCGGGATCGACGTTCCTGTATTCGCGCTCCGGCACGTGCAGGTAGGCCACGAGAGGTTCGAGGCTCGTGACTTTGAACAACGCGTTTCCCTCGTTGATCGTGTTGCCCAGTTTTACGAAGCGCCGGGCGACCACCCCGTCAATTGGGGCGCGGATTTGCGTGTAGTCGAGCTNNAGTCGAGCTCGAGGCTCGCCAGGTTGAACGCCGCTTCCAGCGCTTCCATTTCGTACTTTATCTTCTCGAAGTCGCCGTCACTGATCAGTCCCTTGGTCTGCAGGTCGACGTTACGCTCGTAGTCTCGTTGTAGCTTGCGCAGCTTCGCTTCTGATTCGTTCAGCTCGAGTCGCAGGCGTTCTCCGTCGAGGCGTGCGAGGATCTGGCCCTTGCTCACCTCGTCGCCTTCTTCAACCAGTAGTTCTCGAACCTCGCCGCCGACCTTGGCGATGACATCCGCTTCAGCGAATGCTTCGATCGGCGCGGTGCCGGTGTACATCGCGTACACGTCACCACGAACCGGCGCGCTGGTCTCCACGGGGACCGGCGGTGTTTCCTCCTCGGAGTCTTCTGCCTTGGACGCCTGCTCCGGCTGGCAAGCGCCAAGGAACAGGACGGCGAGCACAGCTGGCAGTCCGGAACGGAAAATGCTCATAGGATCCTCCCTTGATGCCGCGCGGCTATTCTGCGCACCGCTTGCGACAAGAAGATGGGTGCGTCAGCCTGCGTAACTCGCGTTGGAATAGTTGCTCGCAAGCACCTTGCTGCCGTCGCGCAGGCTCGCCTGACCGTTGACGACGACTTCTTCGTCAATGGCCAGACCACCGACAACCTCGACGAGGTTTCCGGATTCAATGCCGACCTGGACCAACCGGCGGATAACGGTGCCGTTGGCGACCACGTAGACGGAGGTCTGATCGTCCTCCTCGACAATCGCGGCGCGGGGGATGACCAGTGCATCGGCATGCTGGTCGTATGCGATCGAGAAGCGCGCGAACATGCCCGGTGCGAGTTCGCCGGAGCCGTTGTCGATGAACGCCGTGGCGCGGAACGTGCCGTTGCGCACGTCGATGGTCGGGCTGATCCGCGCAATGGTTGCCGAGTACGTCGTATCCGGCATAGCGTCCACCAACAGTGTTGCAGCTTGCCCGGCCGAGAACTTGCCGAGTTCGCCCTGCGGTATCTGCAGGTAAGCGAGCAGCTCGCTGGTGTCGGTGATGCGAAATGCCTGGCCGTCAGCATCAATGCTCTGCCCAAGCTTGACGTAACGTGAAGTAACGATGCCATCGATCGGTGCGCGGATTTTCGAGTACTCGAAATTCAGCCGCGCCAGCTTGAAGGTAGCTTCGAGCGCTTCCAGGTCGTATTTCAGGCCCTCGAACATCGCTTCGCTCACCAGGCCGCGTGCGGCCAGGTCGGTATAGCGTTCGTACTCGCCCCTGGCTTGTTCCAGGTTCGCCCTTGCCGACAGCATTTCGAGGCGCAGCCGCTCACCATCGAGTTCGGCGAGCACCTGTCCTTCCACGACCCGATCGCCTTCCTCGACCAGCAACTTCACGACTTCGCCGCCGACCTTTGCCACGACGGGTGCATCCGCGTCCGATGCAATGGTGGTCGTTGCCTCATAGGTCGCGACGATATCGACACGCGACGCCGTGGCCGTTTCCACAGGGATCGGCGTAGCTGCCTCGATCTCACTGTCCGAGGCGACGCTTGCTTCGCCCACTCCGCAGCCGGATGCCAGGGCGGCTGTCAGGGAGATCATGAGCGTGGCGACGATGATGTGTCTGATGTTCATTCTGGTGGCCGTCTTTTCAGTTGCAGTGTTATAGTGAAGTATAACACTAGTTTGGTATAACGCAACACCTTATGGCGAATTTCTTCTTGAGCTCTAACCTCATAAAAACAGGTACTTACAGCTATATGTGCCGATCCCTGCCGCCATTCCCGACCCAAGCCGACGAAAAGAGAGCGAGTTGCCGCCTGCCGGCGCTCGGGCCGCCTGCTCGCTGGCGGCATCCGGGACCTACCCATTAGATGCCGGCACTACGGAATTGGATGCAACTGCGGATGAATTCCTTACGGGGTTGCCGTGGTGGCGGGCGTGCCTTCGCCGCCGCGCGCGCGGCGCGCGGCGATACGTCGAGAGGCGTTGGCCTGGATCATGAGCAGGCTGGGTGTCAGCAGCAGGGTGAGGATGGTGGCAAAAGCCAGGCCCCCGGCGACCGAAGACGCAAGCTGTGTCCACCACTGCGAACTCGGCGCGCCAACCGAGATGTTCCGGCCGATCAGGTTGATGTTGACGCCCAGCACCATCGGCATCAGGCCGATGATGGTCGTCACCGTGGTGAGCAACACCGGCCGCAGGCGGATCGCGCAGGTACGCAACACGGCATCGTAGGCATCGAGGCCACGGCGCCGAAGCACGTTATAAGTGTCGATGAACACGATGTTGTTGTTCACCACGATACCCGCGAGCGTGATGACGCCGACGCTGGACATGATGACGCCGAAGGGCTTGCCCATCACGAGGTGGCCGAGGAGTACGCCGCCCGTCGAAAACAGCACCGCGGTGAGGATCAGGCCGGCCTGGTAGATGCTGTTGAACTGCGTCACCAGGATGATCGCCATGATGGCGAGCGCCATCAGCATCGCTCGCTCCAGGAACGCCATGTCCTCTTCCTGGTCCTCCGTGCCGCCGCGGAACGCGGCGCTCACGCGCGGATCGAGTTCGAGGGTGGGCAGCATCTCTCTCAATTCCGCGACCACTTCGGATACGAGATAGTTGCTGTCGACATCGGCGTCGATACTGATCGTCCGTTCCAGGTCGATCCGCGTAATCGTGCTGACCTTCTGCGCCGGCTTTCTCTCGACAAACGTGCTGATGGGGACCTGACCGCCGTCCGTCGGAATGCGCAGCCCGTCGATCTGGGAGAGGCTGCGGTACTGTTCCGGATAGCGCACGCGGATGTCGATCTCGTCGTCGCTGTCGTCGGGGCGGTACTCGCCGATCTTGATGCCGTTGGTGACGAGCTGGACCATGGCGCCGACGAGCGAGATGTCGGCCCCGAAGCGAGCCGCTTCGGCGCGGTCGACGTCGATCTGCCATTCGATACCGGGGAGAGGGCGACTATCCTCGATATTGATAACAGCGCGATGTTCTTCCATAAGCGCACGGATATCGGCCACTGCGTCGTTCAGTAGCTCGGGGAAGCGTGACGAGACCTCGATATGGATCGGTTTGCCAATAGGCGGGCCCGGATCGGGCTTGCGCGTTTCTATCGCTATGCCGACGAGGTCAGTCGTGTTCTTGCGAATTTCTGCGAGGATTTCATCAGCCTTGCGCCGCTTGTCCCAGTCGACGTAATTCAGCGTCAGCGAGCCGATGTGGTCGGACGCAGAATCATCGCCGCCGGCACCGACTTTTGCATACAGGTGTTCGATCTCGGGCATGCCGAGAACGCGGTTCTCGACCTGGCGGACCAGCTGGTCCATCTCGTCGATCGAGAGGTCGCCGCGTGCGCGGATATCGACCATGCCGAACGGCATTTCGACCTCGGGGAAATACTCAACACCGCGCCCGAGCGCGAAGAAAGCGGCGTAAACGGCGAGCAGCAAGCCGGTGACGGCTGCAACGATGCGCCACGGATGTTTGAGCGACCTGCGCAACAGCCTGATGTAGGTACCCGTCAGACCGGTGACACTGCTCAGGTCACCGGTCTCCGCCGCCGCGAGATTGCGCTTCGCCTCCTCGGTCGTGGCGCCGGTCTTGCCGAATANNGCACGAAAATCAGCGCCATGATCAGCGATGCCGCGAGCACCGCGATCAGCGTGATCGGCAGGTATTTCATGAACTCGCCGGAGGTGCCCGGCCAGAGCGCCAGCGGCACGAACGCGGCGAGCGTCGTGCAGGTCGACGCGATAATCGGCCAGGACATGCGGATCGCGGCGCGCGAGTAGGCATCGAAACGACTCTCGCCTTCGGCCATGCGCCGGTCGGCCATCTCCGTTACGACGATAGCGCCGTCGACGAGCATGCCTACGGCCATGATCAGCGCGAACAGCACCATCATGTTGATCGTGACGCCGAAGGAGCCGATGAGCAGTATGCCCATCAGGAAGGAGCCGGGGATGGCGACACCGACGAGCAGGGCGGTGCGAATTCCCAGGATTCCTATGATGACGATGAAGACGAGCAGTACGGCCGCAAGTACGCTGTTCTGCAGTTCGGTCAGCATGTCTTGCACGTCTTTCGACTTGTCGCGTGACGCGATGACTTCGATCTCGGCCGGCCAGTACGCCTGTTCTTCGGCCACGAGTGCCTTGATTTCGTCGATCGTCTCGATGACGTTGGCGCGTGCACGCTGCACGACTTCGATAGCAAGCGCCGGCTTGCCGTTGAGGCGGGCGTAACTCTCCGCGTCCTTGTAGGTCCTGCGGACTTCGGCGATATCCCGGAAGTGAACGATCCGGTCACCGACCGCCTTGATGGGCATGCCGAGCACGTCGTCCGGGCTTTCGAACACGCCCGGCACCTTGACGGGAAAGCGCCCCTCGTCCGACTGCAGTGCGCCGGCCGCCACGAGCCGATTGTTGAGCGTAACGAAGTTGATGATCTGCGCCTGGTCGAGGCCGTAGCTCTCCATCGCCAGCGGGTCCACGATGACCTCCATCAACTCTTCGCGAACGCCGACCAGGTTCACTTCGAGGACGCCGGCGAGACCCTCGATCTCTTCCTTGAGGTCCTTGGCGATGGTTATGAGCGTGCGTTCCGGAACGTCACCGGCCAGGTTCAGCACCAGCATCGGGTCGAAACGGGACATCTTGACTTCGTTGACGGTCGGTTCGTCGGTCTCGCTCGGCAGCTTGGCTTTCGCCATGTCGACTTTTTCTCGAACGTCCGCCAGCGCCTTGTCCGTTTCGATGCCGGCGTCGAACTCGATGAGCACGTTGGCACCGCCTTCATAGGCGTTGGCCGTCATCTCCTTGATACCCTCGATGGCGCGAAGCTCCTGTTCCATAGGCCGAACCAGCAACCGCTCACCGTCCTCCGGGGAAATACCGTCATGCGTGATGTGGACATAGATCATCGGGATCTCGATGTCTGGTTCCGCCTCCTTGGGTATCGTCAGGTAGGCGATCACGCCGGCGATCAGGACGACCGCCAGCGACAACAGTACGGTTCGCGACCGCGACATCGCGGTCTCGATGATCTGCATCGGCTAGTCCTCGTGTTCCGCCTTGATTGCAACCGCGGTTTCGATGTCACCCTCCGGGATCGCGTCGACCGTCGTTCCGGGCACCACGAAACCCTGACCCACCGTGATGATGGTTGCCAGATCGGGCAGGCCTGCAATCCAGACCCCCTCGTTCGTGGATAGCGCGACGTCCGCAACGACGAATTCGACTTCGCCCTCGTCATTGACAATCTTCACACCGATGTTGCCGGCATCATCGAGCGTTAGCAGCGATGGCGAAATCCGGTGCGCCAGGACGCGCTCCGCAGGGACCTGCAGCTCGGCGGTGCCACCCGCGCGCAGACTGCCGGTGCCATTGTCCACTTCCAGTTCCACGGTATACGTCCTTGTGGCTTCGTCGGCGACCGGGGCGACGTAACGGATGGTGCCGTGGACGGTTTCTCCGGTGGCAAGCCTGGCCTGCGCCTTTTGCCCGGTTTGGACGTAGCCAGCATCGAACTCCGAGACGTTTGCCGTAACGATGATCTTGCGGTTGTCCACGAAGCGCGCGATCGGGTCGCCGGCCTTGACGAAGTCGCCCACCTCGACGTGGCGCTCCTGCAGCGCGCCGGCGAACGGCGCGCGAATCGTCATGTAATCGAGGTCGAGCTGAGCTCGTTTAAGCTCCGCTTTCGCGGCCTCCAACTGCGCGACGGCCTCCTGTAGCTGCGCCTCGGAAACGTAGCTTTCGCCTTTCAGTTTCAGTCGCCCCTGGTACTCCACTTCGCGTTGCCGCACGGTCGCTTCCGCCTGAGCCAATCGCGCGCTACGGTCGCGTTCGTCCAGCCGCACGATAACGGCATTGCGATCGACGTTCGTGCCGCGATCGACGCCCACGTACTCGACGCGGCCGTCGGTTTCCGCCGCGATATCGACGACACGCGCAGGCGCGGTCTCGCCATTGACAACAATGGTGCGCATGATCGCCTCGGCGGACTGGGTGCGAACGCGAACGCTCGACTGCTGCGGCGCGGCCGGTCCGACAATCACGCTTGCCGGTGCCCGATCGTCTTCCGGCGCGCCGCTACCGATCTGGCCAGAGGCCAGCCACACGCTGACCAGCACGGCGATGCCGGCCGATATCATCCAGGAACGAAATTGCTTCAATTTGCCCAATTCCATGTTCTTAAAACCTTTTTGGTAATGGCGTGAGTGTCGCGGCATCAGCCGACGGCGGACTCCCGCCCGTCGTCCGCATCTTCGAAGAGCATGTCTCGGTTCTCTTCGACGTACTCCCGCATGGTCCGCATCATCGTCTTGCCGAAACCGAGGACGAATCGTGCTCCGGGCGGCCAGTCTTCCATGCAGTCCATTTCGAATTCGTTAAAGAGTTCGAGGTAGCTCGTCATTTCTCTGACGCGATTATCGAGCACGGTTTCAACTTGTTCGCGGGTCATCAGGTGGGCGAAACACATCGTGGCGAGGAACTCGGACCGCACCTTGTGTGACGGGCAGGGGTTCTCGAGCGCCTCGAGCAGGTGCCGGTAACCCGACTCCGTGATCTTGTAGACCTTGCGGTCCGGCTTGCCTTCCTGTGGAACGCAGCGGTACTCGACCATGCCGTCACGGGCCAGGGCGCCGAGCGCGGGATAGATGGAGCCGTAGCCGGCGGCAAAAAAATGGCCGAACGATGATTCGAATTCCTTCTTCAGGTCGTAGCCCGAGGCTTCGCCATCGGTCAGCATGCCGAGGCAGACGGTCTTGACATCCATTACGCTTCATTCCGGCGACCCGCGTCGCCCATATATCGGAGCGATGTATTATATTAATTCGATATATAAAGTCCAGTAAGTAGTTGTAACGAGATGTCTCAGGGAAGAAACCTAGCTAATACAGAAAGTTAGGTAATTACGGAGCGACAGACCCGGCCTCCCGCCCCGGGGTTTGCCGTGGTCTTGCGCAAGCGGCTGCCGACGCTACTGGAAATACTGGGCCATGAAGGGCGTAAGGAACCGGTCCTCCGGGTCGAGCTGCCGCCGGACCTTACGGAAGAAGTCGAGCCGGGCGCCGTAGATCTGACGGGCATAGTCCGCGCGCAGGGAGCGGGTCTGGCTGAATACCGGTACGCCGGCCCAATGCTCGGCAAAGTCGGCCAGGTCGATAACGAAATCTTCCCACCCGTTCGTCTGGGTCGACGATGTTTGCAGCGCGATCATCGGTTCATCGAATGATGGCGAAAGCAGGGCGGACTGGTCCTGGTATATGTAATAGCCGACAGCCGGCATGTCGCAGCGGTAGCGCGATTTCTCGTAGCTCTGCCTGCAGAACTGCCGGTACGCGCGGGCGACCACCGAGAAGTCGGTGGCCGGAAAGCACCAGGTCGTGTACAGCAGGTTCCGAGTGCGGCCGAAGTTGCGGCCGCACGATCCGGCAAGCGTGTTGTTACCTGTGGTTACGAAGCGACCGTTCACGATTCCCTGTGTTGCTTCGCTCACCGTGTCGATCACCTGGTATCGCACCGAATGCAGCGGCAGCAGTCGGTTAAACGACTTGAACAGGCCGGGCAGGACGGTGGTCTCTCCCCAGTCTTTTATCTTCCATGGTGTTCTGTAGGCGTGGCCGGCCGAATCCGAATAGCGCCGCAAGTCGAGATAGATGCGATCGCGGTAAGGCAACATGTAGAATTTGAAGCCGACCTCATTGTTCGACAGCGTATCGACGACGCGGCAGAAATCGTCGATCGTTATCTTGCGATGACTGACCGTGAAATTGGATATCGGCTGCACCCTGAGCGTCGCCTCGACGATTATGCCGATCAATCCGTAACTCGAACGGACCGCGCCCAGCAGGTTCTGCTGTGCGGCGTTCACTTTCATCAGTTTCCCGGCCGGCGTGACGAGTTTCGCACCCAACACCCGGCTGGCCAGGCACGCGGAACGCTTGCCGATACCGGGCCCCATGCTTGGCGCCGCAATTGCACCGCCCAGCGTCCGTCCGGCGAGATCGTGTGCGCCCAAGAGTTCGAGGCCATGTTCCGCGAGAGCCTCCACGAGACGATAGATCCGCACGCCCGCCTGCGCAGTCACAGTGTTATTGAACGTATCGATGTTGAGGATGTTATCGAGTGGGTAGATGCTGATGATGGTGCCCGCCGGTGTCGTGTTGCAGCCTGTCGACGCGCTTCGCGCGCCTGCAGGCCGGATCGGCGTCGGTGCGCGTGCGTCGGGGTTCACCAGCCGCATCAGTTCGCGTACGCTGCTGATCGTGTATTCGGTGCTTCCGGCGTTCGCCGGGCGCACGAAGCGCCCGGTGTTGCGAAGTCTCGCTGCAGTCATAGCTATCTCCGGCACAGAAAACTCGCATGCCAAAGACACGGCTGGAGCGGATCGGGAAAGCCAGACGGCGAGAATCGTCGAAGCGAATCAGAACTCGTGTTGGCGGCCCCGCTGTCCTAGGTTTTACCCGTAGACCGGAAGCTTTGCGACCCTGACTTTCGCCAGGTGTGCCTTTGTCAAACGAATGAACATCGTCGCATGAGGCCGGGAAAACTGTCAACGAAACGGCGGTACCTCGAGATATTCTGTCAAGTCTCGCCGCCGGCTGTCGGCGTCGCGGTTTGCCCCTGAGCCACCGGCCCGGCAATGGCGCGTTCCGCCCTGTTCCCGACGCCCCGTTTGACAACGCCCGGACCCGGAAACATCATCAGCACGGCAGAATCCACCGCGTCGGACAATAAAACCACGAACCGTGCGGCGCGAGCAACGTGAAGCGAGGTGTTACGAATGAAGAAACTCACTGCAGTGGTCATTGCGATATTCATCGCCGGCTGCGCGACCGAGCCGGCAATCCAGTCGGGACCGGATGCGGAGAAGACGTTTGACGGCCTGGTTCGGATAGACAATTCGCGTTTCGCCGGCGCCTGGATCGATCCCGATGTCGATCTCAAGCAATACAACAAGATCATCCCCGGTGGTGCCGAGTTCCAGTTCCGCAGCGTCCAGAAGATGTCTGCCTCTGCCGCGAGACGCGCAAACGAGCGGGAATTCTGGATCAGCGACAGCAACAAGCAACGCCTGATCGACACCGTCACGGAGGTGTTCGACGAGGAGTTGCAGAAGAGCGAGCACTTCACGGTGACCGACGAGCCGGGCCCGGATGCGCTGATCATCGTGGGCGGTCTTGCACGACATCGTGTCGCAGGTTCCGCCGGAGGACGTCGGAAGATCCGAGGTCTGGTTGCGATCGGTCGGCGAAGCGACCCTGGTCATCGAACTGCGCGACTCGCTGAGCAACGAAGTCATTTACCGCGCCGTCGAACGACGCGCAGCCGAGAATGTCGGCAACCAGATGATTCGTGCCAACACGGCCACGACGTGGGCCGAGGTGCGCCGCTGGGCGCGGCGCTGGGCGGTCCGCCTGCGCGAAGGTCTGGATTCCATACACGAATGAGAATCGATCGGTTTCCGCCGGTCGTCTGGTGATGCGCAAGAAGCCCCGAGCCGTCTCGCGGGGGGTTCTTGTGCGTCGGTAGAGCATGCTTTTTGACGCGAACCTTGCGCGCTGGGTAATAATGAACCCATGGGCATGTTCGAGACACTGGTAGGAAGCCGGTTACCGCATAAGTATCGCAAGTATTTCGACCTGCCGGAACGCCCTGACTCTTACAAGTTCGCTGATACGGCTGGCACATTGCTCGGCTCTGCCGCAGCGGCCTGGATATCGGCGAATCAGGGACCCTGCGGCGTATTCAGGCTGCAGATGGGTATCGACGCGCTGTGCCTGCGACTCGGTCTCATCGACAAGGCCGAGCGCAGCATCGATATCCAGAGCTACCTGATTCGTGACGACCTTAGCGGCAACCTGATCGCGCTAAAGCTCATCGATGCCGCGGACAGGGGCGTACGGGTCCGGCTGCTCATGGACGATGCGCTGACCGAACCGATCGATGCAGGCCTCCTGAGCCTCAACGACCATATCAACATCGAGGTTCGCGTCTTCAACCCGTTTCCGCGCCGCCGTTCACGTCTGATTAGCTTCATCGCGAACTTCAATATCCTCAATCGGCGAATGCACAACAAGTCGTTCACGGTGGATAACCAGGTGACGATCGTGGGTGGGCGCAACCTGGCGGACGAGTACTACCAGACGAGCGTGAAGAGCGAATTCCTCGACGAGGACATCGCGGCCATCGGGCCCGTGGTGGATGACGTCTCGGACGGCTTCGACGAGTACTGGAACACCAAGGAAGCCATCCCGATAAGCGTGTTCGACAAGTACCTGCCGCACCAGGCACTCAACGAGACGATTGCGGCGGGGCACCGCCACATCGAAAGACACAGGGACAGTCCTGTCATCCGCGGCCTCAACGAGCACCTCGTCAGGGAACTCGTCGAAGGCACGTTGCCTTGGATCTCGGCCAGGACCGAGCTGGTACTCGACCACCCTGACAGGGTACGTGGCCTGGTCCGCAGGCAGATCGGCGACGTTACCGAAAGGCTCATCAAGATGGTGTCGTCCGCCCGCAAGGAAGTCATCGTCGTATCGCCTTACTTCGTTCCGCAACGTGAGGGCGTCGACTTCTTTGCCGCGCTTGCAAAGAAAGGCGTTCGTGTCGTCATCCTGACGAATTCGCTTGCATCCACGAACCACAACAGCGTGCATGCGGTGTATGCGCGCTACCGCAAGCCACTATTGAGGCAGGGTGTCGAACTCTACGAACTACGCCCGATCGAGGACGGCAGCGCCGTTGGTGATGTCGATCCCGCGAGGCTCACGCTGCACTCCAAGGTTGCGATTGTCGATCGGCGAAGCGCTTTCGTGGGCTCGTTCAATCTCGATCCGCGCTCGCTGTACATCAACACCGAGCTGGGCATGGTGGTCGAGTCCGGCGAGGTTTCGGAGGCAATGGCTTCTTCCGGTCTTGAGTCGTTGCAGACGGTGGCCTACCGACTGCAGCTCAATAGCCGGGGGCGCATCAACTGGCACTACGTTAGCAACGGGGTCGAGCTGGTGGCTCGGACCGAGCCCGACACCAGCTTCTGGCGCCGCTTGCTTACGCGTCTTATGGGCTTGTTGCCGATCGAGGGGCAGATGTAGCTATTCGTCCCCGTTGTCGATGCACTCGGGCAGTTCGGCCGCATAGCGTTCCTCGCGAATGGCCCCGCGCTCCATGCTGATCTGGTAGCCGACGTAATACTTGAACACATTGCTTACGTAGGTCACGGTCTCGCTGCCGATGCGGCGCGCGGCAATGATCTCGACGTTATCGAACCAGCGACTGGGGTCGTAGCCGTTCTCCGCCGCCTCGCGCCGGTAGCGATTGATCTTCGCTGGGCCCGCATTGTAGGCGGCGAGGCTGAACAGCCACTGGTTCAGCGCGTTGAAACGGTCGTCCGAGAAATACCGGTCCGCGATGAAGCGCATGTACTTGGCGCCGGCATGAACGTTGCCGTCGACCGTGGAGACGTCGTCGATGCCGACGTTCCGGTCCGCCGCCGTCGATGGTTTGATCTGCATGATGCCGACTGCTCCCGCCGGGCTACGCCGGTCCTGCCGCAGCCCGGATTCCTGGAAAGCCTGGGCGGCGAGCATCAGCCAGTCGAAATCGTATTTCTCGCCGTATTTCTGGAACACGCCGACGAGATGCTGGAGTTCCTGCAGCGATTGGCGCGTGTGAGAACAGCGGACCGTTGCTGCATTGGACAGGTAGCGGTTGTAGGTATCGTTTCCGACGAGCGTCCCCTT
>JABAHS010003225.1_pt1 | contig 21239 bp, 19 predicted proteins | sample 7062111 | NCBI WGS metagenome assembly JABAHS01 (sample SAMN14534600, study PRJNA622989) | marine sediment metagenome | biome: marine biome [ENVO:00000428]; feature: marine pelagic biome [ENVO:01000023]; material: deep marine sediment [ENVO:00002113]; isolation source: pool of 4 deep marine... | reverse complement strand
TCCTCGTCGTCGCCGATGGGCGTCTCCATGGAGATGGGCTCCTTGGCGATCTTCAGCACCCGACGCACCTTGTCCTCGGGCATGTCCATGCGGTCGCCGAGCTCTTCCGGCGTCGGCTCGCGGCCCATCTCCTGCAGCATCTGGCGCGAGATGCGGTTGAGCTTGTTGATGGTCTCGATCATGTGCACCGGGATCCGGATGGTCCGGGCCTGGTCCGCAATGGAGCGGGTGATGGCCTGGCGGATCCACCAGGTGGCGTAGGTGGAGAACTTGTAGCCGCGCCGGTACTCGAACTTGTCCACCGCCTTCATCAGGCCGATGTTGCCTTCCTGGATGAGGTCCAGGAACTGCAGGCCGCGATTGGTGTACTTCTTGGCGATGGAGATCACCAGGCGCAGGTTGGCTTCCACCATGTCCTTCTTGGCGCGGCGGGCTTTGGCCTCGCCGAGCGACACCCGCCGGTTGATGTCCTTGATCTCGGCGACGGAAAGCCCCGTTTCCTTGACCAGCGCCTTCAGCTTCTTCTGCGCGCGAACGATCTCGTCCTTCTGCGCGTCCAGCCCCCTGGAGTAATCCTTGCCCGCCTTGATGTGCTTGTTCACCCAGGCAATGCTGGTCTCCGAGCCCACGTACTCCTTGCGGAACACGGCCCGCGGCATCCGCGCGTGGCGCACGCAGGCGTTCATGATGATGCGCTCGTGGCGCCGGACGATGGCCAGCGCCATGCGCGGCATGTCCACCAGCTCGTCGAAGTGGCGCGGGACCAGCTTGAAGGGCGAGAACGCCACGCCCAGCTTCTCGAGCTGCGCCCGAGCTTCCTTGCTGGTACGGCCCTTCTCCGCAATGATCTTGTTGGTTTTGTTGTACTGACGCTTAAGCGCGGTGAACCGGCGCTTCGCCTCGACGGGATCCGGACCCTTGTCCTCTTCCTCTTCGTCATCGTCTTTCTGGGTCTGAGCACCGGGCTGCACCTGAGCCGCCTGGGGAACGTTGTCCGTGGGATCCAGATAGCCCACCAGCATGTCGCTCAAGCGCCCTTCGGCATTCGCCTCGGCGTAGACCTCCAGCAGGTACTGCACGGTGCCCGGGAAGTAGGCCATGGCGGAGAGCATGTCGCGGATGCCCTCCTCGATGCGCTTGGCGATGGCGATCTCGCCTTCCCGGGTGAGCAGCTCCACGGTGCCCATCTCGCGCATGTACATGCGCACGGGGTCGGTGGTGCGGCCCGCTTCCGTCTCCACAGCCGCGAGGGCCGCCGCCGCTTCCTCGGCCGCGAGCTCGTCTGCCGTGTTCTCCTCGGTGGAGAGAAGCTCATCGGCATCCGGTGCGCTTTCGTACACCGTGATGCCCATGTCGTTGATCATGCGGATGATGTCTTCGATCTGATCCGGATCGGAGATATCGTCAGGAAGGTGGTCGTTGACCTCCGCATAGGTGATGTAGCCCTGCTCCTTGCCCTTGGCAATGAGCTCTTTCAGCCGGGATTGCTGCTGTTCAATCTGCGTGCTCATGACACCTCGATAGTGAAATGCGTTGGGGCTGAAAGACTCCCTGCGTTACAGCATCCCTGACTTAATGCTGTGGTCGTGGGTTCCCGCCCGGATTCGCGGACTGCCTGAAATCAAGATAACAGACAACTATACCATATATAGGGGCACCAATTCGAAATTAAACAGTTGTCTGACAAACTCTCCGATCCGGGCGAGGCGGGCTAGTCGGAGCCTCTGGCGGTATCCCGGGGGCCCTGCTTCAGAGACCAGTAGTCCTTCAGGCGCTCCGCCGAAGGATCCTGGTGCATCTCGGAGATGAGCTGGCGCCGGGCGGACGCCTGCTGCTTATCCAGGTATCGGGCCACGCCGTCGGTGAAATCGCCCCGCACCGCCGCCACGTCGATGGCCGACGGCTGCCGGGCAAGCCCCGTCAGCTCCTCGTGAAGCTCGTGGCCCGTCCAGCGCCCAAGCAGCTCCGGGGTCTCCGCATCCGGATGCTCGTCGAGGTAGGTCACGAGCTCGGCCAGAAGGTCCTCGCTCGCCAGCGGCCGCAGGGCGTGGCGCGCCTCCTCGGAGAGAGCCGAGACCACGGACGGGTCGCGCAGCAGATAGCCAATCAGCCGCCGGGCGAGAGGGGTCAGGCTGACCTCGGCTGCCGCCCTGCGGGCCGGGCCTTTCGACGTGCTCGTCTGGGCGTTGGGCCGAAAGCCCGTGAGGCCCTCGAGCCGCGAGAGCATGAGTTCCTTCAGGATCCCGGCCGGCAGCCGGTCGATGTGCGGCATGGCCAGGCTCGCGAACCGGGCTTTGTCGTCCACGCTGCCGAGATCGAGGCCTTCCTCCAGCCGGCCGAAGAGATACTCCACCGCCGGCACCGCCTGGACGGCGAGCTCCAGAAAACCTGCCTTTCCCCTGGCGCGGACGAGAGAGTCCGGGTCCTCGCCATCCGGCAGAAACATGAACTTCAACCCTCGGCCATCGCTCAAGGCCGGCAGGGCGCTCTCCAGCGCCCGCCAGGCCGCCTGGCGCCCGGCCGCATCGCCGTCGAAGCAGCAGACGACCTCGCCCGTGTACCGGTAAAGGCTCTGAAAATGCTCCTCGGTGGCGGCCGTGCCGAGGCTGGCCACCGCGTTGGATATGCCCGCCTGAGCCAGCGCCACCACATCCATGTAGCCTTCCACCACGAGCAGCCGGTCGATCCGGCGCAGGGCCTGTCGCGCCTCGTAGAGCCCGTAGAGCTCGCGGCCCTTGTGGAAGACGGGCGTCTCGGGGCTGTTGAGATATTTCGGCCCTCCGCCGTCGGCCATTACCCGACCGCCGAAGCCGATGATGCGGCCCCGCGTATCCCGAATCGGAAACATGATGCGGCCGCGAAAGCGGTCGTAGGCTCTGCCTTTCTCGCCCCGGGTGAGCAGCCCGGCTTCCAGGAGCTTGGCCTCTCCCATACCGGCCAGGGCGCTCGCGACCCCCTGCCACTCGTCCGGCGCGTACCCGATGCCGAAGTCCCGCGCGATGGTGCCGGTGACCCCCCGGGCCTTGAGATAGTCGATGGCCTCAGGCGACTGCCGCAGGGCCTTGCGGAAGTAACGATCGGCGGCGCCGAGCACGTCGTAGAGATCCGTGTTGTCCCGGGTCGGCCGCCCGCCTTTCTCCCGCGGAACCTCGACTCCTACCAGCTGAGCCAGCGCTTCCACTGCCTCCACGAACTCCATGCGGTCGTGCTCCATGAGGAACGTCAGCGCCGTGCCGCTCTCGCCGCAGCCGAAGCAGTGATAGAACTGCTTCTNNCTTCTCGTTGTGGAAGGGGCAGAGCGCCTGATAGTCGCGCCCCGCCTTCCTCAGCTGCAGGCGCGCATCGATCACGTCCACGATGTCCACCCGATTGAGGAGGTCGTTGATGAAGGATTGGGGTATGCGACCGGCCATCGCGGTCAGATTAGCAACGAATGGTTCGGGAGTCTGCAATCGGCTGCCTGACGGCGTGCTTCAATTGTGGTATGTCTAGACATACGCAATGTAAGGGGCCCGTCATGAGAACCACCGTGAGGCTGCCTGAAGAGCTGCTGACCAAAGCCAAAGAGTTCGCACACGAACGCGGGACGACGCTCACGGCGCTGATCGAGGAGGGCCTCATAATGATTCTTGAACGCGCGCCGAAGGTGGGAAAGGTAAGACCCGTTCGAGTACCCGTCTCCAAGGCTACCGGCGGCCTGCAGCCAGGGGTTGATCTGAGCGATTCGGCCGCGCTGCTGGATACCATGGAGCAAGGTTGAAGCTGGCGGACGTCAACGTCCTGGTGGGCGCGTTCCGGACCGACTCATCGCATCACAAGCGATGCCGAAGCTGGCTGACCAGCACGGTCAACGCACCCGCCAGCTTCGGGCTCGCCACCCAGGTGCTATCCGGTTTCATTCGGGTCACGACGCATCCGAAAGTATTCGTCAACCCAAGCCCCATCGACGAATCAATTCGTTTCGCGAACTTCCTGCTTGGACGGCCGAACGCCATCGTCGTCAGCCCGGGCGAGCGTCACTGGTCGATCTTCACGGACCTGTGCCGATCTGGCGGTATTCAAGGAAATCTGGTGCCGGATGCCTGGTTCGCGGCTCTTGCCATAGAGTCGGGGTGCGAATGGGTGACGCTGGACGGGGACTTCGCCCGCTTCAAGGACCTTAACTGGAGTGCGCCCTGAGCGCCCTCACCCCTCCCGGCCGTAAATGTCGTCGAAGCGGACGATGTCGTCCTCGCCGAGGTAGGAGCCCACCTGCACCTCGATGAGCTCCAGGGTGAGCTTGCCCGGATTGGCGAGGCGATGGGTGACCCCCAGCGGGATGTAGGTGCTTTCGTTCTCGGCCAGGGTGATCGTCTCGTCGCCGCGGGTCACCTCGGCGGTCCCCCGCACCACGATCCAGTGCTCGGCACGGTGATGGTGCATCTGCAGCGACAGGCTCGCGCCCGGCTTCACCTTGATCCGCTTGACCTGGTATCGCTCGCCGGCGCCCACGGACTCGTAGCTGCCCCAGGGCCGGAACACCTCGCGGTGATGGATGTACTCGTCGCGGCCCGCCTGCTTGAGCTGCTTGACCACGGCGCGCACGTCCTGAACCCGGTCCTTGTCCGCCACCAAAACGGCATCGGAGGTCTCCACCACCACCAGGTCCGAGACGCCGATGGTGCCGACCAGCCGATCGCGGGCGGAGACGTAGGAATTCTTAGTGTCGACGCCGATGACGTCGCCTTCCAGATGATTGCCGTCCCCGTCCCGATCCGACGCCTTCCAGATGGCGCTCCAGGAGCCCACGTCGCTCCAGTCGAAGCCGGCCGGGACCACCATGGCTCGGTCGGTCTTCTCCATCACCGCGTAGTCGATGGAGTCCGAGGGGCAATCGAGGAACTCGTGCCCCGGTCGGAAGAAGTCGAGGTCTTCGGCCCCGCGCTCGAAGGCAAGCGACGCCTTTTCCAGCATCGCAGGGCTGTGCCGGCCGAGCTCGTCCAGATACGCCCGGGAATTGAGCAGGAACATGCCGCTGTTCCAGAAATAATCGCCGGAGGCAAGATATTCGTTGGCGGTGGCGAGATCGGGCTTCTCAACGAAAGACCGGACCCGCACCGCGCCGGCGCCACGCTCCGCACCGGGCGCCTCGATGTAGCCGTAGCCGGTCTCCGGCCCGGTCGGCACCACGCCGAAGGTGACCAGCGCGCCTTCACCCGCGGCCCGGGCAGCAAGCTCGGCGGCAGACGCGAACGCTTCCAGGTCGGTAATGAGGTGGTCGGACGGCAGCACGAGAAGCAGCGGCGCTGCATCGGGCCCCGCCTCCTCGCAGGCGGCAAGGGCCGCCAGCGCGATCGCCGGCGCCGTGTTGCGGCCCTCGGGCTCTAAGATGATGCGCCGCCAGGGTTGGCCGATGGCCCTGCACTGCTCGGCGACCATGAAACGGTGTTCTTCGTTGCAGACGATGATGGGCGGTTCCGACGTTGCGTGGTCGGCCCGCTTCAGGGTCGATTGCAGCAGAGAGTCATCGCCGAGGAGCGCGTGAAACTGCTTGGGGAAGAGCTCTCTGGAGAGCGGCCACAGCCGGCTGCCGGTGCCTCCGGCCAGCAATACGGGAATCACTTTTTCCATGGCTCGCTCATCAATCCGCTCGACGGCTTTGCCGCGCCAAGATACCAGATCCCGCGAGGATCACCGTGGTCGGGTTTGTAAACGCGGCGCGCCGGCCGCCAACTAACCTGCCGACTAACCCGCCGACTAACCCGCCAATAGCGCTTTGACGCGTCCGCTCACCGCGCCCATGTCCGCCCGACCCTGAAGCCGATCTTTCAACAGGCCCATGACCTTGCCCATGTCGCGCATGGATTCCGCGCCGGCCTCGGCAATGGCCCCATCGATGGCCGCCGAAAGCTCCGCCTCGGATAGCTGCTCCGGCATGAACTCGCCGATGACGCCGATCTCGAAGCTTTCCTGGTCGGCCAGATCGTGGCGGCCGGCCTGGGTGAACTGCTCCAGGGAGTCCTGGCGCTGCTTGAGCATGCGGTTGAGCACGGCCAGCACCTGCGCATCGGTGGAGCTGTCGCGTCGCTCGTCCACCTCGGCGCGCTTGATGTCCGCGTTGACGAGGCGCAGCACCGCCAGGCGCTGCTTGTCGCGCGCCTTCATGGCGGCCGTGGTCGCCGCGGTGATGGCTTGCCTCAAGTCGGAGATTGGGAGATCGGACATGGCGTCCGCCTCTCGTGGAGTATCAGTAGGACTTTTCGAAGCGCCGGGCTTCGCGCTGCAGCTTCTTCAGGTGGCGTTTGACCGCCGCCGCTGCCTTGCGCTTGCGAACCGAAGTGGGCTTCTCGTAATACTCTCGTCTGCGCACCTCGGAAAGCACGCCGGCCTTCTCACAGGAACGCTTGAATCGTCTGAGAGCCACATCGAACGGCTCGTTCTCTTTGACTTTTACGCTGGGCATATCGTGCGCGGAATCCCCTGGAACCTGACGGTTGTTGCTGAAAAGGGCGCGGATTTTACTGGCGCTTGGCGGTTTTTGCAAAACGGCGGAATCGTTACCATCCGGCCATGCTGGTCCTCGGAATCGAAACTTCCTGCGATGAGACGGGCGTCGCGCTGTACGACGGCGCACGGGGGCTGCTCGCCGATGCGCTGCACAGCCAGGTGGACCTGCACGCTGCCTACGGCGGCGTGGTGCCGGAGCTGGCGTCCCGGGACCACATCCGCAAGCTGGTTCCCCTTGTCCGCAAGACACTGGACGATTCAGGGCTGGCGCTGGACGACGTCGACGGCATCGCCTACACGTCCGGGCCCGGTCTGATGGGCGCGTTGCTCGTCGGAGCAGGATTTGCGCGGAGCCTGGCCTGGTCACTCGGCGTACCGGCCGTCGCCGTGCATCACATGGAAGCCCACCTGCTCGCGCCGTTGATGGACGCGGAGTCGGCGCCGCCGCTGCCGTTCATCGCTCTGCTCGTCTCCGGAGGACACACCCAGCTGGTTCTGGTCAACGAGGTCGGCGACTACGAGCTCCTGGGCGAGTCCGTGGACGACGCCGCGGGGGAGGCCTTCGACAAGGCGGCGAAGATGCTGGATCTCGGCTATCCGGGTGGTCCCCACCTGGCACGCGCCGCGGAAGGCGGCGATGCCCAGCGCTTCACCTTCCCTCGGCCCATGACCGATCGCCCCGGTCTCGACTTCAGCTTCAGCGGCCTGAAGACCTACACGCTCAACACAACGCGGGATCTCTCCCCCATGACCGATCAGGACCGTGCCGACGTCGCGCGCGCGTTCGAGGAAGCCGTGGTGGACACCCTGTACATCAAGTGCCGCCGGGCGGTAGAGCAGACGGGGATCGCCCATCTGGTGATGGCCGGGGGCGTGGCGGCCAATACCCGGCTGCGCAGAAAGCTCAGCGAAGATTTGAGGGCCGCCGTCTTCTATCCCCCGGCGCGCCTCTGCACGGACAACGGGGCAATGATCGCGTACGCCGGGTGCCTGCGCCTGGAGGCGGGCGAGTGCGCTCCGCTCGCCATCGAGACCCGCGCACGGTGGCCCATCGTCGAGCTCACCCCCCCAGGGCCGGCTGCCTGAACCGATGGACAGCGTCTTCGTCAGGAGCCTGACCGTCTCCACAATCGTGGGCGTCTACCCGGAGGAACGCACCTCACCCCAGCGGGTGATCGTCTCCTTCGAGCTCTTCGCGGATACCCGCGCGCCGGCCAGGAGCGACGACATCAGCGACGCGCTCGACTACGGCGAAGCGGCCCAACAGGTCGCGGAGTTCGTCCGCGCGAGCCGTTACGAGCTCATCGAAGCCCTCGCCGACGGCATCGCGTCCCTGCTGCTCGACGGCTATACCGCCACCAAGGTCGTCGTCGAGGTCCTCAAGCCCGGCGCCCTCGCAGATGCACAGACCGTCGGCGTGCGGATCGAACGGTCACGCGGCTAGAGACCTCATCAAACCCAATCAACGTCACAGGCAGGTTCAGCCATGCACATTCGAGTACCCAGAGCCATCGCCGTCATGTTCTTTGCAATCGGCCTCGCCGCCTGCGCGCCGCCGAATGCCGGCAATACGACGTCTCCGGCGACGCCCTCACCGACCATGGACCTCACCCGCCACGACGCGCTCACTCTGGGAGCGCTGCTGAACGCTGGCGAGCTTACCGCTGCTGAGGTGACCGACGCCTACCTCCTGAGGATCCGCGAGGTTGACGACGGCGGCCCCATGCTAAACGCCATCATCGAGATCAATCCCGATGCACGGACCATCGCCGCCGGCCTGGACGAGCGTTTCGCGACCGATGGGCCGGTGGGGCCCCTGCACGGTCTGCCCGTGATCGTTAAGGCGAGCATCGACACCGGCGACGCCATGGCGACCAGCGCGGGCTCGGTGGCACTCGCCGATCACCGGGCGGCCAACGATGCGCATCTGGTAACCCGGCTTCGCGCCGCCGGCGCGGTCGTCCTCGGCAAGGCCAACATGAGCGACTGGGCGAACTTCCGGTCCACGCGCTCTACCAGCGGATGGAGCAGCCTGGGCGGGCAGACGCGCAACCCCCACGTGCTGGACCGCAACCCCTGCGGCTCGTCCAGCGGCTCGGCGGTGGCGGTCGCGGCATCGCTGACCGCGCTTGCCGTGGGCACCGAGACCGACGGTTCGGTGATCTGCCCGAGCGCCGCTAACGGCATCGTCGGCATCAAGCCCACCGTGGGTACCGTGAGCCGCGGCGGCATCGTGCCGGTGGCCGCAAGCCAGGACACCGCCGGTCCCATGGCAAAGACGGTGACCGGCGCCGCGCTGCTGCTGGAAGCCATGGCCGGTCCTGACGAGGCAGATCCCGCCAGCCGGGCTTTCCCCGAGGGCACCCGCCTAGTGCCGGACCGCGCCGCACCCTCGCTTGCCGGCATTCGCATCGGCGTGCTCCGGGAATACACGGGTTCAGGGCAGGACCCGTCCGTCGAAGCTTCATTTGCGCAAAGTCTGAAGCAGATCGAAGCGCTGGGCGCCACCCTAGTGGATCCGGTGAGCCTCGAACTCGACGAGAGCGTGGGAGCCGCCGAGTTCACCGTGCTCCTCACCGAGTTCAAGGCAAACCTGAACGCGTATCTGGAGAACCACGACGTCCCCGAGGACAGGGACACCCTGACGGAGCTGATCGCCTGGAACGAGCAGCACAGGGACGTCGTCATGCCCATCTTCGGTCAGGAGATCTTCCATGCTGCGGACGCCACCACCGGGCTCGCCAATCCCGACTACCTTGAAGCGCTGGCCGCCAGCGGCGAACGCCTGCGGGAGGCCGTCCTGGCAGCGTTCTCGACGCATGGATTAGACGCTCTGGTGGTCCCCAGCAACGGCCCGGCCTGGAAGACCGACTGGGTGCTCGGCGATCGCTTCGGTGTAGGCAGCTCAACGGTGGCGGCCGTGACCGGCTATCCCAGCATCACCGTGCCCGCCGGCGCGGTGGCCGGCCTGCCATTGGGCATATCCTTCATCGGCCTCGCCCTGCAGGAGCCGAAGATCATCCGGATCGCTTACGCGTTCGAGCAGGCGACCGCCGCGAGAATCGAGCCAGCCTACCTGCCGACGCTCGAGCGCTGAGCCTGACGCTGAGCATCGACAATGACCCGCGTGCGCGCCTGTTCGATGGCCTTACCGAGAGCGGCTCCAGTCAGAGAGCCTCCAACACCGGCCGTCGTCACCTCCCTGCGAATCCTCTCGACGAGCTCGAGAAGCGACCGCGCACCCCGGCCGGCACAGGCGGCCGAGACGCGCACCGCCATCTCGTGATCGTCACCGGGTTTGAAAGCCCCCACCGACTTCAGCGCCGCGCACAGCGCTGACGGCTGGGCATCTTCCCAGCCGGCCAGAAGCGCGCCGTGGGAGGCGATGTGGCCAATGGCACGACGGTGACGGCGGGGCGCTCGAAGCCGCTCGCAAAACGAAGCCGCCGCCTCGGGCGCGAGGCGCCAGCCAAGGGCGGCGAACCGGCCGAGCGCGTCGTCGATCGCTTCCGGGAAGATGAGCTCCACGTCAGCGAGCTCGGAAAACCACGTCGAGAGGCCACCCACGGAATGCAGCACGGTGAAAAAGCGCAGGGGCGCCTTCGACCCCAGGGCCTTGACCAGCTCCTGCCAGACCCGCTCCGCCGAGAGCTCCCCCAGCTCGCCGCTGGCCGCCAGCGCCCGCATGAGCGTCAGCGTCTCTTCGGCGACCGTGAAATCATCGAGCTGGGCGGCGAAGCGGGCTACCCGGAATATCCTTAACGGATCCTCGGAGAAGGCCGCCGAGACGTGCCTGAGCACCTTCCCTTCCAGGTCCGCTTGACCGCCAAACGGATCGATCAGGGCACCGTCAGCCGCCCGCGCCATGGCGTTCACCGTGAGATCCCGACGCCCCAGATCCTGTTCAAGGGTGACTTCGGGGCCGGCATGACACTCGAAGCCCTTGTGACCGGGACCCGTCTTGCGCTCGGTGCGGGCCAACGCGTACTCCTCGCTGGTCTCCGGATGCAGAAACACCGGGAAATCACGGCCCACCTGGCGATAGCCGAGATCGACCATCGCCTCGGGCGTCGCCCCCACCACCACCCAGTCGCGCTCGCGCACCGGGCGGCCGAGCAGCTCATCGCGGACCGCGCCGCCGACCAGATATACGTCCATGGCTCGAATCCGGCGTCATCAGCCCGCAAAGGGGCCGGTGACCTCGTACGTGATCCCACCGGTCACGCGCCCGGAATAGCCGCGCTGGGAGCTGAAGTAGAGTCGTGACATGTCGGGCGAGAACGCTAGACCCGCGATCTCGGATGCGCCCTGGCCCGTCAGCTGCAGCAGAGGGACCGGCTCGCCATCACGGGGCAGCACGACGATCTGCATGTCGTCGCCGTCTTCAGCCACCAGAACGTCGCCGGATCGGTTGGTTTCCAGGTTGTCGACCCCGCGCAGGATCGGCGTTGCCGCCGTCGCCTGATCGTAGATCACCTGGATGCGCTGATCGGCCAGGTCGAGGGCCCAGACCCGGTTGTCCCCCTTGGTCGCCAGATAGACGACGCCGTTGCAGTAGCTCATCCCCTCGCCGCCGTCGAACCGCGTGCTCTGGGCGACCTGCGAGCGGGTGGGGCGGCGCAGAGCCTGGGGATCCGGAACCGTTAGCCAATCCAAGCCGCCGGAGCCGTCCGGGCGAATCGAGGCGACCTCCAGAACGCCGTCGTTCAGGTCAGGCCGTTCGCCCCGCATGGGTACCGTGGGCCGGAAGCGGTAGAGCCGCCCGTCGGGCTCGTCCTCGCTCATGTAAACCGCGCCGGTGAGCGGGTCGACGACGGCGGCTTCGTGCTGGAAGCGGCCCAGCGCCTTCAGCGCCAGCGGCTGCCGAATGCCCAGAGGATCGCATTCCCAGACCTGGCCGCGGCGGATTTCCTCGCAGCTTAACCAGGTGCCCCAGGGGGTCGCCCCACCGGCGCAGTTGCCACTCGTTCTGCCTAGAATCGGATAAGCGTCCACCAGCTCGCCCGAGGCGTCGAAGCGAAGCGCGCTGGCACCGCCGAACCGCAAGGGCATCTCGCAGTTGCTCACGTAAACCCAGCCTCCTTCGGGGTGCTCGAACGCGGCGCCCCCATCCGGAGCTGCGTGCCAGACGTAGGAAGAGGCAGCCACCGGCTGCTTGCCCGACTCGGCAACGACCCTCGAGGTAAACCCGGCAGGCAGCCGGATCCCGTTATGATCGGGGGCGGACAGCGGGCCCGGACTGCCCATTCCCGAGGCCAGGCCATGGCCGGTCGGGGCACCGGTCGCAGGCGTAGCGGCCTCCCCCCGGCTGGCGCGCGCCAGCGAGGGGCTCAGCAGATACGCCGTGCCTATGCCGGCAATGGTCAGGAACGATCGTCTTTCCACGCGGACATTGTAACAGGGGGCTAAGCGGCGGACTGAGCCTCCTCCGCGGCCGGGCAGGAAGCGGTGGAAACGACCTCGTCGTGCCAGACGGACTCGAGACGGACGGGAAAACCCCAGAGCCGGTGCAGATGCCGCATCACCTCGTCCGTGCTGTCGCCCATGGGCTGACGGGCGTGCTGGACGTGCCGAAGGGTGAGGCTCCGATCACCCCTGACGTCGACCCGCACGACCTGAATGTTCGGCTCCCGATCGCCGATGTTGTACTGGCCGGCCAGCAGGCTGCGCACCTCGCGGTAGCCGCCGCGGTCGTGAATGGCCGAGATGAGCACCTCGTCTTCGGCGTCGTCGTCCACCACGCCGAAGAGGCGCTGGTCGCGCATGACCCTCGGGCTCAAGAACTGCAGGACGAAGCTTTCGTCCTTGAAGTCCCGCATGGCGGCCGGCAGCACCTCCAGCCAGTTGCCCCCGGCGATGTCGGGAAACCACTCCCGGTCCTCGTCGGTGGGGTGCTCGCACATGCGGCGAAGGTCGGAGTAGATCGAAAATCCCAGGGCATATGGATTGATACCGCGGTAGGCGGGGTGATCATAGCTCGGCTGGAACAGAACGGCGGTGTGCGAGGCGAGAAACTCCATCATGAAACCGTCGGTGACTAGGCCACGATCGTAGAGCTCGTTCAAAAGAGTGTAGTGCCAGAAAGAAGCCCAGCCCTCGTTCATCACCTGGGTCTGCCGCTGAGGGTAGAAGTACTGCGCCACCTTCCGGACGATGCGCACGATCTCGCGCTGCCAGGGCTCCAGCAGCGGCGCGTGCTTCTCGATGAAGTAGAGCAGGTTCTCCTCAGGCTCCCGGGGGAAGACTTCCTCGTCGCTTTCGTCGAGTCTCCGGGCCTGGGGCAGCGTTCGCCACAGGTCGTTGAGGTTGCGCTGCACGTACTCCGCTCGCTCCGCCTGCCGTCGCTTCTCTTCCTCGGCCGATATCGGGTAGGGCCGCTTGTAGCGGTCGACGCCGTAGTTCATCAGGGCGTGGCAGGAGTCGAGGATCATCTCAACTTCCCGCACCCCGTAGCGCTCCTCGCAGCTGGCGATGTAGTTCCGGGCGAACAGCAGGTAGTCGACGATGGCGCTGGCGTCCGTCCACGTCCGGAACAGGTAGTTGCCCTTGAAGAACGAGTTGTGGCCGTAGCACGCGTGCGCAATGACCAGCGCCTGCATGGTCATGGTGTTCTCTTCCATCAGGTAGGCGATGCAGGGGTTGGAGTTGATCACGATCTCGTAGGCCAGGCCCATGAAGCCGCGCTGGTAGCTGCGTTCCACCTCGACGAAGTGCTTGCCGAAGGACCAGTGGTGATAGCCGATGGGCATCCCGATGGACGCGTAGGCATCCATCATCTGGTCCGAACGGATGATCTCGATCTGGTTCGGGTAGGTTTCGAGCCCGAACTGCTCGGCAATGGCACCGATCTCGCGGTCGTAGCGCTCGATGAGCTCGAACGTCCAGTCCCCGCCCTCGGAGATGGGCTCACGTGTTCCTTTGCCGGGTACGAGTATCTCCATCACGCCGCGTCCTTCTTCTGAAAGAGATCGTGAAAGACCGGGAAGATGTCCGAAGGGTCCGTGATCTGACGCTGAGCGAACGTTTCGGGAAACTTGCCCGCCAGGTGCTCGTATTCCCGCCACAGCGCCTGATGGCTGCGCTTGGTGATCTCCACGTAGGAGAAGTACTGCACCAGCGGCAGGATCTTCTCCTCCAGGAGCTGCCGGCAGATGGGCGAATCGTCGTTCCAATTGTCACCGTCGGACGCCTGGGCGCCGTAGATGTTCCACTCGTTGGGAGAGTATCTCTCCTCCAGCACTTCGAGCATCAGCTTAAGCGCGCTGGAAACCACGGTCCCGCCGGTCTCGCGGGAGTAGAAGAACTCCTGCTCGTCCACCTCCTTGGCCACGGTGTGGTGGCGAATGAAGACGATGTCCGTTCGTTCGTAATGGCGCTTCAAGAACATGTACAGCAGCAGGTAGAAGCGCTTTGCCATGTCCTTGATGTGCTGGTCCATGGAACCCGACACGTCCATGAGGCAGAACATCACGGCCTGGGAGGTCGGGATCGGCTTGCGCACGTGAAGGTTGTAGCGCAGGTCGTTGGTGTCCAGGAAGGGGATACGGCCGATTCGCCTTTCGAGCCGTTCGATCTCGTCCCGCATGCGACGACGCTTGAGCTCGTCGCCTTCAACCTCCGCCTGATCAAAGGCTTCAAGCGCCTCGCGCAGCAGCCGCTTGGGCTCCCCCGCCAGGGCGATGCGGCGGGCTTTCGCCTGCCGAAGCGAGCGCAACACCGACAGCTTGGCGGGCACCCCGTCGCTGGTGAAGCCGGCATGCTCGTACTTGAAGCTGGAGTTGCCCTTCAGGTGCCGCTTGGTGAGGTTCGGCAGCGCCAGGTCGTCGAAGAGGAACTCGAGAAATTCCTCCTGGGTGAGCTGAAAGACGAAGTCGTCGGAACCCTCACCGGAGTTAGAAGCCTCGCCGTCCCCGGACCCGCCGCCGGCGCCGCCTTCAGGACGCGCGATGCGGTCTCCCGCGATGAATTCCTTGTTTCCCGGATGCACGATGCTGCGGCGCCCGCCGCTGCCGTGCTGAAACACCGGCTCGGAGATGTCCTGGGCAGGGATGGTGACTTCCTCGCCCCGTTCCATGTCGGTGATGCTGCGCTCGTTCACCGCATCCGACACGGCCCGCTTGATGTGCTGCTTGTAGCGCTCCAGAAAGCGCTGCCGGTTGACCGTGCTCTTGTTCTTGGCGTTCTCCCGGCGATCGACGATGTAGCTCATGTCATGCCCCCGCTGCGTGGTGCCTTCCACCGGCCCAGGGGCGTTCCCCCGGGGCCGGTGACAGGGCCCCGATGCTACTGTGACTTGCGAACTCTCAAGTACCACTCCGCGAGCAGCCGCACCTGCTTCTCGGTGTAGCCGCGCTCCACCATCCGGGCGACGAAGTCGTCGTGCTTGCGCTGCTCGTCGCTGGAGGATTTCGCATTGAAGGAGATCACCGGTAGAAGGTCCTCGGTGTTGGAGAACATCTTCTTCTCGATCACTGTGCGCAGCTTCTCGTAGCTCAGCCAAGACGGGTTGGTGCCGTTGTTGTTGGCACGCGCCCTGAGCACGAAGTTGACGATCTCGTTGCGGAAGTCTTTCGGATTGCTGATACCTGCGGGTTTCTCGATCTTCTCCAGCTCCTCGTTGAGCGAGGCGCGGTCGAGAATGTCGCCGGTCTCCGGATCGCGGTACTCCTGGTCCTGGATCCAGAAGTCGGCGTAGGTGACGTAGCGGTCGAAGATGTTCTGCCCGTACTCCGAGTAGGACTCGAGATACGCGGTCTGAATCTCCTTGCCGATGAAGTCCACGTACTTGGGCGCCAGGTACTCCTTGATGAACCGCAGGTACCGATCCCGGACCTCCTGAGGGTACTGTTCCTGCTCGATCTGCTGCTCGAGCACGTACATGAGGTGCACGGGGTTCGCCGCCACCTCGGTGGCATCGAAGTTGAACACCTTGGAGAGGATCTTGAAGGCGAAGCGGGTGGACAGGCCGTCCATGCCCTCGTCGACGCCGGCGGTATCGCGGTACTCCTGGATGGTCTTGGCCTTGGGGTCCGTATCCTTGAGGTTCTCCCCGTCGTAGATACGCATCTTGGAGAAGACGTTGGAGTTCTCGAGCTCCTTCAACCGCGAGAGCACCGAGAACTGCGCCAGCATGCGCAGGGTGTCCGGGGCGCAGGGCGCCGCGTTCAGAGAGCTGGTATCGATCAGCTTCTGGTAGATATTCACCTCCTCCTGAACCCGCAGACAGTACGGCACCTTCACGATGTACACGCGGTCGATGAACGCTTCGTTGTTGCGGTTGTTGCGGAACGTCTGCCACTCCGACTCGTTGGAGTGCGCCAGCACGATGCCGTCGAACGGGATCGCGCCGATGGCCTCGGTGCCGTTGTAGTTGGCTTCCTGGGTCGCCGTGAGAAGCGGGTGCAGCACCTTGATGGGCGCTTTGAACATCTCCACGAACTCGAGCATGCCCTGGTTCGCATTGCACAGCCCGCCGGAGAAGCTGTAGGCGTCCGGATCGTTCTGCGCGTAGTCCTCGAGCTTGCGGATGTCGACCTTGCCGACCAGCGCCGAGATGTCCTGGTTGTTCTCGTCACCCGGCTCGGTCTTGGAAACCGCGATCTGGTCCAGCACCGAGGGGTATTTCTTCACCACCCGGAACTGGGTGATGTCGCCGCCGAACTCCTTGAGCCGCTTGGCCGCCCAGGGCGACATGACTCCGCGCACATAGCGACGCGGGATGCCGTAGTCGGCCTCGAGGATGGTGGCGTCCTCCACCGGGTCGAAGAGCCCCAGGGGCGATTCGTTCACGGGCGAGTCCTTGAGCGCGTAGAAGGGCTCGCGCTGCATGAGCGCTTTCAGCTTCTCGGCCAGGGAGCTCTTGCCGCCGCCCACGGGCCCCAGGAGATAGAGGATCTGCTTCTTCTCTTCCAGACCCTGGGCCGCATGTCGGAAGAACGACACGATCTGCTCGATGGCCTCCTCCATCCCGTAGAACTCGTCGAACGCCGGGTATCGCTTGATGATCTTGTTGGAAAAGATGCGCGAGAGTCGCGGATCCTTGGAGGTGTCGACGAACTCGGGCTCGCCGATAGCCAGCAGCAGCCGCTCGGCGGCCGTGGCGTAAGCCGCGGGCTCTTCCTTGCAGAGATCCAGATATTCCTGAAGGGACAGCTCCTCTTCGCGAGCCGCTTCGAATCGTTCCTGATAGTGCTCGAATACACCCATTTTGCTAGCGCTCCTTTGCTGCATCCGCGTGTACCTGGCTGAAGCTACCGATGCATTCAGCGTCGATCCTTGAACGGTGTCACACACGCACCTGCGACCGGAATCACTATTGGATGAGCGGTTAATTCCGCCTTATCGGCGGTACGGAACGCGTGCTTCGTTGACAATTCGACCTGTGAAACACACGCAGTGCGACGTGGATCACCCCGAAAACCGGGGTGCTGCGCCCAATTTGCCGGAAGCGGCAAGAAACGTGCTTTGTTTTACGGCATTTGCGGGGCGGGGGCCGGGATCGCCTCAGCTGCCGGCCCGAACAGAGTAGGTCTCGCCCGTTTCCAGGCACATAGCGCTCAGCTTGCGGCCCCACACGCAACCGGTATCCAGAGCGATGACGTCCTTCAAGCCGGTATGTCCCTGGATTGCGGCCCAGTGACCGAACACGAGCTTCACGGGCAGCGGGTCGCGCTTGCGCAGCTCGTACCACGGCAACCAGGGCTTGGGCGCGTCCGCCAGCCCGCCCTTGAAGGAGAAGTCGATGCGTCCGGCTTTGTCCACCAGCCGCATCCGGGTCAGGTAGTTGGTGATGCAGCGAAGCCGGTCCATTCCCTTCAGCTCCGGATCCCACGCATCCGGCAAGTTCCCGTAGAGACCTTCGAAGTAGCGCTGGCGGCGTTTGCCGCGGATGGCCTTTTCGACCTCACGGGAGAGCGCTTCGGCAAGATCGAGACTCCAGATGTGAGGAATCCCCGCATGGGTCATTGCGTAGCCCAGCTTGTTGCTGCGGACCAGCAGAGGCTGTTGGCACAGCCACTCGGCGATCTCGTCCCTGGCCGAGGCGCTGAGCAGATCGTCGAACGTGTCGGTGCGGTTGGCGGAGTGGCCACCGTAATGGATGGCGAGAAAGTGGAGCTCGTGGTTGCCCAGCACGATGACCGCGCGCTTGCCCAACGAGCGGACCAAGTTCAGCACCCGCAACGAGTCCGGGCCGCGATTGATCAGGTCGCCGACGAGCCAAAGCCGATCACGTTTCTTGTCGAACCCCACTTTCTTGAGCAGTCGGCAGAGCTCGCCGTAGCAACCCTGAACGTCACCGATCGCGTAGGTAGCCAACGGCTGGTCTCAGTGCACCGCGTTGGGCGCGGACAGCGAGAACATGGGAATGGGTACCTCGAAACGGGTGCCGTCGTCGCGGCGGAACCCGTAGTGCCCGTGCATGGTGCCCACCGGCGTTTCCAGCACGGCGGCGCTGGTGTAGCGGAAGGCCGTGCCGGGCTCGAGCCGCGGTTGCTCGCCCACCACGCCCGGCCCCTGCACCTCGCGCACCTCGTTGCCTCCGTCCGCGATGAACCAGTGGCGGTCGAGAAGTTGCCCCGGCTCGCCGCCGAGGTTGCTGATGGTGATGGTGTAGGCGAACACGTAGCGGTTCCGGACCGGATCCGACTCGCCTTCGATGTAGCGCGCTTCCACCGCCACCTCGATTCCGCTCCCAGCCGCGCTCAAGTCGCAGGCTCCGGTTGGACGGCGTTGGCCAGCGTGACGAAATCCTGCACCGACAGCTGATCGGGCCGGGCCGCGGTGTCTACGTCGATCTCATCCCAGGGCATGTTCAGGGATTTTAGTGCATTGCCGAGACGTTTGCGCCGTCCGGAAAACGCGTGACGCAGAACCAGATCCAGCGCCGTTGGATCCTCCAGCGGCAGCTTCGCCTCGCGGGGGACCAGCCGAACGACGGCCGACCAGACCTTAGGCGGCGGGCTGAAGCTCTCCGGCGCTACCTCGAAGAGCAGCTCGACCTCGCAGTGATACTGGGCGAGCACCGTCAGGCGGCCCCATGACTTGGTGCCGGGACACGCGGCGAGCCGCAGCGCCACCTCGCGCTGGAGCATGAAGTGCATGTCGAGGATCCGATCCGTGTGGGCAAAGAGCCGCACCAGGAGCGGCGTCGAGATGTTGTAGGGCAGATTGCCGACCAGACGCCAGTTCTCCGATCCCAGCAACGCCTCGAGGGAAACGCGCAGCACGTCGGCGTTGACCACCTCCACGGCCGGGAACCGGCGCGTAAGCTCCGGTGCCAGGTCGCGGTCGATCTCCACCGCCAGGTAACGGGCGGGAGCCTCATGCAGCTCGGCGGTCAGCACGGCGGTGAGCGCGCCGGTGCCCGGGCCGACCTCCAGCACCCGGTCATCCGGGCGAAGGCGGAGCAGGTCTGCCATGCGCTGCAGGACGGCCTCGTCCGTGAGGAAGTGCTGGCCGAACCGCTTACGTGCTCGCACGACTGCCCAGCAGATCGCCGGCCAACGCCGCCGCGGCAGCGAAGCTGCCCGGGTCCGCCTGTCCGGAGCCCGCAAGATCCAGGGCCGTGCCGTGGTCGACCGACGTCCGCACGAAAGGAAGCCCCAGGGTCACGTTGACGGCGCGCCCGAAACCCGCGTGCTTGAGCACGGGAAGGCCCTGGTCGTGATACATGGCCAGCACCGCATCCGCAGTGTCCAGCATGGCCGGGGTGAACAGGGTGTCCGCGGGCAGCGGCCCCATTACCCGCTCGCCGGCAGCGCGGTGGCCCTCGCAGACCGGCTCGATGATCTTCACCTCTTCGGTGCCAAGGTGGCCACCCTCCCCCGCATGGGGATTCAGGCCGGCCACGAGCACCCGCGGCCGGGCAATGCCGAAATCCCCACGCAGCCCGTCGAGGAGCAGGCCAAGACGACGGTCGAGCAGCGCGCGGGTGAGCGCATCCGGCACAGCGCGCAGCGGCAGATGGGTGGTGGCAAGCCCGACACGCAGCGTGTCAGCCACCAGCAGCATGAGGACGTCGGCAACCCCCGCCCGCTCGCAAAGGAACTCGGTGTGCCCGGTGAACGGGATGCCGGCGTCGTTCATCACCGATTTCTGCACGGGACCCGTCACCAGGCCCGCGAACGTCCCCGACAGGCACCCGTCCGTGGCGAGCGTCAGGGTTTCTAGAACGTAGCCGGCATTGCGGGGATCCAGACGACCCGGATTGCAAGGCGCTTGGAGGGCAACGTGGAGCACCGTCAGCCGCCCGGCTTCCGTCGAGGGGCGGTCGAGGTCGTCATCGAACCGGACCGGGCATCCCAGAGTGCGGGCCCGCTCGGCCAGCAGGTCCACGTCCGCCACCGCAACCCAGGGTATCGGGCGGGGCCGTTCTGCCAGCCGGATCAGGAGCTCGGGTCCGACGCCCGCCGGCTCGCCGGGCGTGATGGCGAGGCTTAATCGCACACCCGCTAGAGCCTCATCTCCACGAACGCCTCGTCGCGCAGCTCCTTCAGCCACTCCTGCAGCTCCTCGTCGAAGCGGCGCTGATGAAGGATCTGCATGGCCATGTTGCGGCGGGTCTCCTCGCTGAGATCCTGCTCGCGACGCTCCTGCACTTCCAGAACGTGCCAGCCGTACTGGGAGCGGAAAGGCTCGGAGAGCTCGCCCGTCGGCGTCCCGTGCATGGCGTTGCGGAACGCCGGCACGAACTCGTTGCCGGCCGTCCAGCCGAGATCACCGCCGTTCAGGGCGCTGCCCGGGTCCTCGGAGTACTCGGCCGCAAGTGCTACGAAATCGCCACCCGACTCGAGCTTTTCGTAGACCTCACGGATGAGCGCTTCGGCTTCTGCTTCCGAGCGGATCTCAGAGGGCATCACGAGGATGTGACGCAGAAGCGTCTGCTCTTCCTTCTGCATGCCCGCGCCCCGCTGCTCGAGCAGCTGAACGATGTGGATGCCGCTGGCGCTGCGGATGGGCTCGGCAGTCTCGCCGGGCTCCAGTGCCAGGACCTGATCGGCAAAGAGGCTCGGAAGCTCCCCCGCACGGCGCCAGCCGAGGTCGCCGCCCTCCAGCGCCCGCCTTCCCGCGGAGCGGGCAACGGCCATCTGCGCAAAGTCCGCGCCTTCCCTCAGCTCCTTGACGATCTCCACGGCTTGCGTGGCCGCCTGCTGGATGGCTTCCTCGGTCGCCTTGTCATCGATGGCCAGAAGGATGTGCCCGACCCTGAACTCGTCCGAGAGCAGCTGCTGGTAGTAGGGCGAGTTCAGAAGATCGTCGATGTCGCTGTCGGTGATGGTGATGCGGCGGTTCACCAGGTTGCGCTGCAGGCGCTGGATGGTCATCTCCTGCCTGATCTGCTCGCGGAACTCCACGTAGCTGACCCCGTCGGCGGCCAGCGCCTGGCGGAACTGCTCCGCGTTCATGCCGTTGCGCTCGGCGAACGACATCACCGCCCTGGTCAGCGTCTCGTCGTCGATCTGCACGCCGCGGCGCTCCGCTTCCTGTATCTGCAGGCTCTCGATGATGAGCCGCTCCATGAGCTGGCTGACCAGGATGTCGTCCGATGGCAGCTGGGCGTTCTGCTCGGCGAACTGCTCACGGATGGTTTTCAGCCGCGAGAGCAGCTCCGAGGCAAGCACCACGTCCTCGTCCACCACCGCAACGATGGCGTCAAGCTCGCGGTACTCGGCCGAGACCACAGCGGTCGGCACCGCTAGCGCCGCCAGCAACCCGCCCGCCAGGCTCAGCGCCCGTCGCGATCTACTTCCCAA
>JABAHS010150424.1_pt2 | contig 21259 bp, 22 predicted proteins | sample 7062111 | NCBI WGS metagenome assembly JABAHS01 (sample SAMN14534600, study PRJNA622989) | marine sediment metagenome | biome: marine biome [ENVO:00000428]; feature: marine pelagic biome [ENVO:01000023]; material: deep marine sediment [ENVO:00002113]; isolation source: pool of 4 deep marine... | reverse complement strand
GGGCGCCTACAACGACGCCTTGATGGCGGCGCTCTTCAAACCCGCCGCGAAGAAGCTCGACATCGAGGTTCGCGGTGACTCCATGAATGGGATCGCCGATGTACGGCTGCAGGTGGACGCCGGCAACGTCACTTGGAACCTGGTCAATCCCGGCGGCACGGAGTGCGTACAGGGTGCGCGGGAAGGGTTGTTCGAAACGCTCGATCTGGAAATGATCCGCGCCGGTGGCAACATCGACGGCATCGACCCGAAGCTTGTCACCGAGCACTGGATCGCCGACAACTACTACTCGCTGGTGCTGGCCTGGAACAAGCAGAAGTACTCCGGCAACCCGCCCCGGAGCTGGGCCGACTTCTGGAACACGGAGCGCTTCCCGGGCAAACGGGCCGTGTACTGGAAGCCGGCATACGTGCTCGAGGCGGCGCTGCTCGCCGACGGCGTGTCGCCCTCAGCGCTATACCCCCTGGACGTGGACCGTGCCTTTCATAAGATGGATCAGCTGCGCGACAGCATCACTACCTTCTGGAAGTCCGGAGGGCAGACCATCCAGCTCATGAAGGACCAAGAGGTGGATATGATCATGATGTGGAACGGCCGCGCCGCTACCGCCGTTGAGGAACAGCTGGGTGTCGAGTACACGTTTAACCAGGCCATCCTGGATCATGGGTGCTGGGCCATGCCGAGAGGGGCCAAAGACAAGGCCCTTACCATGAAAGTGCTCCGAGAGGTCCTCTCGCCCGAGATCATGGCGAACCTTCCCTTGCACATCCCCTATGGCCCGACCAACACGGACGCATTCGAAACCGGAAAGATATCGAACGACCTCATGGCCATACTCCCATCCAGCCCCGAGAACCTGGGCAAGCACGTTCTCATAGACTCCGAGTACTGGCTGAAGCACCGCGAGAAGATCCAGCAGCGCTGGGATGCCTGGCGCACGGAATAGAGTCTCACGTGGAGCAAAGCGTACATCGACCGGCGCGGCGGCGGCTGCGCCGGTCGACGCGCCACCGCCGGTGCCCACAATCGCCTAGGACCGACGCGCGCCTCGTCGGTCGAGGGCCTGAGCGAGCAGTACGATCAGAGCGGAGAGCATCACCAGACAGGTAGACACGACGGCGATGGTCGGATCTATCTCGTCGCGCAGCGCGGTGAACATACGGCGCTGGATGGTCGCATTACCGCCGCTCGTTATGAAGAGCGCGATGACGACCTCGTCGAGCGAGGTAATGAAGGCGAAGAGCGCGGCTGAGATCACCGAGAAACGTATCTGCGGCAAGGTAACCGTCAGAAACGCCCAGAGGCGAGAAGCACCCAGGCTGCGCGCTACCATCTCCTGAGTCATATCGTAATTCTTCAACCCGGCGGTCACCGTAACCACCACGAGCGGCAGCGCCAGCGTAGTGTGAGCGAGCACAAGGCCCGTGATGGTGCCGTTCAACCCGGCCCGTGCATAGATGTAGTAGATGCCGATGGCAATCAGTATGACGGGGACGAGCATCGGCAGCGCCAGCATGGTGCGCAACGCGACCACGCCGCGACTCGCGCCCGCGCGCAACCCGTACGCGGCCGCTGTCCCGAGCGGTGTCGTCAGAAGCGCCGTGAAGAACGCGCCCTTCAGAGAAACAACGGTGGCCGCACGCCACTGCCAGGATTCGTAGTAGTGGGCGTACCAGCGCAAGGACCACCCTTGCGGGGGGAATTCAAGGTAGCGCGAATCGGAGAACGACATCGGAATGACGATGAGCGTCGGCACGAACAGAAACGCGAGCACCAGTAACGCCACGGCATAAAGCCACAATCGCTGGCGGTGGGTGACGTAGGCCGGCCCGGTCACCGCCATCAACCCATCCCCGCGCCGATGCGGCCGAGACGGAAGATCCTGCCCAGTCCGTACAGGAGCCCGAGCGTCACCAGCAAGAGAACGACGCCCATGGCGCTGGCTGCTCCCCAGTTAGCGAACATGGCGACCGCATCCGCGATCTTCAGCGGCCACGTGAGCACCTTACCCCCGCCGAGGATCGCGGGCGTCACATAGAACCCCAGAGAAAGCACGAACACCAGCGCCATCCCTGCAAACAACCCGGGCAGGGACAGCGGAAAGAAGACCTCCCAGAAGACGCGGCGCGGTGATGCGCCCAAGCTAGCCGCTGCCCGCAGGTAGTCGGGTTCGATCTGCTTCATCGAAGCGTAGAGCGGCAGGATGAGAAACGGCAGCAGCACATGCACCATGCCGATGACAGTGGCGCCGAAGTTGTATGTGAGGCTGAGCGGCCCGTCGACGATCCCGGTCTGCTCGAGCAGCACGTTCACGACGCCCTTGCGCTGTAGGAGCACGAGCCACGCATAGTTGCGTACCAGGAGCGAGGTCCAGAAGGGCAGCAACACGAAGATGAGGCCCATGTGCGCCTTTCTCGGCCCGAGCTGCGAGAGCAGGTAGGAGACAGGATAGCCGAGCGCCACGCAGATCGCGGTCACTACGAACGCGAGCTCGAAGGTGGTGACGAACACGCGCACGTAGCTGACGTGCGTCAGTCGCTGATAGTGGACGAGAGAGAACGTTCCCGCGTCCATGAAGGACAACCAGGACAGCCAGGCAAAGGGTATCAGCAACATGACCCCGACGAGCACCAGCGCCGGCACACAAAGTGTGCGCAGAGTCCAGAGCTCGCGTTGTGCATCGGCGGCGAGCGCCCCAGCGTTGACCGGTCCGTTCGCGCGCGCCTCGAGTACCCCCTCGCTCATATTCTGCGCCTGCGCAACGCCTTCAGACCTCCGGCGCGGAGCCCGCTTCCAGGCCTGCCGGCGCTGCGTCGCTGACGAAGATCGTGTCGTCCGGATGCAGCCCCAACCGGATCGGCGCGCCCGGGTTCGGAAGCGCGGCCAGAGTGTCGCGTCGTGCTGGGCGGCGGATGGCTATCTCTGAGCCGTCGGGAAGCTCGACGGCGACGATGAAACTCTCGCCTTGATAAACGACGTTCTTGACGATTCCTTGGAGGATGTTGAGCTCCGTTTCGTCGCGCCCGCTTAGCAGGAAGAGTTTCTCCGGGCGCACCAGCAGGTACTGCTGGTGACTCCCGACCGGCGGCCGCACAGCCCGCAGGGGCACCCCATTGAGGTACCCGGTGCCCTGTCGGGCCGTAACTGGAAGGAAGGCCGACTCGCCGATGAAGTCCGCCACGAACTTCGTCGCAGGGCGCTCATAGAGATGTCTGGGCTCGTCGATCTGCACGAAGCAACCGCCATTCATTACGGCGATACGATCGGACATCGTCAGCGCCTCACGTTGGTCGTGCGTGACGTATATGGTCGTGACCTCGAGCCTGCGGTGCATGTTGCGGATCTCGATCTGCATCTGGTCGCGCAGCTTCTTGTCGAGCGCCGATAGCGGCTCGTCCATCAAGAGCACAGGCGGCTCGAAGACTACGGCGCGGGCAAGCGCGACCCGCTGCTTCTGGCCGCCCGAGAGCTCGTTCACGCGGCGATGCTCGAACCCCGCGAGCCGCACCAGCTCCAAAGCAGAGTGCACCGACTGGCGCGCCTCGGCGCGCCCAATCCCGCGTTGCCTGAGAGGATAAGCGATGTTGTCGAAAACATTCATGTGGGGAAAAAGCGCGTAGTTCTGAAACACGAGACCCACATCGCGCTTCTGCGGCGGCGTCCGCGTCATCTCACGCGCCCCGAAGCGAATCACGCCCGAGTCCGGACGTACGAAGCCGGCGATGACCATGAGCAGGGTGGTCTTCCCCGAGCCCGAGGGCCCGAGCAGGGTGATGAACTCACCGCGCTCGACGTGGAGGCTTACCTGGTCCAGCGCACGGAAATTACCATACGTCTTCGTGACGTCATGGACGTGAATGGGCAGCGATTTCGTGGCGGGTTGCATCGCGCTGAACGGTGCGCGCAGGTCGGTGTAAATTCCGCGGAACCCTTCAAGGCGGCCGGGCGTGCGCGTTCAGAGGCCCAGCAAAAAGGCCGGATTCTCCTTGGTCATCACATCAATCTCCTCTCGGGTCACACCGTAGCGCATCATCGTGCGGATGAACACTCTCATCCCTTCGACGGGGTTGTAACGTCCTACCGTCCCGTAGTCCGAAGCCATGACACAGCGGCCGGCCCCGACGGTCTGGATGATCTCCGCGGTGTACTCCGCCCCTGCGTTCGACGTGTCGTTGGCGCTCGAAGAGAGGGCAAAATTGGCGGTGAGCTCGATGTAGGCGCCTGCGTCCGCCAACTCGGCGAGCTGTGCGGGCGTGTATTCATAGAGTTTCCACCAATTCCCGTGAGTCTGCCATACCTTTCGGATACCCTTCTCCCTGGCGGCGCGGACGAGGGTCATGCACTCCGCCGGCGAAAGATGGCCGGTTTCCACGCCGATGTCCGCGTCCGCGACCAGCTCGAGTATGGTGTGGACTTCGGGCAGGACACGCCCTTCTGCATCGAGGATGCGGATCCCTTCGACCATCTCCGCGATCCGCGTCTCCATGGTGGCGCCGGCGGTCGGGGCGATGTGGGCATAAGTCGGCGTACCGAAGGTGTTGATGTGATGTGCTGCGTGGATGTTGGGAAACTTGACCTCCTTGCCTCCGAAGATGATGCAGGAAGCGACCGCTAAGGGGTTGAGTCCGCCGACGTACTGGTTGAGCGCAATGCCACCGAATACTTGGATGCCCGGTACAGCCCGACGCACGAGCGGGATCCGGTTTGCGCCCAGCAGGTGCTGCTTGAACAGCACCCCCCGGTAGCCGGCGTTGCGCATCATGCGGGCTGTCTCTATCTCGTCGAAGTCCTTTCCATAGATGCACGGACCCGCGTGGCAGTGCATGTCGACCACGCCCTCGAGAATGCCCTCTTCCTTGTCCTTGCACGGGATGTAGAGCGCCATCTGACTTTCCTCCAAAGTTGGAGTTGGCACGGCGTGTGCCTCGCCCAGGTACGGGCCCGGTGAACTCATACGAGGCAAAAGTACCAAAGGGGGTTGCATGATCCTAATTCATATTTATCATTTACTCCATGAGTCAAGTGAATGCAGCAGATCTGAACCTGCTCAAGGTATTCGACGCCATCTATTGCTGCCGGCATCTGACACGGGCAGGCGAGCGGATCTGCATGAGCCAGCCGGCCATGAGCCACGCGTTACGCCGGCTGCGGGATCTTTTCCAGGACCCGCTGTTCATCCGCACCTCGGATGGGATGGTGCCGACCGCACGGGCCGAGGAGGTTGCACCGCTCGTTGGCGAGGCGTTGGACCGGGTGCAGAGTGCGCTCGCTGCGCCCCACGCCTTCGACCCGGGCACTGCGGAACATGTCTTCACGGTTGGTGTCAACGACTACGGGTCCTTCCTGGTGATCCCGGGCCTCATGTCGCACTTGAGAAAGCAGGCCCCTGGTATCCGCGTGCGCACCATCCAGATCGGCACCACACAGCTCGAGCACCGCGGCTACCATCAGACGAGCTACGAGCATCTGGATGCCGGATCCATCGACATCTCCATCATGCACAGACGCAACCATCCTTCGCGCTTCGACGAGGAGCCTCTATTCGCCGAAGCGTCGGTGTGCATCGTCGCTCGTGAGAACTCCGCTGTGGGAGAAAAGATGGACCTCGAAACCTTTCTTCGACTCGGACACGTCAAGGTCTACTTTGAGTCCGATGAAGATCCCACGTGGATCGACCTGGAGCTTGAGAGCCGCAACCTGACCCGGCGGGTGGTGGTGACACTGCCGCATTTCCCCGCAGCTTTCGCGACCGTAGCCGGCAGCGATCTGGTCGCCACCATCCCACTCCGCATGGCGACGGCCTTCGCACCGACAGACCGGCTGCGCTTCCTGGAGCCGCCGATCCCCCCGCTCGAAAACCAGATTGTCCAGGTCTGGCACCGCCGCAACACCGGGTCGCCGACTCACCGTTGGCTGCGGGGAATGGTCAAGGAGGTCTGCAAGGAACTCTGAACGTCTTTCAATGCCACATCGGCTGATCTATTTCGCGGGCGGGGCAAGTCCCACTGCGCATTGAGTTCCTTTGGGGCGTTGTTCCATTCCCGTCGCCCACTTGGTATCTGGCCATGTGGTCGCGCCGCGGAATCGATTTCCGACATTTTTCCGATGTCCTTGAAAATCCTGTAGTCAAGCGAGAGCTCGGCGTACATCTGCTTCAGCCGCCGGTTTTCTTCCTCAAGATCCTTGATCCGCTTCAGGTCGGATGCCTCCGGCCCGTCGTACTTCGAGCGCCACTGGTAGAACGTCGCTGGACTCATCCCCAGCTCCCCGTCCATGGTCGATGACAAACGACACCATGGACCGAGTGAAACATAGTAGCTATGCAGTGGTAGTGCCTTGTTAGATGGCCTAATGCAGGTGTTTAAGCGGAAATGGATCGAAACCCAACAACATGTTCGAAAAACATTAAGGGAGATGTGTGGCAAAAAGAAACGTTGTACCCGACCAGAAGCGCCACCCTTTGTCCTAAGCACTCACAAAATAAACGTGAACGTAGTGACCTCGCTGCGGCTCAGCTTCTAGAGTCCCGGTAGCTGGCCAGTGCCTTGCGCAAAGATACGGGAATCGGTTCTGGAACCAAACCCGTGTGTTTATTTCGCATACAGGCGACCTGTTGTTCCCCGCGGGCGACCAACTCTTGTTGGGCACCGTCGACTCTGATGTACTCGAAAGTCATGGTGAGGCGGCTGTGGGAGAGTTCAGCTGCGTACATGCGGATTATGATCTCGTCGAACGCCCGAAGCTCGCCATAATACTCACATGATACACGGGTTGTGACCAGGACAAGGCCGTGTTCGAAGTCGTCGAGGATCTGTGGCGCATACTCTTTCAGGAACATTTCCCGACAGTATCCTTGCCAGCGGACGTGGTTTGCGTAGTAAACGTTCCCCACGACACTTGTCTCCTCGAGCAAAACGACATGGCGATACTCATAGGCTCGCATGCCGCCTCCCTACCAACAGAGCAAGCGCGAGCGGTCGGCGCTCGGTTGCCAGGCGCGCCACATAGGTGGCGATGGTGTGTTGCCCTGCACCCAACAACACCCAGCCATCCGGGGCTCTCCCCGCCAGCGTCAAGGGGGTGTCGAGCGAAGCGCCCGCCTTCTTGAGGCACTCGCGCGCTGTCCAGACGCGAGTGGCCGCACGTTCGTACGACTCAAAGCCCTCGCCCGCAACCACTTGCGCGAGCGCTCCGTGGACGGAGCTCAGGAGAGCTTCCCACTGTAGATACGTGCGTTCACGGATGAACTCCAGATCACATGCGACGGGCTCACGCCCCGCGACCGCGAGGGCGAGGCCGTCGACGTGGGCAGCCGATAGGGCTGCGCGCCCCCCGATGGCGTGCGGCTTACCGTCGCCACGGCGGCGCAGGGCGTCGTGGCCGTCGAGAACCGTTGCCATGGTCTCATCGCTCGCCGCGCGGCGCGCCCCGCGCTTGGTGCGGGCTTTGAGCGCCACGCGCAATCGCGCATCCGGAATTAGCTCCTCTACCCGACGCGCCACGTACGTAGCCAGGAGCGGCGCGACCCATGCACCGTTGGAGACGGGCTCCATCTTTCGCAGCTTCAACCCCCGCCATGCCTCCAGCAGCCGCCCGTCGGGATTCCGCACCTCGAGGTCAAAGCAGAAGAAGTCCCCGCGGTGCCAGCGCTCTACTGCTTCCACGCTCCGAGGTTCATCCGCGCAAGCGTCGCGCAGTAGGATGCGCTCGACACCGACAGGCAGTAGGCGAAGGTGCGGAATACATGCTTGGGTGCTGTGAACAGCCGCGTCCCGTGCCCCGGGATCGCCTAGCACCAGGTCGGGCGGTAGGTAGCGTCCGAACCACGAGGCTCGGTCTCCCTGCAGGATGTCGCAACGGCACCGTCCAGCATCCAAGTGGCGGTAGGCGCCAAGGCGCCGGAAGCGGCCGCCATGGAACAACAGGCCCCCGTACAGATCGCGTCTTGCATCAAGACCGATGTCGGCGCCCCTCAACTTGGGCAGCTCAGCAGGTGTCTCGGCTTCGGAGCTTCTGTGCACGCGGCACTGAGCTCGGAAGTGATCCACCTTGAAGCACGTGTTCGCGCAGCGTAGCGCCACATCGACGGGACCTGAGTCGCGCACGAGGGCTGCGACGCGGAGGGTCTGCGTGCCCTTCTCCGGAACGACGATGGGGCGCGCAAACTCGACCTCCTCGAGACGCATAAGCTCGTTTCCGTCGACGAGGGCACTTGCGGCCTGGGCCATGGCTTCGAGCCCCATCACGGCGGGAAAGATCCGCTGACCCCCGAGCACGTGCTCCTCAAGGTAGGGGTCCGAACCGCTGGAGAGATCTGAGTCCGCCACAAGTTCGACGCCGGGGAAGTAGACGCGGGGCCGCTCCAGGAAGCGCCGGAACGGCAACTCGGGACGCTCGAACCGCAAAGTAGGAACGTCGGGCACTCGCCCGCAGAGGATCCGGGTGCCGGCGGCACCGCTCGCCAGCAGCCGAAGGAACAAACTCACCCCCTGATCGACGCTGAGCGCCGTGATGCCGGCCCGCGCCAGAGCGTCGACCCGCCCGAGGCGCTCTCCCATCCCAACCCCGGACCATACCGACCACTCAAGCGTCAGGCACCGGCAACCGGGATGTCTGCGCCCGAAGTCTTCGGTCAGGCGCGCGAGCCATTCGTTGGCGAGGGCGTAGTCTGCCTCGCCGCGCAGGCCCGTGCGCGCGATGATGGAGCCGAAACTCACGAGCAGGCGAAGCCGCTCGCGATCGGGCGGCGCCTTAGGCAGCCGCAGCTCGAGGACGGGGATCGCCTGGCGCGAGCGCCCGCGTCGGCAGACGGCAACGATCTGCTCGTCCTTCGTCATGTCGATGCGTTCGACCGTAGCGGTGGCGCCCAGGATCTCTACCTCGAACGGCACCGCAAGATGATCCTCGAGCATGGTATAGAACCCAGTGAGCTGCTCGGACTCGCCGTAGGCATCGACGATAGCCTCCTCGATCAGCGCCTCGAGCTCGGCTTTGCTCGGCGGCCAGCGCCTGCGTTTCGACTTGGTTGCTTTTGACATCAGACGTTCTGCCCCTCGATGTCGCGGACCCTTCCTCGCTGGGCGCGATGGGGCGCTCCTTGGCCCGCTCGGCGAACCCGAACGGCACTTCACCTCGCGCACAGCCGATGACGCGGTAGGTGAAGAGCCGCTTCTCGAGCACCCGCAAGAGCATCGGGGCTCGCGGAGGAGGTGGCGCGTGAGCTGGAGGGACTACGCCTCGAGCCCCAGCTCGCGGCGCAGCGCCGAGAAATCGAACCGCTCCTCCGCAGGCAATCGCGCCTCGCGGTTCTCGCAGTCTTTGAGCAGCAGGTCGACCCGGGCCCGGCCCGCTTTCGTGCGCGCGGCTTGCCGCGGCGTCCGGTCCCCGAGCGCGGGCACCGGCTGATCGACCCACTCGGCGTAGTGCCGCGCCTTCATCTCGCGCATGAGCTCCTCGGCACCGGGGGGCGGGCCGGCGGGCGGCTCGCGGGCGCCACCGATAGGCTCCTGATCGGGGTCGAACCCGGCGAGGGGATCGGAGTGCTCGCGGGTGCGATAGCGGATCAGCTCGCCGCAGCCGTTCTCGACGCGGGCGCGCAGCGCGTCCGCGCGTGCCACGGAATTGGTCTCGAGGCGCAGCTTGCCACCGCTGACGAAGGCGCGACCGACAACTGTGCTCTCCCACCTGCGGTGCATGGGGTTGCCCGGCCGGGTAAAGACGTAGCTACGCTCGTCCCCATCCGATTCCGGGGCATCGACCCCCTCCATGGTGCCTAGACGCCGCTCGATCTCGGCACGGCGGGCGGCGTCGAAATCGAAGTGATCGACTGTGAGCAGGAGGTCCTCGCCGTCGGTATTCTGAACCCGGGGCGGGATGCGCCGGCGCGCGTCCAGCTCCGCGACCGCCTCCTCCCAGCGGGCGATCATGTAGCGCCCGATCTTTGCGTCGCGCAAGCGATCGAGGGGCACCGCGCGCTTGCGACGCAGGCGGCCGCGGATACGTTCAACCACACGGGCCGCCTCAAGGGGCGGCAGGCTCCGTGGGTGGACGCCGCAGAGCACCGAGATCCCCTCATGATCGACGACCCGGGCCAGGATGACGTCACGGCGCACCAGCGTCTTCGACCCACTGGCCTCCGCCACGTTACGTGTCTCGCCGCTCAACAGGTCCTCGAGCGTCAGGCTGCGGCCCGGCTCCACCGCGCCCACCTCCCACGTCGAGAGCCACGCGGCCTGCTCCGCGTCGAGCCACGCCCGCTCGGTCTCGGAGAGACGGCGCCCGTAGGCCTCGCGGTACCAATCGACGACCGGTCTGCCCTCGACGAGGACGTTATACACCGCCCAGGGGGCGAACAACTGAGCGGCCGACTCGTGGTCGTCGAAATCCTCGCTCGCGCGCCACCACCACGCATCACCGAAGCGCTGCGCCGCGAAGCGCATCATGTCGCCTACCAGCCGGTGGTCGAGCTCGTGCAGCGCCGCGGGCCCTGGGAGAGCCTCGCGCGCCGCCCCGTCCCAGCCAAGGCAACATTTCTTGTACTTCTTGCCGCTGCCGCACGGGCACGGCGCATTGCGCCCCACCTTGCGCGCGGAGTGCGCGGGCTCTCTGCCGGGCAGCGGGTCGCTGGCCTCGAAGAGCCGGCTCGCGTCGTAGGGCAGGGTGAACCGCACCTCGAGATCGTGCTCGTCGAAGTACGACTCGCATACGGGTTCGAAGGGTCCGTCCTCGCGCTCGAAGAGCGCGCGGTGCTTGGCGAAGAAGGCGGTGAGGGCCGTCGCGCAAGCGGAGACGACGCGCAGGTCGTGCTCGGTGAGGGGGCGGGGCGTCCCGTCCGCATCGCGGTGCTGGATCCAGGGGTAGGCGTTCGGGCCGGCCACCGGCCAGCGGTGCTCGGCGGCCTCGCGGCGCATCGAGGCCGGCAGGTCCGCGCCGCGCTCGAAGTTGAGCGACAAGGTCGAGGTGCCCATGTCCAGAGGACCCTCGGCGGACGGGTCCATCGCCTCCACGGCCTCGAGGAAACGCTCGAAGGCGACGTACGAGGGGAAGATGACGAGCCCGACGCTCTCCCCCAACGCTCCGATGATGGAGACGCAGGCGCCCTCCACCCCGAGCGCGGGGACGTCCATGCGCAGGACCTGCGTGTCGCCCGCCGTCTTCCAGGGCCCAAGCCGGAAGAGCAGCTCGGCGCTGCGGAAGAGCTCCTCGATGGCCTGCGCAGCGATGCGCCCCCGCTCGAAGTAGCTCGGACCAGCGTCGTCGCCCCCGGGCATGGATTCGGCCATGAACCGCACGAACTGGTCGATCTCCGGCGTCGGCGCCACCACCACCTCGATGCTAGGCGCCGCCGCACGCACCTCGGCCGCCAGGCGCGCATCGGCCACCCGGATCCGTCTCGGCCGCCGGGGCGGGCCCGCCAAGGGTGACGCCATGGCCTCGCGCAGCGTCTCGCCGAAGGCGACCGGTGGCCCCGTGGGGTCGATCAGCTTATGGCCGACGACGAGCTCCTCGGGCAGCTCCAGCCAGAGCACCATCTCGGGGCGGTAGGGCGCCGGCTCCATGACGTAGAAGGGCCCCTGCACACGGTCGCCGACCCACTCGCTCGCGCCCGCAGGGCGCTCCTTCGGCTCGCGCCGGCGAACCCGATTGCGCTCTCTGCTCTTTTTTCCCCTCCTCACCGCGCGCACGATACGGCTTTGTCGCTCCGAGCTTCAAGCGGTCGTTGCACGCCACGCCTTCCGGCCGCCGAGTGAACACTTGCGAGACGGCGATGCGGTGTTCGTGCGTTCCTACCGGAACAGCACTCGGAAATCACGATCACTCTCCGGACGGCTGCCATGAGCGGTGGAGGCGCGTTCGGGTTGCGGTGGGTCTCGCTTCGGCTCGACCTACCAGGAGGAACCCGCGCTTGGCCACTCCGCGACCCGTGCGAGCCTCAGCTCCGGGTGTGCCTTGAGATGGCCTCTGGACGATTCCCCCCGGAGTCCATCAAGCCCTCGAACGACTCGCGTTTCGCTCTTCTACTTTTCGTCTTGTTGTTCCTGTCGCAGCCGCTCCAGGGCTTTCAGTAACTTAGGGATGTCGTCCCGGATGATGCTCCAGAGGGTGTCGTCGTCAATGCCCAGATACGCATGAATCAGCCGGTTGCGCGTGGCAATGACGAGCCGCCAGGGAATATCGGGGTTGGCGGCGCGCACCTCGTCAGGGACGTGGGTGGCGGCCTCGCCAATCAGCTCCAGGTTGCGCAGGGTGGCGTCATAGACGAGCCGGTCGGCCACGAAACCCGCTTGATCCAGGCCGCCCGTATAGCTCTGTACGTTTCTCCCGAAAGCAATCATGTCGTCCAGATAGAACCGCCATTCGCGGGTGCCTCGCCCAGCATCAGACATGGATGGCCTCGCGCTCGATATAGGGCCGAAGCTCGGGACGCAGCGCCTTGTCGGTAACCAGGTCGATCGGACAGCCGAGCAGATCCTCCAGATAGAACTGCACGCCGAAGTAGCGCCTCGACGTGGCCGGTCCGTCGAATTTCACCAAAACATCGATATCGCTGCCGGCGCGCGCATCGTCCCGGGCCAGTGAACCGAACAGCGCGAGGTCGGTCACGCCGAATTCGCGGACCAGATACGATTTCTCTTTTTGCAAAAGCCGCAATACGGTTGCCTTGTTCATAGAGACGTCCCCGTACAGACAAGAATACCCGGCGGGCGCGTCTTAGGATTACACGCTCGGGCTCAGAGGTTTTGCGGATCCGCCGGACGATTTCGCGCAAAGTCGCATCGTGCGGTCCATCCCCAGTAGTCTCGGCGTCTTTGTGCTTTCGAGTCATCCCCACTCACCTTTCGGCGGAAACCGTCTCGAAGCACCTTGCTCATTATCGCATAGGGGCTCAATGCGAACTCGGGTGATGTTTCCCCTTGTCGCCCGGCCGGACTGTTTCGCTCGCTAAGCAGAAAATTTCCATGTGGCACGACGGAGGCTTCCATATATCAGGGTCTGAAATCGCTTCCAGAGCAAAGTAGTACAGGCACCAACCCAGCAATCAGGACGAACTCGGGTCGCGATCCGTATTCATGAACAACGCGTACCAGGGCTTGTTCCGCCGCTTGACGTGCCGCTCTGGAACGAGGCGCTTCATTGGGCATGAATCACCTCCCGGAGATGCTCTGCGGCTTCCTCACCACGCACACCCGAAGTGCGGAGGTCTTTCTGAGTATTTTGACCCGCCCTTTTCTTCGGCAATGAGCCGCGCTCCAGCACCTTCCGTGCCCGACGACCGCCTGTCAGTTGGTGGCCGACCTAATGCCCTGCGCATGCTCCATCGTTTACTTGCACGACGAGAGCATGGCCCTCAAGTACGCCCGCTCCAAGAAGATGACCGATCTCTCAAACGATGAACTTGCCTACCTGGCTGCCAAGGCCAGATTACCGCAAAAGCTCGTCCTGGATACGGCGGCCGATACCGTGGCGCGTTTCCACGAGGTGTGGGGCCGGCAGAAATCACATCTCGGGTTGCCCGCCAGAACCACCGAGACCATAGATTCGCACGCGACGCGAATTCCCCTGGCCCCCCGCTGAACAAGATTAGTGTCGCTGCACGGAATGCTTCCTCATGGGCCCGCTTGAGGTGTCAACCTCATAGCTGCGTGTATATCCTCCCTCTTGAGCTGAGGATAGGCATTCAGCAATTCCTGCTGGGTCGCTCCTTCCGCCAGCCTGCGAAGAATCAGCTCGACCGTGATACGCGTTCCTCTGATCACGGGCTTGCCGAGCATGACTTTCGGGTCAACGGCGATCCGGCAGGCTTCTCCCATAAATAGCTCCTGTTCAGTCTGTAGTAGCAACCTTTGAGACAATGCTTCAGGCCCAGACCGCTTTATTTAGGAAGTGTAGCCCGAGTGTCCAAAATTCTAGACACCCCGGATCTCGTCTCATCAAGCCCCTGAACTGTTCCCATAACCGGTTTTGACCCCCGCGTTCAGACCGGCCCCATCAGTGCCCGGACGATCTGCGGGGGTGCAAAGAGTCCTGCCTCCGATGATCCCACCGACGCCAGGGTCTGGACGTAGACGGCGGCCTCGTCCAGGGGCTTGCCCTCGTCGGAGTAACCGTTGACCTCAAGCCACTCGCGCAAGGCCTCGATGGCGTTTGTGCGTAAACGCGACCCTTCTTGAGCGGCGCCACCAGAGCGCGGGCATCCCCACCGAGCGAGTCCGCCAGCGCTTGGCCACTCGCGCCATGAGGGCGTCGCTGACGCGCCCGACGTCTCTAGCGCCGCGCGGTCCACGGGTCGCCCCGCCCGCGCCCCACAGCGTCTACCAGGTTTCCGCCACCTGCAACCGGCACGTCAGGGCCTCGCGCTCCCCGGCCGTGGGAACAGGATGTGGAAGAGGGGGATGGCCGATCTCCCATGCCTTGATTCGGGATTCGGGTCGCGTGTTACGCATACGCTACATGAGCCTTGATGCGGTGCACCATCGCACCTCCGCGGATCCACCGGGGGGCGGTTGACAAGCCCACGTGAGGAATTAAATTCTTAGTACTCACCTCTTTCGGGCCGATTCGATAACGTGTCCCTGCGTTATGCATTCGATGCGGTCGCCACAAGAGACACTCATGCATCCGTCGAATGTTCCGGCCCGACACGCGGGGCAAATCATCTCTTGGCATGCCTACGTTGATACGGAGGAGTGCGATGACTGAGAGAGCTGAAGCATGGGCCCACCAGTTCCGCGAACTCACCGATAGCGACCCCACCATCCAGGCGATGGGAAGGTATTTTAGCTGTTCGTACCTGCTCGACTTCGAACAGTCCAAGGCCATCGTGTCCATGCACAACGGAAAAGTGGACGCGATCTCTACCGATCCGGGTCCGGTCGACCCCTACGACTTTGCGATCCGCGCAAGCGCCGAGACCTGGAAGAAATTCGCCTCCGAGACGCCGCCGCCCATGTGCCACGGTATCTGGGCGATGACGTTTCGAGAGGACATGAGGCTCGAAGGAAATCTTCTGGTTCTGATGCAGAACCTGCGCAACATCACGGTGCAGCTCGAACTGCTTCGCAAGACCGGGCTGCCCGCCTGAGGTCTCGTGGATTCACTTCTGTCGATTTGGAGGAGGAGAGACAATGGCAAGCTTTTCTCCTGTCACAGGCCATTACGTCACGATCACCGTCGACGACAGCGAGTACAAGGTCTTCTACCTGGAGCACGGGCAGGGCCAGCCGTTGCTCTGTCAGCACACCGCCGGGTGCCACAACCACCAGTGGCGGGACATGCTGGAGGACACGGACATCACCGACAACTATCGGATCATCGCTTACGATCTCCCGCGGCACGGGAAATCCGATCCGCCTCACAACTGGGAGTGGTGGAAGGAAGAATACAGACTGACGGCCGATCACTACGTCAACTTCATCGTCGGGCTGGCCGACGCCCTCGGGCTCGAGCAGCCCATCTTCATGGGGTCGTCATTCGGCGGCAACGTCGCGCTGCAGTTGGCTTATCGTCATCCGGACCGGTTCAAGGCGGTCATCCCCGTGGAGGCGGCGGATTACTCGCCCGGCTTCTACCTGGACTGGTGGCGGCACCCGCATGCCAACGCCGCCCAGGTGTCGGCGAGCGGCGTGTGGGATCTCATGGCGCCGCAATCGCCGGACATGGACAGGTGGCTGACGTGGCATTACTACAGTCAGGGATCCGAGGCGTTCAAGGGCGATCTCTACTTCTACTCGGTGGAGCATGATCTCCGGGGCAAGCTCGGCGATATTGATACCGGGAAGTGTCCGGTGGTGATGCTCACCGGGAGCTACGATTACCTGACGCCGCCGGAGGCGAGCAAGGCCACCGCCGAGCAGATCCCGGGCGGGGAATTCATCGAGATGGAGAAAATCGGCCATTTCCCGATGAGCGAGAATTACCCGCTCTTCAAGCAATACCTCCAGCAGGCCTTGAAGCGGGTCGAGGAGAAGTCCGCGGGTTAGCGCCCTGAGATGAGGTGGCGAGCCGAGTGGCTCGCCACTTCCGTGATCGAAGCTCGCCATTTCTTCGATCCCGCCGATGAGCGCTTTTCTTGCACGGGCCTCGTCCAATCGGTAGGTGAGATTGGGAGGGCGTGCGCGACGCAGGGAGGCCGGTCCCTTGTGCGCGGCCGCACGCTGGCGCGCGAGCGCGCCGAGGCGTCATCGAGGCGTTTTCGAAGAGCGTGCGGCCGCGGTCGCGAGGGCCATAGCGCCGTTGAGGGAGCGCTCTACCGGGACGCATCTCGAATCAGCTCCGCCGCCGTATCGGATGAGGCCCACGCTCGAGCGGCGATCGCCAGCCACGCAGGGGAGCGAGGCTCGGTACCGACCCATTCGACCAGCGGCAGGTCCCTGTCGATGAGCTGATCCGTCCTCTGGCGCAGCCCTCGCATTCGACAATAGGCAAAAACGAGGAGGAGGTCGCGATGAGACTGTCCCACTTCGCGCGTAATCTGGAACTGGCGGTGCTGAGGGGGCCGGTGCGACGTGCGGGTCGGGTGACTCGGGACTTCCAGGTCACCTGGCGCCCGAGCGATTCCGCCACGAACCACATTAAGCCCTCGAACGATTCGCGCCCTGCTGCCTCGAGCCTTCTCGCTGCGGCTCCTGTCAGATTGCTGAACTTGCTGAAAATGCCAATGCCGACCAACTCTCAGGGCTACTACGCGCGGTTCAATAAGGAACGAACCGCGCATGCAGGATATCGGACCCCAATCAGCCGGCCTGTGGATAACTTGCGGGAGTTTTGCGGGAGTCGGTCCTGAATAGTGGTGCAAAGTCCCGCAAATCGGTGCAACGGGCGTCCCGGGATGGTTAATGAAAACAATTAGTTACGTTTTCGCAGCTGTCTTTTACCACGCCTTCGAACCAGGTGGTCGGGGGTTCGAGTCCTCCCGGGCGCGCCAGTTCAAACAAAAACTTAGCATTCCTTCGCCGCTTCCCTGTTCCGGTTCCGACAGTTTTCCGACAGTTTCCTTTGCCGTGCGCCGGATCACGGTGAGCGCCGACGTGCAGGCCGCGCCCCTGTCAGTGATTCTGGCGACCGCCTCCATGAGCTCGCGCAGCTCCGCTGCGGAGTAGTGGGTGGTGATATCGCTGCTGGCATGGCCGAGCAGGGCCTTGCGGGTTTCCAGCGGCACGCCGGCGCCGCGCAAACGCCGGCGGGGGTGAGCTTCGAGAACCGCCAGGTCCTGTTGGGTCACCGCCCCGGGCGCATCACCACGCACTACTCGGCGGTCGAGATCGCTGAGCTCATCGACGCGGCGGAGAAGGTCGCGGGGGACGGCTCCCGCAAAACTCCCGAACTCACTTTGCTGGGCGGAGATAGACGGCAGCCATAGAATTAGACGACAATTTGCTCGTTTATGTCGTCGCCATGACACGGGTTATCCGCTGGGGGGCGTTGTCGCCCAATGTTGCGCCCTAGCGGCCTAAAGAAAGATCGCAGTTCATGACGCACGCTGACATCATCGATGCTCGGGGCCTTTCTCTCAGAGCAGCTAGCGCCTCAGCTGTTGAGCGTTTCGACGCCCTGATTGACGACCTCTACTACTACCGCTTGGGGGTGCTGGATCGCTTAGAGGCACTGTTGCGGGAGTTTCCGGAGTTTGCCCTTGCTCATGTACTCAAGGGCTACGCTCTCATGACCGAAGGTACGCTCGACGTCCACCCCGAGGCACGAGCACACCTTCTTCAGGCGGAGGCTTTGCCTGCCAATCCACGGGAGCGTTTGCACCAAGAGGCCTTGCGTGCCTGGATTGCGCAAGATTTTTCTGCTCGTGCTGCCGCCTGGGAGCAAATCCTGGTCGAGTGGCCACTGGATTTACTCGCTTTGCGTCAACATACAGGTACGCTTTTTTGGACCGGTGACAAACGACACCAAGCCGAAGTGACCGCGGGCGTAGCCAGCCATTGGGGTCACCAGACGCCTGGTTACGGGCACTTTCTTTCGGCGCATGCCTTCGCGATGGAAGAGGTTGGCCAGTACGCAGTGGCCGAACGTTGCGCACGCGAGGCACTGGCGTTGCAGCCGCAAGATCTTTGGGCCTTGCATGGCTTGGCCCATGTGTTTGAGATGCAAGGCCGTGTCCAAGAGGGCATCGAACTGCTCAGCGATGCGGCGCGATTTCTTAATGACTACAACCTCTTTCGGGGCCACCTGTGGTGGCATTTGAGTTTGTTTAAGTTTTCGCAAGGCCGTCTCGATGAGGTTCTCGATCTGTTTGACCGCGAGGTTTATCCGCAGTCGTCCACCTTTTACTTGGACGTGCAAAATGGCGCCTCGTTGCTGGCGCGCTTGGAGTTCCAGGGTGTTGACGTCGGGCTGGCGCGCTGGGAGCGCTTGGCGCAAGCCTCCTTACTTAGCGCTACGCAAAACACATTATGGTTTACGTCCATGCATCACGTCATGGCACTGACGCGTAGCGGGCGGGAAGCGGCAGTGCAGTCAACGTTCGATTACCTGAGGTCTGCAGGGAAGAGTTCCACACAAGCGGCGCTGGCGCAGGAGCTTGCCCAAGCCGGGGCAGCCTTTTACCAAGAAAAGCCCCGCGAAGCGCTTGAGCGGATGCTGGCCGTACGTCAGCGCCACGGTGAACTCGGTGCGAGCCATGCGCAACAAGACCTCTATGACCAAATCATGGTCATGGCTGCCTTGCAGCTGGGCGATTTACCTCGCGTGCGTCAGCTGCTCAAGGCGCGCCTGAGTACGCGCATTTGGGACGCAACGACGTGGCACGCTTACGAAAGCCGCTCGCGTCTTGTCGACGAGATTCATGACGCTGCGGCGGTGCGCGCCGCGTTGCGCTGGAACACGAACTAGCTGCGCTAAGGCGCTCGACCTTACGATCCCGCAATCGCTCCTTATCAGTGCGGATAAGGTGATCGAGTGAACGGTGACAGCCTGCGAACGCCCGGCCTGCGGTGAACCGGAGGCGACACGTAGAGGACCGCTTGTGGTCGTGAGCCGCGTAATGGTTGCAGTCGAAATAGTTTCCTGCTCGAAGTTCGGTTATTAAACTGCACCACCTTGCATACGCCTCGGTTCGCTATTCCGACTTGCACTCCCTCAAGACGCTAACTTCGACGTCTTGAATGCGAAGGTAAACTACGAGTGCTAGGAAGGTGAGTGCGGAGAGCACTCCGAATACCGCGCGGTAAGCTTCCTCGGGTGCGGCGCCACCCACCTGTGCGAAGGCTCCGACTACGAAGCCAGATACGCCTTGGATCACGAAGACGCCGCCCATCACCGCCGTATTCTGGAACGTGAGGCCCCGTCCCAGTAGGCGGTCGGGAAGAACGGCTCTTGCATGGGCGTGCACGAGCATGAAGTAGCCGCCCACGAACCCGAATAACAACAACAACGCGGTAGCCTGCCAAAGCGTGAGCTGTGGGAAGCAGGCCAACGCGGCAAGGACTGCTATCGTTAAGATGGCCCCGCCTGCGATACTGCCTTTCCGGGAACCAACGATCCGCTCTACAGGCCCATAGGCCATCACACCGGCCAGGATCGCGACGTTGAGCCCTAAAAGCACGTTGCCGCGGCTCACGCCGTCCAGCCCGTACACGTCGTTGAGATAGGGCCCTCCCCAGAGGCCTGCCACCGTCAGCAGGCTGCTATAACAGACGAACTGAATGGCGCAGATGTACCAGAGCTGCCGATTGGTCAGCACCTCGCGCAGACCTTCCCAGAACTGACCTCGGCCTTCGGGCACACGGACGTCGTCTTCGTGCGTGGGGGGAGCGTCGCGTACGATGATAAACAGTAGCAACGCCAGCACCGCGGTTGCCGCCGCCATGATCATGAATGAACCGCGCCAGCCCACGGCCTCCGACGTCGCCGCCAGTGGCGTGGTAGCGAGCAGATTCCCCAGCCCTCCTACGGTAAACAACACCGAGCTCAACGTGGCGAAGTGGTCCGCGGGGAACCAGCGACCAATCAGGACAAGAGCGCCCATAAGTCCACTGGCACAACCCAAGCCCATCAAAGCCCGTCCGACGGTGAGACCTGTACCGCTCTTAGCCATGGCGAACGCAACCGCCCCGGCGACGGCCAGACATAGCAACCCCGACATCGTCCGCCTTGGCCCGAACCGATCGAGCAGCACCCCGGCCGGAAGCTGCCCCGCAGCGAAGGCGAGGAAGAAGACGCTGGTGATACCGCCCATTGCTTCGGGCGAGAGCCCCAGATCATCCATCAGCTCCGGCGCGATGACGGCGTTCGAGATGCGGAAGAACTGGCTCGCCACATAAGCGGCACAGAGGACCACGAAAATGCGCACCGCCAGCGGCCGATGAGAGACCTGAACCACTGCCGTTACCGCCCGTAAGTCCGCATCCGCCGTCGCACTGGAGCGACGTCACGTATATCGTCCCGGCGCATAGCGTACCGGAAGCTCGGCATTACTGAGCGCCCATCAGCTAAAGAGGCTGGAAGCCCTCCGGGATCTCCACGAACACCTCGGTGTCCGAGAACCGGCGTATGCCGAGCTCGGTCAGCGACAAGCCGAGGCGCCGGCTGATGTCGTCGGCGAGCGGTCGGTTGGCGTTGCAGGTCACGACTTTCACGGCACGCCCCCGCCTTCACGAAAGCTGCCGGAGCAGCGAGTCGAGCGCGGCGCCCACGGCGGCCAGCCTGACCTCGTCCCGATCGCCCGAGAAGCGGTGCCGCACGACGCGAGCGTCGCGGCCCGCGCCGGCCGTGGCCACGTACACCGTGCCCACCGGGTCCTCGGCGGTGCCGCCTCCGGGACCGGCGTAGCCGGTCACCGCCACGCTCACCCCCGCACCCGAGTGCGCGAGCGCCCCCTCGGCAAGGCCGCGCGTCACCTCGGCGCTCACCGCCCCGTGGGTGCGCGATATCTCCTCGGCGACGCCGAGGCCAGTGGCCTTGGCCGAGGCGTGATAGAGCACGAAGCCCCGCTCGTAGACCCGCGAAGCGCCCGAGACCGCGGTCAGGCACGCCCCCACGAGCCCGCCCGTGCAGGTCTCGGCGGTGACTACGCGCACGCCGGCGCCAGCGGCCGCCGACAGGACCTCCGATGCGCGTTGCAAAAGCTCTGACGGAAACATACTCCTCCCCCCTGCGCCAGCCGTGTCTCAGTCCTCGAGATCCACGAACACGTTCTTGACCTCGGTGTACAGATCCAACGCGTAAGTGCCGAGCTCGCGCCCGAGCCCCGATCTCTTGTAGCCCCCGAACGGGGTGAAGGTCCCGTAGCGGCTCGCGCTGCCGTGGGAAT
>JABAHS010000088.1_pt10 | contig 21283 bp, 24 predicted proteins | sample 7062111 | NCBI WGS metagenome assembly JABAHS01 (sample SAMN14534600, study PRJNA622989) | marine sediment metagenome | biome: marine biome [ENVO:00000428]; feature: marine pelagic biome [ENVO:01000023]; material: deep marine sediment [ENVO:00002113]; isolation source: pool of 4 deep marine... | reverse complement strand
CCGCAGCCAACTCGACCTCCCCGGCGAATGGGAACGAGAAGCATGCTAGCACCACCGCCGCGCGCCGCTCCATAGCTCCCGACAGGCTTGCCGGGGCATCGTTTGTCCGTCCAGCCGGCGCCCATTGGGTGGAATTGGGAGGACCGTCACACGGTGGCGGCTCGTTTGTGACGACGTTCCTCACCGCCCGTATCAAGCGCTCTTGTTACGCACCCGATAACGGTACGGACGTAATCATTGTATTGCGAAAACAACCGACACCATTCATTCGGGGAGAGAGATCATGACGACGCGCGTCAGGAAGATATTGATTGCGGCGCTGCTCGGTGCCGGAGTCGTCTTTTCACCACCGGCGCTCGCCGATGTCGATCTGTCGTTCGGCATCTACGCACCCGATCGGCGCGTGAAAATGATCTGGCAGTGCCCGGCGCTGGTTGACGCCATGGAAGCGCGCATGAGCCGCGTGCTCGACGAGCCCGTTGCGATCGATGTCGAGATCAACCAGAGCTACGACGATGGGGTCGACGACGTGATCGCCGGGCTGGTGGATTTCGCGCGTTTCCCCAACGTGGACCAGGGGTGGGTTATCCATCCCGACGTCCCCGAGCCGGTCATCGAGGCCTGGCGCAGGGCGTTCGCATCGCTCAACCTCGAGCGCCTGCCCCTTCTGCTCAACCCGAACCTGTTCGTCGAGGGCGGCCAGGGCCACTGCTACGAGCTCGAGCGCCTCGCGGCCAGCGAGCGCACGCTCGGCGCACTCCAGTTCTAGCGCCTTCACGCATTCCGAGTCGGGCCGAGTCGGGTGATTGCCGGGTAGCACGCCGCGCGCGCCCTGCCCCGGCCTACATGGTGTGGGTCTGTCGCTCTGACTTGAGGGCGGCGGCCAGATAATTCTCGACCTTGTTCCTGGTCTGACCTTTGTCGAGCTCGCTGAACTGCACGCCGATGCCGGCGGTGCGGTTGCCCTGCGCGCCGTTCGGCGTCACCCAGACGATGCGTCCGGCGATGGGCAGCTTTTCCTTCTCGTCCATGAGCGTGAGAAGCATGAACACCTCGTCGCCCAGCCGATACGACTTGCTGGTGGGAATGAACAGGCCGCCGTTTTTCACGAATGGCATGTAAGACGCGTAAAGCGCGCTCTTGTCCCTGATGGTCAGGGAAAGAATGCCTGGCTTTGGTGCCGCCATACTCCAGCTCCTCGGTTGTCCCGCTTGCCTCGTTACCGGCTCAAGCGCCGTCCTGCCGCCACGCGATGGCGATGCTCTCCAACGTCAGCTGCTCGTTGAAATTGAGCTGCCCCAGGGCCGCCCGCCGGGCTTCGACGATGAGGTCGAAGAGGCGAAACAATCGTATCAAGTCTAGCCCGAGGGCCAGATGCTGCATAGCGGCGCCGCGGTCCGAATGGGTCAAACTGTGCGCTGACCGGCCATTTTTCAGGCGTACCAGATCACAGACCAGGGACTGCAGCCAGTGCAGCGCATCCAGCAGCCCCAGGTCGCGCCAGCGCTCGGCAGCCTCCACCGGGTCGCGTGCGCCGGAGACGAGCCCCTCGAGGTCCTCGAGAACCGCCTCACGGGCCTCGAGTCCGCCGCCGGTGGCGAGCACGCGGGCACTCAGGGGCGCCCCGTGCGCCAGACGCAGCGCGGTATCCGCCGCCTCGTCGTCGAGGCCGAGCCAGGGCCGCGCCACGGCGGCCGGCGGCGTCGGAAAATCCACCATCTGGCAGCGGCTGCGGATGGTTGCCGGCAGGGCCGCGGCGCGGTGGGAAACCAGAACGAACAGGGTATCGCCCGGAGGCTCCTCGAGGGTCTTGAGCAGCGTGTTGGCCGCGGCGCGGGTGAGGCGCTCGGCAGGCGCCACCAGCACCGCCTTGCGGCCTCCGTATTGGGCCGTGAGGCCGACGCGGCCGATCAGCTCGCGAACTTGATCGATACCGATCTGAGCCTTGCCGTCGGGAGGCTCGAGCGCGTGCAGGTCCGGGTGGGTGTCGGCGGCGATCAGACGGCAGCTGCGACAGGTCCCGCAGGGATCGACGTCGAACGCATCGCGCTCGCACAGCAGCGCGGTCACCAGGCGGCGTGCGAACTCGAGCTTGCCGACCCCCTCCGGACCGCGCAGAAGCAGCGCGTGGGGCAGACGTGCGCCGCTCTGCATGGCGGCGATACGGCCCCACTGATGCGCATGCCACGCAAGCCGCTCGGCGTTCACAGCAGCGCCTCGACGGCCGCAAGCACCTCGCGGCTCACCACGTCCACCGGCGAGCGCGCATCGATACGCCGGAACCGTCCCGGCTCGGCCGCGGCGCGCGCGAGATACGCGTCCCGGATCCGCTCGAAGAACGCCGCGTCCTCGCGCTCGAAGCGATCCGGCTCACCGCGTTCGGCGATGCGTGCCATGCCCGAGGCAACCGGCACATCGAGCAGCAGCGTGAGGTCCGGTCGCAGGCCGCCCTGCACCCATTGCTCCAGGACCGCGATGCGTGCCGGGTCGGCGCCGCGTCCACCGCCCTGGTAGGCGAAGGTGGCGTCGGTGAAGCGATCGGAGAGNNAGCGCGGGCTCGATAACGGCATGCAGATGCTCCGCGCGCGCGGCGAACACGAGCAGCAGCTCGGCGTCGGTGGACATGCCGCGGTTGGCCGGGTCGAGCAGCAGCCGCCGCACCGACTCGCCGAGCGGCGTACCGCCGGGCTCGCGCGTCACGACCACCTCGATGCCTCTGGTGTCTAGAAAGTCACGAATGACGTCCATCTGAGTCGACTTTCCGGCCCCCTCGATGCCTTCCATGGTGATGAAACGGCCGCGCTCAGCCACCTGAGCTCCGGCGGCGCTTCTGATAGCGGTCCACGGCCCGCTGGTGCTCCTCGTAGGTGGCGGAGAAATGATGACTGCCGTCACCCTTGGAGACGAAGAACAGCGCCCCGTCCGCCTGGGGATGCATCACCGCCTCGATGGCGGCAGCTCCGGGCATGGCGATGGGTGTCGGCGGCAGCCCTCGGCGAACGTAGGTGTTGTAGGGTGTATCGGTGCGCAGATCGCGGCGCCGCAGATTGCCGTCGAAGGCGTCACCCATGCCGTAGATAACCGTCGGATCGGTCTCGAGTCGCATGCCTTTTTTCAGACGCTCGACGAATACGCCGGCGATGCGCGGACGCTCTCGCGGCTCACCGGTCTCCTTCTCGACGATGGAAGCGAGCGTCAGCGCCTCGTCGGAATTCTTGAAAGGAAGGCCCTCGTCGCGCTCGGCCCAGGCATCCGCGAGATAACCGTCCATGGCCGCGTAAGCGCGGCGCAGAAACTCGACATCCGTGGTGCCGCGTGGGAAGTGATACGTGTCGGCGAAGAAGCGCCCCTCGGGATGCACACCGGGGTAGCCGATGCGCGACATGATGACGTCCGCGCTCGCGCCCGCAAGGGTGTGCTCGAGCCGCTCGTCGGCATCGATAACGGCCATCATCTGCTCGAACGTCCACCCTTCCACGAGGGTGAGCGCGTGTTGCACGACGCGCCCTGCGACCAGCTGATCGAGCAGGGCGATGGCGCTGGTGCCGGCCTCGATAAGGTATTCGCCCGCCTTGATGGCGCCCGCCTGGCCGCTCCAGCGTGCATAGACGACCAGAGAGCGCGGATGGGCGAGTACGCCGGCTGCGGCCAGATCCCGGGAAACGCCGCTGAGCCCGGCACCCGCGGGCAGCACGTACGTGTATCCGCCTGCCGGGACCGCCAGCGGTTCGTTGAGTGCGCGGCGTTGCTCGATGACGAGCCAGGCGGCCGCGCCGGCGAGCACCAGCAGCGCGGCAGCCGCGCCGGCGAGCAGGCGACGCACGCGTGGGCGTGGGCTGCGCTCGGCTGTCTGCGATTCAGTCACGTGTCATGGCTCCGCTCTCCACCAGCAGGCTCTGCAGCGTATGCGCGAGCGGCCCGATCTCGATGGCCTGCCCCTGCAGACGGTTTATCGGCCAGATGCCGATGAGACTGTTGGTGAGAAAGCACTCGTCGGCTGACGACAGCTCGTCGACGCTCATCGCGCCGACGCGTGGCTCGATGCCCTCGAGCGTCGCGGCCGATTCGAGCACAAGCTCGCGCATGATACCCGCCACGCCACACGCTGACAGGTCCGGTGTCGTGAGCACCCGGCCGTGGCGCATGAACACGTTACTCATGACGCCCTCGATGACGCGGCCGTCTTCGTCGAGCATGATCCCCTCGGCGCATCCGCTCGCGTCCTCCTCGCTGCGTGCGAGCACCTGCTCGAGTCGATTGAGGTGCTTGATTCCCGCAAGCCGCGCGTTACGCCCGAGGCGCGTGCCGCAAACGCGTACCGCGACGCCGCGGCTGCGGGCCGAAGCGGGGTAGGCAGGCCACGGGTAACGCGCCACGATGCGCGTCGGGGAAGCGCCCTCCCCCGGGGCGTAGCCCCGTCCGCCGACCCCGCGGGTCACCATGATCTTCAATACGCCCCGCTCCACGCCATCACAGATACGTGCACACTCCTCTTCCAGTGTCGCGGCTGCCGGCGGTGCGATGGCAAGCCGTCGACAGCCCTCACCGAGACGGCGAATGTGCCGATCGAGACACAGCGCCCGAGCGGTGTCGACGGCGACCGTCTCGAACACCCCGTCACCGAAGTGTAGACCACGGTCCTGGGCGGAAATCTCCTCGCGCACCTCGCCGTTCACGAGCATCATCTCAACAACCCCGCCAGCGCCGAGAGGGGGCCGCGCGCCTTCTGGCGCGTCTCGTCGAGCTCGCGTTGCGGAACAGAGTCGGCCACGATGCCCGCACCGGCGCGTATCTCGACATAATCGCCTTCGAGATTAATGGTGCGAATGAGAATGTTCGAGTCACCGCTGCCGTCTCGGTTGAAGTAGGCAAACGCGCCTGTGTACGGTCCGCGCGGCACGCCCTCGAGCTCGGCGATGATCTGCATGCAGCGCACCTTCGGACAGCCCGTGATGGTGCCGCCGGGAAAGACGGCTTTTATGACCTGCGAGGGCGTGACGCCCTGGCGCAATCGTCCGCGAACGTTGGAGACAATATGGTGCACGTGCGTGTAGGACTCGAGCGCCATGAGCTCGTTGACCTCGACACTGCCGATCTCGCACACGCGGCCTAGATCGTTGCGCTCGAGATCGATGAGCATGATGTGCTCGGCGCGCTCCTTCGGGTGCGCGAGCAGCGCCTGCGACAGTGCCCGGTCCTCGCGCGCGTCGGCATTTCTCGGATAAGTGCCCGCGATGGGGCGGGTCTCCACGGCTCCGTCACGCACGCACACCAGGCGCTCCGGCGACGAGCTCGCGACGGCACGGTCCGCGAACACCGCGAGTCCCGCGAACGGCGCCGGGTTCGCCGCGCGCAGGCGCGCATAGACGGTGGCCGGATCGACCCCTTCGGCGAGCTGGCCGCGCCATGCGCGCGAAAGATTGACCTGAAACACGTCGCCGTCGCGGATGTAGTGCTTGGCCCGCTCGACGCCGTCTAGAAACTGCTCCGGCGGATCTTCGACCATTTCCGACGCTGGCCGCGCCGCGGCGCCGGCGACGACGCCCTCGCCGCTCAACGCCCGGCGCACGTCCCGCTCCATCTCGTCGAGGCAATGCAGGCGCTCCGATTCCGCCACCAGAATCGTGTCGCCTTGATCGTGATCGCGAATCACCGCCGCCGGTATGCGATACGCATCCGCCACGCTCCGATCGGCACGGTCCATGTGCGGATGCACGCTCGGCTCGGTCTGCGCCACCAGCTCGTAGCCGAGATAAACGAACCATCCGCCGAAGAACGGCAGCGCAGGCGCGCGATCGAGCGGCGCCCCGACGCGGGCCATCCACTCGTCGAGATGATCGAGAAAGTCACGCTGCCCGTGATGCAGACCATCGAAGGTGAGCTGCCCCCCGGGGCTCAGCGCGAGCCGCTCCCCGGGATACGCGAAAAGGAGATCGTAGCGGGCGCGCTCGCTACCTCGGTCGACGCTCTCGAGCAGAAACGGATAGCGCGCCGGATTCAGGCGGTGCACGGCGAGCAGATCGGGGCGGAGCGCCAGGCGTCGCCATCGGCAATCGCCAGTGGACGAATCGTTCAATGTCGGACGGACTCCCGGCCGCGCGGAGAACACACACGCGCGTTACTCTACACGCTTGAACACGAGAGTGCCGTTCGTGCCTCCGAATCCGAAGGAGTTCGACATACTGACGGCGATGGGCATTTCCCGGGCCTCGTTGGGCACGTAATCCAGATCGCACTCCTCGTCGGGCTCCTCCAGGTTGATGGTCGGCGGCGCCACACCGTCGCGAATGGCGAGCACGCTGAACACCGCTTCGACACCGCCGGCGGCGCCGAGAAGATGACCGATCATCGATTTGGTCGAGCTGACCGCGACCTTGCGCGCATGGTCACCGAGCGCGGCCTTGACTGCGCGCGTCTCGACCACGTCGCCGGCCGGCGTCGAGGTGCCGTGGGCGTTGATGTAGTCGACCTCGTCGGGGTTCATGCGTGCATCGGCCATGGCGAGCGCCATGCAGCGGCGCGCGCCATCGCCGTCGTCCGGCGGCAGCGTGATGTGGTAGGCGTCACTGCTCATGCCGAATCCGGCTAACTCGGCGTAAATATTCGCACCGCGTGACTTCGCGTACTCGTACTCCTCGAGCACCATCACGCCAGCGCCGTCACCGAGCACGAATCCGTCGCGCTCCTTGTCCCACGGCCGGCTGGCGCGCTCGGGCTCGTCGTTGCGCGTGGACAGCGCCCGCGCGGACGCAAAGCCGCCCAGGCCTGTCGGCGACGTCGCCATCTCCGAGCCGCCGGCGATCATGACATCCACGTCTCCCCGCTCGATCATGCGCGCCGCATCCCCGATGTTGTGGGTTCCCGTGGAGCACGCGGTGACGATGCCGTAATTCGGACCCTTGATGCCGTACTGGATGGAAAGGTTGCCGGCGATCATGTTGATGATGTTGCTCGGCACGAAGAACGGCGAGATCTTGCGGGGACCTCCCTTGAGGAAGTTGTCGTAGCCCTTCTCGATACCGGGCAGGCCTCCGATGCCGGAACCGATGGCGATGCCGATGCGCTCGGCATTGGCGTCGGTCACTTCGACGCCAGCGTCCTCGATAGCCTGCATGGCCGCCGCGATCCCGTAGTGAATAAACGGGTCCGTCTTGCGCGCCTCCTTCGGCGACATGTAGGGCGAGAGGTCGAAATCTCGAATCGAGCCGCCGATGCGGCTCGAAAACGCGGAAGTATCGAAATGCTCGATGAGCCCGATGCCGCTCTTGCCTTCGAGGATATTCCGCCAGGCCTCCTCGACGGTGTGACCGACGGGCGTGATTACGCCGAGGCCGGTAATGACTATGCGCCGCATGCGCTCATCACCTCTTTCGAAAAAGAAAAGGCCGCCATCAGTGCCATCGATGGCCGGCCTTTTCGATGAGAATGCCCGGTGCTGTGCTATTTAACGTGGGCGTTGATATAGTCCATCGCCTGCTGAACAGTGGTGATCTTCTCCGCCTCCTCGTCAGGGATCTCGCAGTTGAACTCCTCCTCGAGAGCCATGACGAGTTCTACCGTATCCAGCGAGTCGGCGCCGAGATCATCAACGAAGGAAGACTCCCCGGAAACCTCTTCCTCCTTGACGCCAAGCTGCTCCACGACAATCTGCTTGACGCGTTCTTCAACGGTACTCATATCGGATGTTCCCTCCCCAGACGATGGAGCGCTGCTCGTTTCGCGCCTAGTTTAGTTAAAAGGCACCAACATGCAAGAATACTTTGGACCGTGTCCACAGCCACGTGTGTTTCACAACCCTTGCGAGGTCCTGCACCGCTGCGCCGATAAGTCTCTGAACCGCGTGGATTTCCGCGCATCGCCCCGGCCCCGGCTCGTTCGTCGCAGCCGTCAGCCCATGTACATGCCGCCGTTGACGTGCAGCGTCTCGCCCGTGATATAGGCAGCCCCCGGTGACGCCAGAAACAGCACGGCCGAGGCGACTTCCTCGGGCATGCCGAGGCGTTTCATCGGGATTCCGGCCAGCAGCTGCTCGCGCTGCTTGTCGGGGATCTCCGCGGTCATGTCGGTGGCGATGAAACCCGGGGCGACCGCATTGACCGTAATGTTGCGACCCGCGAGCTCGCGCGCGAGCGCCCGGGTGAAGCCGATGATACCCGCCTTGGCGGCAGCGTAATTCGACTGCCCCGGATTGCCGGTCGCGCCGACGACGGAGGTTATATTTATGATGCGTCCCCGGCGCGCTTTCATCAGGTGGCGCACGCTTGCCCGGCACACGCGGTACAGCGAGGTCAGGTCGGTATTGAGCACTGCCTCCCACTCGTCCTCGCTCATGCGTGCGAGCAGGTTGTCGCGCGTGATTCCGGCGTTGTTGACGAGGATGGTGGGATTGCGCGAATCGCTCTCGAGACGCTCGAACAGCGCGCTCACCGAAGCGCTGTCGGAAACGTCCAGCGTCGCTCCGAACCCCTGGATATCGGCTTCGCCGAATGCCTGGCCAATGCGCTCGGCGCCCGCGTCGGTGGTTGCCGTGCCCACCACGAACGCGCCCTGTTCGCCGAGCGCCCTGGCAATCGCCATGCCAATGCCGCGGCTTGCGCCGGTGACCAGCGCAATATCTTGTTCGAGGGTCATACGAGCTCCCTGATCTCCGTCAACGCCTGCTCCAGACTCGTGCTGTCGTGCACGGCCAACGTCTTGAGGCCTCGATCGATGCGTTTGCCGAGGCCGGTGAGCACGCGCCCCGGGCCGGGCTCGACCAGCACGCTCGCGCCGCGCCCGGCGAGCGCCCGAACCGATTCGACCCAGCGCACGGGTCTCGTCAGCTGATCGGCCAACGCGCCGCGGATGGCCGCCGGGTCGTCGTGAGCTTCGTTGTCGGCATTGTGAATCACGGGGAAAGCCGGCGCGTCGATGGAGGTCGCGTCGAGCTTGGCCACCAGGCGCTCGCGCGCCGGCTCCATCAGCTCGCAGTGCACGGGCACGCTCATCGGCAGCTTGATCGCGCGTTTGGCGCCCGCCTCGCTGGCCATCGCGATGGCCTTCTCCACCGCGCCCGCATGGCCGGCGATGACCACCTGGCCCGGAGCGTTGAAGTTGACAGCAGAGACGACGCTGCCCGACTCGCGGTCCGACGCCGACGCGCACACCTCGAGCACTCTGGCATCGTCGAGTCCGAGCAGGGCGGCGATGGCGCCCTGCCCTTCGGGAACCGCCTCCTGCATGAAGCGCCCGCGCGCCGCGACCAACGAAACCGCGTCGGCGAACGCGAGGCTGTCTGCGCACACGAGCGCCGAGTATTCCCCGAGACTGTGCCCCGCGGCGAGCGTCGGCGTTGGTCCGCCCGCTCTTCGCCACACGCGGGCGACGGCGACACCGGCGGCGAGCATGGCGGGCTGCGTCTGCTCGGTGGCGTTGAGCCTCGCCTCGGGGCCGTCCTGGGTGAGCGCCCAAAGATCGTAGCCGAGCACCTCCGAGGCCTCGGCGAAGGTCTCCTCGACCTGCGGATGGTCATTGGCAAGATCCGCCAGCATGCCGATTGACTGCGAACCCTGTCCCGGAAAAGTAAACGCGAGCGACATCTTCGCCTCGTTGCTCAATATCGAATCAACGCCGAGCCCCACGTGAACCCGCCGCCGAACGCTTCCAGCAAAATATTGTCTCCGCGCTTGACGCGGCCGTCGCGGACAGCGACATCGAGCGCCAGAGGCACCGAAGCCGCCGAGGTATTGCCATGCTCGGCCACGGTCACGACGACACGCTCGGCCGGAATGTCGAGCTTTCGCGCCGTCGCCTCGATGATGCGGATATTGGCCTGATGTGGAATCAGCCAGTCGATGTCCGAGGGCTGCATGCCGTTGGCGTCGAGCGCCTCGGTGACGATGCGGCGCAGCGTGCGCACCGCGATCTTGAATACTTCGTTGCCGCGCATCTTGGTGTAGGCATGGCCTTGGGCGATTTCGCCGCCACCGAGTGGAACGCCGCCCTCGACGTAGAGCAGATCCTCGTAGCGCCCGTCGGCGTGCAGATGGGTCGAGTAAATTCCCGGCTCTTCGCCCGCCTCGAGCACCACGGCGCCGGCCCCGTCTCCGAAAAGAATGCACGTCTGCCGATCCGACCAGTCGAGCAGGCGTGAATGGGTATCGGCACCGACCACGAGAGCGCGCTTGACCTCGCCGGTCTTGATGAACTTGTCCGCAACGCCGAGCGCATAGATGAAGCCGGTGCAAACCGCCTGGACGTCGAAAGCAGTGCAGCCGGCCGCGCCGAGCCGCGCCTGCAGGCGGCAGGCCGTAGCGGGATAGATTTTGTCCGGGGTGGTCGTGCCGACCACGATCAGCTCGAGCTCGGCCGGGTCGACGCCGGCGCTCTCGAGCGCGGCGCGCGCGGCGCGCTCTGCGAGATCGCAGGTGGATTCACCATCGGCGACGATGTGCCGCCGTTCGATACCGGTGCGCTCGCGGATCCACTCGTCGCTCGTGTCGACGAGTGACTCGAGCTCGGCGTTGGTCATGACCCGCTCGGGAAGATAGCTGCCGGTGGCAAGGATACGCGAATAGCTCACACGGCCTCCGCCGTGGCAAGTACGGACTCGAGATGCTGACTGATGCGCTCGGGAACGTTCTTGCGGATTTCCTCGCACGCCTCCCTGATGGCGCGCGAGAACGCGACCACGTCTGCGCCACCGTGACTCTTGATGACGATTCCCCTCAGCCCCACGAAGCTCGCGCCATTGTACTCGCGGGGATCGATTCGCAGCCGGATCATTCGCAGCACGGGGAGCGCGATGAGGCCCACTACCCGGCTCCACAAGGTTCGACGGAACTCACTGCGGATGAAGTGCCCAATCATCGAAGCGACGCCCTCGCTCGACTTGAGCGCCACGTTACCGACGAAGCCGTCACACACGACGACGTTTGCCCTGCCCTTGTAGATGTCGTCGCCCTCGACGAAACCGACGTAGTGCAGGTCGCTCGCGGCGAGCAGCTGGGCCGCTTCCTTGACGCTCTCGTTACCCTTGATTTCTTCCTGCCCGATGTTGAGAAGCCCGACCGAAGGACGCGGGATATTGTCGACTGCGCTCACCAGCACCGAGCCCATGACAGCAAACTGGAACAGTTGCTCGGGGGTGGAGTCCACGTTTGCACCCAGGTCCAGCACGTGCGTGTGGCCGGTCACCGACGGAAGTGCCGCGATGATTGCCGGCCGATCGATGCCGGGCAGGGTCTTCAGCACGAAACGGGCCGTCGCCATGAGCGCGCCGGTGTTACCCGCGCTCACGCAGGCGTGCGCCTCACCACGTTTGACGAGATCGATGGCGACACGCATGGACGAGTCCTTCTTGTTGCGCAGCGCCTGGGAAGGCAGCTCGTCCATGCGCACCTGCTGGGAGGCGTGCACCACCGAAATTCGGTTGGAGGGGGGGCGAGCCTGGCGCGCGATTTCCCGCTCGAGGATGCTCTTATCACCCACCAGGATCAGGGTCAGCTCCGGCTGCTCGTCGAGGACTCGAAACGCCGCCGGAACGACCACCGAAGGTCCGTGGTCGCCGCCCATCGCATCCAGTGCGACGGTCAGGTCCAAGGCTTACTCGTCCTTGGCCGGTACCACCTTACGCCCGCGGTAGAATCCGTCGGCGCTCACGTGATGACGCCGGTGGGTCTCGCCGCTGGTCGGCTCGATGGACAGTGTCGGGGCCGCAAGGGCATCGTGCGCGCGCCGCATGTCCCGCCGGGACTTCGATTTTCGTCGTTGCTGAACAGCCATGGCTACTCCTGGTTTGTCTCGAGTGACTGTGTCCTCGAGTGCGGCGAGCCGGACCACCGGTCCCCCGCCGACGCCGCACGCATTGTAGCGTGTTCCGCCCGCCGCCACGACGGTCTCACAGCGGCTAGGACGATTCCCGAGACTTCCATGATTTTAGAATCGAAAATGGATTTTCTCTGCCAGACCCTCTGGATTCGGCCCCGTTCGCGTCCGCCGCATCGGCGCCGGCCGGCATCTCGCACGCCCCGGGCGGATGCCGGGAGAAGCTCGGCAGCCCCAGCAGCAATTCGTCCTCGATCAGCGCAGTCAGCGAGATTCCCTCGTCGGGCACTTTCAACGGCTCGTAATCCGCGTCGAGGCCCGCGATTTCGCCATCCTCGTGCACCAGGGCGAGACTCACCGGGCACGCAACCTCGACCTCCATGGGCTCGAGACAGCGCTGGCAGCGCATGACGAGCCCCGCCTCGATGCGCCCGAGCACCCGCGCCTGCCCCTGGTCATCGAAGCCGAAGTGCAGCTCGAAACGCGCCTCGTCGCAGGGCCGGCAGAGCAGCTCCCCGAGCCGGGGCATGCGTGTGGTCGGGATGCTTCCTCGCAGCGTCTCACCGCCTCGGGCGAGGCGAAACGGGTGGATGAGCTCCGGCAGGGCCTTCGACATAAGCGGCGCATGGTAAAGATTGCGCAAGCGGCGTGTCAAAGGGCCCAGGGGGCGGCTCTGGCCCGAGCCCCGTGCATCGGGTAGCCTCGCCCATCCCGAACAGCAGCGCGGCGCCACCGACCCGATGACCCGCATCGTTCTCGCTTCCACCTCTGCGTACCGCCGCGAGCTTCTCGCCCGGCTCGGCATCGCCTTCGACGTGGTCGACCCGGCGGTGGACGAGACGCCGCTGCCCGGCGAGGACCCCGCCGCGCTGGTCGCCCGCCTGGCTCGAGCCAAGGCCCGCAGCGGCGCACGCGACGCGCACGGCGCCCTGGTTATCGGGTCCGATCAGGTGGCCGTGCTCGACGGCGAGATCCTCGGTAAACCGGGAGACGCCGACACCAACCGCCGCCAGCTCGAACGCGCCGCCGGCCGGCGGGTGCAGTTCCTGACCGGTGTTTGCCTGCTGGCGAGCACGAGCGGCCGCGAGCAGGTGGAGGTGGTGCCTTTCGCGGTCTATTTTCGCGCGCTGAGTCGAGAGCAGATTGCCGCATACGTGGATCGCGAGCGCGCCTTCGACTGCGCCGGCGGCTTTCGCTGCGAAGGCCTCGGCATCGCGCTCTTCGAGCGCATGGAGGGGGACGATCCGAGCGCGCTTATTGGGCTGCCCCTGCAGCGCCTGACCCGGATGCTCGAGAAAGAGGGCGTCGACGTGCTACTGCAGACGCGTGCCGCTGACGCCTAGCTGCGAAATCAGGTTTTCCGCCAGCGACGCACTGAAGCGTCTCAACAGCTGCTCCAGGTAGGAGCGTCCCGGCGTGAAATCGACGATACGCTCGGCGCCGATGACCTCGCGGGCCACGTAGTCGCTGCTGCCGAGCTCGTCGACGAGTCCGAGCGAAACGCTCCTCTCACCGGTCCAGACCAGGCCGCTGAATACGGATTCGTCGCTGGACAGCCGATCGCCGCGCCCGCGGCGCACCGCGTCGATGAACTGCTGGTGGATCTCTCCGAGCATGTTCTCGACGTGTTCCACCTCTTCGGGCTTGGTGGGCGAGAAGGGGTCGAGAAACCCCTTGCGGTCGCCGGCGGTGAGAAGCCGCCTTTCGACGCCGATCTTCTCCATCGCGTCGACAAACCCGAAACCGTTCATGAGCACTCCGATGGATCCGACAATGCTCGACTGGTTGGCGAAGATTTTGTCCGCCGAGGCCGCCGCGTAGTAGCCGCCGGAGGCGCCGATGTCGGCGATGACGGCATAGAGCGGAGTGCCGGGAAATTCGTCGCGCAGGCGCAGCACCTCGTCGTTGATGTAGGCGGCCTGCACCGGGCTTCCGCCCGGGCTGTTGATACGCAGTATCACGCCCTTGGTGTTCTCGTCCTCGAATGCCGCTTTGAGCCCGGAGACGATGACATCGGCGCTCGCATCCGATCCCTCGCTGATGACGCCGCGCACCTCCACGAGAGCGGTGTGCGGCTGGTCGGTCTCGGCCTCGAACAAGTCTCCCGGCAGGTAGATGACGAGCAGCAACAGAAGGTAAGCCAGCAGGGAGAATTTGAAAGCCAGGTTCCAGCGCCGCGCACGGCGTTGCTCGGCGAGCGACGCGAAGGCGAGACGGTTGAGGAGATCGCGCTCCCAGCGACTTTCATCCGCCGCCGGGGCGGCCGAGGAAGTCGCCGGTGTCGGCGTAGCCTGTTCGGTATCGGACATCGGGGTGTGCTCGGAGAATCAGTTGCGCACTTGGTCTGCGAGCCAGCCCGGCAGCTCGGCAATGGTCTCCAGCAGGGCCAGCGGATCAAAGTCTAGCAAACGCTCTGGGGTGTGCACGCCGGAAGCGACCGCGATGCTGGCGACACCGGCGTTGCGGGCCATTTCCAGGTCGAACGCCGTGTCGCCGATCATGAGGGTCTCGCCGGCGTCGACGTCGAGCTCCTCGATAATGTCCACGAGCATCTGCGGATGCGGCTTCGAGGGCGCCTCATCGGCCGATCGCGTGGTGCTGAAAAGCCGCTCCAGTCCGTGAACGGCCATATCCCTGTCGAGCCCGCGACGGCCCTTTCCGGTCGCCACGGCGAGCCGGTAGCGCTGCGCGGCGAGCCCCTGCAGGGCGGCCTTGGCGCCCGGGAACAACGGCACGGGGGTGCCGGCGTTGCTGAGGTAGTGCTCCCGGTAACAGGCGATGAAGCGCGCCTCCTCACTCCGCGGCACCTCCGGAAACAACGCTTGCCAGGCCTCGCTCATGGCAAGTCCGATGATCTCGCGGATGGCCTCGGTGCTGCGCGGCGGCAGCCCCAACGCCTCGATGGTCGTGTGCGCCGCGGCCACGATGCGCTGCTCGGAATCGGCGAGCGTGCCGTCCCAGTCGAAAACCAGGAGCCGGTAGCGGCTGACTTCCGGGCGCCCCGACACGGCTTCAGGCTCCGCTCTCGAGGCCGAGGCTGTCGAGGGACGCCCGCAGCTCCGCCGGCAGAGGGGCTTCGATGCTGAGCTGCCGGCCGTCGCCGGGATTCTCGAAGCGCAGGCCGGCGGCGTGCAGGAACAGCCGGCGAAGGCCGTGCTCGCGCATGCGCCGGTTGAAGCTTTTGTCGCCGTACTTGCCGTCCCCGGCGACCGGGTGGCCGACGGACGCCGCGTGCACGCGAATCTGGTGCGTGCGCCCGGTGAACGGCAGCGCCTCCATGAGGCTCGCGCTGCGACTCACGGCGAGGGGCACGAAGCGCGTGCGCCCGGCCTTGCCCGAGGCATCGACGCCCACCATCCGCTCACCCGAACGCAGCACGCTGCGTGTGAGCCCTGCATCGACCTCGCGCGCACCGCCGCGCCAGTGGCCCTTGACCAGCACGAGATAGCGCTTCTTGACGCTGCGCCGGCGAAACGCCGCATGCAGCGCGGTCAGCACCGCGCGCCGCTTGGCGATCATCAGGCAACCCGAGGTTTCCCGATCCAGGCGGTGCACGAGCTCCAGGTACTGACGCGGCCCACGCGCTGCACGCAGCGCCTCGATGACGCCGTGACTGCGGCCGCTGCCGCCGTGCACCGCCACCCCGCTGGGCTTGTCGATGACGATGAGGCCGGGATCCTCGAACAGGATGCGCTCCTCGACGAGCGTCTGCAGCGAGGGCGGCGCGGCGCGCGCGCGCGGCGCCGTATCCGTTCGCAGCGGCGGAATACGCACCACATCGCCGCATTTGAGCCGGTAGTGCTGGCGGATACGCCCTTTGTTGACGCGCACTTCGCCGCGCCTGAGGATGCGGTAGATGCGCGTTCGCGGCAGACCTTTGAGGCGGCCGATGAGGAAGTTGTCGATGCGCTGGCCGGCGTGGTGCTCGTCGATGACGACCTCGCGGGCCGGGCTTGCGCTCTCGGGGCGGGCGCTGACGCTGTCGGTATGCATCGGAGCGATGATACCAGTTTGCCCGCCCCTACCAACATTGCTATAGTGACCTGTCGCCGATGGCGTGGACGAAAGGCCGGCGCGCGGCCCGCTAGAGAGAAGTCGGCATCCGGTCGACTGTGACGCGCCCCGCCCACTCCCCCAAGCGGCACGTATTATTGATGCACGGCGCTCTTACGCCAGCGGCGGAGCGGCGTTACAGGTAGAGAACGAAGCGAACTCCCGTGCCTGCGCGTCTCGAAGAGGCGACGCAGGTACCCAAGTCCGCGCAGACCGAGAGGCGACGAGACGCTCCGGTACGACGTGCGCGGACAGCCGCCGATCGCGGCAAGACGGCTGCTCCCGCCCGCGCGGTATCGCGACCCGCGGGTCCGTTGAGGACCAAGAGGAGCAACCGGTCCGGTCGCGGTCGACCATCGACGTTGATGCCGCAGCCTGCCCCGAGCAGATGCCGGCGCCGCGTCGCTCGCTGCCTGTCACGCCCCCTCCCACCGCCTGCGATGCGGTTCCACCGCGCGCCGCGGACCGCGGCTCCAGTGGCCGTTGTCCGCGACGAGCGCCGTGCCCTGACAGGTGAATTTTGCATGAAACGAATGCTGATAAACGCGACCCAGGCCGAAGAGCTGCGGGTCGCCATGGTCGACGGCCAGTATCTGTACGATCTGGACATCGAGGTTGCGGCGCAGGCCCAGAAGAAAGCCAGCGTCTACAAGGGAAAAATCACGCGCGTCGAGCCGAGCCTCGAGGCGGCCTTCGTCGATTACGGCGCCGAGCGGCACGGCTTCCTGCCCTTCAAGGAGGTGGCCCGGGAGTACTTCGCCGACAGGCAGGGTGAGGGTGACGGATCGGGGGGCCGCGCAAGCATCCAGGATGCGCTCGGCGAGGGCCAGGAGCTCATCGTGCAGGTCGAGAAGGAGGAGCGTGGCACCAAGGGCGCCGCGCTCACGACCTTCCCGAGTCTTGCCGGGCGCTATCTGGTGCTGATGCCGAACAATCCCCGTGCGGGCGGCATCTCGCGGCGCGTGGAAGGCGACGAGCGCAGCGATCTGCGCGAGGTCCTGAGCAGTCTCGACGTGCCGCCGGGTATGGGGCTCATCGTACGCACGGCCGGCGTCGGCAAGTCGACTGAGGAGCTGCAGTGGGATCTGGACTACCTGCTGAAGCTCTGGAGCGCCATCGAAAGCGCCGCCCGAGAGCGCCCCGCGCCGATGCTCATCTACCAGGACAGCAACGTCATCATCCGCGCCATCCGCGACTACTTCCGCCAGGACATCGGCGAAATCCTGATCGACGAGAAAAAGGTCTATGACGAGGCCTGCGACTTCATGCGCCAGGTGATGCCGGAGAACCTCGGCAAGGTCAAGCTCTACCAGAGCAACGTGCCGCTGTTCTCCCGCTACCAGATCGAAGGCCAGATCGAGGCCGCCTTCGGCCATTCGGTGCGTCTGCCGTCCGGTGGCTCACTGGTCATCGACCACACCGAGGCGCTGGTGAGCGTCGACATCAACTCGGCGCGGGCCACCAAGGGCGCGGATATCGAGGAAACCGCGCTGTCGACCAATCTCGAGGCCGCCGACGAGGTGGCTCGCCAGCTGAGATTGCGCGATATCGGCGGGCTCATCGTCATCGATTTCATCGACATGACGCCGGCGCGCAACCAACGCGAGGTCGAGGAACGGCTGCGCGAGGCGCTCAAGCGCGACCGTGCCCGCGTTCAGGTCGGTCGTATTTCGCGCTTCGGCCTGCTGGAAATGTCGCGCCAGCGCCTGCGGCCGTCGCTCGGCGACTCGAGCCAGATGGTGTGCCCGACGTGCAACGGCCGTGGCCACGTGCGCGGTCCCGAGTCACTTGCACTCTCCATTCTGCGCGTGGTGGAAGAAGAGGCCATGAAAGAGAAGACCGGCAAGATTCTCGCCCGCCTTCCCCTCGACGTGGCCACCTTCCTGCTCAACGAGAAGCGCGAGAACGTGCACGGCATCGAGCAACGCTGCAACGTGCGCATCATTATGGTGCCCGCGCCCGATATGACGGCCGGCGCTTACCAGATCGAGCGCATCCGCGACGACGACCAGGCGCACGACGCCAACCGCCAGCCCAGCTACGAGTTTTCGCAGTCGCCGGAGACGCTTCCGGATTTCGTCGAGACCAGCCGCCGCGCGAGCCCGGAGCAGCCGGCCGTGCGCAGCGTCGCGCCGCCCTCCCCCGCGCCGCCACCGCCGACAGCGCAGCCGACGGGTGGCGGTTGGCTGAAGCGATTGTGGTCGACGCTGTTCGGCGCCCCGGCCAAGCCCGCGACGGCGCGCGGCCGAGGCACGCGCGCGGAGAGCCCGCGCAGCAGCCGCAGCGGACGCGGCCGTGCGCCGGCGACGGATCGCCAGCGTGAGCAACAGCGGCGTCAGGGCGGCGATCGGCGCCGCTCGGGCAGTCGCGGCAGCACCGCACAAGCCGAACGACGCGGCCGCGGCGCCGGGCGCGACGAGTCGGCCCGGCGCCCCACAGCATCCCAGGGCGCTGCGAAGCAGGAAAAGGACAGCGCCCGGGCCAAGGCGAGCGAAAAGGACAGCGCGCGGACCAAGGCGAGCGAAAAGGACAGCGCCCGGGCCAAGGCAAGCGAAAAGGACAGCGCGCGGGCCAAGGCGAGCGCAAAGGAGCGGGAGAAGGATGCCGACGCGGCGGATACCCGTCAGGGATCCGGGCAGGGCCAGCGCAGCGGGTCGAGACGCGGCCGGCGCGGTGGCCGCGGGCGTGGCCGCGGCGGCTCGCCCGAGAAACGCACCGAGGCCAAATCCGGCGCCGACGAAAGCCAGGCGCAGCCGGCGCAGCAGACATCCGAGCAAGACTCGCGAGAAACCCCGACCCATGCGCCCGGCGCGACGGCGGAGAACCCGCGCGCGGTGGCTCCGGCGGCGGCGCTTGCCCAGGTTCCGCAAAGCCCGCCTTCCGAGCCCGAGAAGCCCCCGGCAGCAGCCGCCGGGGCCGCGGCAGAGCATGTTCCGGCGCCGCCCGTCTCGTTCGGCCCCCCGGCCGAGCCTCCCCCGGCACCTGCGGCAAAGCCCGCCGAGCCGCGGGAGGAGGCGGGCTCGACGGGCGAGCGCAGCGCTCACGAGAGCAGCAGCGAGAGCGGCTCCCAGGGCGGGCGCCCCTGAAGGCGAGGCGCTCGCGCAGAGCCGCGCGCGCTTACGGCTCGTCGCGCACCAGGGTGACGAAAGCCGCCGCGTACTCGTCCTCGTCGGAGATGCTCAGAAAGCTCTCGGTAATGCCACGCTCGTCGAAAAGCTCCTGAACACGGCCGCTGCACACGAGAAAGGGCTTACCGAGCGCGTCTTTGCGCACCTCCATGTGATTCCATTGAATGCCCATGCGCAGGCCGGTGCCGAGGGCCTTGAGCAGCGCCTCCTTGGCCGCAAAGTGCTTGGCGAGGAATGCAGCTCGGCGCCGGCTGGCATCGAACGCTGCCAGCTCGAGGTCGCTCAGAATGCGTTCGGCAAAGCGTCGGCCGTGCCTTTCGATAGCCGCCTGCATGCGGGAAATTCTGACCAGATCGATGCCGACGCCGAAGATCACGGGAATGCCCTCGTCTCAGCGCGCGTCCTGGACGGGACTGCCCGGACGGAACAGTCTGCGGGTCGCGAGCGGCTTGTCGCCGAGATGACCGCGCAGCACGGCGCGCATCAGCTGCTTGGCTTCGTCGAGAACGCGCTCGTCGTCGAGCCGCTCGCGCGCGAGCGCCAGCAGCGTCTCGCCCGTCACGCGCAAACCCTGGCGGTCGCCATTCTGCACGAACACCGGTCCCCGATCGGCAACATAGCAATAGGCGGCCCCGCCCCGGATGGGCTCGCCGGAATCGATGTCGCGGTCGAGCACCAAGCCGTATCCGATGGACTCCAACATCTGCTTCTCGAAGACCCGCAGCACCGCCTCGGTGCGCGCGCCGGCGCCGAACGACGCGATGGCGGCGCGGTAGTGATCGAACAGCTCCGGATGCGGGTCGAAACGGTGCAGCAGCCGCATGAGCAGCTCATTCATGTAAAAGCCGCTGAAAAGCGCGCGGCCAGCGAAAGCGCGCATGTACCCGTCAGGCTCGGCAGCGGTGAGCAGACCGAGCTCACCGCTACCCGACCATGAGAGCAGAAGCGGGCGAAACGGCTGCAGAAGACCGCGCAGGTCCGAGCGCGGCCGGCGCGCGCCTTTGGCGATGACGCCGAGTCTCCCGGAATCACGGCCGAATACCTCGACGATGAGGCTGGTTTCCCGGTACGGGCGATGATGGAGCACAAAGCACGGCTCGAGATCGATTCGCTTCACGTCGCTGTACCGCTCAGTCCACGTAGCCGAGGCGCTGCAGCGCCTGCTCGTCGTTGGACCACCCCTCTTTGACCTTCACCCAAAGCTCCAGGAAAACCTTCTGCCCGAACAGTGCCTGCATGTCCCGGCGCGCGTCGCTGCCGACGGCCTTGAGCACCCTCCCCTGGCGCCCGATGACGATACCCTTCTGACTGCTGCGCTCGACCCAGATGACCACGCCGATCTTGAGCAAGTCGTTCTCGCGCTCGAAGGCTTCGGTTTCCACGCTGAGCCTGTAGGGGAGCTCCTGACCCAGGCGGTCGGTGAGCTTCTCGCGCACCAGCTCGGCCGCCAGAAAGCGCTCGCTTCGATCGGTGAATTGCTCCTCGTCGTAGAGCGCCTCGCGCACCGGTAATGCTCTGATGATGAGCTCCTCGAGACGCTCGCAGTTGGTTCCGTGCAGGGCGGAAATGGGCACCACTTCCATGAACTCGCGGCGCTCGGCGAGTGTGTCGATAAACGGTAGCAGCGTCTGCTTGTCGGCGATCCGGTCGATCTTGTTGACGACCGCGATGATGGGCGCCTCGGCCTGGGCAAGCCTGGCAAGCACGTGCTCGTCGCCATCCGTCCAACGATCCGCCTCGACGAGAAACAGAATGACGTCGACACCGACGAGCGCGCCCGTCGCGGCCCGATTCATGTAACGATTGAGGGCACGTCCCGCGCGCGCGTGCAGCCCCGGTGTGTCGACATAGATTATCTGCGCGCCGGGGCTGCTCTTGATGCCGAGCAGCCGATGTCGGGTGGTCTGCGCCTTTCGCGAGGTAATGCTGAATTTGTGGCCGACCAGGTGATTGACCAGGGTCGACTTGCCGACGTTGGGCCGACCGATGATGGCCACGTAGCCGCAGCGATGGGTGATGGTTTCGGCCTCGGCGTCGCTCATGGGCATAGCCTGCACCGTTCAGGCATTGCCGTCCAATTCCTCCAGCGCCCTTCTGGCTGCTTCCTGCTCCGCCTTGCGCCGGCTCGGGCCGCTGCCCGTCACCGCGTGCGCCATGCCCTCCACCTGGCACTCGACGGTAAAGCTCTGATCGTGAGCCGCGCCCTCGCGTTTGATCACCGTATAGCGGGGAAGCGGGCGGCCCCGTCCCTGCAGCGTTTCCTGAAGGCGCGTTTTGGCGTCCTTCAGGCCGACTTC
>JABAHS010125972.1_pt1 | contig 21389 bp, 19 predicted proteins | sample 7062111 | NCBI WGS metagenome assembly JABAHS01 (sample SAMN14534600, study PRJNA622989) | marine sediment metagenome | biome: marine biome [ENVO:00000428]; feature: marine pelagic biome [ENVO:01000023]; material: deep marine sediment [ENVO:00002113]; isolation source: pool of 4 deep marine... | reverse complement strand
CCTGCGGGGGCCCAATCGCTTTCGTCCATGAAGTATTCGTCGTACTGCTTACCGGCATACCACTCGCCCGGATTAGGCGGCACCGGCTCTTCGCCAATCGGCCAGGAACCGCTTCCATCCCCATATCCGGCGTATGTTTTGCCGTCGTAGTCGAACCGCGCGCTGCCCGGAGGCAGGCAGTCCCAGCCCAGAGATCTATTGCCGATGGAAGTCTTGATGATCAGGACCGGTTCGTCGTGGTGGTATCCCATCACATGGCCGAAACCCAGTTCGGGTCCGAACGAGGAGGAATTGGCACCAAAACCCGGTATCAGAATATCATCGCCGATGGCGGAAATCACCCCGCGGTACTTCACGTCGTTACGAACAGTCCACGCTCCCGCCTCATCGACCAGGTTCGGAAACTTGTTCTCTACATTCGTAACGGTATTGAGGGTTCCCACTCCCGTTCCGCCGACCCTTCCGAATCCAACCATGTTGGATTGACCGGACATAATATATACTTTAACCGGATCGGTGGTGCTGCCGGCTGAGCCGTCCGGATCCGGCAGGGGATACGGAACCACCGGACTATCGTTTGAATCGGTCGGGTCGGTGTAAGCGGCGGCGACCTCGTACCAATCTTCGGCGCCGTCGGAATCGCTGTCAGCCACCAACGGATGGGTGCCGGTGTCGGTTTCGTCAACGAAGACGCCGGTGTTCGTTTCGACCCCGTCTTTCAGTCCATCGTTATCATAGTCAGCATCCGTTGGGTCGGTTCCGGTGTCGTTTGCGCTGACGTAGGTTCCGGTGTTCGTCTCGACCCCGTCTTTCAGTCCATCGTTGTCGGTGTCGGCATTGAGCGGATCGGTCGGAGGACGCAATCCTGAGCCGGCGATTTCGTCGCCGTCTAAAAGCAAATCGCCGTCGGTATCGGGATTGTCAGGTTCGGTCCCGAGGTTGTATTCGGCCATGTTGGTCAGTCCGTCGGGTTCGAGGTCGTCTCCGGGATTCAAGGCGGTGGGCGAAGGCGGATTGGTATACAACAGTTCGTATGCGTCCGGAAGGCCGTCGCCGTCGGTATCAACTACAACAAATGTGAACACCGTCCCCTGCATCGGATCGCCGGTTGGACTTCCGTCAAGATACGAATCCACCCGCCAGTAGTATGTGTCTGCAACAGGAGCATTGACCGTCACAGAATTGGCATTTGGAATTCCGCTAATCCCCGGTACCTGCGTGAGCGATCCCGGATCGGTACCAAACCACACATCCACCCACACGTCGGAACCGACATTCGGGGGCAGATTCGTCCAGCTTAGTTCCACATCGCCGGCCGGAACCGTGACGCCGAACGCCGGAGAAGGATTCTTGGGATTAACGGGCACGACTCTCAAAGTCCCGCTGCCCTGGAGCCAGCTTTCCGAACTGGTATAGTTTCCGGGTGGCTTTTCGACGCCGTAAACAAAGAGCCCGGCGATAGTATCGTCTGCGTTCATGATCAGATAGTCCGAACCGGTCCCACTGTATCCTCCCTGCCCGGGGGTGCCATTGAGATACAGCGTTGCGGTGTCGGCCATCGCATTTGCAGCATCGATATAAAGCGAGGCACTTCTTCCGTCGCTGCTGCGAGGATTGATGATCACATCTCCTGTTCCAAGAGAGCCGGCGCCCCTGGCAAAAACCTTATAACGATCGGTGGTATTACAAATCAATTGGGAAAAGCTGTTGGCGGCGTTCAGGTTGCTATTATGGTTGTTAAAATGATTCATGGTCAGAGTGTAGGCTCCGGTGATGGGGCCATAGTTGTCAGTTTGATGGTCAGAGGCGCCAAACAGGCTGCTCAACGTGGCATTTCCCGCCAAAGTAATCGGCGGGAAATCTATATTAGTGTTTACATTCAGTTGGATCATCGAACCGGCTTTCATAATGATTACGGAGGCGCCTTCTACCGCATTTTCTGATCCTGCAGCGCCGGCAATCTTCAACGTAGAATTGGCGTTTAGAGTAAGAGTGCCGGTATAGAGGGGCGTTGAAGCATTGTTCACTTGTGCCAGGACACCATCGCCGACGACCGCATCAACCGCTCCGGTGGGCACACCGGCATCCCAGTTGGCCGCCGTGTTCCAGCTGTCGTCGCCGCCGGCGTTTCCGGTGATAGTAGTTGCCTGCGCCGAGGCGGCCAAGGTTGCCATCGCAACCACGGCGAGAGTCAATATTGTCTTGAATCTGTTTCTTGAAGTCACGATTTACTCCTGGAAAATTAAGTAAGATTAAATTAAGTATTAATGCGTTGTGCGAGTTTTTGAAAACAGCATTTTTGGCCTGAGAATAAGGTTACTTTTTAATGTCTCGGCCGGCAACTGAGACCTAAACCTTGTTTTTAGGCGAAAAACAAAGATTGCAATATGAAATTCGCACAATACGTTAAGTATTAACGACACGCGCCCGACTCCGATTTGCTCTCACACGAACAACGTTATAGGATACCTGAGCTTCTTTTCATTCTTCAATACCTTAATTGCTTGTACACATTTAGCTTTTCACCCAAACAAGAATCCTCATTTTGGAAGGTCAGCAGTTGAATTTGGATCCCATAGCTTTCCGATTTCGGCCAACGTCTTTATGCTGGATTCGATAATGTTTCCATTCCTATCAGGGCCGACATTGAGCAGGAAGTTCGAATTCCTGCTATGCGCCGTGGTCATCAGACCAATCATTTGCTTAGCCGGCCTGGAGCGAAATCCTTCGTTCCAGAACCATTTCTGCTCCAGACACCAGCATGTTTCGCCAGGCGCCGTATTGGTCTGCGGGAACGGCCTCATCTCTTTAACGGCGATATCCACATAAGGCGTTCCTTTCTTTGCCCAACTCCACCAATTCGCACTGGCCAGAACACCCGAACGCNNGGGCCTTGTCGGCCGCCATAATCTCGGGATCGAGGCCGTCGTTCCATATGTAGAACACATCCGGATATTTCGTTAAAAGTTCGGAGATCTGCGCCTTCTGAAATTCGATTTGCTGTTCGAGCTTATGCGTTGCAGGATCGCATTCAGGCGGCAACACCTTGAACTTCCCCTTATTTTTGCCTGTGTCAAAACCAGGATTACGCCAGCAGTAGTAAAGCCCCACCTTTAATCCCCTGCTTTTGAATGACTCGATGAACTGCGCCACGAGGTCCTTCTGATACGGACAATCAGGGTGCATAACGTCATACGTCGTATGTTTGCTGTCCCAAAGGCAAAAGCCCGCGACATGTTTTGCCGTGAGTACGCCGTATTTCATACCGGCTGATACGGCCGCATCCGCCCACGCGTCAGTATTAACAGTATCTACGCCGGGATTGAAGTCAGCGGGACTATGGTATCCAGCTACCCATTGGACACCCTTATATGTCGCCATATTATAATGTATGAACATGCCGAATTCGAGCTTCCGGAAGTCCTCCTGCAATTCCTGCAACGATTTCCTCGCTTCGGCGCCTTCCTTTTCTTCGGCCCACGCACCTGACACCGCCGCCAGCATCACGGCAACCATTGCAGCAAACAAGATCTTCTTCACAGCATTTCCTTTCGTTCTGTTATTCTATCGAACAGTTCCGGGATCCTTCTTGCCCAGCATCTTGAGCCGCTCGAGGATCTCGACCGCTCGCCCGGCCTCCTCCATCCTGCGATACTCCAGGCGCTCAGCGGCCTCCTGCTGCATCGCCCGATTCTTTCCGCGGTCCACGAGACTCTCGGCCGGATCCTCACTCTCCGGCCAATCCCACTCATCCGTGCGAAAACTGTGCAGCGGCAGCCACTGCTTACCGTTGACTTTCAGGTTGCCCATGGGGCTTGTGGCCCATGCGTAACGCACGGCCTCCGGCTCCTTAACTAACTGGCTCCAGACATAGATTTTCGTTGTATCGAAGTTCTTGTTGGCCGTGTTCCATATGCCGACATCCTTCTTCATCGGATATGCCGCATGCGCCATGTAGAACTTGCCCGACTTGTCGGCAATCGAGAAACCCTCCGGGACCGTAGACATATCATCCGGGAATACGCCCTTGTCGAAAGTCAGCACCATGCAATCGCCATCCCGTTCGGCAGAGACGAGCGACGCGGCGTCCCAATTGATCTTCATGCCGTAGATTCTGTTAAGCGCCCATCGTGCCGCCCGGACACCATGCGGCCTTTTCTTATGGGGATGCAATCCCGGTATCTGGATGTCATACGCAGGCAGGAAGGCCGTATTGGCCGGATCCTCGATATCGCTCAACCCCAGCCGCTGGGCCTCCCGGATAAAAGCTCCACCCGAAACCGACCAGACCTCGAAGTTATCAAATGTCTGCGGAATGCTGCCCGCGCAGAAACCGATGACCCCCACCGGAAGTTTCGGATCGCCAAAATCCTCACGCCAACCCTCGACCATAAGTTTCATGAGGACCCGATAGCGCTTCGGCCGACAGTTTGTCCCGATCGCGTTATTATAACCCTGGTGAAATAGTACTCCCTTGATATTCAAGCCCTTGAAAGCACCGAACATGCCGTTGTAGCAGGAAGCGGCGTCGCTTGGGCTGCGGCCGGGTACGTTCCAGGATCGCAGGTCTTTACGGGTCGGTTTGGGCGGCAGCTTGTCTTCGGACACACCCTTGCCGCGCAACCGGGCCCTATCCTGCTCCCATTTCTCGATCAGCTTCTTAACGGCCGCGTCCCAGTCGAACTCGGCCCGGCGTTTCTCGACCCAAGCCGCGTATTTGGCGGCGAGTGGGTGGTCGTCGAACTTGTGACGGGGAACCAGACTTTCGATCGACGCGCCGCCGCGTGCGTTATCGATGATACCGATGGGAATCTGCAACGCCCGCTGTAGACGTGACCCGAAGGCATAGCCGATGGCTGAAAACTGACCCGCGGTTTCAGGCGTGCTGACGTTCCAACCGCTGACCTTGTCGGCCGGCAAGTCTTTTTGGAGCGTGTATTGCTCATTGGGCGAGATTCGAACCTGACGCAACAACGGCAGATTCGCCTGAGCCAGTTCCATATCGGCTTGTAACGTCTTGCCAAGTCCCCAGGCCATGTTGCTCTGGCCGTTCATCACCCAGACGTCGCCGATGACGATGTTATCGGCCTCGATCTTCTCGTCGCCGGCGGCAACGGTCAGCTTCTGACCGGTGGCATTTGCTTCTCTGGCCTTGAAGGTCACTTCCCACCGGCCCGCCTGACCGCCGGCCGTGGCCTTGGCTTTTTCCCGGCCAAACTCAACAGAAACCTTGCGGCCGGGCTCGGTCCAGCCCCATATCGTGATCGGTTTGTCACGCTGTATGACCATGTCGGACCCGAAGATGTTGTGTACGCGGAGACGGCCGCTCTGGGCGGACATGGTGGTTGCCGGTTCAATCAATGCCAACACAATCACAACCGCCGCGATAAGTCGTGGTCTATTACCTCGCCATCCCATACCCAATATCTTCTTCCTTTTCATAGCTTTGTTTCCTTTCGTTCATGACTTCTTCGATCGGTTGTTCTTCTATTTCTTCTTGTTTAGCAGTTCCGCCATGGCACAGCCCATGGCTTCGCCGATGTCCATATATGTTTCAGCGTTGCCGCCGTAGTGGCTGTTGGAGGCGCCCCCGTGGCAGAAGGGGTTGGAATAGACAGAGGCCACAGTGCCCTTAAACTCCGGATACTTGCCGCTATTGCCGTCCACTGCGAGCTGAGCCTCGAGTATCTTTCCCTCATTGCCCTCGGCGCCTTTTTTGGTTTGGCCAAGGGTGGCGAGGACGAACTTCGCGTTGGGGGCATTGAAGTCCTTGCGCAACTGCTTGATGAATTGGACGAGATTCTGCTCGTACCGGCTGGCATGTGCGGCGTTGTAGCGATCCTTGTCGCCCTGCCAGAAGAAGAAGCCCGCGACCTCGTACTTCTTCGCCCCGGGGTAGTACTTGTCGAGTTCCGCAAGCACCTTCTTCGCATTGGCGACGTCGCCGTCGTACTGCATGCCGGCGTACCAGTTGATCTTCTTCGGCTCCGTGCCTTTTTCCCATTTGGCCGGCGAATCTTTATAGCCGGCGTAGACGAAGGTCTTCATTTCTCCAGTCTTCTTGTCCTTCTCTTCGACCTCGTAGCGCTCGCTGCCCGGCGGGAGCAGGTCCCAGCCGAGGCTGCGGTTGCCGATGCAGCTTTTGAGGATCATTACGGGCGCATCCGTGACATGCCCCACATAGTGCCCGATTCCGTACTCCGGGCCGATTCTCCCGCCCTTGATGGTCATCCATTCGTTGTTGAACTGCCGCATCTTCCCTGTGCCGCTTCCCATGACACGCACGTATCGCACGTCCTTGCGTTCGGTCCAATTTCCGGCGTCATCCACAAGGTATGGGTATTTCTTTTTGGCTTTCACCGCATGCTCAAGGGTTCCTTCCTTGTCTCCGGCAACCCTACCAGCACCCAGCATGTTGGACTGGCCCAGCAGGATGTACACCTGCACGGGCTTGCTCATGTCCGCCGGTTTGCCGTCCGGATCGGGCAATTGCTGCTTCGGGTCCGTATTAATCTTCTCGGCAGTCGATACGCTGAAGGCCGCCATTACCATCACTGCGATAAGGCACAATACAAAAAGTTTCTTTTTCCTGTTCATAGCTCTGTTTCCTTTCGTTAATGTGGTATTGATTCCAAATTGCTTTCTAACATTTCATCTAACAGCAAGCGGTCTGACATGGCCTATCACTTGCTTTCCGTACGATCCAGCGGCGGGATCTTCGCTTCCTCCATCCACAGGGTAAGATGGCCGCGCGGAGGGATGGTCCCACGTGGATTGTTGTATCTCAGGAAGCTGGTCGCCGCGATGGTTACCTTGCCGCCCTTAAATTCGTCACGGAAGTCGTTGTAGATGAAACCGCCGCGTGGCTGTCCGCCCTGTCGCCTGCCGACACCGGCGGAAGACTGGGCCAGCAGTTTGCCGTTGACGTAGATTGCATAACCCTCGCCTGCATTGACATGGGCGCTACCCCCGACCACAATTCGGTAGCGGTGGCCCTCTTTGAGCGGCGGGATTTCAAAGGTGCCGCGAACCAGAATAACTTCGTTTTCCCACAGGGTCTTCGGGATCTCGCCGCACCCGCAGAACGGTGCGTTGCAAGAGCCGCTCAGCGGTTCCAGTTTGCCATCCAACTGACCAAAGGGCGGCAGCCCGCTCTTGAAGCCTGCCTTTTTGGCATCGAAGTCGGGCGCGAACCAGTTCTCCATCCCTTCGGGATAGGTCACCTTGCGGTACCGGTTTCCCTTCTCCTTGGGCAGTGTCTCTTTCGGGTCAAAGCTGAAGTAATCCCACTTCATGTTCCTGAGATCCGGCCCAAATACGTGCCAGTCATAGTCATTCACTCCGGCGGCGCGATAGAATGAAGTCAGACGGTACATCGCGCCCCGCAGGAACTGTGAAGCCCTCTTTGGCTTCTCCCCGCTGGCCTCACTCAATAGTGCCGCGTTGTTCCTGGGATTGGCAATATAGCTCGGTGCCATACCATCCATAATAATCGGGGCCAGCGCCGCTTTCGCGGCTGCCTCATCCTGCTCTGCCGGTTTGGGACTTGCCTGTCGGGCAACTGGTTGCGGCCTGGAAGATTTTGGAAGAGCTTCCGCTTTTCCGCCGAGGAGCCTTACCATAGCCCGACCTAGGGCATCGCCGACGAGCATGTAGGTTTCGGCATTGCGGTTGTAGTGATAGTCCTGGCTCACCGGGGATTCATCGACCTCGCGCCAGAAATCGCGGGTGTCCACGGAGGCCACGGTCCCGGCGAACTCCGGATGTTTCTTCGGATCGCCGACCGCCATCTGTGCCTCCAGGATCCGCAGGTACTTATCGCTCATGTTGTGTCCGCCGAAACCGACCGTGGCGACCACCACGGGCATCTTGGGCACCTCGAATTCGGCGCGGACATCCTTGATCAGGTTGACCAGGTTTTTCTCGTACTCTGTAATCAATTCCGGTGAGAAGCCATCCTTGTGGCCCTGCCACCACGCAAATCCGGCGATCTCGTAACCCTGGCCCTTGTAGTTGGGTACGATGTTCTCGATGTCATTTAGGGTTTTGCGAACTCCTTCAACCATCAGGCGATATTCCAGTGACTCCCACTTGCTGTCCGGGTCGTTCCGGCCGCTCGAAGGCGGGCGGAAATCAAAGCCCAGCGCGCGATTTCCCATAGCCGTTTTGATGAGCAGAACCTGCTCGTCGTGGTAATACCCCATGACGTGGCCAAATCCCAGCTCCGGACCGATGGCTTTCCCGTTCGAGGTCGGGCTGAGTGGGCTGCCCTTGAAATTGATGCGGGCATCCTGGTAATAGACATCATTCCGTACCGTCCACTCGCCCTTGTCGTCTATCAGGTTCGGGAACTTCTTGTCGCGCTTGGTTACGATTTCCAGGTCGCCTTTGCCCAGCAGATCCTGCTGGCTCATCCACAGCGCAGTCGATCCCCCCTTGAAGTAGGTAATCTTGATGGGATAGCGTTTTCCCGCTTCGAGCGTGACCTTCTGCTTGACGGCTTTCATGCCGACATTCTTGCGGTAGACTTCCCTTCCATCCAGCTCCATCACGTTGTACGAACTGTCGCCATGGCCGGGATTGATGGTGTAGTTGCCGGACTCGGGAACCTCGATAAAGCCTCTGACCATCACCGTATGCGGGCCGGAAATGGTCGGAAGGGCCTTCTGCACAACCCCCAGCGCAATCGTCTCGGTCTTCGCCGGTTTTGCTTTGTCATAGTCCGTGGCCGGATCGTAGGCACCTTTATAGATTGAAACCGTCGCCCCTTTGTCAGCTTTCGGGCCGGCCGACAGGTAGACGCCGTGGGGACTGATCTTGTAGTTCCCCACCGGGTAGATATACATGGGGCCCTTGGGCGCGGCAGGATCGGCGGTCAGGTAGATCCCTGTATAGCGGCATCTGGCTCCGCTGATATTACCCATCCCCACCATGTTGGACTGGCCCGCCAGGATGTACACCTGGACCGGTTTGCTGGTGTCAGGCTCTTTCCCATCAGGATCGGGTAACTGAGCCGGAATCACCATAGCAGCGGCAGGAAGAACAAGGACCGCCATCGCCACGGCGGCGAGGGCCAATATACTTCTGATTCGTTTTCTTTTACTCATGAAATTATCCTGTTAAATAAAGAAATATTACTTTAAGTTAAAAAGGCACACGTCCGAGTTCGTTTTGCTCTCACCCGAGGAAAACGTTATCGCCCACCTGAGACAATCCCAGGCGCCCGTAATAATAACTACATTATTTAGCAACCGGTTCTGTTAACGTATATCAACAAGCTAATTTGTGGCCATTTCAGCAAGTTCCTGGAATTCCGAACCATCAAAACAAGTTGTGGCCATCACAGCAAAATCTGCGAAGTTTATACTACAATTCCCATCAAGGTCAACCGGGTAACCCGCCGCCAGCCCTTTGCCAATACGAGCTGTCAGACAAGCATCATCGTACACTTCAATCTTCATGGTATCTTCCACAGGCGGCTCAGGCAGCCTTCGTTGTTAACCGCAAGTCTCAACGTAACAGTAGCCGCATCGCTGCCGGCTTTGGCAATCGTAACATTTGGATTTTCAACGTTAGTTTCGTTTTCCTCTTACCCTCTACTCCGTTAAAGTCTTGAAAAAGCTGGTATTTTCCATTTAACAGTTACACAACTTTATTCGCTTCATATTATAACGGAAATTTCAACAAAATATAACAAGAATTATTGACTCGAGCTCTCTCGCCGGTAATCTGGATTTCTTCCCCATATTTCCGGATGAAACGGCTTGAGATTTCCGCTCGGTTTCGCAGCTAATCAGCATACTGTTACTCGTGGCGATAGGCCCAGCCGTCAGCCATATACTGAATGTCTGACACCTGATCCGGCGGGGGGTATTCAATGCCATAGAGCGTTACTCCCTCTTGGATCAGCTTGTACACACGCTCGATAGTGAAACGGTCTCGCCACTTACGCACCTCCGAATGGCCGTCACAGAAACCCAGAATACTGCTGTCACTGTGGTTGATCGCCATCGGGCCCCACCAGCCCCACGTCGCATTGCCCGTATACTCCGGCGCGCCCATAACGAAATGATGACTTGAATTCCAGTTGCGCGTCTCTGCACTCTCTACAAAAACATAACGAGTCGCCGGCGCGGAGATCTCGCCGAATCTCTTGATCTGGCGGTCATAGAGATTACTGCCGGGATTGACCGAACCGTAAAGACACCTGGGCACGCCGTATGAGACAAACACCGTTGTTTCGTCGTACATGCTTATTCGCTGATTATCCGCCGGGCAATGGTAGACATCGGGATTCTTCACATACGGAAAGAGCATACCGACCTGGATTCCTCTTATCTCGTCTTCGTCGGTCACGGCAGGGCTAACCTGGGTGTTGCTGTGAAGATTGCCAAACTCGTCGCGAGGGATACCCACCCAACCGACGAAATTGCCGTCCGGCTCCCGGGCACTGTCATTGGAACTCATTATGTGGCCGTCGTTGTCCTCAGCGTACATATACCAGCCGACAGCGAGGTTCTTAGTATTAACCAGGCAGACAATCGCAGAGGCTTTTAGCTTTGCCAATTCCAGCGCCGGCAGGAGGATGGCCATTAGCAGCGCAATAATTGCAATGACAACCAGCAACTCAACGAGGGTAAACGCTCTCGTCTTCATCAGGGATTTGCCATTTAATCTCATAATAGGTTCTCCTATACACCACATTGTCAATAATACCACAACAGGTGCCCTATTTCAACCTGATATTTCCCATTTACACAGTGACAAAACGTCATTTTCTGGAAAAAATTGAACCTTTTATTTGCCCAATTTAAGATCGACAGTTCCTGAACCTCGTTTATTGAAAACTGTTTCCGGCGGGGGTATTAATATGCCTTTCGAATTGAAAAGACCTGTAAGGAAGAACCATGTTATCGCAACCAATACTATTAAAATAATTAGATGCGATTTGCCGGAAACTCGAAGTAAAAATTCGAGCCAGGTCGTTCCGGCTTAATTTAAAGACCAGACTTAGCGCTTATCCATATTCTCAAATCTCTTAGAGGTAAATAATCGCTATTTGCGAGAGTTGACATTTTGGACTCCTTAGGAATAAACAATCCTGTCCAATATATTCTATCAAGATTACATTGATTTACCCGGGATTGTCAAACTTTTATTCTCTGCTTATTGGAGCTATATTCGGCAGAAGAGGTAAAAATACGGTTTTTTTCCGGTAGAGAACCGGCAGAACCTTCACCATGTCCCATAAAATTGCATTAATACAAGCAGTTTCATCGTGAGTATAAAAAGTTTCAGATGGATGGCCCAACCTGAAGCGATTTGCCTTGATTTAGCTGTTTGAATTTGCTAATATAGCTTTAGTTGGGGTGTGATGAAATGGTAAAGAGAATTCCATGCAGGGTTGTCAGGACTAAACCTCTCGGCAAGAGCAGGTTAAACCATTTCAATTGCAAGTTTGGTGATGCCAATCCTCAGTACAAATCCACAAATGATGCGATTATCTATACAAGGATGCTGGAGATAACAAGCATATCTACTAACAGGAGCTTAGCCGGTGGGATTCTTGACTGTTACGTATGAAGCCCGGCTTTGTGATTTACGTGTAAGCATGCGGAATCCCATAGATAGCTCATACTAAATCTTTCAAATATTGCCTTAAAAAATAGCGGCATTGCGACAGGATTAATGCGCTGATCATCATGATGACAAAAGCATCGATAGGGGAGAGTTCATTTATTACGACGGCCAAGGCCGTGCCTGCGGCCGGGGGGTGTTCGACGTCCAAAGCTACCATAAGAAAAATAGCCATGCCAACCACGCAGGGATACTCAACGAAATAAGGCAGTTTGGTGAAGTAGAAGATAGTTCCACAGGCCAAGCCAACCAGGTGGCCTCCGATAACATTCCTTGTCTGCGCGGAGACAGCGGTTGGCATTGCGAATACGAGAAAACTTGTGGCGCCGATTGAGGTGATTACGACTATTTTGTTCTCGCCCAGAACAAGGACGAGGACAAAGAGGGCAAGGGCAGCTAAAAAGCTTTGCAGGATGTAATACATCCAAAGCTTTTTGAATTTTTCTATAATTGTGGCTTTCGATTTCATATTTAACCGGGTCATTATACTGTCATAATCCAGGTTGTAAATAAAAGAACGGCGAGGGATGAGTAACCTTCGGGTTGCCAAGTTTACACATTTCCTCGCCGAGTCTATAAAATCCGTTCAGGCTTGTGATTGACCTTCCGTGGTCAGCCCTGCGATATAATAATTTATCAGCTAAGTCTTTTATATTCCGAAATCTACGATATTTTCTGCAGCCTCCCGACAATTTTCATAACTTATAAGTTCGTCTGACAGTAAAAGCTTCCTTGCCGCCGCTACGACATCGTGGTCCTGCGGTGGTGCCTTCATTGCCTGGTCAATAAGAGATGCATAATTAACCTGCACGGAAACATCAGTGTTGTTATTTTGAGCATTGCCGCCGGCGTTGAGCTGCCTGGAAGATAATTCCTCCAAAAGCTCTCTTATCTGGTTCGTTTGTATTCTTCCTACCATACGTACTATTCTCTCAATGTTAATTCATAATTCTTTTCGCAAATCCTTGATATAACTTTAGGATTTTTTGCCGATTTTTCATTTTTCTCAAAGTTAACGTTATTTTTGGATGAAATAATATGTTTGTGAACATTTCTTTTGTCCTATATTGTTTCGGCCACCTCATAAGCTACAAACTTGATAAACTCAAGCGTACTAAGGGTTACTAACTGCTCACGTAAAGGCGCATAACCCGAGCGTTTTTGATACTGGAAATAATCTTTTATCCGATACTCAGTGGTTTTATCGGAGTTGTCCCAAACCTGCTCAAGGGCCCAAAGTAACTGCCCATCCCTTAGGTCCACAAGTTTCAGGCGAAGACCAATGGCCATATGAGGATGAGGTCTGAATTGAGAAATAGTACCAACCAATACCGCATCGCACTTTAATGTTTTACGGATTGCCGCTAATTGGGCAAGTGTGTATGTCGGGGGGACCGCCAAAGCATTGTTTTGCGTCTGATAATTCCAATTCATGTCCAGCTGCAAACTGCGCCACGCTGGATTATCCCGATGGACAACGGCCAATCCGAAAGGTTGTCTCTTCTGCAAAGCCTGGAAAAGAACTTCGGTTACATCAGGGGAAATTTGCGGGTAACTCGATTTGTTGTCCAGTTCAACTAAAGCAGTTCTGCCAACGGTGGACAAGTCCCTGTCCTGGTTAAGATAATAGTAGTCCTGCAACGGTTCGGAAACTCTCTGGTACTGGCAGGCTGATAAGAGAATGGGCACCAACAATATTGTGAAACGTAAAGCGTAAATCGAGCGTGATATCCCGCCGAAGAGGTGAGACATGAACAATGTGATACGAATAATAAGATACGATAATATTGTTTTCGAGCTATTCATTTTATTTACCTAAAGAAAATTGAGATTTCCTACACTCCGGTTTAACCCGGTGATACGGAATTTGAGCCTGCATTCTCGTTCCTTGCCGATTGTTCCCTCACCTCACCGCCGAGAATTTTAAGTATCCTGAGCAGCGCCTGCAGTTGAGCGGTATCAGCTTCACGCATCTCGTCACGAAAACCCAGTATGTCATTCCTCCAATTGTTCAATTCGATACGCATTTCAATCATAAGGTCATTTGCCTCGGTCAATTCCTTTTGCGTTTGCTCTAATTGTGCTTTAATAGCGGTGTTCTCGTCTTTATACTGTCGGTTCCTTGAAATAAGGTCCTGATTTTCGCGTCGCAGGACAGCCACCTCTTCGGAAAGTGTGGCGTATTCTTTCGACAAATTTATCGCGGATTCGACTGCGGTTGGGCCTTGTTTGGCTGGTTCCTGGAACCTCCTTGCAACAGAACCGCTCGGTAACGGTTCGGGATTTTGCTGCGGTTGTGTAACAGAGCCCGGCCGAACAGAGAATTTCCCCGGCTCTTTAGTAACCGTGCAGCCAGATATCAGAATAATCAGCAGTAATGACAGCATGAATTTTTTGTTACTCTTCATTTTGTTTTTCTCCATTGATTTTATTGTTATCAGTTTTCAGGTCAGGGGTATCAGCCTGACCATTTTGCGTGATGGATTCCTCAGGAACCTGTGTGCCGGCATACTCGCATTTTAAATGCGTTTTTATACCGCAGGAACAGGTTATTTCTATATCAGCGAATTCGGGATGGTTTTCCACAATACGCACCTGTGGTGCTTTTAGGGCCGGACTTTGTCCTTTTGGTCCGCCTGTATGGGATTGTACTTGTGCTAAATCGAGACGGAACTGACCTTCGAGTTTAACTTCGTCGCTCTTTAGAATGTGCACTGCTGTGTTTGGCATATACCATCCCAACCTTTCATTAGTTCCTGCAAGATAAGGATTATTGAATCATGCGCAATAATCGATAGTATTGCGGTCACTTTCGTTTTCTGTAAGTTCGGCATCCAGGTCCTGTTCGTCATCAAGGTTGTTTTGCTCCTGCTCGGAATATTCCTCATTTTCCATGTTGGTGTGCTGACGTTGTTTTCTTTGTTCACGGCGTTTGGCAGGAGCTAAAACTGGAATATTTTGCAAACTTTCCACCGGCTTTATTGTATTTGAATCATTCTCCGCCATCTTTCCACTCCCTTAATTTTATTGACAGGTTAAATAGAGCGCTTGCATGCAGTTGACTGACACGCGGCTCTGAAATTTCAAAAACTTCGGCAATCTGTTTCATAGTCAGGTGCTGTTGATAATAAAGCAGAATAATTTGTTGCTGCCTTTTGGTTAACTGCTGTATCGCTTCGGTCAATTTTTCTACAAGCTCGGCCCTCTCAAGCTGCTGTTCAGGAGAAGTCGTGCCGGCCGCCGTAAGAAGTCCACCAAGTGCCGGCACGTCCTCCTCGAAGGCATCGATCGAGACAAAATGCCTGGCACGGGCACTTTCGAGTGTTTCATAAAGTTTATCGACAGTTACTCCCAGCTTTTCAGCCAGTTCGTCGTCAGTAGGAGCCGAGCCTGTCTGCTCTGTGATTTCCCGAGCCATCTGCATGGCGCTGCGAATCTGCTTGTTTAGATTTGCAGGCACAAAAGACCATCCTCTCAGCTCGTCCAGAATGGCCCCTTTGATCTTGGTGTAGGCATATGTTTTGAACTCAGTATTGTAAGACGAGTCGAAATCACGGGCGGCCTTGACCAGCCCAACAGTTCCGGCGGAGACCAAATCTTCAAATGATAACGGAGGCTTCAGATATGCTACCACCTTGTGTACTATCCTGCGAACCATAGGCAAAAATTCAGCTATCTGTTCGTTTTCGACCGATTGTGTTTTTTGACCTGAGTATGCGCGCAATGCAGCTGCATTTCGATGCCTGCGGCTGTCTTTGAGGATTTCCACACCTGGTTTGCCAGCACCGGGCCCGTCAATAAGGGTTAGCTGGGTGATATTTTTAGTCTCAACCGGCATTGTCTTCTTCCTTTTGTTGCTTCAACTGGTTGCTAATCATGGCGTTCATCAAAATAGCGTTTATTGCTTTTACGGCCCAGGCTCCCGCTATATACGCAGCCGCTGCGCCCACGAGAGACCTTTTACAACAGGTAAACGGCGAAAGACCGCTTATCCAGCCAATACCTGCTATGGCGAAAAAACATATCACACTGATGCTTACTGCTATCGACCGAACATTCAACGGCATAATTTTTTGTCTCGTGTTTTGTAGTCCCGCCGCTTTCATAAGAACGAATCGGGACGAACAATTAACTTATTAGTTTGAAACTGTAGTAAGTTCCTGTTCCCTTGGCACCATTGATTCGAGCTGCTGAACGGATATTGTTTCTATCGGTTCCACCTCGGTTCCAAGAACGATTTCATCATAGGCCACAACCGGCAATAGCGGCACCGTGCGCGATAACATTGCCGACAGGGACGCTCGTACTCTCGAATCACACAACAAAACCAGCTTGTCTCTGCCTTTGTCCATTTCCGCTTTCCATGCTTGTGCGATTTTTCGGCTTATATCCATTACCATCTCAGTGGGTAATGCCAGCGAAATTGTCTCCGCTTCCTGCCGCAAAGTTGATATCATCTGGTGTTCGAGTGCCGGTTCGAGTGTTATGGCTAAAATTTTACCATTTTCATCCTGTAACTGGTCGGTAATGGTTCTGCTTAGTGATTTTCGAACCATCTCTGTCAAAGCAACAGGATTTTTTGTCTTCGGAGCGTGTTCTCCAAGCGATTCGAGTATGGCTGTTAAATCGCGAATGGGTATCCCATCCTTCAGGAGGTTTTTAAGCACACGTTGAAGTAGTCCAACGGAGACTTCTCTATCCGGACCAATGACCTCTCCTACCAACGACGGCTGAGTTTTCCTGAGCCGGTCAACAAGAATCTGTACGTCCTCACGTGTCAGCAATTCGTCAGCGTGTTTTCGCAGTGTCTCGGACAGATGTGTGATAAAGACGGATTCAGGGTCGACGACGGTATATCCGTTTAATTCGGCCTTTTCCTTGCCGGCCGACGTGATCCATAGAGCAGGTAAGCCGTAAACAGGTTCTGTCGTTTGTATACCCTCGATTTTGTTCTGGACAGTACCGGAATCCATGGCGAGGAACATATCCGGTTCCAAACGTCCCTTTGCTACCGGCAGCTCTCCTAATCGAATTTCGTAAGCGGTTGGCTCAAGAGTGATATTATCACGCAGTCGGACCAGTGGCATAACGACACCAAGTTGCTGGGCGAATTTTCTTCTCAGTGCTCCGATACGTTCAAAAATGGCACTATCTTTGCGAGGATCAACCATACTAATTAATCGAACTCCGACCTGCACGGAAACTCTGTCGACGTCCAGCAGTTCTTCTACGGGTTGCTTTTCAGCCTTTGCCTGTGGAGGAGCAGCGTGTTTTTTCTCGCGGCTCTTTTCGGATTTAGCCGCCATCCGTCCGAGCAGAGCGGCGCCGACACCCAGGAACAGAAAAGGTATCTTTGGCAGGCCGGGCACGAGCGCCAGCGAACCAATGATGAAAGCCGCTATCATCAGCGGCTGACTGGCCTTGAGAAACTGCCTGCCCAGGTCCTGGCCAACGCTGTGCCGTGAAGAGATCTTGGTAACCAAAAAACCGGAACTAACAGAGATTATTACCGATGGTATCTGGCTGACGAGTCCATCACCGATGGAAAGGATAGAATAGGTCTTGAAGGCATCTGTAATGGGCATTGCGCGTGAATAACCCATAGCTATGCCGCCGATTATGTTAACAGCGGTTATTACCAGCCCCGCCTTGGCATCGCCCCGAATGAACTTGCTGGCACCATCCATTGCACCATAGAATTCACTTTCCTTGACAATTTTTGCTCTGCGTATGTTGGCCTGCTCCTCGGTGATAGTTCCGGCGTTAAGGTCGGCGTCAATTGCCATTTGCTTGCCGGGCATGGCATCAAGGGTAAAACGCGCGGAAACTTCGCTTATCCGCTCGGCACCTTTTGTGATTACTATGAACTGGATGATAACGAGTATTAAGAAGATTACCAGCCCGACAACGAAACTGCCACCTGCAACGAAATCGCCAAATGTCTGGATAATTCTCCCCGCATCCGCCTGCAGGAGGATCAATCTTGTTGAGGCGACGTTAAGAGAAAGTCGAAACAGCGTTACAAATAGCAACAATGAAGGGAATGTAGATAATTCTAATGCCTCTTTTGAGGATAGTGTAACTATCAAGACAGCGACAGCCAGCGATATACTGCAAGCCAGAAGCATATCCAACACCGGCGTGGGCAGAGGGATTATAAGTGTGGCAAGAACAGCCACCAGGCCAACAGCCATGATAATGTTGCCGTGGGACATCAGGTGCATATGTGGAGTGTTTGCATCCGCAGTTTTGCGCAAACGGGTTCCCAATGATCCTGGTGAACTATGTTGTACAGAATCTGCCATGACGATTCCTTCTTCACCGGTTCCTGCTTTTAAAAGAAAGCAGCAAAGGTGGTAACTGTGACTTATGCCTCGACAGGCTGGGCAGTTTCGGCAGCGACAGCAGTACCGGCACCTAAAATCTGTTCGATTCTAACTGCAAACTGCCCTTCTACGACGACTACATATCCAGTGGCAAACTGAGTGTCCTTAAGATACAAATCCACCGGTTCATCAATAGGTTTATCGAGTTTCAATACCGAGCCGGGGCCAAGTTGTAAAAGCCGGCGAACCGGTATCTGTGTCTGGCCAACAGCGGCCGTAACAGGTATGTTCATATCCAGCAGGATATCTAAACTCGCTCCGGATCCAGCAGCGGCACCCTCAGCAACCTCGGTGAATTCGACAGATTGTGCCTGCTTTTTCGAGTCTGCCTGTTCCGTATTTTCCTGCTGGTCCTGGGTTTCCTGAACTTCCTGGGCTGTTTTTGCCATATTTTGATTTCCTATAATTAAGTTTTATTTATTTACATTTTATGAGGATTCCGGATTTCCTAAACGCTGCTCATGGCGTTCAGTGTCGGCTGTAATTACGACAGCGTACCGGCCGTCTGATTTTGCGGGCCAGCCATGACAAACGGCCCGGTTATCTACAATCAAATCAATCGGTTCATCAACCTTTTTGCCAAGTAACAGTATGTCATCGGATCGAAGGTTCATTATCTCTTCGATAGTGAGCATTGTAGAAGCCAGTTGAGCCGTAACAGAAACCGGCATTTGCTGCATGTGATCAAGGATTGCCTTTGAAGTATCCTCGGGAGAGGATCTGTCAACAGATTGTATGGTTTTACCAAGTATAGTCTGGAATTTTTCGCAGAGTATTAAAATGTGAGCTTCATTGCTGCTTTCCTGGTCGTTTCTCTTGACCTGAAAAGTAATTTTGCAAAGTGCTTCTGTTCCATGCAGTTCAAGAGGCATTGCTCTTTTAATAAAGCTGTTTTCCGGCTGGAAATCGCAATTCTCACAAGAGGCTGAAAACGCATCAAGCAGAGCAGATGCAATATCCAACAAAAGCGATTCTTCTAATTGCGATAAGTCTCTTCCTGAATCCTCTTCGGATTCCGAATCACCCAGCAATTGTGTCGCCCAGATGAATGCGGTCTTTGTAGGTATGGAAATAAGTCCATCGGGATGGTCCCGGTCGGAGCCGAAAGGCAGATAATAAATCTCCTGTTTGCTCTCCAGGTCTTGGGCGCGAAGCCGGGCGGCAAAGTGCTCGGTGATTGATTCAACTGTTACATCGAACTCGTTATTGCAAAACTTGGCGAATTTTCCAGCCATCTCCTTGGCTGCTTCTTTTGTGAGATCGTCGAGTCTCTTGAGTTGGGCGCTGCTGAAGTAATGAGGCTGTTTCCAGTCATAGTCAGCAGCCTCAATTTGCGTATTATCCTCTTTTGGACCGGAACCTACGACAGCGAGGAGCTGTTGTATTTTTTCTCTGCTTAAGCTGTTGGCAGATACATCATTCATTGAACGGCGAACTCCTTAAAAAGGATGCGCTTGATCTGTGGCTTTGCATCAGGAAATAACTTTTCGTTAAAGGCGTCGACTATTTCCGATTGAATCCGCTTGAGGTTCCTCTCACCTCTTATATCTTCAAGGCTTAGACCCGCAAGATATATAGTAAGCCAGTTTGTTAAGGAGTGTTTGTTCTTCTCAATCAAAGCAGTGCCTTTCTTTTTTTCTACCTGAGCATCAATTTCCATTATTAAAGTCACGCGGACGTAGCGTGTTACTGTGGGCTCATCAAGATTTGCCACAACAGGTTCAAATTGATCGTAATACCAGCTTCCCTGAGATTTTGAACCGGCAGGATCAGTGGTATCCACTATCAGGTTCTCCGGCTGAGCCTGGTTGCCTCCGGGGGATTGGCCGGGCCCGGCTTTGCCGGAGGAACCAAGCAGCCGGCCAAGCCCAAAGCCCGCACCTGCCCCGGCAATTACAACAATAGCCGTGATTATCCACAGCAACCGGCCACCCGGGCCCTCCTGATTGCCCGGTTCCGCTTGTGAATCTTCCTGTGCTTGCTGCTCCTGTTTTTTCACATCATCTTCATCTGCCATTGTCTTGCCTCAATCACTTGTTATAAGAATATTGTAATTAAGCCGGCTGTATGCAGCCCTGCTGCCGGTATCGATGTATTTTTCCCCGCAGGGTACGGTCGCTGATACCTAATACTTTTGCGGCTTTTGTCTGGTTACCTCCGGTCTGGCGCAATGTGTCCAGAATTGCTCTACGTTCCACCTGCTCAAGCGGAACTCCGCCGAGTTCCTCTCTGCCGTCTGCGCCCGTAGACAGGAAATCACCCTTTCTTAATGAAATATTATTATCGCTGCCCTTTCTCTGCGGCAGTGGTTGTAATTCATCAAAGATCCATGAGACATCAGCCAGAGACAGAGTTTCACCCGTCCCCAAAATCAGCGATGTCCTCACAACATTTCGTAACTGTCGGACATTGCCCGGCCATTGGTATTTGGCGAAGATATTCATCATCACCGGGTCAAGTTTAGTGATACGACGCCGGACCTCACGGGCATAAAGATTTACAAAATACCATACGAGGTCGGACAAATCCTCGGTTCGTTGTCTCAGAGGACAAATGACTAATCTTAGTCCGTTCAGCCGATAGTAAAGGTCCTGACGGAACCTGTCCTGTTGAACTTCCTCCAATAAATCCTTGTTGGTTGTGCTGATTATTCGAACATCAACCCTGATGTTTTTGTTTCCGCCGACACGCTCAAAATCCTGTTGCTCGAGTACACGCAACAGCTTGGCCTGAAATTTTATGGGTGTTTCGGTAATCTCGTCCAGCAGCAGTGTCCCGCCATGAGCCATTTCAAATCGCCCTTTGCGCTGATTATAGGCGCCGGTAAAAGCGCCTTTTTCATGGCCAAACAATTCGCTTTCGAGGAGGGAATCACTTAAGGCGGCACAATTAACTTTAATATATGGCCCCTGGGCCCTTTTGCTGTTTTGATGAATGAGATAAGAGAGCAGCTCTTTGCCCGTTCCACTTTCGCCTGTTATTAAAACCGGCGCTGAGGTTGGAGCGACTCTCCTGGCCAAATCGATGGTCTGAAGCATTTTTGCACTTCTGCCCACGATGCGATATAGACAATTTGTGCTCTCGTAGGCGGAAACTATCGTTGAAACGCAGTGTCCGGGTAGGAGAGTATCGAGTAAGTTCTCAATTTTTTCAGGATCGAGAGGCCGGCTTAGAAAATCGTAACATCCCATACGAACGGCCCTGACCGCAGTCTCAATCAGTTCGGAACCAACCTGTTGCTCCCGGCCTTTGGCTTTTGCCTTTCGGTTTTTGGCTATCATGACCACCGGCATCTCCGGTGAATTCGCCTTGATATTCCGCAACAGTTCGAAACCATCCTGTGACCGGCTCCGGTTTGCGGGGGCG
>JABAHS010145466.1_pt3 | contig 21402 bp, 18 predicted proteins | sample 7062111 | NCBI WGS metagenome assembly JABAHS01 (sample SAMN14534600, study PRJNA622989) | marine sediment metagenome | biome: marine biome [ENVO:00000428]; feature: marine pelagic biome [ENVO:01000023]; material: deep marine sediment [ENVO:00002113]; isolation source: pool of 4 deep marine... | reverse complement strand
TTATATATCGATGCCTGAAATGAACAAAGTTTGTCAGTCTGTATTCGTTGTTTTTGTGAATGTACTGTTTTGCGCAGCACTTCAAGCACAGGTATTCAAAACGCAGCAAGAAGTGCTGACGCAAGCGTTTCCCGAAGAGACCACCATCACGCGCAAGGTGCTATTCTTGAAGGACGAACAAGTGGAAAAAATCCAGGACTTGGCGAAGACCAAGGTGGAATCGAAGATAATCACCTATTACGTTGGCAGCAAAGCGGATTCAATTCTTGGATATGTATTTTTCGAAACCCAAGTCGTACGGACCAAGCCCACGACTTTTGTGGTCATTATAAATCCGGACAGTACGGTCAGGTCGGTTGAGATCTTAGCGTTTTACGAACCTCTCGATTATTTACCGACGGATAATTGGTTTGAGTTGTTTGAAAGCAACTCGTTGAACCCGGATCTCTGGCCGAGACGGGATATTCATGCCATCACAGGGGCAACGCTGTCAGTACGAGCACTTACATTTGGCGTCAGGAAGATTCTCAGCATTTTTCAAATTACAGTGGTAAAGGAGGAGACAAATTGAAGTACATGCAAAATGGCAACTTCCAAAAACCCAACCTCACGAAGCTTACGCTACTGTGGACGATGATTTTTCTTTTTGGATTTTGGATAACCAACTTCGCTCTCTACTTTGCGAATATGGATCTGACGCCACAATCGGTAGAGGATTACTATCGGGGTTCCGAGGAGCAGTACCGAATGCCACGAACCTATCAATCCATGTTGGAAGTGACCCATTCGCACCTGGCCATGATGGCAATCGTGGTCCTGTTGTTAACTCATTTGCTGATCTTCGCGCCGTACGCGTTTAAAACCAAAGTGGGGTTTATTGTGGGGGGGTTTTTATCGGCTCTTTTGAATGAATCCGCTGGATGGCTGGTGCGCTTTGTGAGCCCGGCTTTTGCGTGGTTGAAGGTGGGTGCGTTCATTTCTTTTCAGGGCGTTTTGGGATTCTTAATCCTGGCAATGGTGATCTTTCTGGTCAAAGGGAGCACGGTAAAGCCTAAAGTTCAATTTCAAGATGATAAGCAAGAGATCGACACCCCAATTTAGAATTTGAAAAGTACATAAGTATTCCTTAATTTTCCACATATAATAGTCAAAAACCCCCTTAGTGTTTAAACTCTCTAAAATGAGACCCGTTTTGGTACAAACGATAGGTGTCTATTCAAGTAGATAGGCTGTAGGAGGAATACGTGCGCGATCATACGAAACTTCGAGCGTTTGAGTTAGCTGACGAATTGGCAATGATGATCTATAAAATCACTAAAGTTTTTCCGAAGGAAGAGATATATGGATTAACCTCCCAGATGAGAAAAGCAGCAGTTTCGGTTCCTGCTAACATCGTCGAAGGATGTGCAAGAGAAAGTTAGGTGGAGTATGTTCGTTTTCTGGAAATCGCTTTCGGATCGGTAAGGGAAGTGCATTATCAATTCAGCCTTGCCAAACGTCTGGGCTATTTAGAAGATAACAATTCTAACTACGATTCAAAAATCGTGGAGACTGAAAAGGTTTTAGGCGCTTTGATTCGATCATTACGTCAGACCTTATAGCCTGCAGTCTAAACGCTTGAATAGTTACAAACGATAGTTATTTATCTCCCGAATTTTATCGGAGTTAGACGGGTATAATGCAAAATCGGGGTATCTAACATGTCCCAAACATCCGGTGTCTTACAATTTCTGCCGCGCGGTGGCGGTTTTCTGCGCGACCACAAACGTTCCTTTCAGCCCGGACCAGATGACGTCTGGGTGTCCTCGAAGCTGATCCGCCAATACGGGCTGGTAGAGGGCGTGGTGGTTAGCGGCGAAAGTCAGCGCAGCGAGAAAGGCATCCAACTGGTAGACATCGCCTCTGTGTGTGGCCTGCCGCCGGAGCAGTTTCGCGCTCGCACGCGCTTCGATCGCTTGCTGGCGGTGGACCCCGAGGAACGTTTTCGGCTGGGAGATAGCGGCAAGCACGCCATGCGCGTGGTGGACTTAATTGCGCCCATCGGCAATGGCACTCGAGGGCTCATCGTTGCCTCGCCCAAAACCGGCAAGACGCGCCTCATGGAAGACATCGCCAACGCCATCCGGGCCAGCGAGCCGGAGACCCGCATCGTGGTTTTGCTCATCGACGAGCGGCCAGAGGAAGTCACCCACTTTCGCCGACACGTCGATGCGGAAGTGTTGGCTAGCTCCAGTGACCAGAGTGTGCAATCGCACGTTAAGCTGGCAGAGCTGACGCTGGCGCATGTTCGCTGTGAGTTAGAATGCGGCCGGGATGTTGTGGTGTTGGTGGACAGCCTGACACGCATGGCACGCGCTTTCAACAAACGCGACGTCGGTCGCGGCCGTACGCTCACCGGTGGACTGGACGCGACAGCCCTGGAAATTCCCCGACGCTTCTTTGGGTTGGCGCGCAACATCGAGGGTGGGGGATCGGTCACCGTCATCGCCACGGCCCTCATCGACACCGGATCACGCATGGACGACTATATCTTCCAGGAGTTCAAAGGCACGGGCAACAGCGAGATCGTCCTGGACCGCGCACTCGCTGAGTCTCGAATCTTCCCTGCCATCAACATTCAGGCCAGCGGCACGCGCAAAGAGGAACTGCTGTACACCGAAGAGGAGATGAGCTGGCTGGCAGCGCTTCGGCGTCAACTGGCAGACCTGGATCCGAAAGCCGCCATCACCAAACTGCTGAACCTTATCGACAGGGCGCCAACCAATGAAGCGCTGATGCGGGATGGCAGCAAATTGTAACTACACTTCAAAATAGACACTCAAGAGTCCAACCCCGTCACACTAACCTGGATCGAGCCCAACAAAAAAACTTTACTAAACTTTTGGAAGTTTAGTAAAGTCCATTGCTGAAAAATCCTTGGTCAATGGACAAGGTTCCGACTCTTAAGGGTCAGCAAAATCAATTGAGCTTGATCCAGGCCAATTGTCCTCGGAATTGGCTACCGCACGCTTAACTCTTCGGAAAAAGGCGGCGCATTCTTGAGATAAGCCGCAACGGTTTCAGCGACGAGCTCGGCGCCATATTCGGTGTAATGGCAGTCATCGTAAAAAACCTGCAGATTTTGCGGAATCATCCCAGCGAGATCGATACACTCAGAGCTTTGTTCCCGACAAACCTGCTTGAGTTTGTCATTAAACATGTCTATCCCCGCCTGCAGGATTTCGGGTGAATAATAAAGAGGTTCCTCAAGCTCACCGGGGTTGCCATAAAACCCGGCGATCAAAGCAGCCGTTTCTTCTGCGTTCATGTTGTCATGCCAAAGAACCGGCTGCGTCATGAATATAATCCTCACCTCAAGCTGCTCAGCCAATTCGATAATTTGAGAAAGATTCGAGGCATATTCTTGAAGTGCCGCCGTTAGATCAGGCATGACGTCAATTTCTTTGCCAACTTTGCGGTAATTGCGCCATCGCAACAACGTCTCGGCATTTTCCTCAAAAGTCGTATGATGCTTCAAGTAGCTTTTCGTCCGTCTCGCGAGTTTCCAGAAGCCAAAATGTTTATAAAGGGGATGAAAGCTGTCTGGCACAATTGCAAATGTGCGTAATACCTGTTTGCGCCTGTTTTTCGGATCGCTCAAAAAATCCGGATCATAATTCTCTTGCTGAACGAGTTTCAGACTCAAATCGTTGATGCCAATCAGCAGGAGGATAGCGTCCAATTCAAACTGGGGGACAAAATTCATCATCTGCTGCATATGGCTTCGAGTGGACACGCCGTCTTTGCCAATGTTTCCAACCCACACATCTCGACCATCCGCGGTTACGTTGAGGTTTTTCTGAACCAGGGCGGGCCAGGTTTTGGCATCATCCAAAAATGAGCACATAGTGGTACTGCCGCCAACGGCCAGAATTCGATACGTGCGATGGTCTCTGGGATAGTCCTGCCCACGCATCCCTTGCGCGTTGGTGGAAAAACGAACGGAGCCAGCGATATCCGGAATCAAGGAATCCGGAACGGTAAACTCGACGGAAATATTGGGCTTGTGCACATAGAAACGTTCATTCTTCCCAAAATAGATTCTGAGCAGGATTTCCCCCAATACGAGAGCGAATACGACTCCACAACATAGAGCAACGAAATCTGAAGTTTTGGACTTAAGTCGTTTCAAAAATCGACTCGCCCTAGTTCATACACTTCGGCCATGCCTTTTTCCATTCTCCGGAGATGATTTTTTTCGGCCTTGACGTATTCCATGAAAAACCGGTCTGAAGCTCGCCAGGGTTCGAATTTAGAGCAGATAACCACATATCGAACATTTTGCTCAGAAATCAGACGTGCTACCGTGTCCTCTCCATTGAGGCCGAGATGACTTGCAGACAACATCCGATTTCGGTTCAAATTTGATTGCGCGGCGATCCGCTGGTACGGCATGGGAATCACCTGGGGATATTCCCTAAAGCCCTGGGCCACGATAACGGCTTTTTCATTGGCGGAAAGTGCTCTGTCGAGAAATCTAGCAACCTGGTAAGCTGTAGAGTTGTCCGGCCGCTGATTGGCGCGAGCTACGGGAATGGCTGAGTAGATCGACAAGATGATGAGCACCATCGGAAGGAGGATTGTGAAGGCTCTGGTACGTTTCTGTTGCAGATGGCCGACAAAGCGTTCGATTCCGACTGCAGTAAAAATGAGCACCAGACTCAGTGGAATCGCGGCAAATCGATGAGCATGGGCAAATTCGGGACCGGCGATGAACGTCAATAAAACCAGCACAAATAAACATAGAAGTCCCAGGATTCGTACCGGTAAAGGAAAGCGGCTTCTTTCTTTTCTGAAAAAGTAAATGCCCGGCACGGCAAATAGAACCAGCGGCGAACCGTATTTCACAATCCACCACAGCATTCGCGTCAGATAAGTTGCCGCGATGGAGAGCGAAAAATGGGAGTGCCAGATGTAAACCGAGCCCTCTTTTTGGAACAAAAACGCAGTGAACTCGCCCCAATGAAATTCGTTCAACAGCATCCAAACCAGCGGTGCCCAACCCAATGCCAGGAGCAGCTTGAATGCCGGGATCCAGTGGATGATCCTTCCGCCTGCTGCATGCCATAGTCTCCTAACCTCAAGAAAAAACAGAACGGGCAGGAGCAGCCACGCTTCATAGCGCGTGAGACAGGCCAGACCGTAAAGTAGATACCCCCAGAGTTTGCGATCCTCGTTTCCCAAGAGGAAAGCTAATCCGCCAAACATCAATCCGAGAAAGATCACTTCCTGGTAGGGCACTATGGATAAGTAAACATAAAGCGGACACAGGGTAAAAAGTATCCCAGCTATTAGCGGAAGCCGTCGCCAAGATGCTTGATCGGAAAAGGGCTGGTTACGATTTCTCGAAATTACACGCACAAATTCGTAGAAGCCAAGCGCTGAGAGCGAACCCGCTAAAATGATGACCACTCTGATAATCATCACGCTGTTTGTGACATCGAAACCCGCCACGATGAGACTCTGTAACAAAGGCAACCAGTGCCCGAAGAAAATAGAGTCGCGGTAAAACAACCTGCCGACGCTGTCGCCACCGTACAAGGCCGGAAACTGCCAGAGCAACACCAACCTGTAAATGGCGCCAAGGATGAAAATGAAAAGCCAATCGCGGGTTTTGCTTCCGGTTGCGTTCAAGTTCATGGGAGTCGCCTCATTGGGTAAACAGCTTGCTCCTCCCAATTCCCCATTCATGCAAAAGATACGTCTTCAGAGTGGTCAGCGTTTTGAGACCATAGATCAGACTCTGCACAAATGAAGCCGAAGACGCGCCCTCGAAGTAATGCGTCGTGATGGGAATTTCCGCAATTCGCTGCTCGAACGCCACAGCTTGAATGAGTATCTCGCTGTCAAAAACGTAATCGTTCGAATTCCGATGATAAGGGATGGTTTCGAGGAAGGCTTTGCTAAACGCACGATAGCCAGTATGATATTCGGACAGGCTTTGTTTCAGAGCAAGATTTTCAATCCTGGTAAGAATCTTGTTGGCACAGAGTTTATAAACCGGCATCCCTCCCCGTAAGGCCTGGCCTTTAAGCAACATTCTTGAACCCAAAACCAGATCAGCCGTCTCTTGTTGAATCGGCTTGACGATTTCAGCCAATAACGTTGGATCGTACTGACCATCGGGGTGCAACATCACCACAATTTCGGCGCCGATCTTCAGCGCCTCATCGTAGCACGTCTTTTGATTGCCGCCGTAACCGAGATTCTGAGGATGTCGAAATAATGTTATGTTTAGCTCTTTTGCAATTTCCACTGTGGCGTCTTCGCTGTGATCGTCCACCAAGATGATCTCGTCGATCAGGTCTGTGTCGATGGCCTGGTAAGTCGCTTTTAAAGTTTTGGCGGCGTTGTAGGCTGGCATCACCACCACAATCTTCTTGGCTTTGGTTTTCTCTGTGGAAGTTCGAGTTATTTCAAGCATTGGTTCTTGCATGGGACTATTCTTCCGAAAAATAATTTCTAACCAATCCAATCCCCTGGCGCAACTGAATCGACAACTCACGAACACCACGACTTTGGGAATGGAGCATGCTTTTAAGACGCCGTTTCAAATAGGCTGAATTAAGATAGAAATCTCGAACGGCGCGTTTTTTCAGAGACGCGATCTGATGGCGACTCAAAGTCAACGAAGGCAGAGCGACCGGGTTGCCTGACTGATCCATAATATCGCCATTCGAAGTGGTCAACCCTAACTCTACCGCGGTTTTCCGAAAAGGCGTTCCCATCCGAGGCACGGCCACATTAAACGAAGCGAAATCGGGATTCACCTGTTTCAAAAACGTCATGGTTTCTGCAAACGTCTCTTCGCTCTCTTCCGGGAGTCCGAGAATGACGGTGGCCACAGTACGAATCCCATATTTGGTGCACCTGTGAAATCCCGCTTTGACTTCTTCCTTGTTGTACTCCTTTTTTGTAGCAGCCAGGATCTCCTCGTTGCCGCTCTCAAGACCAAGGATGATTGTGTGGCACCCGGCCGCTTTCATGGCTCGCAGCAGTTCGTCATCCAGAATGTCGGGACGACTGAAGCAGACCCAGCCGAAATCGAATCGTGCTTCAGTCATTTTAGTGAGAAGAGCGTGTGCTCGTTCTTTCTGGATGCCAAATGTCTGATCGAGAAAAAACAGTTCGCGTACATTGAGCGAGGATAAAAGTTCGAGTTCCGTCAAGACATTTTCAACCGGGCGAATTTTCCAGCCTAGCGTGGACATGACGCAAAAGGTGCAACTGTACGGACAGCCGAATTCTGTCATCACCGTGGCAAAATTCGGGTGGCGCACAAACGGATAACGATAATCTTTCCCCAAAAACAGTCGATGTTGCGGGATGGGCAAGTTGAATTCACGATTCTTGGGCTGCTCAATGGGCATCGCCCGCACCCGGCCGTTGCTTCGGACAGTCATGTTTTTCACGGCGTCGATAGCAGAGTCGCCGTTTCGCAAATAATGCAACAAGTCCTCGCTGCTGAAATCGTGCAAAAACGCACTGATAAACGGCATCTCGGCCAATCTCTCCTCTCGCCGTTCGATCAGCACATCGCCGATCAAGATGATTTTTGCGCCGATTCGTTGATGCACCTGTTGGTAGAACGGCACGTCTTCCGCATACGAAACCGACCCGATGAGTCCGACAATCACCTCCGGGCGAACTGCTTGTATCCGCTGCAAACATTTTGAAATCGAGAGTTTTTCCGCAATGGCGTCTATGACGTGCAATTCAAACGAGTCCTTCAGCAAACCGCTGAGATAAACCAGATCGATGGGATGGTTGATGTAGTCCGCCTGTGAGACCTTACTGCAAAAATAGTCGCGCAAGTAGACGCGCTTTCCGGGTGGATTGAGTAAGAGAACTTTGGGTTTGTTCGTCATCGCCACCGGTTTTTATCCATCATAAAATCGCAAGCCGCGTGTTGTATTTCATAAAGCAAGTTTGGGGCTTTGGCGCATACAATGCGAAGAGCGTAGAGCGTGGAGCGTGTAGCGAGACGCGACAAGACGAGCGCTCTTCGCTCTCCGCTCAACAATGACACATGGCGACCCGCATTTTCGATTACAAATCCAACTTCAGTAAAAGCTTAGCACTAAGTTTATGATCCTCGGAGCGCAGTTTGTAAACCAAATTGGATTGCAAATCATCTGTCAAGAAATAACCCTCATCAAGAACCTTTTGGATTGAACTTCTCGCCTCTGCATCCATGTGCTGAAAAAGCTCCCGATTGACCACCAACCAATCGACCTGGCTTTCTCGCACAAACTTCAAAATCTCGAGGCGCCATCTTTTTCGATGAGGGGGACTGTTCTCCACAAAATTGTACAAAACATAAGCCGGATTCCCATGTCGAGCATGGGCCCTTTTATCCAATGCCAGATAGATTCCGGTATCGCTACCCAAAATATACAGAGACTCGTCTGCTTTGACCGCCGGTCGCAGAATATCAAGCACGCCGAGGCGCTGTCGATACCATTTGTTCAGATCTTGCAAATGAAACAATTCGGCTCGTGCAGGAGAAGTGCGATTCGACTGATAAATGATGCGGAGATCCTTTGCGACCAGTTTAAGCGGAGCGAAGGCCAGCAAAACGATGGCGCAAACCGCCAGAGTCACTGTCAACTGCTTGGAGAAGAAGGGAAATCTTGACCACTCGCGTTGCGTGAGCCGCTGAATGCCAATGATGAGTCCCAACGGCAAAAAGGGCAGAATGGGCGAAAAATGATAGGGAAAAAATCGGCTTTCAATCATAACAGCCAAAAGTCCACCCATTACAAGAAGCCGATATGGCCAGAGATCGTGTTGATTGGACTTCAGAAAAAGCAGTCCGAAGAGGCCGCCGATTCTAAACACCGGATCGCTCAGAAGCCATCCGCCAAGGCCGGTCAGGTTGTGCTGCAAATTGAGTTGACTGGTCGGCACATAATGAGAGAACGAATCCAAAATAAAGATTTCGTAAAAATCACGCAGGGAGCGAGTAAAGTAGAGGTAAGCGATGATGAGTAGACTCATTAAGGTGAACCCGGATGCCATCAAGCCGATATCTTTCAACTTTGCATGCTGTTGCTGGTTGCGATCCACAATCAGAACATAATAAACCAGCGTCGGTGCCACAATCAAAATGGCGGCCGGTTTCACCCAGGCAATTGCGGCAGCGATCGTCCCGAGTACAAAGACACGAGAATCGCTTTTCTTCTCAACCAACAGTGCCGTGATCATCACGCCCAGAACGATTAGGTTGGTGACGTCTCCGGTGTTTCCGGGACCGTCGAGCAGAACGTGTCCAAACCAGAGCACAGCCCCGAAGAAGGCAACCACGTCTGCGAACATTCTTCTGAGCAACGCAAACAAACAGAAGCCAATGCTTGAGAGAACGAGCAAATCGAAAACACGGTACGCCATATCGGAGCTACCAAAAAGCACCCCCGCCAGTCCGTAGGTCAACAGTCCCACAGGTCCCTTCCTGTCCACAAAGTCTCGATAGGGTACCCGGCCGTCTTTGAGCAACGAACCCACGTAATGGTAAATGCTTTGATTGTATCCGAGCGGAAAATTCAGATAGCAAATCATGGCTAAAACAGCGAATAGAGAGAGCAACACCCAGGCACTGCGCTTCACTGCCGAACGATGTTTCAAAAGTAAACCGGCCGAATTACGCATCTGCGAGAACCCGTTTTTTCAAGGGAATCCGGACTCGATTCTCAATGAACCGGCTAACTTCCGCGATCACATCTTCTGTCTCAATGTGTTTCATGCACATCAGATTGTTGATGCAACGGACGGTCTTGGCGTTCTCTACGCTCATGCAGGGACTGCACCACAAATCCCGGTAAAATACCAGCTTCCTGGGACTCAAGGGTCCGTATCGTACTGGCGTTTCCGGACCGTAAAAGCCCACCACCGGAACCCGGAACGCCGAGGCCAAATGAATGGGCCCGCTGTCGTTGGAAATAAATAAGCTTGCATGTTTAATGATGTGTGCCAACTCCGTCAAGTTTAGCTGGCCGGTTAAATTCTCAAACCGATGGGAATGATCGAACGCACTCGCCAAAGGTTTGACATAATCCATCTCAGATTTTGTCCCGATGAGAATCACATCAAATTCGAATCGATCCAGTAAGGCTCTGGCCAATTCCGTAAATCGCTCCCGCGGCCACCTTCTTTCCGTGGCGAGCGGGCTGGCGTTGATATTCATAACGATACAGGGACGTCGTGCATCTACGAGTGAATTCAAAGCCCCATTTTCTTTGAGAAAAAGTCGTGGCACTGGTGGCGGCTCAGTCAAATTCACTCTTTTTTGCACTAAATTTAAAAACTGTTTTGAAGTGTGAAGGTCATCGCGAAATGGCACGGTCAGATCCAGAAGGTGCTTTTTTGCACTTTTGTGCCGAGCAAATCCCACAATCTGATTGGCCCCAACGAGTCGCGCCATGATGGCTGAACAATTGACAAAGAACTCTCCATCCACAATCAGACAGTAGTTTTCGCGGCGCAAAGCTCGAACAATCAGCAAGCACCGAACGACAAAACTCAGCAGATTTCCAAATGGCAGTGTGTACACCTTTGAAACAGCCGGCATGAATCGGAATATTTCCGTGTTCGATTGCAACGTCAGATAATGAATCTCCGCATGCGGGTGTTGCTCCCGCAGCCAGCGAATGGCTGGTTCCGACAAGATGATGCTGCCGATGCCCCAAAATTTGATGAACAGGATTTTGGAGCGTGTGTCGGTCGGATGCTTGCATCCCCAAAAACGATAGAGCGCAATGACCAGACGGCCGATGTACTCGTCGATGATTTTTGCAACCTGAATTTTAGCTTTGTCTAAATTCATGGCAATTCTTCAGGAACGGGAATCCAATACAAGGCACTGCATTCGAGGCCGCGACCGCGATCCGACGTAAAAACGATGCGACGGTTTCGTTCGTCCCACACCGGTTCATCGTCGGCTGCACGATGAAACGTCAGTTGGTGCGTTTGCCCGCTTGCGAGTTCCAAAGCCCAGATGTCACGACTCTGATCGACGTCCCAGCAAAACAGCAAAACCCTTTCGTCCGAAGACCATTGGGGAGCTTCGATGCGAGCATCGGACTGCAACAAAATTTTCTCTGTTTCGGACCTCCGATCGTACAGGCGCAAACTTGTGCCTCCCCCCTCTTTTGCACAGTAAGCAAGATAATTGCCTTGCGGGGAAAATACCGGATCGTAAGGCTCAGGTCCGGCATTCAGAATCTGCGATGACTTCTTGTGAACATCCGAAACCACGATTTCCCCGCCGCTGACAAACGCGAACTGAACGCCATCGGGATGCCAGCTCGGGTGTTCGCCGTGGGCTAATAATTTTGGCTGATCATGGCCTCGGGCATGCAACCAGATCTCGGAACGCCCATCCACGATAGTTTCCACGAGCAACGATGAATCGTCGGCAGCCAAAGCGGGGCTGTAGAAATTCCGCTCTTTGGCTTCAAACCAGGGTACCCCGGAGGTTGAGTAAATGGCGTAATCTTCATCCATTAATTCACAATAGCTAAACACCACCTCCCTGCCGCCGACATCCGGACTTTTTAAAACCAATCCCAGGTGGCGATTGAATTCCGGATGAACCACTCGAAGCCAACGCGCACCGTCATCTCTTTCATTCCGGTGGGCACTGTAACCACGAACGGCGGTGAATCCAAACAGAACCGTGACTGCAGAAATCATAACCATCGCAAAGGGGTGGCTTATTCGCCAATGGATACATTTTCTGAACAGAACCACCGTGGAAACGAAAAACAGAAGCAGCAACCAAAGCCGAGAGTATCCCACAAATGTCCACCAGCCCACGGCTGCGTCTTTCAATTTCATGTAGTGCGGCAGATTCACAACCACGAACAAAGTGCCTAAAAAAACGGCCGCTCCGACCGCATCCAAATCCAGAAGAATTTTTACAAGAAACACAACCGAAAGCGTCAGCAGCAGAAAATGGTACGTCGCGCTACCCGGCGAAAGCAGCAGAGTTGCCAGCGGAATCCAGGCAAAATGAAAAAACTGTTGGTGGTGATCGTTTTGAAATCGGATTCGGGCCAAAACAAATATCGAAAAAGCAGCCAAAAGGAGAAACACGAAATTTTTTAAAACAAAGAACAACAACGGCGAACTCCACAACGGATTCGAATTCAGGGATTCTTCAAAAATAAACATGCGCCGAAACAGGCTGTTCCACGATTGAAAATAAATGGAAAACGGGTCCTGAATTTCGCCACGCAAATGTCTCGGCAGCACTTCGGCCAAAAACGATTTGAATGCATGCACCTCGCCTAAAAAGAGGGTCAGGCCAATCACAGAAAGGATGGTAGCACAGGCTGCAACCAGCAAGCGCCACTGTTTTTTCCAGATGAAATAAAATAAAAAAAGCACGCCGACGTATTTGATCGGAATCATGAGCCCTAATGCCACGCCTGCCGCAAGTGGCTTCTGTCTTTGGTAGAAATAAATGGCGAGCAAAATGGATGACAGCACCAACAAATACTGCTGACCAAACAGGAAGTTGTTGAGCAAGCCATAGCCCGTACTCAAAAACAGCACGGCAGCGATCAACCAGTTGAGTCCGGAAATTCTCGACAAAAGGAAAATATTCAATACGACCAGTCCGAGGTTGAAAGCTGTCCAGACATTCTTTGCGGTGACGGCATCCAGAGGGACCAATGGCAAGAACACCAAAGCTGTCGGAGGCGGATGTGGGATAAAACCGCCAATCTGGTTTCGAATGCCGTAACGGTCCATCTGTTTCTGAAACCAGATGAAATCGCGGTAGGCCCGTTCGAGGGAAATGCCATCAACCAGCAATCGTGAAGCCGTGTAATAATTGGCGAAATCACCTCTGGTATTGCTAAGAGTGGGCAGAACGCCGTACCGGAATATGATCAACGAAAACACCATCAGATAGACCCAGAGAAGAGTCCGACCGACTTTTTTTGAGAACACGTTCCTCATGTCGTTTCGAAATTTAGAGCCGCCAGTTTCTCGTGCGTTTCTTGTCCGCTTGCCTTTGACGAACGGTTTCGAACCAAATAGAAAAACAACCCAATGGCAACCAGGCAACAGAAGGATTCGCTTACGACGGCACTCACGGCCAGCGCCATGGCACCGAGTTCGGGAATGAGAAAATAGTTCAGCAACACATTTAAGGTCAGGGCGCCGGCCAGGATTTTCATGCTCCAAGTCGATTTATCGCCCTGAAAGAACACATAAAAGATGGTCGAATACAGCGAAAGGGGAATCAGCGACCAAACGAACACCCTGAGCACCGGCACGGATTCATCGAATTTGTAAGTCTGGTGTATCAGCCAGTCCGCAATGGCAAACAGGACACCGGCCAGAACAACACTTGCGACAAGTTGCAGACTCAACGTTTTGAGAGAAATCTGCTTCACACCCTCCGAGGTTTTTTTCATACCCGAAATAACCGGGAAAAAGGATGCTACGATCACGGATGGCGCCAGACGTGCCACCTTCACAAAATTACTGGCGGCGCCGAAAATCCCAACCTCAGCTTTGTCCTGCATCCAGCCCAACAAAATAATGTCGATGCGCCAATAGAAAATGCCGACCACGCCAAGCGCAAAGAATGGAATGGTTTCTCTAATGAGTTGCCAACAAAAGGACAGCCCGACCCGCTCATCTCCTTTGAACAGTCTAAAACCGTGCTTAAATCTGTAAGCCAGCCAAATCAATGCCGCTTTCAGACTTTCAATGGCAATCAAAAAAATGACGATATAGCGAAATTCAAATCCTGCCGTCAAAAGAAACCAACTTCCGGCTATTAACCCCACGCCGGTAATCATGGCCACCATCATCGGATAAATCATCTGCTGATGAGCGCGCAGCATGGCCTCAAATGTGGAATAAAACGTACGCGGGAGCAAAATCAGGCCAAAGATCCAAAACAGCTTTCTGTCTTGTGGCTGTCTGAAAATAAAAATCGAGACGGTAACCAGCAGTACCGTGCCCAACAACGTCAGAACGACTTTGAGGAAAAGCGTATTTTTCAAAAGTTTGTTGCTCGAATCGGGCGACCGACCCACTTCTTGCACCAGGGAGCTGGATTGCCCTAAATCGACCAGGAGGGTAAATGGCATGAGAACCGCAGTGAAAAGCGTGTAGAGTCCTAACGTTTCTTTCCCCAGGGTGCGCGCCAGAAGAACGGAGAAAACAAACAGTCCCCCCAACGTGCTCAAATTCATGCACAGCAGGTAGAAAGAGTTTTGAAATATTTTGGGTAAGTGCTTCTGCAATGGCCGGCCTATCAATAGCGCTCGTACAAATCGAAGCCACGCTTCAGTTTCTGGAATCCCCAGTAACCGTAGATTTCCAGGGGAAAACGAAATTTTTTTGTACGAATCCGATAGCGGGCGGTGGGTCTCAAAAGATTTAAAAGCAGGAGATGTTTCCAGGAATGGTTCTTTTCGCCAACTTTCACTTGATGATAGCCGAAACGCAAGTACTGTCGGATGGCCTGTAAATGACGATATTTGTCACCGCTGAGCCAGGGCAATTCGGTGATTCGCGGATAAAAATTCGCCCACTCCTCGAAGCTCTTGGGCGGATCGAGTCCTTTCTCAATTGAAACCGGCCAAAGCGGTGAGCCCGGATAGGGCGTGAAAATATTCGTGTAGCAATCGGCTTTGTGATAGGACATGTAAATCCGATTGATTAAGTCCAGCGTGTCGTTGATGTCCTCCTCTTCTTCTGCGGGCAATCCGAAGATGAATCCAAAGCTGGCGCGAATATTCGCTTCCTTGCAACGCCGCACCGCTGCTATGGTTTTTTCCACGTCGGCTTTCTTCTCGATGGATTGCAGAACATCATCCGAACCGGACTCGGCACCATAATGAATTCTTACCAAACCGGCACGCCGGTACAACTTCGCCTGTTCCGTAGTGAGTCTCGCCCAGGAGTCGACGCGATCCTGAATGTACCATTCAAAATCGAGGCCGGAGCGGATAAAACCCTCGGCCATCTCAAGGCAGCGGTCCCTAAATGCGAAATAGATGTCATCGATGATGCCCATCAGCTTGATGTTGTATTTTTTCACCAGGTAGGTCACTTCATCGACAACCTGTTCGACGGGAAGCACATCCAGATTGCGGCCATAAACCGACGCGTTCGAGCAGTAGCCGCAATTGTAGGGACAGCCGTGGCTGGTGGTGTACATGAGCCAGCGTAACCCCGTAAGCTGGTAATAGCGCTCGTAGTCGATCAAATCGTAACCGGGTATTCGGCTGGGCAATTCGCCGACCTTTGGATATTTCCGGGGAGGATTCCATCTAATCTCACCCTCGTCTTTCCAAAGGATGCCGGACACGTCTTCCACGGCCCCACCGTTTTCGAAACATTTGACCAGTTCCATCAACGTCATTTCACCCTGCTTCAGAGCGACCACGTCGACGAAATCCGCTTCCAGAGTTTGCCTGGGTAAAATGGAGGGATGCCAACCCCCCAACACGATGGGCACATCAGGATAGTTTTGTTTCACCGCCTTTCCGACTTCCACGGCGCCTGCGATCATGGGTCCTGTGATCAGCGACATGCCCAAACACAAAGCGTCATCCATTTCGCACATCACAGCATTCAGATAGTCCTCCTCCAAAGCTGTATCCACAATCTTGACCTCGTAGCCCTCGGAGATCAACGGTCCGGCGATGGCGATGAGAGCAAGCGGCGGGCAGGCTTCATTGCTGACGTACGATGGGAAAAACAGGACGACTTTCTTTTTCTTGGGCATGAGTGACTCCATCCGATTCGGAATTGAGACAAGCTAACTTCGGCAGGTTACGGTTTGATTTTCAATTGCCGCAAAAGTAACAATTTTGTTTAAATTTGTCAAGTGGAATTGCGGTTGGTTTGGGGACAGTGGTAATGTTCGTGGTAATGTTAGCCATAATGAAGCACAGTGCTCATAATCAAGAAAAAGTGGTTGAGCTGAAAGGAGAATGCCAGGGTTTCCGAAGAGGTTGCCATCCGAAATGGCCGAAAGTCCGAAGTTGTAAATCTTGGACTAATTCTGCCATCAACATCCGAAGGCGTCATTGGAGATTGTATGCTGGGATTCAAAATCTACAATTTTAGTGAATAAAGAACAAATCTTTAAAGAGCGATTTTGAGAGTTTCCCTTAAGCGATTGATTTAGAGAATTCAATAGAGAGCAACAAGGCAGCTAGCTTTCAAACTTACCAGACACGGATGATGCGGGTATTTTCGGATTCAGCAGTTCGGCGAGGTCGCTTTCATTTTCAACCTTACCTCCACATGTCACCCGTATCCCGTGAGTTTGTGCGTTAAGCTCTAAAACAAGAACACGTACTAGGTCAGGAAGAAAACAAACAGCTCGTTCGCCGATACTACGAAGAAGTCGTGAACACGGGAAATGTAAACCGTACCGCCGAGTTCATTTCCCCGGATTATGTCGAAGTTCATAACAATGTCAGACATGCCGTTGGGCTTGAAGGTGCAAAGGCGCATGTACCGGGTGTCCGGGATACGTATCCCGATCTGCATTTGACCGTCGAACGGCAAATTGCCGAGGGGGATTGGGTCGTAACTCAGGTTACAGCACGAGGGTCCCATCAAGGCTCGTGGATGGGGATAAAGCCAACTGGCAAAATGATCGAGATAACAGCCGTCAACGTGGATAAGGTCGTTGACGGCCGCATCGTTAAGCACCGAGGTGCCGCCAACATGCCGGAACCGCTCATGGAGATCGGAGCGATCCAGGTCGTTGGACCATGAGCCGGGTAGCGGCGATCTGAGTACCACTTCTAAACCATCAGCCTCCCCAAAAGCTGCTTCATCAGGCCGCGCGCGAGCGGGACTTTATACGCATTCATTTGTAACGAGTCAGCATCTTGAAAGGCCTGCTGAATGACGTTTGAAACCGCCTCCTCCCCGGTCGTTAAACCTGATAGACGTTGATTGAACGATTCGTCCAGCCAAGGGATGGGTGCAACCCCGCCGAAAGCCACGCGTGCTGATTTGATCATACTCCCATCTCGTTGAATGACAGCCCCCACGCTGACAAGCGCAAAATCCCAGACTTCGCGCTCCTTGAATTTAAGATAGCCGCTTTTGGCGCCCGCCGGAAGCTCCGGTACAAGCACATCGGTCAGAATTTCACCTGGCTCGAGGATGTTTTCACGCAGATAATCGTCTTCGGGCAGAACGAAAAACTCCTTGAGCAGCACGGTGCGGGTCGTCTTGCCGGAAAAGATGGACACCCTGGCGTCCAGTGCCAACAAAGCGACGGCCAAATCAGATGGATGTACGATGAAACAGGGGCCGCCGCCCACAATGCAATGGTATTTGTTATGCCCTTGTACCGCAAAGCAGATATCGCCGCCTTTGCGCAGACAATCGAAGTCGCCGCGAAAATAGTGACAGCGTGGCCGCTGACAAAGATTGCCACCTAACGTACCCACATTCCGCAACTGTGGGGAGGCGATGACATTGGCCGCCTCATGCAAAATCGCATACTTTTCGGCAATTTGAGCATATTCGGCAATTTCACTGATGGTCACAAGCGCACCGATTCTTAAGCCCTTGCCCGACTCATATTTGATGTCACGCATATTGGGAAGCGATTTCAAATTCACCACTTTCTTCGGAGAGACCACCTCCTCTTTCATCAAGCTAAGGGCATCTGTACCGCCTGCGAATGGGATCGCTTGAGCAAAATCTTCGCCCAGCAAACCGCTAGCTTCTTTCAAATCCTTGGGTTGCAAATAAGTGAAATTGTTCATTTTCTCACCTTTGTGTTTTGGTTAGAGAGTTGATCCTTCAAATACAAAAACCGGTCGTTCGGCCGCTCAACTGTTCAAAGCCATCAACACTTTGTCCGGAGTCATCGGGGTGCTCTTCATGCGCACACCGGTGGCGTTGTAAATGGCGTTGGCGATGGCCCCCGCGGTCGGGATGATGGCCGGCTCTCCGATTCCTTTCACTCCCGTGTTGCTGATGAGCGGATCGCTCTCGCTGACAATGATGACTTCGATCTCCGGCATATCCATGATGGTAGGCAGCTTGTACGTGTGCAGGTTGGTTGTCAGCACTTTGCCCGTGGCTTCATCGATGATGCGTTCCTCCATGAGCGCAAAACTCAGTCCCTGCATGACGCCACCGTGAAACTGATTTTCCATGGTTTTGTGATTTAAGACGCGCCCGACATCGTGCGCAGCGACGATCTTCAACACGCGCACTTTGCCCGTTTCGATGTTGACCTCCACGTCCGCAAATTGAGCCCCAAATGAGTTGATGGCATAGCCTTCGGGATTCGCGGCTCTGGCCCCGGTCGTAATCAAGACCTGCTCCTTCATCTCTTTGATCACGTCGGAAATGGGCATTTGCTTCGAGCCGTCATCGGCGGCCGAAATAACCCCTTTTGCATAGCGCAGTTGGGCCTCCGGCACATTCCAAATTGCGCCTGCTCCGGAGATGAGCTTATCTTTCATTTGCTCCGCAGCATGACGAACCGCAGGCGAGACCGACGGAGCGGTCATGCTGCCACCGCTGAGCGGACAATAAGGACAAGCATCGGTGTCTCCGAGGGTTATCTGAATCTTGTCGACCGGGATTTCCAGCACTTCTGCCGTCACTTGCGCCATGAAGGTGTAGGTACCGGTGCCGATATCTTGCGTGCCAGCCAGGACATGAGCGCTGCCATCCCGGTTCAATTTCAGCGTGGCGTAAGCCGGCGGACCGCCGCCTCCCCACCAGATTTGCGAGGCCATGCCGATGCCACGTTTGATCGGTCCGGAATCCGAGCCCGGGGTCTGCTTGCGATTGGACCAACCGATTGCCCTGGCGCCTTTTTCATAAGCCTCTCGCAGACGTTTGCTCGTGTAAGGCAATTCCTGAACCTGATCGATGTCTGTGTAGTTTTTTAAACGAAATTCGATGGGATCCATGTTGAGCTTCTCGGCAATGTCGTCCAAAATAGATTCAAAGGCAAATGTCCCTTGCACATGTCCCGGCGCGCGGAAGGGTCGACCCGCACCAGCGTTAGTCATGACCGTGTATTCTTCGGTACTCACGTTCGGGCATTTGTACAGGGTGCGCAGAGGCCAACTGCAGCCGGCTCCGCTCGGATACGCGCCCGAGGAACCGTAGGAATAATGCGTCATCGCCACGAGGGTTCCATCATTTTTAGCGCCAATCTTGAGTTTTTGCACAGAGTCGGGACGGTTGCCCACAGCCAAGTTCATTTCCCGCCTGTCCAGAGTTATTTTTACGGGTCTACCAATTCGCTTTGCCAACAGCGCAGCCATCACCGTGTATTTGCCCGCAAACAGCTTGCTGCCAAATCCGCCTCCCATGTACTTCTTGATGACGCGCACGTGACTCGATGGAATATTCAGGCTGGTGGCTACGGTATCGCGCACGCGAAAAACTGCCTGGGTGGAATCCCAAATGGTGAGATAATCGCCATCCCAGTTCACCACACTGCCGTGCACCTCGGTGGGATTGTGAATCGCCACCTGAGTCGAAAATTCTTCCTCAACGACAACCTCCGCTTCTGAGAATCCCTTTTTGACATCGCCGCGCTCATAGGTTGCCGGTTTGCCGCGTAAAATGTTCCCCCAGTCATGAATCCTGGCAGCCCCATCTTTCATGGCCTGACCGGGATCGATGGCAAACGGCAACTCTTCATATTCGACCTCGATCTGTTTCAAAGCCTGCTCTGCGATGTGTTCCGTTTTGGCGGCCACACAGGCGATCTCATCGCCCTCGTAGCGCAGATGTGGATCAAACAGCCGACTCGTGTCGCGGTACCAGGTAATTTCGGGTGTGTTGGCATGTGTGATGATATCAAGCACGCCGGGCAGTTTCTTCGCTCGGCTGGTGTCGATGCGCCTGATTTTTGCATGCGGAAAAGGACACCGCAGGGTTTTGGCGTGCACCATATTTGGCAAAATCACATCGAACATGTACGTCGCGCTGCCGCTGACCTTATCGTAGCCGTCGACCCGTGAAATGGGCTTCCCCACGACCTTGAGTTCCTCATCCGACTCCCATGGTTTGACATCCTCCGTAGGCACCTCGGCAAGGGTCTCAACAAAATTTTCTTCGATAAAATATTTTGATTTTACAATTTTGCGAGGCATGATTCCTCCAGAATTTTCTTGTTATTGGTTCATGAAGTCTGCAAAAAGCCGAAGACTCTTTGCAGGGCTAATCACCTGACTGAAACAACTTATTTCAATCAAAATCCTCAATCTTGGACGCGAACGTCGCCATGCGTTTGGCTGATCACTTCGTCATCTTTTGAAATTGTGATGAACACTCGACAAATTCCTTCCGACAAATCTCTCAAGTCCCAGATTATACGATATTCCCCCGGATCCAACCTACTCGACAGCAATGTCGTAATGGTATGATTGGGGTTGTCTTGTACAGTGATTTCCACAAAAAAAGCCTCCGTGATCGTCCATTGAATTGTGCTTTGTTCAGAGGTCGGGTTTGGAAAGGCAGGAGATACGCAAAAAGATGTGGCGTTCTGGTCGTCGCATCTCGGTTGCCAATCATCGACATCGTCTTCAACTAAGTTCCCTTGAGAATCCGTTCTCGCGATCCCGGAAAAAGGCAACGGACCGTTCTCCAGTGGATTATCATTCGCCGCCACAGCCCGTGTTGAGTAATGCCACCAGGCACAACATGGCTGCTATTGATCCAACGCACTGCCGAAACATCTTACTCTCCTCAAGTTTAATGCTCAACTGGTGGAACCTTCCGCTGCTGTCATCACCGATTCGAGAATTTTTGGATAAGCAGCACAGCGACAGATATTCCCCGACATCTCCTTCAGTATTTGTTCGCGCGTGGGATTGGGATGTTTCAGCAGCAGAGCATGCGCAGCCATAATTTGACCAGGCGTGCAAAATCCGCACTGAAGCCCATCTTTCTCCCAGAATGCTTTCTGCACGGGATGCAATTCCTCCCCCGAAAGCAGTCCTTCGATGGTGGTTACATCTCTCCCGGCGGCGTCCAGAGCCAACATGTGGCAGGCATAAACCGCTTTGCCATCCAGCAGGACCGTACAATTGCCGCACTCCCCATGATTGCACACAACTTTGGTACCGGTCAACTTGAGATCATTTCGCAGCAGTTCTGCCAGCGAAGCCCTTGGCTCCACCGCCACACGCACCTTCTTGCCGTTAACTTTCAGCGAGATAGGTTGCTTCTTGACATCCATATCTTCTTCAGCTTGAAGTTGTTTGGGTGTGATGGCCTCCAGGTTAGAAATGACCAGCGGCGTGCCGACAACGCCCGCCCCCATTCCTTTGAGAAACGTTCGGCGAGACATCTGTTTCTTATTGGATTCATCGCTCATAAGACTTTCCT
>JABAHS010131859.1_pt1 | contig 21409 bp, 36 predicted proteins | sample 7062111 | NCBI WGS metagenome assembly JABAHS01 (sample SAMN14534600, study PRJNA622989) | marine sediment metagenome | biome: marine biome [ENVO:00000428]; feature: marine pelagic biome [ENVO:01000023]; material: deep marine sediment [ENVO:00002113]; isolation source: pool of 4 deep marine... | reverse complement strand
GAAACCAGAAGTTAAGAAGAGAATGAGAGAATATCGACAGAAACCAGAAGTTAAGAAGAGAATGAGAGAATATCAACAGAAACCAGAAGTTAAGAAGAGAATGAGAGAAAATGCTTTGAAGTGGTATCATAAGAACAAGAAACTCAAAAATCAGGAGAAAAAATGAAAACAAAACAACAGAAAATAGAACATCTTGAAAATAGGATAGAAGAATTGGAAAGTATGAGAACAAATAAGAAATGGTATTTGTTTCCTTTATTCCTGTTAGTTGCAGTTATTACTATATTTTGGGTTTATGCTTCAATTAAGTATTTTGGCTTGTTTGAAGTCTTTTCATTAAGTTCTGAAGAAGTGATTTTTATGAATTTAAGAGTTATTCCAAACTTCTTCTTTAATTATGCTTTAATCAGCTTGACTGAAATCTGTTTTACAGCTTGGATAAAAAATGGTTTTGAGAATTTAAAGAGTTATAGCGAAGTGGGATTGATTGTTGGATTGATTTGGGGATTGATTGGTGGATTGATTTGGGGATTGATTTTTGGATTGATTGGTGGATTGATTGGTGGATTGATTTGGGGATTGATTGGTGGATTGATTTGGGGATTGATTGGTGGATTGATTTGGGGATTGATTTGGGGATTGATTTGGGGATTGATTGTTGGATTGATTGGTGGATTGGTTGAGGAGTTTGGAGAATGAAAAAAGTTAAATTACACCTTCCAGAAAAATTAGAAAGTATGTTTGATGAAGCCAGACCAGAATTACAAGAGGTTGATACTTTTGTTTTCACCGACAAGAGAAGGGGGCTGACCCAAACCAGCCCCTATTATCTTCCAGAAGGGACAAAGTTCTGTGAATATATTGAAAAGTGCAATGAGGTTTGTTTTGAGAATACTGAAAGATATAACTCTTGCAGAAAAAAGAAATTTTGGGATAAACATGGAGTAAATTATGGAAGATGAAAATCTATTGCCCTTATTGTAAAAAGATAGTTGCAGAAGATTCAGAAAAAATAGACAATTCTCAAGAATGGATTGGTTGTCCTTATTGTTGCTATTATTTTAAAAACAAGTTTTATGAAGATGATTCTTGATGAGATAGATCTAAAAATTCTTTACGAGTTTGCAAAACTTAAAGAAAATGAGTTCACTTCTACTTGGAAGATAATGAAGAAAATATATAAGAAAGGTGGGAATAAAGAAAATAACAAAATAAAATACAGAATCAAAAGAATGTCAAAATATGGATTATTTAAAATTGAATATCCAGGAATTTATACTTTAGATTCAGACAAGGTTTTCTTAAAAAAAATCAATTTTCCGACAAGAAACAAACTTGCAATCTGTATCGAACTAGATAAAAAATGGGAATCTTTTGAATTATAATTACTATCAAACTTTCATAGTTGAGTTTATAAACTCCTTTTTTCTATTAATCTATGGTAAGGAGATGTATTTCTAAAAAAAGGGTTGAAAATATTTGTAAAAGAAGTCCAAGATCCAAGAAATGCAAAGCCATGAAAAAAAAGAAGTGCAAATCAAGATAATGGCAAGAAAAATAAAATCGGAGGATGTATTAACTTGGGTAGGATGGATAATTATTGCTTTATTAATATTGAGGTTTTTGGGGGTGATTTAAATGAAACTCCGAGTAATGTCTTTATTAATAAATTTCATAGTAATCGCCTTTATAGGTTTGAAGGCTCTTAACACAGAATGTTTTAATGTAGGGGACATTAGTTTGTCTTTGATTGCATTAATAATATCTGCATTGATTGAGATATACTCAATAAAGAAAAAATAAAATATTCAATTAAATAAATCGAGGTAAAATGGCAAGAAAAAAGTTAATCAAGACAATAAGTTGGATTGTTGATTTAATTGTGGCTGTTGGTATTGGTGGATTATTCTGGACTGGAACTATGACTGCTGTTCCTGTTTTGAGTATGCTACCTATAATTGTCCATCAAATTGTTGGTGGTGCAGTATATGTTATAGCTACTATTAATGTATTGAAGAAGTTAAAAGTTATAAAATAAACAATTTTTAAATTTTTTTAAATTTTTATATTCGTAATTAAATTTGTAGGAGAAAATACAAGATGGCAAAAAGAAAAAAGAAAACTTTAGCACAAAAAAGACGAGGAAAAAAGTGTAAGAAAGGATTCAGAAAAGGATCTGCTAAATGTAGAAAAACTAAAAAGAGAAGATAAATTCTCTTGAATAAAATTTTTGAATTTTTTTAATTATATTCATAATTAAATTAGGAGTAAAGAATGGCAAAAAGAAAAAGAACTAGAAAAGCCCAACAATCTAGATTTAGAAAAGTAATGAAGAAATGTAAGGGAAAGAAAGGGGCTAAATTTAAATCCTGTGTCAAGAAAGGATTAAAGAAATAATATTAGTGTGAAGTACAAATTTCCTCTTTTCATACATTGGCAGGGGCGAGGTCTGGATAACCCCTGCCAAACTAAAATTCAGTAACCTTAAAACCAGCTTTCTTTAACTGATATGTCTTGATATAATCCCTTATACTAAATTTTCTTTTTCTTTTCAGATTATCTATTATCTCTTCATCAACATCTTCAAAATTATCTCTTATATATTGTATTATTTCTTCAGGTGGTGGAACAAAATATACTTGTATCCCCCTGTCTAAAAGAGCCAGGACAGACAGATCCTTTATCCTTTTAAGGTTGTTGCATGTCATTAGGACCTTGCATTTTGTCTTATATTTTTTTGGAATCTTCTCATCCCATTCTTTCACAGAAACACTTTTGGAAGTAAGGTAATGGATATGTTTTACAGGCTGGGTTTGTGCAAATTGCTTCATCAAACCTATCATCTTATCATTATTAAAAAGAGCTTCAACATCATCAAACCACATTTTTTTGTCTTTATACATATAGCCATACTGAAACAATCCAAGAGGAGTGATATGTGCCTTTATCTCACAAACATCATCATCCAATAATATATCTTCTGCCTGGAAAGTTTTTCCTAAACCTCCTCTAGAAATAATAATCAATAAATCAAAATAACCTTCCTTGAATTTCTGGATGATTTTTCTTAATGTAGAATACTTGCTTATCTTTATCATTCTTCTCCAAAGCCTTGTTCCTTCATCATCTTGATTTCTTGTGGACTGCAACCTTCAAATCTTTCTTCCCTTATCCTCCCTTCAGGATCTCTTTTGATTATTCTTCTACAGCTCTTCTTTTTTTTAGGTGGTTGCTGTGGTCTATTTTGTTGTGGTTGTTTCCTGAAGAGTCTTTTTAGCTTTTCCATCATTTTTTACCTCCTATCAATAATTTAAACAATTTTTCATAGAGACTGGCTTCTTCAAAACATTCTTTTGCTAATTTATCTTCCTTGCTTTCAGTATATCTATTTCCGAGTTCTTTTAATGCTACTGCTGACACTAATATATGTTTGGAAAAGCAATACAACTCTCCTTTATTTTCTGGAACTAATTTATATAGCATCTTGCTTCTATTCCTTCTTATCTTTTTCAGAATATCAAGCCATTTATCATCTTTTGTTTCTCCCCAAGATTCTATTGCATGATTCTCTGAAGCAATCATGTTTTGGATATACAATATAGCATCATCAACAAAACCAACATCTTTCTTGTCTTTTTCCATTTTAACATCCAAACAATTTCTCCTTTAATTTAGCACAAGCCCCTCTTTTAATTCTATTGACTTGCCCCCATAAATCATCTTCATCTTCTCCTTTCAATTTTTTTCTTATTATAATGACTATTATCAAAAATATGATTATCCCTATCGTCCATATTATCCATCCCATCTAAAATCCTTTCTTGCATTTATCTTCCATTCTTTTAATTTCACCATCAATAGCATCTCTATCTTCGTCCATTACTCTTCCAACTTGCCTAACCTTACAGCTTTGCCCATCAGGGACTAAATCAACATTTGTACCTGTTCCATAAATCCCACTTCTTTTAGCTTTGATTCTCTTACAAGTCTTGCTTCCATCAGGATGTTCTTCACAATCTAAACCCATTTGTTTTGCCATTTTAATCTTCATCAAAAATTGTTTCAATTCTTTCAAAAGTAGGAATATCCATTTCCCTATTTATTTTTTTATTTGGATCTTTTTCATCACAGTAACCTTTTTGAGTCATAATTACCCTTTTTCCTTTTCTCTTAAAATCTATTTTACATTTCTTAGCTTTCATTTTAATCTAACCTCTCACAGATTATTCTTCCTCTTCTAAATCTGCATCTTTGATTGAATATTGTGTATTTATCTATTTCTTCAAGATAATCTGGAGCTTGGGGAAAATAAAAGTCATCAAATAACCTTGTTCTCAACCAAGCTATACATTCCACCACACTATTTGTACCTACTTTTTTTTCACCCTCAATAAAAATTGTTGGGAAGTCATCAATGTATTTGTCAAATAATTCTATTATTGGGTGATCATAAATCCCATAAAGATAATGCTTTGTGCAGTCTATAATTTTTATTCTTTTTTCTATCTTTAATTGCAAGTTTAACTGATATATAAATTTTTTCCATTTCTTGCAATGCTCACAACCTTCTCTGACAAAAAGGAATCTTCCTTTACTTAATATTGGATTTATCATTCTATCACCTCACCAAAAGGGCTTCCTTCTTTAAATTCCATATTTTTTCCCATCCTTTTTTCTATTATTGGGATTTTTTTGACTTTTATCAAATTCCTGACTTCTTCTTCTGTGTAGGGTATTTCTTCAAGAACCTTGCCCCATCTTATAATGTTTCCATTGACTTCAACACTTTCATAAATCACAACTTTTTTATTGAACCTATCATTTATTCCAGACTCTATTGAAGATTCAGTAGATACAATCAAACCACACCTTCCAACTTCTATATGGATCGGCTTCTTTCTAAATATTTTTTTTATTATATTAAGCATCTTCAAAAAGTATCTCCTCTATTTCTTCTAGACTATGTATTTCTTCAGGATTCCTTTCCTCTCCTTCTGTAATATCAACCTCTTCTGGTTTTGTGAAGTTAGGTATCCTATGGGTTGGTTGGCTTATGGAAATATCCTTGTGTTTTGGAAAGCTCTTTATCTTTTCTGCTGATATTGATCCTAAGGCTTCTGAAGAATTGTACAACTGGACAAAAACCCAATACAAAAATAATTCCCTATCTTCCAAGTCAAGTTTTTTAACCTTAAAATATTCCAGGCTTTTTTTAAGTGGATAATAGACAAGATGCTCTATGCACCTAATCAAAAAATTAACATATCTTCTTATTTTAGGGCTATGTGGAAATTTAGCATTATTATATCTTTCAATGGTTTCTAATTTGTCAATAGTTTCCTCTTCTATACTATCGAGCTTTTTATCAATCCTTCCAAAATTATCTAGCATCCAACTAAAATTTTCTTTATATTCTGAAATATACTGATTCTCTTCCAAAACAATTAGATTTCTCAAAAGTGTTTTTGCAGATTCCATATTATTCCTTGCATTAAGGCATTGCTGTATTAAGTTCTCACTTTCTTCAAATTCTATTTCAATGTAAAATCTTTTAATTTCCCCTTCGATTTCCCTAATCTCATTCCAAATAGGACTTTCCTGCAAATCAAAAAAATCTATTGGGAATTTATCAATCATTTTGACCAATCTCTGATATGAGTCTTTTTATTTTAGGCATTAGATTATCATTTAATTTGAAGGTATTAATTCTATGTGGGGGAATCCTATATTTTGCTTTTATTTTTTCTACTTTTTTCACTATTAATGCCCTACTTACTAAGTGTTTACATCCAACAACTACTGAAGGGTATCTTAAATTTGACAATCTAACTATATCTTCACACTTAGCAACACCCCCATTTGACAAGATTGCCTTCAAAATTCTCTTCTGTACATCCCTTTCGACTACCATTCTTATAAGATATTCGGTGAGGCGAATATCTAACCATTTTTATGTGTAAGTTATTCGGTATACCGAATAACTTATTTTATCTTTTGAGGTTCTTTAACTTCCTCCTGTTTAATTTCAATTTTTGGTATCATTTTTCTTGCTTCTCTTATATCATTCCAGACTTGTTGCATTGCTTTTCTTATTGCTGTCCTTGATTTTTCATCTTCTAGTTCATTTAATACACTTTTTAATGCAGTATCATACTTTTCTTTTATATCGTCGGATAATAATTTTTGTTCTTGTGACACAGACAAGTCCCTGTCCATCTGGTAAAACTTTTTACTCATCTCTTTATCATTCTTCATGGCAATGCTTAATTCAGCCTGTGAATTTTCTGTCTGCTTTTTCCAGTTATTTATTGCCAATGATTGATCCTGAATCTTATTCCTCATATCTGCAATGGTCTGTTCATTTTTTTCCTTATCTTCTCTCAATTCTGTTATTAGATAATCCCTTTCCATAATCATTTCCTTGACTTTTTTTATTCTTTCTTCACTAATGTTCCAATTATCTTCTTCTTCATTGTAAGACATCTCTGGCATCTCTAGATTTTCAAAGTCAGGAATAGTTTTAAAGTTTTCGTCAAATGGAAGAAGCAATCTTCCTCTTCTTATCTGATTCTTTATGCTTTCAGGCTTGTGGATTACTTGTCTTAATGTTGAACCATCTGCCCATACTTCTCCACTCTTTCCTTGAATTGCAATATTTCCATTATCTAATATAAGAAAGGTTTTAAACTTATCAAAAACAGCTTTATCATCTTTGTCTGCAATCTCAAATCTGTCCCTAAATTTTTTATTTTCTAGTTTCTTGAATAATTTTGATAAATCAAAAGCATTTTTCAATTTTTTCAATTTTAATTCTTCTTCCTTTTTTTCCAACTGCTTTATTAGATCTATTTCTTCATTTGTATCAATTTCCTTGACTTTTTTTAATCTATCTTGTGCCTGTCTTTTAGAAATCTGTGCTTCAAGAGATTGAATATATTTTGCCTGTGCTTTAATCTTTTTACTTCTTTCTATATCTTCTTCGCTTATCTCATGGAGTATCCTATCTTTTTTTTTAAAAGACCTTAAAATTTTTTGTGCTATTGATGTCATTCTGCACTCCCAAGAGGTTCAGAATATCCTTCACTACTGCTCCCTCTTATAAATATAAAGTAAATCCCACCAAAAACTAGCAAGAGAATCCCTGCTGAAATAAGCCAATTTTCTTTAATCCAGTTAATCACCCCACCTTTCTCAATAGTCTGATTCCAAATCATTGTGTCATCTGCCTTTATCTCTAATTTTCCTTCTTCTTCCATTTCAAAAGTGATTACTTGACCATAACCTTCAGAGATTATAGTATTATTCAAAGTTACACTCCAATTTGCACTTTCAGTCAAACTGCATTCCACTTCTTTTCCAGTTTTCCATTTTTCCCATTCAAGAGTGCAAGATTTAGAATCTAAAGTCACTCGATTGTTTATTTTTAAAGTTTTATTTATAGAAATATATCCTTCTTTCTTAACCTCTAAAAGTTTTTCCCCAGAAGATTTAAAAACATAAGGTGAAGTAATCTCACTTCCATCAAGATAGAATTTTGTACCATTAATAGAGGTTATATTGACTGTATCCCCCACAAAGTATATTTCTTTATTTGGAGTTATTACTAAAGTTAATGGGGTTGAAGATACTGTAAAATTGATTACATTATCTAAATAACCTGGAATAGAGGATCTTAATTCATATTGTTTTCCTGAATCTAAGATTAAGGTATTATTTGTTTCAATTCCATTTAAGTAAAGTTTATAATTATCTAAATAATTTCCAGTAGAATTGTCAGAAACACGAATAATAGTTTCTCCAACAGTTAATTCATTTACTTTTTTTTCTGTCCCTTGATAAAACTTAAATATCGTTGTAATACCACTAGTTGGACTATTTCCTGAAGGGGAGATTCTAACATTTTGAATATAAGGGTTTCCTAACTCTGCATTTTTATATTTAAACTTAGCCCCAATAATTGTTTCTCCTATTATTTTTGGTTCAAATGAATAAATGTATTGGGAGGAAGTTTCAGAAACACTTAATCCACTTATGTATAAAAAATCAATCATAGGTTCTATTACTATGTTTGGGTTTGTTCTTGAACAAGTCAAAGTATAAGTTTGATTAATTCCTAAATCAATAGCACTTATAGAACAAACAGGCAAACTTGTAAGGCTAAAATTAACTATTGGTTGTATCCCTTGAGTTACTAATGTCGAGATACTTACTGAATTAACATTTATTTTGTTTCCTAAATTATCATAAAGTAAAAATTGAAGGGTATCAGAATAAGATCCAGTTGAAACATCTGTAGCATCTATTTCTATTGGAATCATTATTGAGTTTCCTGGTTGGATTGTCCCTATTGAAATCTCTCCTAATTGTATTGGTTTTTCATCTGATTGAAGAGTAACTCCATTAACACTTATAGATGATTCATAACATGCAGGAACACTTAATTGGATATTTCTAGTCTTTTTTTCACCTTGCTGAACTTTAATATTTGAAAGAATAGAAGGAAAAATGTCTATAATACATCCTTGTGGAATGGACATTTCCTCAACTTCAAAAAATACCAAAATTTCAGTAGAGTTAATGTTGATTTTCCCATTGTTAAAACCAATAGGGGAATTAGGATTGAATGTGATATTAATTGTTTTAGAAGAAAATCTATCTATAATATTTTGATCTATTTGAAAATCTCCTGATTTAATTATGCTAACAGAATTGTTATCACTATTTGTGCAATATAATGTTTCTGAATGTTGTTGTCCTTGTTCATAAGATGCAAAAATAAAACTTTTGTCACAGTCTATTGCGAGGGATAAATTACTAAATAAAATAAGGAACATCCCCAAAAATAAAATTAATCTTTTCATATTCTATTAACTCCAATTAATTTTTTATTTTCATTAAACATTAAGATATTTTTTGGGTTGAATAACTCTTTAATAAACATTATCATCTTGAAATAATTTTTCCAGTGTTCTCTGTTAGAATTAAAAAAAGAATTATGTTTATTGCATACGGTAACTAGGTTTTGGGGGGTGTTATTATTTTTATCATAATCTATATGATGAATGACTAAATCCCCTTTGCAACTATTTATATCTTTAGCTTGACAAATATAATTATCTCTCTTCTTTATTTGTTGTTTAATTTTTCTATTAAACTCTGAAGGATAGGGTTCAAAAGAAATCCCATTTTTCCAATTTGGATTATTTTTCCCAAATATATTTATTTTTCCTTCTTTAAATAGATTCTTTCTAGCATGGAACCCTCCAATACAAATTCCTATAATTAAAGTTATTATCTTTTTCATTTGAGGTCTGGAATCATTGAATAAATGATAATCCTATGGATAATGCAAGGAGTACTAAAAGGGTGACAAACAACCACTTTATCGGCTTTGTCATAATTTTTAAAATCCCAAGTGCAAGTCCAACAACAATCAACAAATTCAATATTTTTCCTTGAGTGTTGTTGAGGTTTAATCCAATAGTAGATAAGAATTGAATTATTCTACTCATAAAACCTGAAGATTGTTCTCCAATTAAACCCAACACCTCCCTTATTTCCATTTTATTTATTTGATTTTAAAGTATTTAAATTTATTCTTTTTTGTATCTCTATTTTTTTCCCTTTAGATATATTATCTTTAGCTAATAACCATTGATGATTCTTAGGAGCAAATGCTTTTTTAACTTCTTCAGTATTTGTTAAATCAAAACTACATAAAGGAATGATATGGTCTATATGATATTTTGATAAATCTGCTGGGAATGGTTTAAGATGATTAATAATTGATTCGTAATCTATTCCATATTCTTTAGAAGATATAATTTTCCCAGTTTTTGAGTATTTATCTATAGATACCCTAATTGTATTTCTTAATCTGGTCTTTATATGAAAAAGAATATCTTTTTTTAATCTATCTTTTAAATATTTATTTCTTCTTTCTTTATATTCTTTAGTATCTCTGTATGCTTTCTCACGTTTTCTAATTTTATTTATATTTTTAAACCGTCTTTTTTTTATTTTGTCTTTATTTTTCATGTAATATTTTTTTCTTGATTCCTTAACTTTTTCTGGATTTTCTTTTTTCCATTTCATAGCTTTTTTAATATAATAATCCTTTCTTTCCTTATAATGATTCTTATAATATTCTTTTTTATTCATCTTTTTTTAGATTCCTCTATCCTTTTTTTCATTGCATTTTCGATAAATGCCTTAATAGTGTCCCCTTCTCTTCTACTATACCCATGAAAAGTTTTAAGAAATTCTTTTAAAATTTTTGGGTTTACATCACATCCAAAATGCTCATCATTCTTCATTTTTTCACTTCTTTTCTATGGTATTTACAATACTTTAGTATTTATAAACTTTTCTATTTTAATATTATAATACTGTAGAATCTTAAAAAATCCTTTTAAACCTCTTTCTCTTTGTTTTTTCAACTAAATTCGTGAAACCGTAACTGGCATGAATTTAAGTTAAGTTTTTTCATAAACCTGAAATATGGATGAAAAAATAGGAGAAAGAATGAATAAATTTAAGAAAAAAGAAGTGAGTTTACTCTTAGCAATAACTTTTGTGATTGTTCTATCTAATTTTGTTCTTGGGCAAACAGTAGAGATTGTAACACCATCAGCTAGTTCAACTGTTGCTGGAACATCAGTAACCTTCAACACATCTATGACAGGATACACTTGGGGAGCTGATGAATTTTTGATGAACATAACTTTCTATGCAAAATCTACTTTGACTGCTAATTCTAGTTGGGTGAGTATCGGAACAAATAATAGTGTTAATCTTACTCAGGAAGGTCTTGACAACTATACAATAACAGCAATAGACACTCTTGGTTTAGAAGATGCAAACAACTATATCTTTAATGTAAGTTATACAAATGGTAGTGGAGATGGAGTAGTGTTGGCAGACGATACAAACACAGGAATGACTGTAGACAATACAGTTCCACAAGCCCCAACAATAGTAACACCTTCAGACAATTCAAAAGATTCTGATGGAGATATAACTTTCAATGTTACAGTAACTGGAAGAAACACTACAAAATGTACTCTGATGTTTAGTGGTGCGAATCCAGGAGATCCATTCTATGACATGACTCATAGTGGTGACCAATGTTATGTATCTTTGACAAGTATGCCTGAACAGACTTATAATTGGGTAGTAAATGCAAGTGATGAAACAAATGTTACAGATTCAGCAGAAGGAACAGTAGAGGTTGATTCTAAGACAAGTTCTGGAAAAGCAACAATCTTAGCAAGATCAGGACAAGTTACAAGAACAGGAGATAAAACTTTTGCATTAATCAATGGGTTAGGAACAATAGGTGGATTCCCAGTAGTTCTGATTTTAGTTATAATAGGGATAGGCATAATAGTCTACATAAAGAAAAGGTAAACTCTAGGAAAGAAAAATGAATCATGCTCACAAAAATAAATTGAATTTCATAGAAGTAAAAGGGTTGGGAGTGAGACCTACTGGGAGTGAAGGTTGTGAGAACCTGAATCGCCAGTCCCTTAGAAAATATAAATTCAAAACAAGGAGGTAAAAATGCCAACTAGCTATGCACTAATTTTAGGATTAATCGCATTAATAATTACCATTGTAGCATTTGCCAAGAAGATGAAAAAGAATACTAGGATGACATTAGCAATAATTGGAATAATTGGATTGATTGTTGGGGGTTATGCTTATGTGACTCCAGGGGCAATTCCTTTCCTTGACCAAACATTTGACACATCAACATTAACAGCAGGAGTTGAACCAGGACAACCAAGTGTTTCAAGAGAACTTTGTCCAGTCGAGGATACAACAGTTACTTTTACTGGTATAGACAAATACACTTCACAGCCAAGTGGTGGAACTCATAGATATTGGGTAAATAGTGACCCAGCATTAACTGTATCTGATCAAGGTACAAAAACCTTGAGTCCAGGTGATAGGGTCAAGGTTTTATTTGGTAATGAAACTGCAACATCTTTTTTCGGTTCTATTGAAGAAGAAACCATCCCATGTGCAGGAACTCACACAATAAGTGGAGAAACTGTAAGGAATGGAACATTAACATTAAGAGTATTCAATGATGATGATGTCCTTATTGTAGCAGGAACATCTACTACTCTAGAAGCAGGAGAAACTCAATCTCTAGATATTGACTTGCAAGGATCTCACCAATATGGAGCACCTTATGGTGGAATCATAGTAGCAGAATACGATAAGAACAACTTTACAGATGTTACTGTAGATTTTGGAGCTGGTGAAGTTTCAGTACCAACAATCCACACAGTATCTTCAACAACAAATGTAGCAAAAGCATACAGATTCCCAGTATTAGAACAAGACGATAAAATACTTGGAAAGTTAAGAATAGAAGTTAAGAGTGGAATTGATGATGTAGACACAAGTGTAAACATCTCACTTCAGACTTACAATTATGACTATTATCTTGACGAAGACTTGGGTGGAATAATTGCAGGACCATCTGCACAGGATGAGGATTCAACAATCATTTCAACAAGTGGTGGAACTGTACTTGCAGTAGGAACTGACTAAGTAAACTGATGACTAGGAGTTTTGACCTTTGTACTCTATTACTCAACAAGGGCAGAGAAATTTTTTTCTTTATTTTTTCTCGATATTATATTCAAATGAAATTCAATAAAAAACAGAGAAAAATAGGCATTGGAATCTTAATAGCTGTCATTATATTAAGCATCTTTGTAGTTTCAAACAAAGATATAATTCCATTTGCTCTTATTGGAGAATCAGCTTTCACACCAATCTTCTGCAATGATTATGAATTTACCTGTTGTAATGAAAAAGAAGATGTTAGTAATTTGAAAATAACTCTCCAAAAAGGAGAGGATTATACTTGTTCTCCAATAGCAACAAGATGTGAAATAAGGCTTCTTTCTCAAACAAATCCAGATAATTGGTTTAAAATTAATGGTGTAACTTATCAAGATTTTTCTGTTCATAATTTAAACCCAAATGATAGGGTTGAAAATACACAACAAGCCGATCTATGTTTCCCTAGTTGCCATGAAAATACTTATGAAGTTGATCTCTTTATTAATAGATTAGATTTCTGTGGAAGAGCTGGTTGTACTGTTGGTGTTCCTGTATTAGGTGCAGATCAATGTAAATTTAATCCAGAAAATGATAAAATTTATACAACAACAGAACAATTAATTAATGCAGTTTCTTGGACAGTTCCTGAAGGGCAATGTGTTTTATCACAACAAAGAGGAGATAGGCATATTTGTGGATATTTAGAAGAATCTTGTATTGATAATAGTGATTGTACTGGACACACTTTCGGAAGGTTTGAATGTGTGGGAAGAACTTTAAGTGAATATGGATGTGTGAGTTTTGGAATAGCCCAACCTTTAGAGCAAGATAGACTTCCATCAGATCCAGAATGGGGAAAAAGCAGTCAAGAATCATTATTTGGAAAGAGATGTGAAGTAATTAATTCAAGACAAGTTCAATGCTGTGGAGATACAGATTGTGGAACAAATTTCTTTTGTGATACAAGTACATGGACATGCAAGGCTGATGTTCAATGCACTCAAGATGTTGATTGTGGGGTATCACAGCAATGTGATTATGTTAGTAAAAAATTAAAAGAACCATTTTGTAATTTTGGAACTTGCGACTTTAGGGAACAAACTGTTGAATGTTGTAATGATAATAATTGCCCATCAGGATTCTTTTGTAATGCTGAAAGAAAATGTGAAGAAAGATTAGCAACCTGTCAGACTTGCCCTTATGAATGTTGTGAAAATGAATGTGAATTAAGTGGGGGGTTCTTTGACAGACCTTGCCCAGCAAATAAACCATTCTGTGTAGAAAATGTTTGTAAGACTGAGTTTGAACCTAGCGAAGAGTGTGCTTCTTGTGATAAATATGCAATCTCAAGAATTCTTGGTGGAGTTTTCAAATCACAGGCTTGTAAACCTAAATTACACCATACAACTATAACTTGCTTATTATCTTTCCTCAAATTCCTTTCACTTATCCCTATATTTATAATAGCAACAATATTTGGAACAAACTTTTTCAGAAAAAGCAAAAGTTTGGGAATAAAGGATAAGAAAGTTGCTTTATTAGTAAGCCTAACTCTAGCACTTGTTTTAGTTATCACAACTTTCTTTTTATTCACTCTTGGAATTATATTAATCATCATATATTTTGCATTTTTAATGATACTCAGGTTTATAAGTTAGAATGAAAAATGATAAAGCAAATAATATGCAAAGTGGGTTCAATCCTAACATTTATCTTAGGAACAATCATATTATTAGAAAATCCATTGGTAGCACAAGTAAGAATGATGTTTTTATCAAATGCTTTAATAAATATTTTGGTTGTAGGAGGATTATTTTTACTAGGATTTAGTTTAAGTAAAAAGTGTGAAAAATGAAAATAGAAAGAAAAAGATTCAATAAAGTATTAGCATTAGGGTGGATTTTGACAGCCTTGTTTATATTCTTTTTAGCATTAAGAGAAACAAATCTTTTAATTAAATTGATTGGATTGATAGGATCTTCTATTGTTGCAATAATAGAAGTAATCTTTTTTATTAAAAAATGGTGACAAAGAAAAAATCTATTGATAGGGCAATGAGATGGTTTATTGTTCCTGGAGCTATAATAAGTATGATTTTTCTTTTTATTGATTCCTTAAGAAAAGCAGGATTTGTTTATTTTGTTCTTTCTCTTTTTATAATTTTTATTTATGGTCAAAAAGCATACAGAAAAAATCTTAATGGATTTACATGGAATAAAACTGCTTTTTTTGGTTTATTAGTTGCTGTAGCCTTTTTAATTTTGTCCTATATCTCTCCAGCATTTTCTTTATTAACTCCTGTAATTTCTTTATCTGTTGCAACAAGTTTAAGATATTTCATAATTTGGGCTCTTGCTCCAGATTTAGAAGAACATTGGAGAGAAGGATTTATTGCCTTTTTAAAGAAACATTATCCAAAATTAACTTTCAATATGATAAATCTTATCCAAGCTATAATCTTTGCTGCTATTCACGTTACAGCATATGGGGTTTTTTTAGATGCTTATGATACTTTATCTCAACTATATGGAGGAGTATTAGCAATTAGTGGAAGTCTTGTAGCTGCTGCCTTTTTCGGAGTTATCTCTGGATATATGATGAAAAAATGGAAAAACACAGCTCCTTCAATGATAGCTCATTCAACAATTAACTTTTGGCTTACTCATACAGGTCTTATCGTAGTTGCATCATTATTATCTTTACTATAAATTTAAATAATATAAAATATTAAAAATAAAATGGGAAAAAAATTACCTTTAGATAATAAAAAAATAAAAGAATTGTATATTGATAAAAGGATTTCTACCAGAAAAATAGCTAAATTTCTTAATTGTTCTGATACACATATAATTAACTGCTTAAAAAGGATGGAAATACCTAGAAGAAATAATAGTGAATCTCAAATTGGGGTTAAAAGATCTCCAATGACTTTAGAACAAAAGAAGGCAAGGAGTGAAAGGGTTAAACAGGATTATATAAGAATTCCAGATTTAAGAAAAAAAAGAAGCATATCTTCTAAAAGGGCAAGAGAATTAGAGAGAAAATCAGGGAGAAATAAAATAATCGCTAAAAAAATAAGCAAGACTAGAATAGAAAAGTTTAAAAAAGGAGAAATAAAAATTTGGAATAAAGGATTAACAAAAGATAATAATGAAGGGATGAAAAAAATATCTAAAAGTAGGAAAGGTAAAAAAAGACCAGATTTATCTAAAAGAAATAACACTTCAGAATATCAAAAAAAATGTGCTTTAGGACAATTAAAGAAACCAACCAAACCAGAAAGAATAATGATTAATTTAATAAAACAAAACAATCTCCCATTTAATTATATTGGAGATGGGAATATTTGGATTGGAGGATTTAACCCAGACTTTCTATCTAAAAATCCTAAGCATATAATTGAAATATTTGGAGATTATTGGCACAATCTCCCAAAAATTAAGGAAAGAGATAGAAGAAGATTAGAAACTTATTCAAAGTATGGTTATAAAACATTAGTTATTTGGGAACATGAGCTTAAAAATCAAAGTCAAGTTTTAAATAAAATTAGAAAATTTTTAATATGAAAAAACAAACAAGAAACATAATAATTGCAGTATTAATAATTGGAATTGCAATATTTTTTTTTAAAGATTCTATCCTTCCATTCCACTTTCTTGGGGACTTTCCAGTCTATGGAACTTGGAATGAAGTAGGAATAGCTGGTTATACTTCAGGAGATGCTTGGGGCAATGTAACAATCAATGATGGAACTATTGTTACAAGGAACTTTATCGAGGGAGATACTTTTGGCATGTATTTTAGTGCTGAAAGAATTTCTGGTGGATTAGATAATACCTATAGAACAGAAGTTGAAACCAGAGATTTGAAACTTAACCTTACAAATAAAAATTCTGTTTTAATACATGGAAATCTCACAATAACTGCTTTAGGGAGCATAGATGGAATATCAGAACTCACCACAAGATTAAGACCAGATCTGTCTATAATAAATAGTCTGTTTTTAGATACAAACCATCCTGGAACAATTAAAGAAAAAGTAAATATTCTGCTTTCTAAACAAACAGATGGATGGTATTCTGATGGTGTGAAATTAAATATAGATGAAGATGAAACATACGAATTGCTTTTCTTTGGACTAATAAAATCAGGAAGTGGGCAGTTTGAAAGAGAAGTAAAACTAGAGATAGATGACATATTTGTTGATGAAAGAAGCTTATTTGCCAAAAGCACTTATTACAGACTAATAGAAGATGACTGTATACCAATACAATTAAAGCCAAGTGAATTAACAGAGAATGATTATCTTACATTAGAACAATGCAGGACAGTTTTACTAGTTGAATTGAGAATATTAATAGATTTAAAAGAACAGACCCTTCAAGAGCAAGTAGCATTAATCGAATCTCTTAATCTAAATATAGATGAACAGGCAGATATAATAAATCAATTAGAAGTTTCACTTCAGGACAAGATTAATTTAGTAACATCCCTGTCTTCAAGTTTAGCAGAACAAGAAGCTTTAGTATCTCAATTAAATTTAACCATCTCTGAAAAGGCTATATTAATTGAACAACTAACCACAAATATTCAGCAACAGGCAGATATGATAGTTTCCCTGACAACAATATCTGAAGAACAAGCCCAAGTGATACAAGAATTACAGCTAAATATTGAACAACAATCTGCTTTGATAGAAAGTATGCAATTAACTGTCTCCCAACAAGCTAGGGTGATAAGTGAATTAGAATTGACTATTGAACAACAAGTCCAGATTATAAACAACTTAAACCTAAATATCCAGGAACAAGGTGATTTGATTTCTCAACTGACATTAAATTTAGCTGAAAAAACAGATTTAATTGAACAACTAAATCTGAATATAAATGAAAAAGCAGTATTAATCTCTCAATTAACAACCACAACACAGGAACAGGCAACAATAATAGAAGGTTTGAACTTAAACATCCAACAACAAGCCCAGATTATAGAGGATATGGAGCTAACTGCACTCCAACAGGCAACAATAATAGAGGATTTAAACTTAAACATCCAACAACAAGCCCAGATTATAGATAATCTAAATTTAAATCTACAGCAGAAGATAGAATTAATAAGCCAGTTGAATATAACCACACAACAACAGGCAGATTTAATAAACCAAATGCAATTATCATTTGCAGACCAGCAGGATATAATAGATGCCCTTAATAGAACAATAGAAGATGATGTAGCACAAATAAACCAGTTGCAGTTGACAATTTCCCAACAAGCAACAATGATTAATGATTTGCAATTAACTGTCTCACAACAGGCAGATTTAATCTCTCAATTAAACTTAACTGCACAACAACAGGCACAATTAATAAGAAATTTAAATCTGAATCTTGAAGACCAAGCAATACTCATTGCTAATTTAGAAGCCAATATACAGGAAGATGCTACAATAATAAATAGCTTAAATTTAATAATAGAAGAGGATGCTGTGATCATAAACAACTTAAACCTAAATATCCAGGAACAAGCAGAACTTATAGCCAATCTGAATCTAAATCTTGCTCAACAAGGACAATTAATTGATGATTTGCAATTAACTGTCTCACAACAGGCAGATTTAATCTCTCAATTTAATTTAACAATCCAAGAACAAGCAATTTTAATAGAACAATTAAGTCTTGGAAGAGAAGACCAGGCAGATTTAATCAATTCACTTAATTTACAAGTATCCCAACAGGCAATAATAATAGACGAATTAAATCTTAATATAGGGGATCAGGCACGATTAATAAGAAATTTAAACCTGATAATTTCAGAAGATGCAGAATTGATAGATTCCCTTAGATTAACAATAGAAGAAGAAATACTCTTGATAACACAATTACAATTAAGTTTAGCAGAAGAAAAAGAATTAGTCAATACATTAAGCCTTACATTATGGGAGAAAGAACAGATTATAGCTGGTTTGGAAGAAGCAAGGGAAGGAAAATTATTGATTCCAAAAATATTTTTGATGATTGGTGCAATTATCTTAGTATTTTTATTACTTAATTTTATAAGGAAAAAAAGATGAAAAAACAAACAAGAAACATAATAATTGCAGTATTAATAATTGGAATTGCAATATTTTTCCTTAGAGGATCAATACTCCCATTCCACTTTTTGGGAAGTTTCCCAAGAGTTGGAGATTGGAAAGGCACAACTGTCAGAGGTTATACTTCAGGAGATGCTTGGGACAATGTAACTATTTTTGATGGGACATTAGTAACAAGACATTTTATCGAGGGAGATACTTTTGGAATTGATTTTGTTGCAGAAAGAGATACAAATGGAAGAGATAACCCTTATAGTGTTGAAGTCCAGACATCTCAATTAATAAATTTTAAAGGAAAACAGGAAGTAATAATAAAAGGGAATTTCCTATTAACCAAATCTCAAAGCCTTGCAGGGGCTAATGAATTAAATGCTTATATATATTCTGGAAGTGCAGGAGACATTCATAATATTATGAATCTATTGCTTGATGTAGACAGACCAGGAACTTCAAGAATCCAGACTGATATAGTATTGACAAAAGAAGCAGATGGATGGTATTCTGGAAGCAGAAAAGTGAACTTGAATGAAGACAGGGAACATTATTTAATCTTTTTAGGGATGATTAATTCAGGAGACCTTCCTTTTAAAAGTCAAGGAAAAGCAGAGATAACCGATATTATGGTTGATGGACAAAGTATCATTCTTACACCTACCCCAACTCCAACACCAACTCCAACACCAACACCAACTCCAACCCCTTCCCCAGAACCAACAACCTTTTTTGGAAGAATTTTAAACACTATAACCAATTTTTTCGCAAGAATATTTGATTTCCTTTTTTGAATTTAAGATAGAAACATTTATAAACCTTAATCTACTTTAATTTACTATGGTAAAAACAACAGTCATTAGGGTTAGTATCGAAACAAAAAAAGCATTGGATTCTTTAAAAATACATCCAAGAGAAACTTACAATGATGTTCTTAAAAGATTAATTAAATATTGGATAGAAAATAATTGAAAGGAGGTTAAAATGAAAAAAATATTTTTAGGAATAATAGGACTAATTCTTATGTTTAGTATAAGTATGGTAAGTGCAAATAATTTGGTTATGACAGATTTAGAGGGAATAAATTTGGATGGATTAACAGTTACAGACTATAGTAGCAGTATTCAAGATGATTGTGTAGTTGATGGAGAACCATGGGTCGATATAATTTTTGAAATAAGGTCTTATGAAGGTGTGGATGATCAGAAATTTCCATTTTCTTTAGGAGAAGGAGATTTTACACAAAACTATACAATATTAGGAAAAAGATATATTGGTAAAAATGTAATTACTGAATACTATGATGAAGAAGAGATAACAGAAGAATTACCTGTTGTGTTAAGATTGAATACAGATTGTATTGCAGATATAAGGGAAGGAGATTATATAACTTTGACTTATGATGGTGGACAGACACTAGATGTTTATTTACCAGTAGTTAATGGGAGAGTTTTTTCAAATCTTTTTATTGCAGAAGATGGCTCAACTTATCTTGATGATGCTTTGACAGATATTCTTGCTGAAGTTCCAGTTAGAAAATATTATGATGTAGGAGATACAATAGACTTACCTTATTTAACCCCAACAGAACTATCTGACTTTGATTATAGTGATGGGAATGCAAAATATGTATATTGTGCATACGACTTTGAATCACCAGACGAAGAGCAGAGTTTTGGTGGATTTGTACCTTTATCTGATGGTTATCCACTATGTCCTGCTGAAGGGATAAGTGTAGACTTAGCTCAGGGAACTTCAACATGGAATTTAGCAATAACTTCAATAGATATGACTCACGACGACGACACAGGATCTTGGATTCCTGGAGAAGCTAAAATCTTAGATAGTTTGGAAGTAGAATACAAGACAATAGTTGAACCAGATGCAGATTTTATATCAATGATAATGGAATTATTATTGAATATATTATGTGAAATCTATCCATTTGGAGTATGTGGATTTTAAGGAAACATTTATAAGTATTAAACTGTTAATATTTAAGGGATTGGAAGAAGTCTAAAAGTGTTTATTGCTAAAATAACTCTTTTTTTCTCTTTTCCCCCAATCCCTTTAAAAAATGAAAAAAGTCGTGATCACAACCTTATTTGTAATTTTTTTAATTTTGTTTATATCTTTTAGTATATCTGAAATATGGAATTCTTCTAATAGAATAAATGTGGAATCTCCTGATTTTAATTTTTCTAATCAAACCTTTTTAGTTTGGAACATAACTCAAACAGGAGCAGAAGTAGAAATAGAAGTTGAATATGAAAAAAAAAATAACCAAACAACAGAATTTTGTTTAAAATTAAAAGATAAGACAAATTATGTGAATAATATTTCAGGAGATATAAGTCAAATCCCTATAGTAAAATTAGTTAATGTTTCTTTTAATATAAGTGTAGACAGTCTAGATTTTTCAGGAGATGAATTGGAAATAGAAGAATGTTTTGATGTTAGTTATAATTCTCTTGTTGAAGGTATGAAATTTAAAATTGGATTTAATAGTATAGTAATAGAATCTGTTGAAACCACAAATGATGTTGGAAAATATTCCTCAATAGCCATAGATTCCAATAAGATAGTCCACATCTCTCATTATGACTATACAAACAATGATTTAAGATACTGCAACAACTCAGGAGGAAGTTGGAGTTGTGTAGATGTTGATACTACTGGTAGTGTGGGACAATACACCTCAATAGCCATAGATTCTAGCGATGTAGTCCACATCTCTCATTATGA